>OLRY01000037.1_pt1 | contig 166695 bp, 143 predicted proteins | sample 1672541 | NCBI WGS metagenome assembly OLRY01 (sample SAMEA3136697, study PRJEB25190) | human gut metagenome | biome: human gut; feature: human-associated habitat; material: faeces | place: Austria | collected 2013 | reverse complement strand
AGCGCGCTACCAAACTGCGCTACACCCGGTCAACCGGGCTGTCTCGAATCAGCTTGATTATTATAACTGACTGCACCGAGAATGTCAATAGAAATGTACGAATTTTATAAATATATGAAAATATTAGTATTAAATGCGAAAGAGGTTTCAAGCCTTTTTCGCATTATTTTTTTACCGAAAGCGAGGTGCAGTAGTGCGCGAATATAGGTATCTCACCCACGATGACCGCCTACTTATCGAAAAGCTATATGCGCGCGGCATTGCGCCGTCTGACATTGCATCCGTCGTTGGCGTTTCGCTGGCGACCATCTACCGAGAACTGCCGCGCGGATATACCGACGAACGGTTCCCCGGCGGGCGTAAAGTCTACAGCGCCGTCAAGGCACAGCAGACAGTCGATCAGAACATCAAGCGCCGTGGCCGTTCCCCGGCGGATACAAAGAAAGGGACAGAATGAATAAAGAAGTCGAAATTGCCGTCACGCTGAACACTGACGAAGCCAACGAAAAATTAGAACAGCTTACCGCCAAGGCGCAGGCCCTTGCCGATTTGTTCACCAGCATAGCCGAACAGGCAGACCACGCCGCAAAGATCATGCCGCCGTCAGCTGTTGAAGCTGTCTACGCTATGTGCCACGGATGCCCACCGACTACAAACTTCATGCGTAGTATTTCGGAAATGCTGCGTATCAGTTTGCCGGAATTTGAAAAACTGGAATACTCAATTTCGGACGGCTGTGGCTGCACGGCTGGCTGTGGCAGTTGGATGGTGCTGCACTTCAAGAACGGCTATTCGTCCCTTCACATTCAGATTTCTGGATACAGCCGCATTGAAATTCTTTCGCAGGCTGTCCAAAGTGCAAACGCCGTGCGGTACACCGAGAACTACAAGGCTTGTGAAATGTGTCGTCAATAACAACTCTATGCGCGTTTGGCGGTATCGGCGCAGAACTGACCGCTGCCAGCAGTCGAACGCACCTTGCAGAAAGGGGTGCGAACGACTGAACGGGCACTGCGCGGGCCGCTGATCTGCCGCGCAGAGGTGCCGGACACCTAAGTGGGATTTTACCACATCCCCCGGCGGGCAAACCTGTTCGCGCCTGCCGGGTACATGTGCGGGTGCTGGCGCAGATTTCACAGCATCGGTCAGTTCGATTCTGACGGCCCGCTGCTCCTTTTTCTCTCCATACTTTTTCATAGCTGACAGCCGGGAAAGACCGGCATTATATGAACTGCCAAACGCCGCATGAAGCCAAGGCAGGAAGAAAAACCAAACAGGAGGATTGCAAGATGGACACCACCACCAAAACCCCGAAAGCCTGCATCGGCGATATGTTCCCCAGTGTGTTTCCCGGAATGCCGATGTTCGCCTATGTTCCCAACCCATACGACTGCGGACGGCCCGCCAAGGTCTACCCCGGTGACAATACCTACTATTGCGTGAAAGGTGCGCCGCTCTGCGCAGTGGATGCAGAGGATGCCGCACTACTGGCAATTCGTCGCACGGTATGCCGCACCATGAATCAGTGTTACGGCGCGGCCACGCCCGCGCAGGTCGCTGCTGTTGAAGCCGGCATCAAGTACGGATGGAGTGACCGCCGCGCGAATCCTGCGCTGTATGACGCTGACGGCGCGTTTTGCGGGTAACATCCACCCACGGAGGTATTACGAATGGGCAGACCGCCGAAGCGGAATCTGAACTATTCGACGTGGGATGTGGACGTTCTCGAAAACGACACCTCTATTGACAACTTGATTGATGCACAAGGCCCGGCGGGCTTTTATGTCTACTTTGCCCTGTGCCAAAAAGCCTACGCCACCGATGGTTATTTCTACCGCTGGGGATATACTCGTCCGCATCAGACAGAGGGCCAGTGTCAGGCACAGAGAAATGCAGCAGACTTCTGACCTTACTTGCCACATTCTCTGCAGCCCGGACGACCGAGCCAGCCGCCGCACGAACACCGGCCGCCATCTGGGAGCAGATGTCACTGCCCCAGCTGTATGCCGAAGAAGCAATGGAGCTGAGAGAGTTAAAGCTGCTCTTGATGCCGGACACACCGGAAGAAACCGTGGAGCGCAGGTTCGACATTGCGCCGGACACCGCCGACTGCACACTGGAGAAAGTAGAGCTGGTCGTGGACTTGACTCCGTTCCAGCCCGTGGATACCGTGGACTTCACTGCGTTCACAGCCGAAGATGCCGTGCTGCGGATGGTGTTCCAGCTGGAACTGAGTACCGACTGGATGCTCGACCAACTGCTGCTGGTCAGGCTGCTGAGGTTGTTCCACCCCGCCGTGACGGAACTCTTGACCGCATTGACTGAGCTGGTGGTTGCACTCTTGATGCTGTTCCAGCTCGTATTCAGCACGGTCTGGATGGAATTCCAACTGGACGTTGTCAAACTGCGCAGATTCGTCCACCCGGTCGTGACGGAAGTTTTCACTGCGTTGACCGAGGCTGTCGTTGCGCTCTTGATGCTGTTCCAGCTTGTGTTCAGTGCCGTCTGGATGGAACTCCAACTGGATGTTGTCAACGTGCGCAGGTTAGTCCAGCCATTGGTGACAACCGTTTTGACTGCACTGACCGCAGTTGTGCTGGCGGATTTGATAGAATTCCAGCTTGCCGTCAGGCTCGACTGGATGCCGGACCAGCTGGATATTGTAAGGGTGTGGAGCTGTGTCCAGCCATTGGTGACTGCGGTCTTTACGTTGTTCAGGCCGGAAGTCACAGAAGTCGTGATGCCGCTCCATGCTGCCGTGAGGTTGGTCTTGACCGCATTCCATGCCGTAGTGGTGTCCGATGCAATACCGGACCATGCCGCCGACATGGATGCTTTGATGCTGTCGATCTGGCTCGTCACAGACTGTGCCATGCCGGTGCAGGCAGTTGATACGGAATCAGACACACCCGACCATGCGGTCTGGGCTTCTGCCTCCACACCAGACCATGCGTTAGAGGTATCCGTTTTCATCTGGGTGGTAGAATCACTGGACGATGCAGCCGCAAGGATATCCGCAAAGTGACCGGAATCCACAGCCGACAAACCAAAGGCAGTCAGCGCATCCGTGACGATATCCGAGGTAGTCGCCAAGTCTTCACCGGATGCCGCGGCAAGGTTCATGATGCCCTCGATGCCGTCCAACATATCCCCGGTCTTCCAGCCGGCCATCGCCATATACTCCATAGCGGAGGCAGCTTCGGAGGCGGAAAACTTGGTCTTGGCACCCATCTCGCGGACCTTTTCACGCAGGGCATCGAAGTCAGAGCCGGTCGCACCGGAAATGGCGGCGACCCTGCTCATTTCCTGATCAAAGTCTGCCGCTGTTTTGACAGCCGCTGTACCTAAGCCCGTAACGGCTGCCGTGACAGGTAAGAACTTTTTGCCCACACCCTCGACCTGAGAGCCGACCGTCTGGAGCTTTTCCCCCACCGCATCGATCTTGGCAAGGGTCGTATTGGTTACCGCCGCCTGTTCCTGCAGGGATTTGAGGTTCTGCTCCGTCTCCACGATCTCACGCTGGAGTGCATCGTACTGGTCCTGTGTGATCTTGCCATCCGCAAGCTGCTGGTTGGCCTGTTCTGCCGCCGTCTTTAAGGTGGTGAGCTTCTCCTTGGTGGCTTCGATGGCTTCCTTCAGCATCTTCTGCTTCTGGGTGACAGCCTCGGTGTTGGAGGGGTCCAGTTTCAGGAGCTTGTTAACATCCTTGAGCCCAGCCTGCGTTGTTTTAATGGACTTGTTAACGCCTTCCAGTGCCTTGGATAATTTTGTAGTATCGCCGCCGATCTCAACGGTAATGCCTGCGATTCTGGATGCCATGCGGATAACCACCTCCTTCGGGGTATAAGTAAAGGCCCATCCGCACAAGGCGAATAGGCCGAGAGAAATATGATACTCGTAGGAAAGTAACTCGTGAGTTACTTCTTATGGGGGCTTAAAAATTTACAATTCTATCGTTGATATGAGCCGGAAAAAGAGCTATACTTAAATTGAGAAATTGTACTCAAAGGAGGTACGCCCTATGAGTGAACATCAAATTGACATTGCGGATATGCAGTGCTGGGTTTTCCGTATGGCTCAAGCCAAGTGGAAAAAGTCTCCCGAAGCCTGCACGAAGATATTTCAGGATAATGATGTGTTTGGATTTATTGCCAGATGCTATGATTTTCTCCATTTGAGCAGCTATGAGTGCGCCTTGGACGATGTCGAGGAAATGCTTAAGAATCGAGGTGTTTCCGTATGCTGACATTAACAAATGGAATGCTCCTCTATCACGGTAGTTTCACACAGGTGTCCGAAATCGATCTTAACAAATGCAAGCAAGGAAAAGATTTCGGACGCGGTTTCTACGTCACAAGCTCCTACAAGCAGGCTCAAGGTTTTGTTCCGCTGTCTGTGAACAAACAAGTCAACGAGGAAAGACTGCCTACTGGCACAACGATTGGTTACATTTCTGTTTTCAAACTTCATATGAATCCTGACATTGCTATTCACTTATTCAACGCTGCGGATAGGAATTGGCTGCATTTTGTGGCTTCAAACCGTAGAAGAACATTGTTCCCGGATGTCCGGGAACGGTATGCCAAGTTTGATATCATCGGTGGGAAAATAGCCGATGATCAAACTGCTCGTACCTTGCAGCTTTACACCACGCGCGCTTATGGCGAGCCAGGCTCCGAAGACGCCGATAGCTTTGCTATCAAAGCACTACTGCCGAATCGTCTGGAAGACCAGTTCTGTTTCTGCAACGAAAAGGCAATCCAATCCCTCGAATTTGTAAGGAGTGATCTCTATGACTTCAAGCACCTATAATATCAGCGATGAACAGCGCGAAACCTGTGCTGTAAACGTCATGCGTGCAATGCTCGAAGATTACTGCACCGAAACAGGTGTTCCCTTCAATCAGGCTTTCTTTGAGTTTTCGAGCTCTCCTGCTTATAAGGAACTGTTCGATTACTCCACTGGTCTTTGGATGGAGGGCCCGGATTATCTCCGCAATGTCTTTGAAGATACTCGCAAGCCCACCGATTCTGCTTCTGCATAGGAGTTCCGCATGACCGAAAGAGAAATTGACATAGCAGATATGCAATGCTGGGTTTTTCGCATAGCACAGACCAGATGGCATATTTCACCTATCGAATGTGCTGAACTATTCAAAAAGTACGATATACTCGGATATATTTCCGAATGTTACGACTTGCTCTGTACATACAGCTATTATCATGTTGTTGATGACGCTGAATTAATTTTGGCCAGTCACAATGTCTTTATAAACGATATCAATTCTCTAAAACAAACTGCGTCTCCCTTTATTTCCGAAGAAGAGTTGTTTCGACGTCTCGGTATCACTGAAGATGACCTTGTTGGTTTTGATGATGTTGAAATCGAATAGGACTGTCTATCACAGTATTTTCCCGCCCAGCATTCGCTGGACGGGATTTTTCTTTATCCTCACAAACTTTCGTGCTTATTTTGCAATCAATATAAGCACGAAAGTTTGGTTAGAACCGGTCAAAGTCAGCCTGCGATGCCAGCTCCTGATACGGATACTCATCGTTCTGCCGCTCTGTGAACATGTCATTGACCAACCCGATGGTCAGCAAGTCGAGGTCGGCTATGCTGATGCCGAGCTGCACACAGCGCAGCATGAAGAGCGGGGTGGTCATTACCCGCTCACTTTTGCGAGGTTTTTTCTTGCCTCTACCTCCGTCTGCACGTTCAGACCCCACAGTTCAATCAACTGAGGCAGAATCTGATAGATGGAGAAGGTGTTGAAGTTCTCCAGCCACTCATCCGGGGTGTCCGGCACCTGATCCGGATGGGCATGCTTCGCCATAATATAGGCAATATTCTCGAACATCTCCAGACTGAACAGGTCAAGGCTGGAGCTCTCCTCGTTGCCGTCATCCACGCTTTTTTCAAGGGATCTCAGATCCTTGTAGATGTCCCGGCCAAACTTAATGCGGTACAAGCGCGGCACGGCTGCGCTGGCTCGGAACTCCACCATCTGACCATCGATCTCGATTTTCTTCGTAACTGCCATAGTCTTTATCCTCCATTTCATGTAGAAAGGGCAGAGCCTCCGCCCTGTCCTCGGTTCGTGTACTTGCTTACTCTGCCGGGTCGATGCTGACCAGTGCATTGCCGCCGCTGACGGTGGGCAGCTTGCCGTCCCATTTCTGGATCTTCTGGTACTCGATCAGAGGCTCCGACAGGCTTTCTGCAATCTTGCGGTTTGCCTCGGCCTGTGCATCTGCAGCAATGGAGGTCTTCTGTGCCTCCGCCTCTGCATTGGTGATCGCCACCTGCTTGTCGGCTTCGGCCTTAGCAATGGCAGCCTCGTTCTCGATCTTCTGCTTATCAGCGTTCTGCTGGGCGATGGACTTCTGCTGAATGGCCGTATTATAGGCTTTCTCAAAATCCATATCGTTGATGACCACCTTATTGATGAACACCGCAGGCTTCCCCAGTTCTTTCGCCTTGGCGATTTCCTGTGCCATGCCCTCCGACACCGTGTCGCCAAACACCCAAAGCTCATCTGCCTGTTCCAGCCATGACAGGCCAAACTGCATCCCGGCAGCACGTTCTGCTGCTACATCGTCCTTGAGAAAACGAGTGAAGTACAGATGTGGTGCCAGTGGTTGGATGCCCATCATGGCGAGAATTCGGCAGGCTTTGAGTGCCCTCTCGATATTGGAACGCTGCTCCTCTGCCCTGTCTGTCAGCGATACCGCCGTAGGACGGAACGGAGAGCAGACATAGACTTTCTTCGGAGTGGTGTCGCCACCGGGCGGCCGCACCGGGGCCGAACTCTTTAAGGGGTTGCTCTGGGGATTCTTGATGTTACTCATGGGGTGTAACCTCCTTGGATGTATTCGTGAGAGGAAGTCCTCTCATAAAGCGCACGATTTTTTGCCGTTTGGGAGGTACTTTCTTAAAAATACTTTCTGATTTTTTTCAAAGCTCCCTCAAGGCAGTTCCCGACAGAACGGCGAGCAATGCCAAGTTCCTCAGCAATCTCGTACTGGTTCAACCCCTTATAAAAGTAGAGCTGGACGACTTCCTGCTGACGCTCCGTGAGCTTGCTCATGGCGGCATACAGCTTCCGGAGTTCCTCGTCCGCCAGCATCTCAGCGTTTTCTGCCTCCATGAAGTCCACCATAGCGGCATCGCACCAATCTGTGCCATCGCAGGACAGAGCGAACTCCTCGTAGTCACGGCTGATCTTGCTGCGGTTATTCTCCAGTCGGCGTTCGCCCTCCATAACCAGGCGCACAGTCCACTCCGCATCCTCGAACACCTCAGCCGGGACGACCTCATAGGTGCCATCGTTGAAATCATAGCGGTAGTCACCGCAACGGTTCACATCCAGCACGGTGTGTGCATCGTCTGCTTCGTAAACTGCGTAGCCGTTCGTATACGCCGTGATCGTCGCACCGTTCACGGTTGCCCTTGCTGCCACCACCGGATTTGTTTCCATGAGCTGCTTATAGCCGGGAATCTTCTTCTCCAGCACCTTGTCCACGCAGTTCTTCAGCTCACGCAGAGAGATGTGTGCGTTGACTGCCAAGTCCTCGACAGCCTGTGCCACGCTCTCCACTGCCTGCGGTAACGGCTGATGAATCTCCATCACGCCTACGCCGCCATAGATTGCAACTGCACCGTTCATCAGCATGTTAGTCATTTTCTTGTCCTTTCCCCCGGACTCAGGGAGGGAGAAGGATACCGATGACGGAAGCGGAGCAGGGCTCACATTCTGAGCTGGGACTGCCTGCAAAATGCAAAAAGCCCGATTCCAGAGATGGGAGGTACACCCATAGACCGGCTGTTTCACCTCCAGCAGATGATATCTGCCAGCTGGTAAAACTCCGTTATGGTATCCTTCGCCTTCTCTAGAATCGGGCTTACGATATTTTTTTGTGTTCTTGGGTCTGTCCTTTTGGGCTCGTCCCTTGAACTGACTACATGATAGCTGAAGACTGATCAAATCACCAGCTCACTAAGTGAGCTCTAAAAAGCAGCACGAAAACCATCGATATTCCGTTCTTCTGCAAAGCTTGAGGTCATTTTTGATGGCTTTACAGCACGGTTTTTCGCCCTTTTACTGCCATTTAGAGCTCACTTTCTGAGCCCTAACCTCAGAAAAAATTTCAAAAAAAGAGGCGACCAGACCATTTTGCGGTCCAATCGCCTCATGGGTATTCTGTTGTAGGTACTTTAGCAGGCAGTTTTGAGTGGAGCGCATCCACATGCCGCAAGGTAGACATTGACTTGCTCGATACCGTCTTTGTAATGGCTCGTCAGAATCATCTGATAGACGGTATTCCTTTGATTGTTGAAGTCCAGTGTGATTCCACACATTCTCAATAAATCACTGCTGACCATTGGTGGAAGACGCAACGCCACCGAAATGGCAACGATTTGTTCTGCGCTTGCCTCCTGACCTGCGCGAAGCCGCTTCACTGTGGACACAGAGAGTCCAGACTCCGACTCCATCTGCTCTACAGACATATCCCGGTCATTCATCAACAGCTTCAGAGCATCTCCAAACTCCAGACCTGCGATCAGCTCTCGTATTGACAAAGACCACTGAACCTCAGCGACAAACTCATCCGGAGCAACAAACTCCTGCTCAGCAGTATTCTGCGACAACTGGCGGCAAACCGAGTTGGCATTAACAGCCGCCACTTTAGGCTCGATATTCTTATGTACAGCAGATGCCACCTCGGTTCACCCCCTTCCATACTGCAAATGCAAACAAAAAAAGACCGGAGCTGCTAAGACTCAGTGACTTGATAAAAGTACACTATCCTAGCTTCTCCGGTCTTTGTATATACAAAGATTCCGATTGCGAAGTCAGATCGAATTGAAAATATAGTCCAATTCTCGAATGAGCATACTTATCCCCTTACATAATTTATAAAAGCATTCTTGTTTTCGAGTTTATCTACTCAGAGTTCTATTGCGCTGTTAAAAAAATTCGTTTCTACTGCTTTTCTAATTATGTACTTTGGATCTGTACGCCTTAAATCAAGAAATTTGTTTCAGCTTTTACCAATCAAACACATATCTTTGCTGAAACAATTAGGCTGTCTATACTAATCAATTCAGAGCCTTATATACCTCGCATTTTCGGTTATCCTTTCTGTCCAATTTTGTCGTATTGCATTTACACTATGGAATAAAGATGATGGGTTAAGTCCTCCTTTTGGCCTAAATCCCATGATGATTATAGCACCAAAATTATCCAGCGTAAATACCATTTCGACATCTTTGGACAGAATACCAAACCCGGAGTTCTGTTTTTGTGCAAGTTCACTCGTGCGCCCCTATAAACGAAAAAAGCCGGAATAGACTCCTTAAAATCCGAAATTTTTCAGATTTCTTTGAAGTCTACCCCGGCTTACTACGCATTCGAGCAGCACCAAACAGGCAGCAGTTTAGTTTTTGACTGGCTCACACGATTCCGATGAGCCAAGTGTGCTAATTCACATCCGCTTCTTCTCATTCTCGTCCTCAAACTTGAGGCAGGGTCCAACGCAGCACTGGGCTGCCAAATCATCTAAGTACTCATAGGCTTGTACCTTTCCATTCTTCACATACGCCACCGCTTTACGGCCATTGACCATTGCCCGGATTGCAAGTAGCATCCGTTTACCTTTGGTCGCATAAATGCCATAATCCACACTCATGTTTCCCTGCCTCCTATCCCAATTTAGTCGTTTCTAAAGATTGATACCTCTGTTCCATCAACTCTTGGAATGCAGAATTCCTCCACAACGCATCGACTTTGTGCGTTTATCAAAATCACAGAAAAACAGTCCCGAACCTTTATACCTGAATACACCTTGACCGCCTGCTGAAACATATCTTTATGGTCTACAACAACTGATATCTTTACACCTGCATCCTTTGGGCTATTCATGTAAGCTAGTGCAAATAGTTTTTCTAGTGCCTTATATGCGGCGGCTACTTTACCAGTGTGATACGACTTACAATCGAAGAGCCATGTGTCGATGCCGTAGCTTTTTAACGCATCTGTTTTTATTGCATAATCACCGTAATAGCGTTTCAATGAGGACCAGTAGGCTTTTTCAGACGTAATAAGCTCAACCGTATATCCATTTAATATAATTTCATTTAAAATTATTTGCCTACTTGTTTCCACCATTCGCATTTCATAATCAGCAATATTATACGTTTGGCAGAAGGCCTGTTTGTTTAGGTGACTAAGATGACCAAACTTGTTTGTTGTCACTATAGCCTTACCGGAATGTTTCGCCTCTTGCTCGCCTTCATTCATACTACCAGCATCTTCTATAGGTCTACCTGTTATATCGGGCACCAGTTTCACCATACCGTTAGCGGCAAGCAATGCTTCGAGGGTAACGCCACTCTCTGCTGCGGCATTCTCGGAAATTGCAAGAATTACTTCATCAGAGCATACGGTTTCCATTTTCATATTTATAATACGAGAAATGGTAGAAGTGTTCACCCCACATTTGTTAGCAAACTTCTTCATCGTCATATTTCCCTTGGCTGCCAAAACTAATTGGCTCAGTGCCTCTGCATCAGCCCTTTTAGATCTGGCATATTCCGGAAATAGATTCACTGCCTTTTTCCTTCCCACTTTATCACCACCTTTAAATCTATTATATTTGAAAATTGCATACCTGTCAATGCTATGCAATCAATTAAATGCTTTGCATTTCATAGAATTATGCAAATATATATTTTTTGCTTGACAACTTGCGTGTTGTGAACTACTATTTCTGCGATGTCTGCCATTACTGCTTTGAGGCAGAGTCGCTGCTCGACCGTTGCCCAGACTGCGGCAAAACGGACTACCAGAACAGACCTGCCATCCGCCCGGCAACCGAAAAAGAAGTACAGGATCTTCTCCGAGCCCGGGATGAGGAATGGGAATAACCATAAATGTAAATGAGCCGTGTGTTCAACTCCTTACCGGAGAAGGACACACGGCTCATCATTTTTGACTTAGAAGCTCAGAATGCTCGACAATCTTATGCCGCCACTTGGGACAGTAAATCAGACCCTCTTTCTTTCAAATAGTCGTTCACCTCATCAACCGACCTCATATACATACAGCTAAGAACCATTAAATATGCTTGCTGCTCTCTGGTCGCAGCCAAGCTAAAACCCGCTTTTGCTATGAGTTCAAATGAAAGCCACGGAGGAAGGTGCATGGCAACACACAGAGCCACCACGTTTTTCTCAGAAAAACTTTTAACCTTTCCGTTTCTGTAGCGACCAATCGTTGACTCTGATACCTTTGATTCAAAAGCCAGAGCCTCTTGCGTAAATCCGAAACGTGTCATCACATACCGTAGTGCTTCTGGAAAACAAGCAGGCATATTCACTAACACCCTATTTACCTCTTCAGCCCTTTCTTTCTCAGACAGCTTACGCTTCGGGTCTATAATGTGATAGTAGTTTTCAATCTCTATTGGATTTTTCTCAGCATGCGAGGGCATCCAAATCCCTCCCACGTCCAAAACTACTCAAGGTAGCCTCAAACGTGGGCGGAACAGGCAGTGCGATGCTCATTGGGTTAAGTGATGTGCTCGCCAGTGTTCGACTGCTGTTTTTTATCCTGCAAAGCCAAAGCGTGTGCAGCTTCGCTGGAACTTTATTGCTTTTCATCTTCTTTAGGAGTTTGATGTACTTCCGCATCCGCTCCAACTCCGCAATTCTTTCATAAAGCCACTGAGAATGCGGAAAATCTTCAAGCGAGTTATCACCCAAATCCAACAACTGTTGAATTTCCTTGGTGATTCGGGTGTTCATCCGATTCAATGTTGCTTTTGAAGCCTTTGTGATAGCTTCAACAATCTTATCAATATTGAACACGAATTTCTCGCTATGACAAATGATGTACATCTGCACATTCACCTGCCCTTTACAAGTAGTACGGTAAACTGCCGTTTCTATTATATCACATTAAGTCTTAAAACCATATAGGATTTCCAATAATAGTAAAAGCCGTGTGTTCAAATGCTCCACAAGGAGACGAACACACGGCATATTACTTTATTTCAGCTTTTCAAGAATCTCATCTGCGGTCATACCGCTTGCCAGCAGTTTCTTCAGCACAGTTTCGGCCTCGACCTTCTTAGCAGCTTCGGCGGCCTTCGCCTCAGCAGCAGCCTTCTTGGCCTCCAGCTTGGTCAGTTCCTTCTGGGCAGCCTTGAGCGCAGTCTTCTTCTCTTTTAGGTCAGCTTTTAAAGTGTCGATGTTGGCAGTGATGGAAGTGATTTCTGAAGTGAGGGAAACGATAGATTCCTTCTTCTCTGTAATTTGGGATGCGAAATCGTTAGTAGCCTTCGGTTTGTTTTTGCTACCTTTGGTTCTGGGCATAAGATATCCGCCTTTCTTTATTAATTTATCTTCTTTCCCTCATCATCGTCATATAAATCATATGGCGAGTCAAATTTGGAAGGACGGATGCGATGTTCTAACCCATCTAATATAAACAACTTGCTCTCAATTTCTGGAAAGCTATTTTCCTCATTAGCATCATGAATATACAACTTTTTCGCATAGAGCATCTCAACACAGAACAAAGCCGCCATTGCATCAAGAGCATTTTTCAGTGACGCTTCCTTGTAATTTGAAATCCTATCATGCTTTATAGAATTATAGGCTTTCCAAAATGCAAGTGTTTCTCCCGGTGCGGTGTTATTCCATCCATCGAACGGTGTGAGCCGAACATCACCAGCTATCACTATGGACGCAATAATATTATTATAATTTGATGTGTAATAGTTATAGTAATCGCAAATCGATGTGCGATCCACATTTTGCAAACCACATATCTCCCGTGACACATTATCAAATTCTGATCCAATCTGGAGAATGAGCTTTTCAATTCTTCTTGAATATGTAGAATAATTAGCACTGTCAAGTTCCACATATTCAAGCACTGTACGGAATTCACTTTCCAGCCAGAGATAGTGCTGCCAGAAGTTAAGCTCGAATTCTTTTTTCGTCACTCTAGTATCCCTTTCCAGAAATATTTCTTTATCTATACCCGACTCTGCATCTCAGCCACATTCTAATGCGTTGCCTGCCGCCCACCGCGTAGAGGTGTGCAAAGTTTCGAGCGACAAAGCTGTGAGCATCCATAACGAATGACTCTCACAGCTCAAATATATACTATATAGGTCTCGTTTTCAAGGATAACGAAGAAAATTAGACATGTATACTTCCTTATGCTCTATTTTTCAAGCTCATTTTTCTGCTCAACCACACCCATGCTGTCAGCACACCAATCCATCCACCCATCGTATTACCGAACACATCATCGAACTCTGCGATGCCAAGTCCCGTAACATACTGGGTCGTTTCGATTGCCACAGACATCACAAAAGGAATCTGCAACACCCATTTCTTCTGAAACCACCTATACAGCCCCGTTCCAAGTGGAATGAACAGCCAGATGTTATTGATGACCCCCACTCTTACAGATTGCTCAGTCAGAAAACGATCTGCATAGGAGAACAAAACAAAGTTTGTCCTTGCATCCCCGGCCTCACGGAACATCAGGGTTTCATATAGAATGAACGCAATATACGCTGCCGTCAAGAGAACACTCATTTTTTTCGGCAACACCAGTATCAGCAAGCAGATAACGCATCCGAAAATGACAACCATAAATGGGAGTCCATTCAGAACATTGTCTACGCACAGCATAACACGACCGTTTTTGTCAAGCAGAAGATTCACCTTTCCGCTGCGCTTAATGCCATACTGCCCTTTGGATAAGGCCATCGGGTTACTATCAGCATCAAAATACATATCGATGTCCGCTGTACCATCCCGGTGGTAAGTACGCTTCAGAACCGTATAGCCAGCAGTCGTTGGTGCCGGATTGCCATCTGCACCGAGATAAGTTATCTGGCTGATACGACCTTGTTCGTCTCGCTGATATAGCTCGCCATACTGGCCAAGAGAAGATTTCACAGGGTTTTCTCCTGTGTCAAAGTATCGTTCGCCAATAACGGTTTCTTCTGAATCACGCAGATACGTCTTGACGGCATAACCAGATGTGCAGATAACAGGCTGTCCATTTTCACCGAGATAAGTGATGCCACAATTTTTTCCTTGCTCATCATACTCTCGGTACAAACCGTAATAGCCGCCTGTGCATCGGACTGGCTGCATATTTAGGTCGTAGTAGAAATCGTCCGTTGCTTTTCCATCCACCAGTGTTCTCACAATGGCGGAATAACCTGCGCCTAGCATCATTGGTTGCTTATCTGCGCCAAGATACCTGATTACAACATTTTCACTGTTATATTCATATGAGATGCCATAGTAATCGCCATACCGTTCCACTGGGTTTCCAGCAGCATCGAGGTAAAACTCTTCTGTAACCTGCCCATTTGCATTCCGCGTTCTCTGTACTGTCGCATAACCCATGTCAATGGCATCTGTGATAACCCCGTCAGAGTTCACATAACTCGCGTTCGTTACGTTTTCCTCCACGGTCTCCTTCACTTCAAGATTCGAAGACGTGAAGCCGGAATCATGATCAACCGAGGCATATGGCAATAAAAACAAGATTGAAGCCACGACAAAAGCAAGTAACAGCGCATGAACACTTTTCTGTTTCAGCTTTGCGTTCAAACTCCATAACCCCGGCTCTTGATGGTCTCCACAACCTGAGACACATACTTCTGGCAGGTATCATGATCAGGTGCCTCGACCATCACACGCACAACAGGCTCCGTACCAGATTCACGGACAAGGATACGGCCGGTGTCACCCAGTGCCTCGGCTACGGCCTTGACTGCTGCCTGCACTGCTTCGTCATCCTGTGCGGCCTTTTTATCGGTCACACGAACATTCTCCAACACCTGCGGATAGATCTTCAAAGGCTCAGCCAGCTTGCTCATGGGCAGTTTCTTGGCAAGCATTACTTCCATCATCTTGAGACTGGTCAGGATACCATCACCAGTGCTGGCGTACTTGCTGAAGATAATATGACCACTCTGCTCACCGCCGATACGGCAGCCGTTCTTAGCCATATACTCATAGACGTACTTGTCACCCACTGCAGTCTTGGCGTAGCCGATGCCCTTCTCATCAAAAGCCTTATACAGGCCAAAGTTGGACATGACCGTGGTAACGACGGTGTTGGTCAGAAGTTTGCCACGCTCCTTCATATAGCAGCCGTAGATGTACAGGATGTGGTCACCCGTAATGACATTTCCCTTTTCATCCACACACAGGCAACGATCAGCATCGCCGTCATAGGCAAAACCGATGTCCAGCCCCTTCTCTACCACGAACTTCTGCAAGCCCTCGATGTGAGTGGAGCCAGCATTGTTGTTGATGTTCAGACCGTTGGGCTTGTTGTTGATAACGTAGGTATCGGCCCCCAGCGCATCAAAAACAGACTTGGCAATATTCCAGCTTGCACCGTTGGCGCAGTCCAAACCAACCTTGACCCCCTTGAAAGAGTAGATGCCCAGAGAGATCAGATAACCCATGTAGCGGTTGCGTCCTGCCACATAGTCCACAGTGCAGCCAATGTGCTCCCGGTGGGCGAAGGGCAGCTCCGGCCAGTCCTTGTCAAAGACGTGGAGCTTTCCGTCAATGTAATCCTCGACTAACAGCAAGATTTCCTCCGGCATCTTTTCGCCGTAGCAGTCGATCAGCTTGATGCCGTTATCGTAGTAGGGATTATGGCTGGCAGAGATCATAATGCCACAGTCAAAGTCATCCACGCGGGCGATGTAAGCCACAGAAGGGGTAGTAGTGACATGGAGCAGGTAGGCATCTGCACCAGAAGCGGTCAGACCTGCGACTAGGCTGTACTCGAACATATAAGAGCTACGGCGGGTATCCTTGCCAATGACGATGCTGGCAGGCTCGTTGTTGCCGTTGCGCTCACGCAATGCGTTGTAGTACCAGCCCAGAAAACGACCAACCTTGTAGGCATGATCTGCGGTCAGAGTGATTCCAGCTTCGCCACGGAAACCGTCAGTTCCAAAATACTTTCCCATTATAGTTTTTTCCTCATCCAATGAGTGAATTAACGAATAAAATGTGCCGTTAGCCGGATAATTATCCGTTGCCTGCTGCTCACCACGGAGAGGTAGCACACTTGAGCAGCACAGCCATGCCGACGCATGGCTGCAATAAGTATTAGTCTCTGCGGAACAGGTCGCGGGTGTAGACCTTGTCCTGCACATCATCCAAGCAGCTATCATAGCGGTTGGCAATGATGGCTTGGCTGCGGTTTTTGAATTCTTCAAGGTCATTCACGACTTCGCTGCCGAAGAAGGTAGAACCATTCTCCAGAGTCGGCTCGTAAATAATGACTGTCGCGCCTTTAGCCTTGATACGCTTCATAACGCCCTGAATAGAGCTCTGGCGGAAGTTATCAGAGTTAGATTTCATGGTCAGGCGGTATACGCCAACCACCACATTGTGTTCCTTGCTAGGATCATAAGCCTCGTTTGCTTCATATGCGCCAGCGATCTCCAGCACACGGTCAGCAATGTAGTCTTTTCGGGTACGGTTAGACTCCACGATTGCTTCAATCAGGTTCTCCGGCACATCAGCGTAATTGGCCAGAAGCTGCTTGGTATCCTTGGGCAAGCAGTAACCGCCGTAGCCAAAGCTTGGGTTGTTGTACTGATCACCAATACGAGGATCAAGGCACACACCCTTGATAATTTGCTGCGTATTCAGTCCCTTCATCTCCGCATAGGTATCCAGCTCGTTGAAATAGCTGACACGCAGAGCCAGATAAGTGTTGGCAAACAACTTAACAGCCTCGGCTTCCGTAAAGCCCATGATCAGGGTATCGATATTCTCCTTGATTGCACCTTCCTGGAGCAGGCCTGCAAAGGTGTTGGCAGCCTTCACCAGGCGAGCGTTATCCACATCAGTACCCACAATGATACGGCTCGGGTACAGATTGTCGTAAAGAGCTTTAGACTCCCGCAGGAACTCCGGGCTGAAGATGATGTTATCACAGTGGTACTTCTCACGCACAGAAGCTGTAAAGCCAACCGGAATCGTGGACTTGATGACCATGATAGCATCAGGATTATACTGGATCACCAGCTTGATGACAGCTTCTACTGCAGAAGTATCAAAGAAGTTCTTCTTGCTATCGTAGTTGGTAGGTGCTGCGATGACAACAAAGTCTGCGTCCTTATAGGCAACTTCAGCATCCAGCGTGGCAGTCAGATTTAGGTCTTTCTCTGCCAGATATTTTTCAATATACTCGTCCTGAATGGGAGACTTTTTGTGGTTAATAAGGTCAACCTTCTCCGGGATAATATCCACCGCCATGACCTCGTGGTGCTGTGACAGCAACGTGGCGATAGACAAACCGACATAGCCGGTACCTGCAACTGCAATTTTCATGGTCTTTCTCCCTTTCTATACATTCTTCCATCCTTAGCAAGACTTATGCCTTGATTCCCTGATACTCCTGCTGGACCTGCTGGTAGCTTTCCAAGTTACCAATGTCATACCGTTTGCCCGGCATTTCCATAGCATGCACATCCGTTACTGTGCACAGCCACGCAATGAAGCTGCCCGGCGCATCGGTGCCACATTTCTTCTGTTCGATTGCATCCTTGACCTTTTGGGCATCCTCTCGGGTGTAGACATAGAATGGAGGGCAGCACCAGTGGCTCTTGGGTTGGGCTGGCTTTTCTTCCATCGAAAGGATCTTATCCTGATCATCCAACTCAACGACGCCGCATTTGGTGAGCTTCTTTTCGCTGGGTTCATAATAGCGCATGATGCAAGAGGTTTTCTTCTCGTTGGCATAGGCAACAAACTTGGAGAGGGAGAAATCCAGCACGTTATCTCCGGCAATCACCAGCAGGTCATCATCCAGCCCCAACTGGTCAATGGCAAACTGCACATCACATACAGCACCAAGCCGGGTCTCATTGCTACTTGTTCCATCGTCCACCACACGGATATTCTGTTTTTTGGTTGCCGCCCAGTCTTCAAAATGGCGGGCAAACTTGTGATTACTAATGACCACATAGGTGTCCACCAGACCAGCAGTGTCAATGTCATCCACCAGCCAGTCCAATATGGTCTTATCCCCTACCTTCAGCAAGGGTTTGGGAAAGTTCTCCGTCAAGGGATACAAGCGAGTTGCATATCCCGCCGCCAAAATCAAGCACTTCATATTAGTCCTCCGTCTTATGCCCTACGCCGTCCGCACTCTCGCACAGATGAAAACTGTACTTTCCACGCATCTCCGGGAATGCAGTGAGATATTTCCGCTCCACTTCTTCCCGAATGACATCTGTCTTGCTGGGATCAATCAATGCCATGCAGCATCCCTTAAAGCCAGCACCGCTAAAGCGTCCACCGTAGATACCGTTGGTTTCCCGCATGATTTCATAGAGCTTGATCTGCTCAGGCGCACCGGATTCCCAGTTATGGATACTGCTCCAGCCCGATTCAAAGGACAGGCGTCCATACTCTTCCAAATCCCCTCGCCGCCATGCTTCCGCACCGGCTTCCACACGCTTGAACTCCGTATACCAATGTTCACAGCGTTTTGCCCATTGCAGCGGCAGCTTATCTTTATAGGTCTGGTAGATCTCATACGAAACGTCACGGGCATTAGCCTCATTGAATTTTCCGTACTCAAGACCCGCAAAAGCCTGCAAAGCGTATACGCCAGAACGCAACTCATCCACTCGCATATTGTATTTAGAGCCAGCCAGACTGTGCTCCAATCCACTGAAAAAAACAGCAATTCTGTAGGGCTTCATGTTGGGATTCGTAGGAATCAGCTCGTAGCTGTTATCCTTACAGTCCAGATATAGCAAGTGGTCTTTTTTGCTCAGAACCTCACAGCTCTGATCCAGGGTTCCTACATTAACGCCCACATAGTTTTTCTCCGCATCAAATGCAATGCTGATGAGCTCTGACGGCTCCAGTTTAATTCCATTGACTTGGCACAATGCATCCAAGAAGGACAGTATCACCGCTGCAGAGGAAGAAAGCCCTCCGATGGGCAACGAGCCCTCAATGACGCCGCTGAGTCCGACTGTCAATGGAAACCGATTGCTCAGCGCCCAGGTAGCCCCCCGCAGATAGTCTGCCCAATCGCCGGTTTTTTCGCCGATTTCCCGAATATGCCACTGGGCACGTTTCGGGAATTGAAGACTGCACATTTCAATAACGCCATTCATCTTGGGCTTGTAGGCAATATGGATTCCCTTATCAATTGCAAGTCCTGTGATCTTTCCTAAGTTGTGATCACTGTGGGCACCAATGGGGCAAATCCGATAGGGGCAAAAGCTAATGTCCACGGGATCTTTTCCATATATTTCGTAGAATCTTTCCTCGCAGCGCATATAATTCCTCCCGTCGTCTTTTATTCCATATAGAACTCTTTGTACCACTCAGCAAACTTCCGCAGCCCCTCCCGCAGCGGAGTGTGGGGCTTAAAACCGAAGTCCCTCTCCAGCGGCTCGGTATCTGCGAATGTCACAGGCACATCGCCGGGCTGCATAGGCACCAGTTCCTTGTGAGCCTCAAAGTCATAGTCCGCAGGGAGTACACCGGCACGCACCAGCTCCTCCGACAGGATCTGCACAAAGTCCAGCAGGTTTTCCGGGTTGGAGTTGCCGATATTGTAGACTGCATAGGGCGGAATGGGCAAACCATCCTCGCCATTCTTCTTTTCAGGAGCTTTCGCCATCACACGGACAACGCCTTCCACGATGTCATCCACATAAGTAAAGTCCCGCTTGCAGTTGCCGTAGTTGAAGATCTTGATAGTTTCGCCGTTCACCAGCTTATTGGTAAAGCCAAAATATGCCATATCCGGACGACCAGCAGGGCCATACACGGTGAAGAACCGCAGACCGGTGGAGGGAATATTGTAGAGCTTGGAGTAGGCGTGTGCCATCAACTCATTAGACTTCTTGGTAGCCGCATACAGGGAAACAGGGTTATCCACCTTGTCATCAGTGGAGTAAGGCACCTTCTTGTTGCTGCCGTAGACCGAACTAGACGAAGCGTACACCAGGTGCTCCACAGGATAATGACGGCAGGCTTCCAGAATGTTATAGAAGCCGATCATGTTGCTCTCGATGTAGGCATCCGGGTTGGTGATGGAGTAGCGAACGCCAGCCTGGGCACCCAGATTGACTACAATATCCGGATGGTACTGTTCAAAAATGCTGTTGATACGTACCTTGTCCGCAAGGTTGCCCTTGATAAAGGTATAGTTTTCAAATTTCTGAAGCTCCGCAAGGCGAGCTTCCTTGATGCGGACATCATAGTAATCGTTCATGTTATCCAGACCGATGACTATGGTATCCGGCTCAGTGGTCAGAATACGCTTGGCAAGGTTAGAGCCGATAAAACCGGATGAACCGGTGATGAATACTGTTTTACCCATCTTTTTCACACTTACCCTTTTCTCCACACCATCTTATTGACCACGTTTACATATCCCTGAATGATGCGAACCACCTTCATGGACACGGTTTCGTCCACATAGTCGGGGCAGGGCTTACCCAGAACGCCCTTCTGTTTCATTTCAATCGCCATATCGGTGGCGTTGAGCAGTTCCCGGGTAGTGATGCCAGCCAGGATGAAATCACCGGCTTCCAGTGCCTCGGGGCGTTCTGTACTGGTACGAATGCACACGGCGGCAATGGGATGCCCAATGGACAGATAGAAGCTGCTCTCCTCGGGCAGCGTACCTGAGTCGGAGACGATTGCCAGCGCGTTCATTTGCAGCTTATTGTAGTCGTTGAAGCCCAGCGGCTCGTTGACCCGGACACGAGGATCCAACTGGAAGCCGCTCTTTTCCAGACGGTGCTTGCTTCTGGGATGGCAGGAGTAGAGAATGGGCAGATCGTACTTTTCTGCCAGCGCATTGATGGCGGTGAACAGGCTCAGGAAGTTCTTTTCAGAGTCGATGTTCTCCTCACGGTGGGCGGACAGCAGAATGTACTTGTCCTTTTCCAGCCCCAGACGCTCCAGCACGTCGCTTTTCTGAATCTTATCCAGATTCATGTGCAGCACTTCTGCCATGGGAGAGCCGGTCTGGTAGGTGCGCTCCTTGGGCAGGCCGGTATCCGCCAGATACTTCCGGGCGAACTCGGAGTAGCACAGGTTCACATCAGAGATCACGTCCACGATGCGGCGGTTGGTCTCCTCGGGCAGGCACTCATCCTTGCAGCGGTTACCCGCCTCCATGTGAAACAGGGGGATATGCAGCCGCTTTGCGCTGATGGCGGACAGGCAGGAGTTGGTATCGCCCAGCACCAGATAGCCCTCCGGCTGCAGCTCGGCCAGAAGCTCATAGCTGCGACCCAGAATGTTACCACAGGTCACACCCAGATTCTCGCCCACCACGGGCACCAGAATGTCAGGTCCGTATTCCCCGAAGGTGTTCTTCAGTTCAAAATCCTCCCAGAAAACGGTGGAAAGGTTTCTGTCCCAGTTCTGATTGTAATAGACCACGCAGCAGTCAAAATATTCCCGGCAGCGTTTGATAACCGCAGCCAGTCGGATGATTTCCGGACGGGTACCGCAGCCAATCATGACCTTAGTACGCCCATCATTTTTCCATTTAAAATTATGTTCCATAAAAATCTCCTATTGACAACCAGTATTTTTTCTTACACCGGCTCGAAGAAGGTGTCCGGGTGGTTGGGGTCAAAAATCTCGTTGCAGGTCATCACCGTCACCAGATTTTCCGTCTCGGACAGGTTGATGATGTTGTGAGTCCATCCGGGAACCATGTGGACAGCCTCGATTTTGTCCCCGGAAACTTCAAATTCCACCGTCTCTCCGGTGTTAATATTCCGTTCCTGAATCAGGCCGTGACCGGCAACCACGATGAACAGTTCCCACTTGGAGTTGTGCCAGTGCTGCCCCTTCGTGATGCCCGGGCGGCTGATGTTGATGCTCACCTGTCCGCAATCGGCGGTGTGTACCAGCTCGGTGAAAGAACCACGGTTGTCCACGTTCATCTTCAGGGCATACTTAAACTTGTCCGTGGGCAGATAGGTCAGGTACAAAGAATACAGCTTCTTGGCAAAGGAGCCGTCCGGCATTTTCGGCATCATCAGAGTGATGGGCTGTGCTTTGAACTCCTGCAGAAGATTCACGATTTCGCCCAGCGTAACCTTGTGGGTCACTGGAACACAGCAGTAGCGACCGTCTGCCTTCAGAACAGTCTCTACACCGTCAAATTCACAGTGCTGCTCCTTGCCCTCCAGCAGGTCAAACATCCCTTCTACCAAGTCATCGATGTACAGCAGCTCAAGCTCGGTGCTGCGGTCGTTGACGGTAAATGGCTCATCATTGGCAACCGCCCAGCAGAAGGTGCTGACAGCACTGTTGTACTTGGGGCGGCTGTGTCCCATCAGGTTGACAAAACGGTAAACCGCAACCTTTGCCCCGGTCTCCTGAGCATACTGGAAGAATAGTTCCTCGCCAGCCTTCTTGCTGCGTCCGTACTCACTGTTGCCGAAACGACCAGCCAGCGTAGCCTGAATGGATGAAGACAGCATGATGGTTGCCTTGTTATTGTGCTTTTTCAGGCAGTTCAGCAGGTCGGATGCAAAGCCAAAGTTGCCCTTCATGAAGTCTTCCGGGTTTTTCGGACGATTCACGCCTGCCAGATTGAACACGAAGTCTGCCTTCTGGCAATATTCATCCAACTCCTGCGGGGTGGAATCCAAATCATATTCGTAGATTTCTTCAATATGCAATGCCGGACGGGTCTTATTCTTTCCGTCTCGGATGTTTTTCAGGTTGTTACACAGGGCGGTTCCCACCATGCCCTTAGCACCTGTGACTAGAATGTTCATCCCTTCACCTCTTTAATGTACTGCGGTGCAGTCTGGAATATCTGCACCGTCCAGCACAGTTGCATGATTGCAGATGGTGCAGTTGCTGCCGATGCGGGCAAAGTTCCCCACCGTTGCGCCTGTGCGAACTACGCTGTTGGTGTAGATAAGGGCGTAGTCCCCTACCGTTGCATCACAGTGGACTTCCGTTCCGGCATTCAGCAGAACACCGTTGCCAACGGACGCACCATTCTGGACACAGGCATTTTGCAGCACCACGCAGCCACAGCCCAACTTTGCGTATGGACTGATGTAGGCGCTGGGCGCAACGATATTGGGAAAAGCAAAGCCAAGGGCTTTCGCCTTCTCATACACCTGTGCCCGGAACCGATTGTTGCCGATACCCACCACCAGCAAGCCGTACTCCTTCCGCAGCTCCGGCAAATCAGCAAGACTGCCAACCACCGGAATGCCACAGATTTCGCCCCCCACAGACTGTCCATCATCTACAAAGGCGCAATCGTATTGAAGCATCGCTTGTTCAGCAACCATACGACCGAAGCCGCCGGCACCAACCAACAGGAGCTTCTCCTTAGACATTGGGAATACCCTTCAGCTCGTTCTGGACATACTCAGTGGTCAGGATCTTCTTGACGGTGCCTTCCACATCCAGCCGATTGGTGTTGTGGCTGGTGTAGGACTCGTCAGCCATGGTATGAACCTCGCCCTTGACCACGAACTTATCGTAGTTCAGGTCGCGGTTGTCAGCAGCAACACGGAAGTAGTGGCCCATATCCTCGCTACGTAGGCGCTCCTCACGGGTCATCAGAGTCTCAAACAGCTTCTCGCCGTGACGAGTGCCAATGATGTTCGTACCGGTGTCGCCGAACAACTGCTGGACAGCCTTTGCCAGATCGCCAATGGTAGATGCATCGGACTTCTGAATGAACAGGTCGCCGGGGTTGCCATGCTGGAAGGCAAACATAACCAGATCCACAGCCTCATCCAGATTCATCAGGAAACGAGTCATGTTGGGGTCAGTGATGGTGATAGGGTTGCCGGCCTTGATCTGGTCAATGAACAGCGGAATAACACTGCCGCGGCTGCACATAACGTTGCCGTAACGGGTGCAGCAGATGGTCGTACCACCACGCTCAGCCGCTACACGGGCATTTGCGTAGATGACGTGCTCCATCATGGCCTTGGAGATACCCATGGCGTTGATGGGGTAAGCAGCCTTGTCGGTGGACAGGCAGACAACACGCTTGACGCCAGCGTCAATAGCGGCGTGCAACACATTATCAGTACCGATGATGTTGGTCTGGACGGCCTGCATGGGGAAGAACTCGCAGGAAGGAACCTGCTTCAGAGCAGCAGCGTGGAAGATGTAGTCAACACCGGGCATAGCGTCACGGATGGACTGGGGATTGCGGACATCACCGATGTAGAACTTGACCTTCTTGGCAGTGTCAGGATGCTTGGCCTGAAGCTCATGGCGCATATCGTCCTGCTTCTTCTCGTCACGGGAGAAGATACGAATCTCCTTCAGGTCGGAATCCAAGAAGTGCTTCAGAACGGTAGAACCAAAAGAACCAGTACCACCAGTGATCATAAGGGTTGCGTTATCAAATGCAGACATTTTATTTCCTCTTTCTTCTATTGCACTATTCTTATTTAAAGAATTCATAGGCTTGATGTGTTACTCTTAAAAGCTCTGATTTCATATCAGTGTTGTATGCTTGCATATCGTAGGGCAATTGGGTTTCTTTGCATTTATCAGCATACTCTTTTGTCGTTTCTATGAAATGAGCTGGTACCCCCCCAGACTTCTCCAGGTGGAACGGAACGTGTTACGACACTTCCTGCCGCAACAACAGAATTCGGTCCAATTTCAATTCCGGGTAATAGAGTTGACCTCATTCCAATAAAGCAGTTGTCATGTATTACGATTGGCGCAAACTTAAACACATCTTTATATTCCTCCGTATCACGGAATAAAAAAGTGCCTGCGTCGTGTGTAATGAAGTTTACTTCTGCAGACAGGAGTACATGGTTTCCGACCTGAATCAACCACGGCTCGCTTCCCCACCGAGGATTGCCAGTAAATCTGCACTCGTTTCCAACCTTAACGCCGATTTTGCGTGCGTACTTAATCGGATTTCTTCTAGCTACCCTTTCTGTAATTTTTCGGATAAGTTTCATTTTCCATATCCTCCCACTGCTATTTCCGATTATGCCTTCTTGTTTTTCATATCCTTGTTTGCCTTCAGATAACGAACGCCATACAGAACCGTAACAGTAAAAATCAAAGCTGCAATAGCATAACGTACAAATGCATAATCATAAATTAAAATTGCCAGCATAGAAATAATAAGCGTCAGCACCGATATGATTGCGATCATTTTATTGTCGTACACAAAATCGACCGCTGTAACATTTTTCTTGAACTCACGATTTGCCCAAATTGACAGCAATGCTGCCATTACGATATAGGAAACCAGTGTTGTATATGCGGCAGCCATGTAACCATATGCATTGATCATGAGATAATTCAACACAATATTCAGCAGTGCTGCAATTGCAGAAGAAATCATGATCATTTTCGTTTTCTTTAAATAGACCAGAATATCCGAATACAAATTTGACACTGCAATAAAATATACACCACCTGCAATGGGGGGCATAATATAAATTCCTTTATAGTATTCCGCTGTCGCCAAAATCCTCACAATTTCCGGAGCAAGGTACACAAGTAAAATTGCGACCAAAGAGTACATTCCCAGCATCGTCATAGAAAGTTTTCTGATTTTGCTTTTCGGGTTTTCCATGTTTTGGTACAAATACGGTGTAAAAGAAGCGTTAATCGCAGTCCAAACCATCAATGACAACGAACTAACAGTATACAAGGTACTGTAAACACCCACTGCAGAATTCCCAACCATTTTACTTATCATAAGACGATCAGAAACACTTAAAATCTGAGATGCAATAGAATAGCCTATCAGCGGTAGACTCAACTGAAGTGAAAACTTCCAATACTTAGATGAATAAAAGCACTTACCCTTTAAGAAAATAGAAAACCATATAACTGCGGCAACACCATAAACTATGGAATAATTCGCAAATAGTCTTACGCTAGCAATATCACTAAAATCTATGCTATTTGCATATAAAACAGCAACTACAGCTAATCCGGATGCAGCTACAGCAGAAACAATTGTTACTGCTCCTGACAGTTTATATCGATATTCAAATCTCTGCCTTGACAACCAAAAGTCTCTAGCGGGCGCAACCAGTAAGCCAACAAGGAGAAGGATCATAAGATGCGTTGGAAGTCCCGTCATTCTATTCCAGAAAGACGGTGCCAAAGCATATAGAAATACCAATCCAATAGCAACGAGAGAAGTCAGCGACAGAACAGACGAAACATACTGATCTCGCTCACTTTCAAACTCTCGTAGGGCCATGAAGAATCCACCTGATGTTAGCGCCAGCGTCGATACAACCGTTATCATGGAATACCATGAACTATATAGGTTCACCATGCCTACCTGATCAGTGGACATGATTCGAGTAAAAATCGGAGTAGTAATAATTGCAAGTCCACGTGTAAAAACGGTCGCAAACAAATATACAATCGCCGATTTAAATCCTACCGGTATCTTTTTTTTTAATACTTTTTTGTTCATGCGAAGAAAAAACCTCTCTTATTTTCGAAGCAAAATATAATCATTGAACACTTGGAACTGATGAAAAAATCCATAATAGTACATTAACGTACTTCCTAAATGCTACTGATGCCACAGTCTCATATTACTCGGCCACAACCATATCGGCCTTGACAGGACGCTCATAAACGGCATACTCTTCCGTATCAATTATTCTTGAATATCTGAGAACCCTTGTAGCATCTGTCTTCAACGGCCACCTTGAGCCAATCAGTTTAGCGGCATTCTCCTTTGTTATCTTATCTGTAATCACACTTCCGACTTCTCTCGCTGCGTAAGTTAAATCAGCCCATTCACAGCATCATTTAACACCGCCACATATGCAGACCCATCGAAAAGATGCTTTCCTGTATTCAAGGCGCTACGTTTCAAATCATCAATTTCACCATCGCTCAGTGAAATAATACGGTCAAGGGCAGCTATAATGGTATTTGTATTACATCCTTCAACTTTAATACCATTCTGGCCATCTTGAATAATCTCATCCGCACCACCAACACTATTACAGAGCACTGGTACTCCTAAAGAAAGGCTCTCAGAAAGCTTTGTGGAAAAGCCTGCCTTCGCGTATCGCAGATTTTCACGGAGAAGAACACTAAAATCCGCCATTTTTACAATCTCAATGCACTTTTCATGCGGAATACGTCCATATGCTATGATGCCTTTCTGTTCTGGATCAGAAATTTTCATCAACGCCATTACCTGCTCATTAGATACACCTACAATATCAGCGATAATATCAACTTGCTTTTCATTTCTTTTTGCAACCGCATCCAAAAAAGGAAGAATCAAATCCTTCTGTGCAGGAGAACCAGCATAAACCGCATGTCGAACACGGCGTACCGTAGGATTAATAGCTGTCTCAATGCAGTCCATAATCGGTGGAATCTCAATCACATTTTTGCACCCAATGGATTTATAATAAGCCGTAAAATAGGGACTGATAGAAAGGATATAATCCGGCTTCTTGTCCATCTTCCTGATTCTATAGTCAACGTTCTTCGCAACGATGCGATCCCATTTTCTCGAACGAGAGATCTCATACCACTCCGTTACATCTGCTCCCACTGAAATGCCTCGTTTATGACAAAAAGATACGATTTGACTAGTAAGTCGTTCTTTATCATTGTAGACAATGACCGTGTCCGGTTTCTCAATTTCAATTATTTCCTTAATGACTTTAAGATCGTAAACACCGCAGAAAATATTAACGACATTCTTTACACGTGATTCAAACTGCCGCTTTCGGATGTATTTGAATCCATCATATTGTATTTCTTGGTTTTCCTTCAATCCTGGCTGGCTCAAGCATAAAAAGGCAACGTTATTTCCTGACTCACGTAACAGTTTTGCAATTTGAAACACTCGAATTCCTGCTGCTGTTTCAGGCAGTCCAAACCAACCAATGTAAAGAATATTGCTCATTTAGAATCTCCCCCATCACAGGTCAACGAAAAGACGTGCCCTATATACAACATCATTAACGTTTGTTTCAAATCGCAGTAAACCGCATTGAAAATCGAAAGCCCTCCCAAAGCCATAAACCAGCATAATAACGGAAACAGAGCGATTATCTTAACCCGTCTAGATTTCAAAACTCTAAGAAAGGTCACAATTTGGGGCATAAGCCACATCAGCATAAATACTATTCCATAATGAAATGATATAAAAATGTATTGATTATCTATGTTTGCTATGTACCCCTGAGCTGAATCATAATACACTGCTGTAGCACCGTTTCCAAACAGCCAACCAAAAAAAGTTGATGCCTTGGCAATCTCAAAATATTGATGGCTTCTACTGTTCTGTCCAAGCTTGTTATACAGTAATATCATACTGCTCGGGAAATATTTATTTAATATTTGCAGAATCAGATACACGACTAAAATCAATAACAGTAATCGAATGATCTTTGCGCGAAAATTATGTTTCGTACTCCCTGCCAGATAAGCCACAATCCCCACTAGACATGACTGAATAATCCAACTTCTTGAGTTAATAATAACTGCAAAAACTACAATAAAGCCAATAAGTACTAGCTGACATAATCCTATCCCTTTATCGTGGATCACTCTATCTGACAAATATACTACCGCACACCAAAACAAAGAAACATAATAAAAAATCAGCGAAGAGTTTCCTACAACTACAACCCCATGCTCTGCAACCAAAGCAACATATTCGTATATAAGCAGCAGCATATGTGCAACAATCAATGGAGGCAGACATTTTTCCAATTCAGTCCATATATCTTTATCCATACCGATAAAAATAGCTAAAGTTAGCAAATAAATAATCGGCGTGGTTGGCGAGGTAATCGCTAGATAGGCACCCTCTTCAATAAAAGATTTAGAAAGATAGAAAAAGGAAATCAATACGAACATTGCCCCATAAAGGAAATGCCTACGATTTTCGCAGAGTTTTGAAACTGCCACGATAATTAGCAAGAATAAGGCAGAATATATTAACACAATATAAACCGGTGAGGAGGTATCACCGCGTTTAAAAAACATAGCATATTTTTCATTAACCCATGTTGCATCTTTGTAAGAGTATACTAATGCTATAAATAACGCAGCAATTGCATAAATCACACACGCTTTTTTTTGTTTAAACTCCATCCTTGTTTCCTCTACAGTTTTTGATAATCTTAATCCATTCCTCAGAAATCGTCATTTTATTCACGCGATCTCGAATCAACTCAGCTTGTTTTCCCAGCTGTCTAGCTTTTTCTTTATCATTTATAATTTCGATTATCGCATTTGTGAGGTCTTTTTTGCTGTTACACGGAACAATTGCTCCGTTTTCTCCTGAACATATTAACTCTCTCGCCCCACCTGGAGAACAATCCGTAGAAACACACGGCAGTCCTATTGCCATCGCTTCAATCAATGCATTCGGGATACCCTCATAGTCTGAGCTCAGCACAAACAGCGATGCATCCTTAATGTAGTTCTGAATTCCGGACTTTGCTCCAGGCAGAAAAACTCTATTTGTAAGGCCTTTCGATTCAACAAAAGCCTCCAGTTCCTTTCGCAGGCTTCCCTCTCCATATATCACTAAATTATAGTCGGGTAGTTCTTCTGCCAGCATAGAAAAGGACTCGATGAGAAGTTTTTGGTTCTTTTGTGGTTCCAGCCTTCCTACCGAGACTATTTCCTTCTTCTCATTTGAAAAATCATGCGTCGGAAAAGCTGATGTATCCAACGGGTTTAAAATCACAACACTTTTTTTCTGTACTTTCGGAGGGTAACATGCCTGCGCCCCCTTTGTTTGAAACACGATTTTGTCCGCTCTATTCTCAACAATTTTCCGGTACACCTGGTCAATCGGACGTTGATTTGTTCGATTCGGATCATTCCGTTCGGAATAAATCAGTGGAATATGTAACCCAAGAATAGCTATAGATGCTAGTGCACACAAATCATTATAAAACGAGATTACTACATCTGGCTTCCACTCTTTGCAGGTTTCTCGAATGATTCTAATTATTGCTAGCTGACCAACTTTCGCTTTTTTTATATCTTCATAGCAACTAACAACCTCAACATTTTGTGCCAATGGGTATTTACTAATTTTTTCAGTCCTTGTTACCAAAATTCGGGTTTCGCAGTCATTCTTTGCCCACTCATTTACGAGAACGCTTGTAACTCTTTCCGCCCCACCATAAAGCATTCCTGCAGACACAAACAGACACTTCATCTTTAACACTCCAGCACTTTATAAACATCGATATATTTCGCAGCCATCGTCTCTGACGAAAAATCTTCGGAGCGCTTTTTAGCAGCCATTCCCAACCTTTTCCTCAATACACGATCAGAGTAAAGTTGTTCCATGCCATGAGCAACGCCTTCTACATCTGGTGGAACCAATAGTGCATTTTGTTCGTCTGTAAGCATATCAGGAATTCCACCAACCGCACAGGAAATAATAGGCAGCCCTGTTCCCATGGCTTCTATAAGTGTCATCGGAATCCCCTCATACTTTGACGGAAGGCAAAATGTATCCGCATCATGTAGAAATGGGTAGACATTTGCTTGTAAGCCCAAAAAATCAACTTTGCTCTTTATCTTCAGGGACTTTACAAGTTCCTCCATCTGCGGTCTCAACTCCCCCTCGCCAATCAACTGGAGCTTTACATTTTCATGTGCTGCAGCAATTTTTGCAAATGCCCGAATAAGGGTCTCATGGTTTTTTACTTCCATAAATCGTCCGACATGCAAAAATGTATAGCAATCCTTGATGTCGTATGTCTCCTTCGGAGAACATTTCGACAAATCAATTCCATTATAGATTGCGGGGATCTGTTTTTCCGGTAAGCCATATACCTGCTGAATTGACCTTCTGACTTCATTACTTAATGCAACCGGCGTAACACTGCAGTGCTTATACATAAACGAATTGATTTTTCTTCCAGTACTGCCTTGCTCCTTTTGAGCCATACTGTGCACCGTGTGTACTCTTCTCTTGACTCCTGCTAATACTGCTGCCGGCAGTGCATACTTGGATGCGTAGATATGTGTATGGACCACATCGGGTCTTTCTTCTCTGAACAGTTTTACGAGCTTCACGAAGATTGCAGGATCAAATCCAGGCTTCTTTTCAAGAAACACAATGCGAACCCCATTCTTCACAAGCCTTTCAGTGATTGCAGTCTGCTCTGAATATAAGCTGACTGCAATCACCGTTTCACCAGCGTTTTTTAACGCTACACAAAGGTTTTCACACATTATTTCAGCTCCGGCAAGTCTAAAAACCGGTATAACCTGTATAATCTTCATCCGCTCGTTCTCCATCAAACCTTATAAGTAATATATCCTTCTGTGGCATTCTCCCGCGAAATGATCTTTCCCGGATTGCCCACAACAACCGAATGCGAAGGAACATCAAAATTTACGTAGGCATTCGGCGCAATCAAAACATCATCACCAATTACTATCCTGCCTACCACAACCGCATTTGACCCTATCCAAACTTCATTCCCGATAGTTGGAGCACCATTTCGCTTTCCACGGTTTTCTCTTCCTACCGTACAACCCTTGTTCATGTTGCAGTTCTTTTCAATTACTGCTTGAGGATGAACATTTATATTGTGCGCATGACCAATATAGAGCCCTTCACCGATGTCACTTGATAAAATCTCAAGACCATACTTTCTACTTGCACGCAAGGACTTTAACGTAAACAGTACATTTCTTCGAGAACGAATATGGAGCAGGTATCTCAAATCATATCGAGTAATCAAATCAAGCCATGACCTGATTCCCCATTTTTTCCCGGTCATTCGGTAATAATCTGCCCTGAATACTGCGTTCAAGTTACTCTACTCCCATCTCTTTAATGATTTGCTTAATAACATGCTCTTCGCTGTAAGATTCGGCTTTTTTGAGGCAATTCTTCTTCATTACCATCATATCCGATTTATGATTTATGGCATAAATAATTTTCGTTTGTAGTTGCTCTGGCTGCTCAAAGTCATAGATCAAACCCGTATAGCCATCTTTTAACATCTCATCACAATACTGCCATCTACGTGCAATGACCGGTACTCCAGCAGAGAGTGCATCGATAATAGTTCCGGGAATTCCCTCATGCTTCCAATGGGTCGGAAAGAGCAATGCATAATAGTCTTTTAACGCTTCAACGCTTTCATTTGCCGGAATGACACCACAGTACCGACAAGTTGCGTTTTGACTGAGCAACTCATTTAGATGCACCATGTAGGCTTCTTCAGCCGGTCCGTAGATATCCAGCGATACTACTTCTCTTTGATACTCGTCATTGATTTCTCGAACTGCATCTATCGCATCCTCGATGCCCTTTTCCTTCATCACTCGACTGAACGTACAAAGCTTGTACGGTTCATCGTACTCTTTCCGCAGTTCCGTTTCCTTCATCAACCTCAGTTTTTTGAAATTCGGAAGATAGATTGCATTTTTCACTCCAAGTTTCTGTAATTGATCTGCAAGTTCAATGCTCTCCATCCAGTTTCCCTTAAACGAGGAAACATACTTTTTCCATTTTGGTTTTTCTTCGACTTCCCTTGCAAGTCTACCACCAATACCATAATGATAAACGTCTTTATTCATATATCGGCTCATAAAGCTCAAAACTGGAAACAGTACTTTTCGTCCATTCGACGAAAGCAAAACGATATATTTTTTGTCTCTAAGACCCCCGTTCAAAAACTGCGACACAAAGATAAACGGATTCTTTTTAATGTAATATGTATCTATCCGATCGACATCTTCGAGTCCGTATCTCTTAAGCGCATCATAAATTGCAATGGTCTTGACCGTTTGACCATCATTAAACTTTTCATTGCCTCCAAAGTGGCCAATAATGCCAATTCTCATTGCTTTTGCGTTTCCTTTCTTATATAACCAGTTTCGAACCCATCTCATTCAGAAACTCTTGTGTATAGTGTGAGAAAACTCCATTTGTTGGCGAAAATGTCAATTCACCAAAATAAACCCTACCGTTTATGTCATACAAATCAACTCGAACAAATTTGAAATCAGCAGATAGTTCTCGAGCAATTTCTATCATCTGATTAAAATGTTCCGGCTTTTCCACCGTATCAGCAGTTTCATCGGTTAGGCCACTCAAATGGTTCCAGTTCATATCAAAGATATGTCTACTTACCCTATTTCCTATCTCCGTTACAACCCTATCGCCGCACACTAGAACAAACTGCGGAACACCATTCATACAATGAAACTTATAGTCAATCAGTTTGTCAGCGTCTGCCAGATATTCTTCTGCATAAATCCGATGTGGGATTTCCAGATAATGCGGTTCCATTGAATATGTTCCGTAGGTTGTTTTCAGCCATTTGGACATTTCTGCAACACATTTATTCTTATCCAGCTTTTCCTTTTCTGGTACAAGGTAATTCATCTTGCAGCCATGTGTTGCTTTAAAAACAAAACTGTCCGGAAGTACCTTAAAGTTGATTTCCTCAATTTTGCTCCATGGTCCACCAGCAAGCGGGACTAGAATACTCTCTAATCCCTTATCCTTAACATATTGACGAACCGCATACTTGTCTGTACACTCCGGTGCCAATGGAGATGGATCATGTAACTCAATATATGTCACTTTGTCAGCCAACGATTTTGGATGTTTAAGATTTAGGTCCCGGTGAAATCGTAATCTCGTATCAAATTTCTTAGCAGCGTCCACACTGAATATTCTGCTAATTCCGGTCAGCACTTTTCCATAAGCAACCTTTATGTTCATAACTTTCCTCCACCCTTGATTTACAACAAAGATGGAACATGAACCGTCCGACTTAGATCTGCAGCAATTTGCCCATCTCTAAATCAAACTTGTCCGAAAGGTACGGAAAAACACAATGTGCCGGGGAGAACGTCAGTTCTCCGAAATAGACCTTTCCCTCAAGCTCATACAAATCCACTCGTACAAACTTGAAGTCTTCTGACAGGATCTTAGCTATACGAATCATTTCATCTAGGTTTTCCGGCCTCGGTAATTTTCCATCGCCAGGACGCTCCAACCCAGAAGAAACAATTTCCGGAATCGGCTTCCAATCCATATCAAACAGGTCTAATGTCACCTGCATCGCTTTGTCGCCGTTGCTCTTTCGGTCGCTACATGTCAGCACAAACTGCGGTTCCCCATTAAGGCAATGAAACTTGTAGTCCACAAGCTGATCTGCCTTTTCAAGATACTTTTCAATGTAGAACCGATGTGGAATCTCAATGTAATGAGGCTCCATCGAGTATGTTCCGTATGTAGTGTCCATCCATCTTTGGATTTCTTTTTTACATTTTTCTGAATCAAACTTAGACTTGTCCGGCACAAGGTAATTCATCTTGCAGCCATGAGTTGCCTTGATTGCAAAACTGTCGGGTAACTCAGTCAAGTTGATATCTTCAAATCGAGTGTACCCCCCCCCCATAAATTGGAACGAGGATATCTCCTAAACCCTTATTCGTAACATACTCTCGCACTGCATATTTATCAGTGCAACTGGCCGCCAAGGGAGACTGTTCATGCAGCTCAATGTAAGACACCTTATCAGAAAGCGTCTGCGGATTCTTCAGATTCAGTTTCTTATGATCACGAAAAAGCGTATCAAACTTCTTCGCATTATCAATTCCAGCGACTGCCGTTATACACGACAGTAACCCGCCATATACTTCCTTCTTATTCATTTGAAAGGAGTCCCTCCTTCTCAGGTTTTCTCATTTTCTCTGACGATCACTCTCGGCTTGTTCATAACCACTGTACAATTATCCGGAATATCATCCACTACGATTGCGTTTGCTCCAATTCTCACATTATTGCCGACATGGACATTTCCGATAATTTTCGCACCTGCACCAATTAAGCAGTTGTTGCCAATAGTTGGTGCCCCCCCCCGAGAATTTTGGAGGTCATTCGAGCCAATCGTAACCTGCTGGTAAATCACACAACCCTCGCCGACTTTCGCTCTCTGTGAGATGAAAATCCCATAAAAGCCATGTGGCGTTGCAAAGCGGTTGATATCAGGCAAAATAGGAATGCCCGCACCATAATGCTTTCTGATAATCTTACAAAGATAATTTTCTAAGCAATGTTTCCCGGGGCGTTTCAAAATTTCCTCTCTTGCCATCCAGAAGGCATCAACATCCCCCAAGCCAAACAACGCCTTAATGTATCTCAGTGGATTCATTACACTTTCCTCTTATCAATACCCATTCCAGTGCCCTTGACCCAAGCCCAGCAGCCAAGTTCATACAGGCTACGAACCACATTGTGCCCTTCGATTTCATGATAGAGCTGCCAGTGGTACTTTGCCTGTTTCAGCTTATTGCTGGACACCGAGCCTGCACGACCCATGCGATATGTACCAAGAACTTCCTCCATCCCGTAGCAGTAATCCGTCTTTTTCAGGATCTTAAGCCACAGGGCAAAGTCGTTTCTCTTTTTAATCGGAGGCACCTCGAACTTGCCAAGTGCTTCCTGATCGTACATCACTGACAGATTACCGATTGGATTGGACAGCCGAATCATCTTTTTGTAGTCCGTTTTCTTCGGAGGAATGAATACCGTGTGCAAGTCGTTTCCTTCCTCGTCCATCCAGCCATAGCCGGTCGCACTAAACTTTGCGCCAGTCCGCTCCATAAAGGCGATCTGCTTTTCCAGTTTATCCGGCATCCACAAGTCATCGCTATCCAGAAATGCGATATACTTGCCAGTCGCCCGCTTCATGGCCTCCGTCCGGGCAACCGCTGGTCCCCCATTCTGCGGAAGAACATAGTAGTGGATATTGGGATGCTTCTCCAAGTACGGCTTCAACACTTCGGCAGTGTTATCCGTGCTACAGTCGTCCACAATCTGAACCTCCCAGTCTGTAACCGTCTGGGCAATCACAGAATCAAGCGATTGCAAAATAAACTTGCCGCAGTTGTAAGTCGGCATAATCACACTAACTAGCATTCAATCGTCCCTCTCCGCATATCAAAGATTACAGCCCAGACTCATTCTCCAAGAGTCTGAGCCGTTTATTCCTTATAAAGCTCTACTAATCGTCCTCAGCAGTGTGATCTACACACTGCCGCTATGTCTTGTACCGCCACAATAAACGTTTCTTCGACAAATTCGTGCTACGGCAACCGCTGTCTTTAGTCCTGACAGCACCAACGTTCGCCACGGTAGCCTCTGCCTTTATTCCCGGTTCCACTCATCCATGCCACAGTAGCTCCCTTGCTTATGCCGGATTACCCCACACGAATGAGCATCTCTGCGACCATGTGTTTATAATCATCTTGCTCACACCCGACTTGTTATCTTCAAGACCGGGATGAAATCGCAGATGAGGTTATCATTGCTCAGCCCAGATAACGCTATGTGAAAGTCACCACAGTGTCGGTAATATCATCACAGTGCCATCTGGCATAAACCCACGAGCTACGGTCGCATCCATAAAAGTGCTTTTTCGGGGCATAAAAGCCTGCATTCAACCTCATTTTGCCCTCTCTCACGCTTGGGTTCTCGGCATTCTGCACTATCATGAGTGCTGTATCGCCCATATGCAGGGCAATTCGCCCGCTTTCCAGCTTAACGCTACTGTAAGAGCTGCATTTATACCTGATTCCACTCTGGAATTACCACCAATTTTTAGCGGCTCGAAATGTACAAAAACGTCGCTATTTAGTGGCTTTCTCCGCTCATTGCCGTGGTTTGACCCTCAGAAACTCCCTCGGTACTTTCAGGCATAAACAGGATTTTCACTGTTGCAAACATGATTTTCAAATCTTCGACAATGCTCGGATGAGCTATGTACATCATATCCATAGTCAGTTTGTCGTAAGGAGTAGTATTGTACTTGCCATAAACCTGTGCATACCCGGTCAATCCAGCCTTGGCCTGCAGGCGCAGGGAGAACTCCGGCATTTCCTCGCAGTATTGAGCAGCAATCTCTGGACGCTCCGGACGGGGGCCGACGATGCTCAAGTCCCCCTTCAAGATATTTATAAGCTGCGGCAATTCATCAACGCGGCAAGCACGAATGATTTTGCCAACGGGCGTGATGCAATCATCGTTTTCGCCGCTGGAAAGACGGGCGACACCGTCCTTTTCAGCATCGACCCGCATGCTTCTGAATTTGAGAATACCGAATTCTTTGCCATCCTTCGTTAAACGAATTTGCTTGTAAAATACTGGGCCGTGATCCGTTGCTTTGATGGCAATAGCCGTCACAAGGAAGATCGGACTCAGAATCACAAGCGCAATAGCAGAAATGACAATATCCAGCAGTCGTTTTACAAACAGATACTCCGGCTGAGGATTATACCGGCCAACACGAAGCATCGGCAAGTGGAACATATGCATGTGATGTGCACCGGACATGATGGTGTCACCGATGCGTGGTACTACAAATACGGTAATGTTGTTTTCTACACAGTATTTCAGAATAATATTCCGATCATGGCTGTGGATGCCGCTCAAAAACACTGTGTTGATGCCGTCCAGCATGGAAAGATTCTCGATGCACTCCCCTGCCGTAGCTGTGGAGACCACTTTGTACTTGGCATCAAGACCGTATTTACCAATCAGCTGCTCCATACCACGTCTGGTATCATAAATAACAGCTGTGGCCTGCGGTGGGAAGGTTTTAAAGTAGGCGTGGTGAGCGTTATAAGCCCAAATTGAGGCCATAATAACCTGTCCCACAAGAGCTGCCACGCCAGGAAAAATGTTGGGCAGGTGCTTGGACAAAAGCCAGATCACGACATACATGATAAAATCGCTGACCGCAGCCGCCAAAAATTGTTCGTAGATAATTTCGGAGATACGCTGCATCGACATCAGAAAGGCGTCATAAACGCGTCCAAAGATGATGAACAGCACAAAGAACAGTGCCACGACCAGGTAATCGCCCATTGCATAGTACGGCGATGCAACGCGCTTAGCATAGTATAGATACCAGCACATTGCAAATGGTATCGTCACAAGCACAGCATCTAACAGCTTTATCATCCGCAAAATCAAGTCATGCCTAAACCTTGTCATGTTCTTACTCCTCGTTCTTCTTTGCACACATATTATTTTCAATACTGCAATTGAAATCAGGGAAAGCAGTTTTGAGCAGCAAAAGGCATTCCCACAAATTAGTCATGGAAAATCCTTAGCACAATTCAGCAGTCTACCAACGCAATATTTTGCCAATATATGTATTGATATAATAGCACACAATTCGACATTTATCAACAAATCGGATTCACTTTAATTATACAAGTACACAAATTCAGCACATTTTACAAATACACCCTTGTTCATAAGGTGAATGAGGCTAAAATTCGATAGATTGTTATATGTAACAGTCAATTGATACATGATTCAGGTTTTGCTTAAACCGCAACTGATTCAAATAAAAACAGATTGCTACGCTTGTGATATGTACCCAGAATTCTGGACACATGAAAAATTGAATTAGGTGCACATGGATGCCTCTCTGAATTTTGTAGGAGGCATCCATTTTGTTTTCTCTTGGATTCTTTCGTTGTTGTAGTAATTTATGTAGCCGTCAACAGCCTTGGCATATGCCACAACGCTTTGGGAGACCCTTCTCATGACAGCCAGCTTGCGCGTAAAAAACGACAAATATTATGTTGTGCTCACGCATACGACAGATGGCAAAAAAAATCAGACCTGGGTCTCCACAGGTCTGTCAGTAACAGGAAACGAGGGCAAAGCCAGGCAGATCATGCTTGATATGCTCGGTGAAAAGTCCGAACAGGCTGCCCCGCCCGATATGCTTTTCAGTGACGCCGTGCGCCGCTGGCTGGAGGATGTCCGGCATCGCGTGGACGAGGTCACCTATCAGGGCTACGAGGTACAGGCTCGGGCGCATATTCTCCCCTACTTTGATGACCTGCAAATCCGGCTGTGCGATGTTGACGGCGAGGCGCTGCAGACGTACATCAACGTAAAGGCCAAATTCGGGCGTTCTGACGGTCACGGCGGCCTATCCGCGGTTAGCTTGCGTCAGCACAAGAACGTGCTCAATCAGACGCTCAAATTGGCGCAGAGGGACGGTCTGATTCAGACAAACCCTGCCGATTTGGTCGTCATGCCGCACGCGGCGCAATTTACCGGCACGTTCTACACGGAATCACAGATGCGGAATCTGCTGACCGCTGTTAAGAACGAACGCCTCTACCCCATCATCTACGTCACCGCGCTGTACGGTCTGCGCCGCAGCGGGTACTGGGGCTGAAATGGGACAGCATCAACTTTGCGATGCAAACGCTGACCATACGGCACACCGTGGCCCGGGTCACGAAGGTCGTGGAGAAGAACAAGACGAAAAACGCATCCAGCTTCCGCAGCTTTCCCCTGACATACGATGCGGTAAGGCTGTTCAAGATCCTGCTTCAGCAGGAACAATACTACCGCAACCACTTCGGCAAGGACTACATAGACAACGACTACGTATTCACCTGGGAGGACGGGCACCCCTACTCCCCCGACTATGTGAGCCACACCTTCCACAAGCTGCTGAAGAAGTACGACCTGCCCCACATCCGATTCCACGACCTGCGCCACACCTGCGCCAGCATGCTGCTGTCGGAGGGCTACGGGCTGAAGGACGTGCAGGAGTGGCTGGGACACTCGGACATCAAGATGACCGCGAACATCTACGGCCATCTGGATATACGCCGCAAGCGTTCCATTGCCAACGGCTTAGAGCAGGCGCTGCCGCGTTTGAAGCCGTAAAAAACAAAAAGCGCCAAATCCTTTCGGATTTGACGCTCCTGCTGACCTTGACAGCCATCTTTGGTCCGAGTGGCGAGAGTCGAACTCACGGCCTCTTGAACCCCATTCAAGCGCGCTACCAAACTGCGCTACACCCGGTCAACCGGGCTGTCTCGAATCAGCTTTATTATTATAGCGGATTTGAAGGAGAATGTCAACAGGGTTTTGCAAAAAATATAATTTTTGCATTTTTCCGCGCAAAGCGCTGCATAAATCCGACGGCGGATGCTTGACTTTCCCGCGCAGATGCGCTATACTTAATATCCTACCATAATAGCAAAGGAGGTGCGCCCCATGGCAGAGGACAAGTGTGGAAAAAAAATGATTGCCGTCAACCGTGAGGTGCGCCACGAATACTTTGTCATCGAGGCACTGGAAACAGGCATCGAGCTGGTAGGCACCGAGGTCAAGAGCCTGCGTGCCGGAGGGGTCAACCTGAAGGATTCCTGGGCAGACATCGATGACGGCGAGCTGATTGCCAAGGGCATCCACATCAGCCCCTATGAGCAGGGCAACATCTTCAACAAGGACCCGCGCCGTCCGCGGCGTTTGCTGGCACACAAGGCGGAGATCCGCCGTCTGTGGCAGCAGATCAAGCTGCAGGGCTACACGCTGGTGCCGCTCTCTCTTTACTTTAAAAAGGGGCGCGTCAAGCTGGAGCTGGGCCTGTGCAAGGGCAAAAAGCTGTATGACAAGCGTGCGTCTGCTGCGGCGCGCGACGCCAAGCGCGACATTGACCGCGCACTCAAAACGCAGCGATAAGTTGTTTCTACTTCACTTTCCCGGTAGGCTTGCCTGCCGAATATACGGGGCTGTAATGGTTTCGACGGGGAGAGAGAGGCGTGAGCAGCGGGCCGTGGCGGTGACCCACGATAAAAGCGCCAACTTAAATTAACTGACAACAATTATCCTGTTGCCGTAGCTGCCTAATTAGGCGCTGCCGTCCTGCCCGTGTTAGTACCGCATGGGGTCAGGGCGTCGATTAGGTACTGAACGTGAACGGGCTTAAGCTTTGCGGCCCGGCATGAACTTATGAAGCTACCAAGGTGTAGTGCGTGTGTGCTCACCCGCACCAAGGGAAATTTAATAAACACACTGCGCCCGGAGATACTCTAACTGATTTCTTTTCGGACACGGGTTCGACTCCCGTCAGCTCCACCATATTGTGCAAATCCGAACTCAATCTTCTTTGTGAAGCATTGTTTCGGATTTGTTTTTGTTTCAGAGGATGTGGATCAGTCCACATCCTCTTTTTTCGGCGCATTGTAAGTAAACGCCTGTTTAGAATCCTAGATGCCAGCCGTGGTCGGGTCTCTCCCGCCAACCCGCGGGCCGGGCATGCCCGGCCCCTACAACGCAAAAAAACAAAAAGCCGCTTACCTCAAACGAGATAAGCGGCTTTTGGCAGGGGTAGAAGGATTCGAACCCTCGGCACGCGGTTTTGGAGACCGCTGCTCTACCAACTGAGCTATGCCCCTATAATAATGATGCCCACAATGCGTATCTTGCACTGTGGGCATCAGCGCTGGAGCTGCTAAGCAGATTTGAACTGCTGACCTCATCCTTACCAAGGATGCGCTCTACCAACTGAGCTATAGCAGCGTATGGCGACCCGAATCAGGCTCGAACTGACGACCTCTAGCGTGACAGGCTAGCGTTCTAACCAACTGAACTACCGGGCCATACCCAGCTTTGTGCGCTGCCGTGGCAGCTGCAACGTTGTTAATTATAGCGGCTGACACGCAAAATGTCAACACTTTTTTTGATATTTTTTACCGATTTTTTCAGCTTCGGTAAAATACAGCGCAGTTGCGTAAAAACCTAAAGAACATTGCATTCCGGGGCAAGGCGTGGTATGATAGATTATATCAGAGTTTCGGGCGGAAGAACTGCAGCTCCTCGCCGCGATGTATCCGCTGCAGACCGGCCCAGTGCCGCGTGACCATGATAACGGCATTCAGGGCCAGTACAGCACCAGCCTCGGTGCCGTATTGCAGCCAGCCCACCGGCACAGCCAGCGCGGCAATCAGCACCGCGCCTACCGGCAGATAGCCGGTCAGCAGCACAGCCACGCCGCCCGCCAGACAACACAGCACACCGGTGACGGGCAGGTACAGCATGAGCCACGCGCAGGTGACGGCCACGCCCTTGCCGCCCCGGCCCTTGTACCAAATCGGCCAGTTGTGCCCGAGAACCGCGCCAAGACCGCCGTACAGCAGAGCGGTAAGCCCCAGCTCCGGCGCAAGCTGGTGGCAGAACCAGCAGGCCGCCGCAGTCTTGATGACGTCGCCCGACAGAACCAGCAGCCCGGCCTTTTTACCAAGATGTGTCGCGATATTCGCCATGCCGGGGTTGCCGGTGCCAATATCCCGCGCACTGACGCCCGCCGTGCACCGCGCCACGACCTCCGCTGTCAAAAAACCGCCGAACAGATACCCCGCCAGCAGGCAAAGTCCCCGCAAAAATAGTGCCATACGCCTGCCCCTCCTTTTCCTTACAGTATGGGTGCGCCACGCCCGATTTAACCATGTCAGAGGAAGTATATTATGGAACTGCAAGCATTGCAACAGGAATGCCTGGCCTGCCGCCGCTGCGGCCTGTGCGAGACGCGCCACAGCGTCGTCTTTGGCCAGGGTGCCGCACACGCCGAGGTCATGCTCGTAGGCGAGGGCCCCGGTGCCAACGAGGACGAGCAGGGGCTTCCCTTTGTGGGCAAGAGCGGCCAGCTGCTGGACCACTATCTGGAGGCCGTCGACTTGAGCCGTGACAAAAACGTCTATATTGCCAATATCGTCAAATGCCGCCCGCCGCAGAACCGCGACCCGCTGCCGGAAGAATCCGCCGCGTGCATGCCTTGGCTGCGCCAGCAATTTCAGCTGATCCGTCCCAAAATCGTTGTCTGTCTGGGCCGCGTGGCCGCGCAGCGGATGCTCGACCCGGGCTTCTCGATTTCCCGCGACCACGGTAAATTTTTCGACAAGCAGGGCACACTGTTCATGGCGACCTACCACCCCGCAGCGCTGCTGCGCTACCCAGACAACAAGCCCGCTGTCTTTGGCGACTTTGTGGCCCTGCGGCAGAAAATAACAGAGGTCTGCGACCATACCTATTAAAAAGATACCACCGGATGCAAGGAGGAAAGCGGCATGGAGCCTGAAGCGTTGGCACTGACGCTGCCCATACGGCGTCTGGTGGAGTTTTTATTGCGCACCGGCAGCATTGACAGCCGCTTTACCGGCTTTGACCGCGCGCTGGAGGGCGCACGCCTGCACCGCAAATTGCAGCGTGCCGCCGTAAAAGAGTACCCGGACTACCAGGCCGAGGCGACGTTGAAGCAGGACTACGCCTGTGCCCAAATCACCTACACGCTGGAGGGCCGTGCCGACGGTATTTTTACTGATATTGACGGCATGCCGACCATTGATGAGATCAAAACTACAACCCTGCCGCCCGAGCTCATCACCGGTGAGCAAAGTCCGGAGCACTGGGCACAGGCGCAGATCTATGCGGCCATCTACGCGCGGCAGAACGGCCTGCCCGCTATGCGGGTGCGGCTGACCTACTTTCAGGTCGATGAGGAACTGGAATTTCGTTTCAGTCATGACTACACCGCCGACGCGCTGGACGCCGTTGTGACCGACCTGCTGACGCAGTACGCGCCGTGGGCCAAGCGTGCCGCCGAGTGGCAGCGCATCAGCCGTGCGTCACTGGCGGCGCTGCAATTTCCGTTTCCCGGCTATCGTCCGGGCCAGCGGGCCATGATCGGCGCGGTGTACAAGATTTGCACCGAGGGCGGGCAGCTGCTCTGCCAGGCACCCACCGGCATCGGCAAGACGATGAGCGTGCTGTTCCCGGCGTTAAAGGCTGTGAAGCAGGGCGGCCCCGTCTTTTACCTGACAGCCCGCGGCACGACCCGTGCGGCAGCGGAGAACGCGCTGGCGCTGCTGCGGGCGTCCGACGCCGATTTAAAGCTGCGCAGCGTAACGCTGACCGCCAAGGACAAAATCTGTATGCAGGATCGGCGCGAGTGTACGCCCGAGGCATGCCCCTATGCCAAAGGCTACTATGATCGCGTCAGGACGGCGCTGTGGGATGCGCTGGACACCCACGCTCTGACCGCTGACGCCCTGCAGATGCTGGCTCGCAGACATAAGGTCTGTCCGTTTGAGCTGGGGCTGGATCTAAGCCTGTGGTGTGATGTAGTCATCGGGGACTACAACTACCTGTTTGACCCCGTCGTGCATTTGGAACGCTTTTTTGACACAGCGGGGGACTATCTGTTTCTGCTCGATGAGGCACATAATCTTCCGGACCGCGCCCGGGGCATGCACAGTGCCGTCCTTGCCAAAAGCGCCTTCTACGACGCCAAAAAGCGGCTGGGCAAGGGCAAAAGCAGCCTGAAAAACGCACTGACAAAGGTCAACGACATCTTCATCGAGTGGCGGCACCGCTGCGAGGAAGCGCCCGGCGACAGCCGCTTTGGCCGCACGTTCTTTGAAAAGTCCCGCGCCGATGCGCTTGACCGTGCGCTGACAAGGCTCTGTGAGCCGCTGGAAATCTGGCTTGACGAGCACCGCGACCCCGACGAGACCCACGAGGCACTGCTGCAATTATACTTTGACATCCGCGCCTGGCTGCGCGTGGCGGACACATTCGACGATCACTTTGTACTGCAAATCTCTGCCCACGGCAGTGAGGTCCGTGCCGCAATGCTCTGCCTGGACCCGAGTGACTTTCTGGCGGCGGACTTTGCCAAGGGCCGCGCGGCGGTGCTGTTCAGCGCGACGCTGGCTCCGGCAGGCTATTACAGAGATCTGTGCGGTCTGCCCGATGCCCGCGCTGTAGCGCTGCGCAGCCCGTTTGATACGGAGCATCTGGGCCTGTGGTGCGCCCGCCACGTCAGCACCCGCTACAAGGACCGCGCGGACAGCATTGCCAAGGTCGCTGACCTGCTGGCCGTGATGTCCGGGGCGAGGGCCGGGCACTATCTGGCGTTTTTCCCGAGCTACAGCTATTTACAGCAGGTGTGGGAGGATTTCACCGCCCGCTACCCGGACCAGCCGACCCTCTGTCAGGAAAGCACCATGGACGAGGGAAAACGCGCGGAGTTTCTGGCACAGTTTCAGAAATCCGACGGCAGACCGCTGTTGGGCTTTGCGGTGCTGGGCGGCGTTTTTGGCGAGGGCGTCGATCTGACGGGGGAGAGCCTCATCGGTGCAGCCATCGTCAGCCCAGGCCTGCCGCAGGTCGGCCCGCGGCAGGAGCAGCTGCGCGATTACTTTGAGCAGACGCGCGGCTCCGGCTTTGACTATGCCTACCGTTTCCCCGGCATGAACAAGGTTTTGCAGGCGGCAGGCCGGGTCATCCGCACGCCGGAGGACCGCGGCGTTGTCCTGCTCATTGATGACCGGTTTCTGGCCCCCGACACACGCCGCCTGATGCCGCCGCACTGGGAGCAGCTGAAAACCGTGGACTCGGCGCAGGCGCTGACATCGGAGCTGGCCGCATTCTGGAAATAACACCTGTCAGGCACCTGAAATCTGCCGCCGCTGCGCAAGAAAATACGCTTTTGCCATCCGGTGCTGTTTTGCCGAAAAGAACGCAAAATTTGTGTGGTCAGCCCTCTTGCATTTGTATCTGTGCGTGCTATAATACAAGCCGCACGAAATTTTGCACGTATATAATAGGGTAGGGAAAAACATGACAAAAGACCTTACGAGCGGCAGTCCGCTCAAAGTTATTCTCCTGTTCAGCTTGCCGCTGGTGCTGGGCAACCTGTTCCAGCAATTCTATGCGCTGGCGGATACCATCATCGTGGGCCGGTTCTGCGGTGTCAGTGCGCTGGCCTCTGTCGGCGCGACCGGGTCGGTCAACTATCTGATTCTCGGCTTTGTCATTGGCGTCTGCAACGGCTTTGCGATCCCAATCGCGCAGCTGTTCGGCGCGCGGGATTACAGTGATCTGCGCCGCCATGTGGCCAACGCCGCGTGGCTTTGCATTGCGGGCAGCGTGGTGCTGACCATCAGCACCGTTGCGCTGACCCGCCCGATGATGCAGCTGATGCAGACGCCCGACGACATCATTGACGGCGCGGTCATCTACATCGGCTGGATTTTTGCGGGCATCCCGTTCATCTTTTTGTACAACATGGTGGCGGCCATCATGCGCGCACTGGGCGACAGCAAGACGCCGCTGTACTTTCTGATCCTGACCAGTGCGCTCAACATCGGGCTCGACCTTTTGTTTATCGTGCCGTTCCATTTCGGCGTGCTCGGCGCGGCGCTGGCAACCGACATTTCGCAGGTCATCTCCGGCGTGCTGAGCTTTATTTATCTCCGCCGCAAGTTCGACGTGCTGAAAATGGAAAAGGACGATCTGGCCTTCTCGAAAAAGGCCAGCATACGTCTGCTGGGCATCGGTGTGCCGATGGGCCTGCAGTGCAGCATCACGGCCATTGGCAGCGTCATCATGCAGTGGGCGGTCAATGTGCTGGGCAGCACCGCCGTTGCCGCCGTCACCGCAGCAGGCAAGACCCAGGGGCTGCTGACCGTTCCGATGGAGAGCGTCGGCACGGCCATGGCAACCTACGCCGGGCAAAACCTCGGCGCATCCCGGATGGATCGTGTGCGACAGGGCGTCAACAGCGCAATGCTCATTATTTTGATTTACGGTGTGGCATCGGCTTTCGTTCTGCATTTTACCGACGTGCAGATCATGTCGCTGTTCCTTGACACAGCCAAGGAGGTCGACATCGTTGCCATGGGCCGCGAGTATCTATTCTGGAACAGCGTGTTCTTCGTGCCGCTGGGGGCATTGATCATCTGGCGCTACACCATTCAGGGACTCGGTTTCTCGTCACTCGCTATGCTGGCCGGTGTGGCCGAGATGGTCGCCCGCACGGCGGTGGCGATTGTACTGGTCCCGATTCTGGGATACTTCGGCGCGGAACTGTCCAATCCCGCCGCATGGATCGCGGCCTGCCTGTTCCTGTACCCTGCGTACCGCTGGACCTGCCGTCAACTGGACAACCGCCTGCTGACCGCCAGACTCCACATTCAGGGCGACCACGCGGAGACTGTGCTGTAAATAAGATAAAAGACCGTTCCGGTTCTGGAACGGTCTTTTTCATTTTGGCTGCGCAGTAGGGGCGGGGCATGCCCCGCCCGCAGCCTTCCCAGTAGCATATGCTTGCCATACAGCCGCGGGCCGGACATGTCCGGCCCCTACAGCGCTATTTTTCCCAAAGCCTCTTGCCGTCACCTTACAAACCGTATATAATAAGCCTATACGAAGCATATAAAGGGAAAGGAAAGACAATCATGCCGCAGAAAAAGCCGTTTATTACCCTTGCCCAGGCGAAAGAGATCGCTGCCGATATTCCCACCCCGTTCCACCTTTACGATGAAAAGGGGATCCGCGAGAACGCTCGCAGGGTCAACGCTGCGTTCAGTTGGAACAAGGGCTTTAAAGAATATTTCGCCGTCAAGGCCACACCCAACCCCTACCTGCTGAAGATTCTGCAGGAGGAGGGCTGCGGCGTTGACTGCTCCAGCTATACTGAGCTGCTCATGAGCGAGGCCTGCGGCTTCAAGGGCAGCGACATCATGTTTTCCTCCAATGACACGCCCGCGCAGGACATGAAGAAAGCCTACGACCTCGGCGCGTACATCAATCTGGACGACCTGACCCACGTTGCGTTCCTTGAAAAGGTCGCGGGCGTGCCCAAAACCGTCTGCTGCCGCTTCAACCCGGGCGGTGTGTTCGAGCTGGGCAACGGTATCATGGACAACCCCGGCGACGCCAAGTACGGTATGAGCGAGGATCAGATGGCCGAGGCTTACACCAGGCTGATGGCTGCCGGTGCCGAGCAGTTCGGCATCCACTCCTTCCTGGCCAGCAACACCGTGACTGACGACTATTACCCGAAGCTGGCCGGTATCCTGTTTGAGCTGGCCGTCCGCCTGCACAAGCGCACCGGCGCAAAAATCAAGTTCATCAACCTTTCGGGCGGCGTCGGCATTGCCTACCGCCCCGACCAGCGCAGCAACGACATTGCCGCCATCGGCGAGGGCGTGCGCAAGAAGTTTGAGGAGATTCTGGTGCCCGCCGGCATGGGTGATGTTGCCATCTTCACCGAGATGGGCCGCTTCATGCTGGCACCCTACGGCGCACTTGTCACCACCGTGCTGCACCAGAAGCATATTTACAAGGAGTACATCGGCGTTGACGCCTGCGCGGCCAACCTGATGCGCCCTGCCATGTACGGCTCCTACCATCACATCACGGTGCTGGGCAAGGAGGACACCCCCTGCGACCATAAGTACGACGTCACCGGCGGTCTGTGTGAGAACAATGACAAGTTCGCCATTGACCGTATGCTGCCGAAAATCGACATCGGCGACATTGTCTACATCCATGACACCGGCGCACACGGCTTCTCGATGGGCTACAACTACAACGGCAAGCTGCGCAGTGCCGAGGTCCTGCTGAAGGAGGACGGCTCCCACCAGCTCATCCGCCGCGCCGAGACGCCGGAGGACTACTTTGCAACGTTTGATTTCAGCCCCTTCTTCAAAAAATAATTCCGGGAGGACACCCCATTGTTTGAATTCCTTTTTGTTATCGGCATCGTGCTGGCGTTTTACGGCTACTCCGCAATGAAGAACCCCAATGTCTGGGGCGACCAGGGCCGCGACGAGATCAAACCAGAAAACTGGAACGGCTATGTGGTGCACAACGGCCAGTTCATGATGTACGCCGGGTTCTTTCTGGCTGCGCTGGCCGCACTGGATGTGATTTTTGACTTTGCGGGCTGGCTGTACATCCTGATCCTGCTGGGCGGTCTGGCCATGATCTTCTATCCGCTCGCCCATTGGATGCACGAAAAAGAGGGCAAATGGTGGCCCTGGCCGAAGCATAAAAAGAAAAAGTGAAACTCTCAAAAGCCTTCCCCCTCGGGGGAAGGTGGCCCCGCAGGGCCGGATGAGGGCAAGGTGTATCTGACTACTCAAAAACGGGTCATTGCCACAAGTTTTGCCCTCATCAGTCAGTGGTCGGAGCCACTGACGGCTTCCCCCGTGGGGGAAGCCAACGCAAACAAAAATGCCTGTGCAGGCTTCAAACCTGCACAGGCATTTTTGCTGTCGTAAGATTTATTCCGTCGTATCCGCCAGCATCTCCGCCACTTCTGCCTTGGTAAACTCGCCCAGCGGCAGCACCAGCTTAGCCAGCACTTCCTGCGGCAGACCTGCCAGCGCGGCACTCTGGTCTGCCTCGGCGTCCGCAGCAGGCAGCAGGTGAGAAAGCCCCTCGCCGTCCACCTCGATGCGGGCATAGTGCCCGGTGGCAATGAACGCGCAGTCCAACTCGGCAGCCTTGTCGGCCAGCAGCTGCAAAAGCCCGGCTGGCGTAACTTCGTGTTCAGCCGTGAATGTCTGCACCGCAAAGCCCTGCTGCCGCAAAATGCGCATGGCTGCGGCGGCGTCACTGCCGCTGTTCAATCCCAGCAGGACCTTATCCTGCTTTTCAAATGTGTTAAAGCCGTCCATATTTCTCTCCTTATGCCAAGGTCAGGCCTGACGCCCGCCGTATTTCTTGCTTTGCTCCACAGCCATGCGGTCACAGCGTTCGTTTTCGGGATGGCCGGCGTGGCCCTTCAGCCAGTGGTAGGTGATTTCATGCTTCTCGCTCTCGGCCAGCAGCGGGGCCCACAGATCCGGGTTCAGGGCGGGGGATTTGTCTGCTTTCTTCCAGCCGCGGGCGCGCCACCCCCTGGCCCAGCCCTTTTGCAGGCTGTCGATGACGTACTTGCTGTCGCTGTACAGGTCAATGGCGCAGGGCTCCTTGAGCTGGCGCAGCGCCTCCAGCAGGGCGGTCATCTCCATGCGGTTGTTGGTCGTGTTGGCCTCGCCGCCGGAAAGCTCCTTCTCGTACACCTTCTGCGCCGTGCGGAACCGCAGGATCGCGCCCCAGCCGCCCGGGCCGGGGTTGCCGCTGCAGGCACCATCGGTATAAATTTCAATATGCTTCATGCGTTGTACTCCGTATTCTGGTCTATAATACTACTATTATAGCAAGCCGGACTTCATAAGGCAAGATATTTGACATAGACGTCATTTCCGATTATAATAGAGTGTAATTGCATTGTGTGTTTTATCGGGCCTGGCCGCGTCTTTTCAGGCGGGCTTTCCGCGCCCATTCCATTAGGCATAGGAGCATCCGCTCTTAAAATACATAGATCGCAACCGCTTTTGAGGGGATCCGGTACCTGCAGATGGCAGGCACCAGCCCGGAAATACGACGATTCGGAGGTTTTCGATGGAAGAGTTCAAGCCAAAACGTAAAAATACCGCACAGCCTGCCCAGAACGGCCAGAGTGCGCCCCATACCCGCAAGCCGCGCACACCCAAGCCCCAGGGTGAGAACGCTGCCAACGCGCAGCACAAGCCCCGCCCCCGCCGCCCGCGTCCCGCGGCCCCGGCCACTGCCGAGCAGAACGCCGCCGCGCAGAGCATTCCGGCTCCGCGTCCGCGCCGCCCGCGCCAGAATCAGAACAGCGTTGCACCCCAGAACGGTCAGGCTGCCGCACCGCGCCCCCAGGGCCAGCGCCGCGGACGCCGTCCTAAGAACCCGGAGCATCTTGAGATGACCCCGGCCATCCCGATGCACATCTGCCCGCTGGGCGGCCTCGGCGAGGTCGGCAAGAACATTACGCTGTATGAGTGCCAGGGCGACATGATCCTCGTTGACTGCGGCCTTGTGTTCCCGGATGCCGATATGTTCGGCGTCGATCTGGTCATCCCGGACTTCACCTATGTGCTCGAGAACAGGGACCGCATCAAGGGCCTGTTCATCACCCACGGTCACGAGGACCACATCGGCAGTCTGCCGTACCTGCTCAAAAAATTCAATGTGCCGATCTACGCCGCCAAGCTGACGATTGGTCTTATCAAGAACAAGCTTGAGGAGCACGGCCTTGCGTCCAGCGCGATCTTCCATGAGATCCGCCCGCGCCAGAAGGTCACGCTCGGCTGCTTCACCGTTGAGCCGATCCACGTCAACCACTCCATCCCGGACTCGCTGGCCTTCGCCATCGACTGCCCGGCGGGCGTGGTCATCCACACCGGCGACTTCAAGGTCGACTACACGCCGCTGTCCGGCGACGCCGTGACCGACCTGCCCACGATTGCCGAGTATGGCCGCAAGGGTGTGCTGGCGCTGCTGGCGGATTCCACCAACGCAGAACGCCCGGGCTTCACCGCCACTGAACAGACCGTCGCCGAAGGCGTGCGCCGCCTGTTCGCCAAGGCTGGTAAGCGCCGCATCATCGTGGCAACGTTCGCCTCCAACATCTACCGCGTGCAGCAGATCATCGACCTGGCGATTGAGTCGGGCCGCAAGGTCGCCGTCAGTGGGCGCAGCATGGTCTCCAACACCGAGATGGCCCGCGAGCTGGGTTACCTGCACGCGCCGGATAATGTGCTTATCACGATTGACGAAATAAACAAGTACCCGCCGGAGAAGGTCGTGCTCATCACCACCGGCAGCCAGGGCGAGCCGTTGAGCGCGCTGTCCCGCATGGCGCAGGCCAGCCACCGTCAGGTGCGCGTTGGCCCCAATGACTTCATCATCATCTCGGCCCGCCCGATTCCCGGCAATGAAAAGACCGTCACCAAGGTCGTCAACGGCCTGCTGACCCTTGGGGCCGAGGTCATCTACGAAAATATGTACGACACCCACGTGTCCGGCCATGCCTGCCAGGAGGAGCAGAAGCTCATGCTGACGCTGGCCCACCCGCAGTTCTTCCTGCCCGTGCACGGTGAGTTCAAGCAACTCAAGCGCCACGCCGAGACCGCGGAGCATCTGGGCTATATCCCGAAGCAGAATATCTATATCGCCGAGAACGGCCAGAACATCCGCCTTTCCGCGGATGGCATGACCGTTGAGAACACTGTTACGGCGGGTGCTGTGATGGTCGATGGCTACGGCGTCGGCGATGTAGGCAACGTGGTCCTGCGGGACCGCCACCACCTGTCGGAGGACGGCATCATCATTGTGACCGCCGCCATCGACGGCAGCAACGGACAGGTTCTCTCCGGTCCCGATCTCGTCAGCCGCGGCTTTGTCTACGTGCGTGAGAGCGAGGAGCTGATGGAGGGAGCCCGCACCCAGGTGGAGATGGCCCTGGACCGCAGCCTGGCCGACAACCTGCACGACTGGGCCAGCGTCAAAGCCCGCGTGCGCGAGGCGCTGTCGAGCTATATCTACCGCCGCACCAAGCGCAGCCCCATGATCCTGCCAATTCTGCTGGAAGTGTAATTGTTTTCCTGAACAGGGGAGTGTACGATGAAACACAAGGATGGATTGGATATTGCCGCTCTGCTGCTGTTGCTGCTGGCCGCCATCGCCGCGATGGTCGTGCCGGTGGCCCTGACGCAGCCTGCCCTGCTGGCCGTGCCTGCGGTGCTGGTACTGATCGCGCTCTGTGTAGTGCTCTACCAGCGCCGCCGCCTGCGCGCGTTTCTGGCCAGGCAGCTTTGCAGCACCGATTTTGAAAACAGCCGTATCCAGTACAGCCTGGCAAATCTGCCCATCCCCACGGTGCTTGTCAACGACGGGCGCATTTTGTGGTACAACCAGTATTTCAGGCAGGATGTGCTGAACGATTACGACGCGGTGACCCGCCCGGTGAATCGCGTTCTGCCGGAGCTGGATCTGGCTGTCTGCTCCCGCCCGCACGGGCAGGACCTGAAAGTGGGGGAGCGCCGCTTTACGGCCTATGCAGGCTCAGCCAAGGGCAGCCGCGGGGCCAGCCTTGTGTATCTCATCAATGATACGCTTTATAAAGAAACGCTCGACGAGTACAACGAGAGCCGCCCGGCCTGTCTCATCATCGTCATCGACAGCTATGACGAGCTGTTTGACGATATGAAGGACAGTGAGCAGGCCAAGGAGCTGGAGGCTATCAACAGCCTGCTGGAGAAATACATCGGGCGCAGCACCGGCTTTTTGCGCAAGGTCACGAACAGCCGCTACATCGCAGTGGTGGAGGAGCGTGACGTCCGCTGGATGCTGGCGGAGCGCTTTGACATCCTCGATAAGGTCCGTGCGCTGCATCCCGGTGGGCTGACGACGCTGTCCATCGGTGTCGGTCACGGCGGAAAGACCCTGCAGGAATGCCACCAGATGGCGCGCGAGAGCATCGACATTGCTCTGGGCCGCGGCGGCGACCAGGCCGCCGTTAAGACCGTTGACGGCTTTGAGTTCTACGGCGGTATCTCCCACGGCGTCGAGAAGCGCAGCCACGTCCGCAGCCGCATTATTGCCAACGCGCTGTGCGACCTCGTCAAGCGCAGCGACAGCGTTATCATCATGGGGCACCGCATGAGCGACCTCGACGCTGTCGGCTCCGCCATCGGCGTGCTGCGCATCTGCAAAATGTGCGATGTGCCCGCGGTCATCGCCATCAACAGCGAGGCTACGCTCGCCGGGCCGCTGCTCAAGACTTTTCTTGATGCAGGCGAGGGCCACGACTTTATCGCACCCGATCAGACGCTCGACGTCATCACGCCGAATACGCTGCTGATCGTCGTCGATACCTACCAGAAGCGCCTGCTGGAAAGCCAGCAGATCTACGAAAAGTGCAAGCGCGTCGTCGTCATCGACCATCACCGCATGGCGGTGGGCCACATCGACAACCCGACGCTGATCTACCATGAGCCCTATGCGTCCAGCGCCAGCGAGCTGGTGTGTGAGCTTCTGCAGTTCATGCCGAAGGAAAACAACATCACCCCGCTGGAGGCCCAGGCACTTTTGGCCGGCATCATGCTGGACACCCGCAGCTTTGCGCTGCATGTCGGCGTGCGCACCTTTGAGGCTGCCGCCTGGCTGCGCAGCCGCGGTGCCCAGACGGCTGACACCAAGCTGCTGTTCAACACCTCAAAAGAGGAGTACGAGGCCCGCGCCCACATTGTGGAGGCGGCCTACATATACAAGGGCTGTGCCATTGCCCTGTCGGACGAACTTGAGGCCGGTATGAACGTTGTGCTGCCGATGGCAGCCAACGATCTGCTGACCATCAACGGCGTCGATGCCAGCTTTGTGGCAGTCGCCAAAAACGACGGCGTCAATATCTCGGCGCGCAGCATGGGCGCGCTGAACGTGCAAGTCATTCTGGAGCCGCTGGGCGGCGGCGGCCATCTGATGATGGCGGGTGCTCAGCTCCAGAACTGCACGCTGCAGGATGCGGAGCGCCGCATCCGTGAACAAATCGACCTTTACCGCGCGGCGCAAAAGGAAAATACTGCACGGTAATTGTGATAAAAATTTTGGGAGGGAAACCCTTATGAAGATCATTCTCAAACAGGACGTCAAGACCATCGGCAAAAAAGACGAGATCCACGAGGTTTCGGACGGCTACGCCCGCAACTTCCTGTTCCCGCGCAACCTGGCAGCCCCCGCGGATGCCGCAGCGCTGAACCAGGCCCGCACCAAGAGTGAGGCCAAGGCCCACCACGAGGCCGAAGCACGCGCCGCCGCAGAGGAGCTGGCTGCCAAGATCAAGGGCCAGGTCGTGACCGCCAAGGTCAAGGGCGGTGCATCCGGCAAGCTGTACGGCAAGGTCACCGGCAAGGAGGTCGCCGAGCTGCTGACCGCCCTGACCGGCACCGAAATCGACAAAAAGAAGGTCGAGCTGCCTTCCGCCATCAAGGAGTTCGGCAGCTATGACGCCTCCGTGCGCCTGTACGCCGGTGTCGTCGCCCCCTTCAAGCTGAAGGTCGAGGAGCTGTAATTTGCCGTCTGGCAGGGAAGGAGGATGTCCGCTATGCCGAAAAATGAAGAAGTAAGCCTTGCCAGCCTGGGCATCCAGATGCCCTACAGCATGCAGGCCGAGCAGAGCGTGCTGGGCGCGGCGCTGGTGGATGAAACGGTGCTGAACCGCCTCATCACCGACATGGAGCCCGAGATGTTCTACTCGGACCAGAACCGCGCCATCTATGAGACGATGCGCTCGCTCTACACCGAGAGCGAGGCCGTTGACATTGTCACGCTTGTCAATGCGCTTGCCAGCAACAAGACGTTTGCCAGCGCCGACGACGCCAAGGTCTATCTGGCCCGCATCGCCGAGACGCTGCCCTCGGTCTCGAACGTTGACTCCTATTTTAAGATCGTCAAGGAGAAGTACCAGGGCCGCCGCCTGATCGACGCCGCCCGGTCCATCCTGAACGAGACCGCCTCCGGCGAGGACGCCGATCTTCTGCTCGAAAGCGCGGAGCAGAAGATCTACGACATCCGTTCCGGGCGCGACAAGTCGGGCGTCAAGACGATCCGCGAGTCCATTCTCGAGGTCATCGACACGATGCAGAAGCTGAGCGGCGCGGACCGCGACAAGTTCGCCGGTATCCCCACGGGCTTCAACTATCTGGACACGGTCCTGACCGGGCTGGGCCGCTCGGACCTGATTATTCTGGCCGCCCGCCCCGGTATGGGCAAGACCTCGTTTGCGCTGAACATTGCAACAAACGTTGCCCGCCAGCAGAAGGTGCCGACGATCATTTTCAGTCTGGAAATGACCTGCGAGCAGCTGACGGACCGCATTCTTTCCAGCACGGCGAACATCGACAGCCAGGCATTCCGCACGGGCCGTCTGAACAACTCCGACTGGAACGATTTTGCCCAGGCTACGTCGCTGCTCTACAACGCTCCGATTTACATGGACGATTCCTCCGGTATCTCGGTGCCGGAGATCAAGGCAAAGATCCGCACGATCAACCAGGATCCCAAGAAGGAAAAAATCGGGCTCGTTATCATCGACTACCTGCAGCTGATGCAGAGTGCCAAGCGCACCGAGAGCCGCGTGCAGGAGATCAGTGACATTACCCGGAACCTCAAGATCATGGCCAAAGAACTGAATGTACCGGTCATCGCGCTTTCCCAGCTGTCCCGTGCAGCGGAAAAGACGACGGGCCGCTCGGATCACCGACCCCAGCTTTCCGACCTGCGCGACTCCGGCTCTATCGAGCAGGATGCCGACATCGTGCTGTTCCTCTACCGCGCGGCCTACTACAATGCCCAGAACGGCGAGGAAAACCAGGCCAATGAGAATGAGGCCGAGTGCATCGTAGCCAAAAACCGCCACGGCGAGACGAGCGTTGTCCGTCTGGGCTGGGACGGCGCGCACACGCGCTTCAGCAATCTGGATGTGACCCATGAGTTCTGACGCGGAAAAAACTGTACAGCGTATGGATGAGGCTCTGTTGGACAATTGCCGCCGACAGGGTCTGTTCAAGTCTGGCGACAGAGTCATTGCGGCCTGCTCCGGTGGGGCAGACTCGATGGCTTTGTTGCTTTTTTTACTGCGCCATCGCCGCACGCTGGAGATCGAGGTGCTGGCGACCCACGTCAACCACGGCATCCGGGGCGAGACCGCCCGCCGCGATGCCGACTTTGTGGCGGACTTCTGCCGCCGGAACGGCGTGGAGCTGTTCCTGTATGACGCCGTGCAGGAAGGCATAGAGGTGCCGCCCCGCCCGAGCGAAGACTGGGCCCGCGGTCTGCGCTACGGCTGGTTCGATGAGCTGGCCGCGCGGGAGGAGGCCGTCATTGCCACGGCCCACACGATGTCCGACCAGGCTGAAACGGTGCTTTTCCGCATGGCGCGCGGCACGGGTCTGCACGGGCTGACCGGCATCCCGCCGCGCCGCGGCTGCTATGTGCGGCCCTGCCTCTGCCTGACCCGCGCCGACACCGAGGCATACTGTGCCGCGCTGGGGCAACACTATATCCGGGATGAGACGAACGACCAGGACGTCTATGCGCGCAACCGCATCCGGCATGATGCCATCCCGGCGCTTCAATACGCCAACCCCGCCGCCGAGCGCAGCATTGCGCGGCTCTGCCGCCAGATGCGCGCGCTGGACGACTGGCTGACCGGCGAGGCCGCCGCCCTTCTGCAGGCGGCCACTGTGCCGGGCGGCTATGATGTCACGGTCCTGCGCCGCGCCGAGGGACCTGTGCTGGACGCCGCGCTGCACGCGCTGGTCAGCCCCGTGCGCGACGCCGAGGAAAAGTATATCAGCCTGCTGCACTTCCTTGTTTTAAAGGGGGAGGGTGCTGTTCAGCTGACCCCGGACGTAAACTATAAAATACAGGACGGCCTGCTCGTCTGCCTGACGCGGGAGGGTTCTCAGACCCTTCCCGCGCCGCCGCAGCCCTTTGAACCGGGTGATTTTTACCTTCCGGGTGGTTATTTTGTGAAATTTCAGGTCGTAAAGTATGAAGATTTTCTAAAAAATCAACCAATTTTCAAAAAAGACTTAAACTGTTGCGCAGATTGTGCTAAAATACAAGGGAATGTTATTCTGCGCACACGGCAGCCGGGGGACTTCTTCCGCCCGGCAGGACGCCATCTGCGAAAAACACTCAAAAAATATTATAATGAACTTGGCATACCGCAGGCCGAAAGGCCGCTGCTGCCGCTGCTGGCTGACGGCAGTGAGGTGCTGTGGCTGTGGGGCTGCGGCTTTGCCGAGGGATGTGCCCCCGATGAGTACACCCACGAGGTACTGACGGTGCGGACAGAAAAAACAGGGGAGGCATAACTCTGATGTACAGCATGGATAATGATATTGACCACATTCTTGTATCGGAAGATGCGCTGAAGGCCAAGGTCAACGAGCTAGGCGCACAGATCAGCCGCGATTACGCGGGCAAAGACCTGCTTCTGGTCTCGATCCTGAAGGGTTCCGTCGTCTTTATGGCGGACCTGATGCGCGCGGTTCAAATTCCCTGCGCCATCGACTTTATGGTCGTTTCCAGCTACGGCGGTGCCAACACGTCCTCCACGGGCCTTGTCAAGATCATCAAGGACTTGGATGCCGACCTGACCGGCAGGGACGTGCTGATCGTTGAGGATATTCTGGACACCGGCATCACGCTGTCCAAGCTGGTTCCGGTGCTGAAAATGCGCAACCCCGGCAGCGTGAAGATCTGCACCATCCTCAGCAAGCCCAGCCGCCGCATGGCCGACATCGAGCCGGACTACTGCGGCTTTGAAGTGCCGGATGAGTTTGTGGTCGGCTATGGTCTGGACTACGACGAAAAGTACCGCAACCTGCCCTATGTGGGTGTTCTTAAGCCGGAAGTATATTCCGGCGAATGATAAAATGCCCGGTGTGCACACCGGATAGGAGTTGATTTCTTGAAGCAAAAACAACCGAAATTCAGCGGCATCCTCGTGGTAGCCGTCCTGATGGTGTTGGTCCTGTTCATCGTCAGCCTTTCGCCGCTGCTGGCAGCGTCCGGCAGCAAGGACACGACCTACTCCGAGATTTACTATTACTTTGAAAATCAGCAGGTGACATCGTTCCGTCTGGACCTTGGCACCGGCAGCTTGGAGTTGTGGCTCAAGGAGGGCAAGGCTGCTCTGCCGGAGTCCAACGCTGCAGCCAGCCTGCCCACCGGTGGTCTGCTGACCGGCGTGTACAGCTCGGACGATAACGCCCTGCCCGCCAACGGCGGTACCGTCTATATGACCTACAAGCTGCCCTACGGCGGCGACTTCAACACCGGCAAGATCTCCGATTTTGTTGACGAGTACAACGCGGCCAACCCGGATGCACCGATGGTGTTTGACTACGTCGCCGCCAAGACGAGCATTCCCTGGCTGGAGATCATCTTCTACGTCGCAATGATCGGCAGCATCGGTATGCTGTTCATGTCGATGTACCGCGGAGGCGCGGGCGGCGGCATCATGAATGTGGGCCGCGCCAAGGTCAAGGATCAGCAGGAAAACCAGCGCAAGGCAACCTTTGCCGATGTGGCCGGTGCCGATGAGGAAAAGGCCGAGCTGCAGGAGGTCGTTGAGTTCCTGAAGGCCCCGAACAAGTTCAACGCCCTCGGCGCACGCATTCCGCACGGCGTACTGCTTGTCGGCCCTCCGGGTACCGGCAAAACGCTGCTGGCCCGTGCCTGTGCCGGTGAGGCCGGTGTGCCGTTCTACGCGATTTCCGGTTCCGATTTCGTCGAGATGTACGTCGGCGTCGGTGCCTCCCGTGTGCGCGACCTGTTTGAAAAAGCCAAAAAGACGATGCCTTCCATCATCTTCATCGATGAGATCGACGCGGTGGGCCGTCAGCGCGGCGCAGGTCTCGGCGGCGGTCACGATGAGCGCGAGCAGACCCTGAACCAGCTGCTGGTCGAGATGGACGGCTTCGACGCCAACGACGGCGTCATCGTAATGGCTGCCACGAACCGCGCGGACATTCTGGACAAGGCGCTGCTGCGCCCGGGCCGCTTTGACCGTCAGGTCTACGTCGGTCTGCCCGACGTCAAGGGCCGCGAGGAGATTCTGCGCGTCCATACAAAGAATAAGCCTCTCGGCCCCGATGTGAGCCTGAAAACGATTGCCCGCTCCACGGCTGGCTTCTCCGGCGCTGATCTGGAGAACCTCGTGAACGAGGCTGCGCTGCTGGCCGCCCGTCAGGGCAAGAAGGCCATCACCGAAAAGGAGATCGAGGAAGCCTCCGTCAAGGTCATGATGGGCCCTGAGAAGAAGAGCCACGTCGTCACCGACGAGGAGCGCCGCCTGACTGCCTACCATGAGACAGGCCACGCTATCACGGGCTATTTCAGCAAGCACCACGATCCCGTGCACCAGATCAGCATCATCTCCCGCGGCGGTGCGGGTGGCTACACAATGTACCTGCCCGAGAAGGACCCCAGCTACGTCACCAAGACCGCGATGTTTGAGAACATCGTCACCCTGCTGGGCGGCCGTGTGGCCGAGCAGCTTGTGCTGGAGGACATCTCCACTGGTGCGTCCAGCGACCTGCAGCGCGCCACCGATACGGCCCGCGCCATGGTCACCCGCTACGGCTTCTCCGAGCGGATGGGGCCTGTCGTCTACGGCAGCGACCCCGGCGAGACCTTCCTGGGACGTGACTTCGGCCAGGGCAAGGGCTACTCGGAGGCTATCGCGTCCGAGATCGACAACGAGATCCGCGACATTGTGGATGAGGCCTATGAGACCGCCCGCCGCACCCTGACCGAGCACATGAACGAGCTGCACAAGGTAGCAGGCGTTCTTATGGAGCGCGAAAAGATCAGCGGTGAGGAATTCAAAACATTGATGGAAGGCGGGACCCTGCCGCCTTATGACCTGGGCAGGGGCGAGACCGCCCAGCCTGAAGCACCTGCGCCGGATTCTGCCGCACCTGTGCAGCCTGCCGAACAGTCCGAAACCCAGCAGCCTGCCGAGCCGGCCAACCCCCAGCCCGACACGCAAGAGTAAAGAGTAGGTGTAACTATGGATCAGAATTTTTCCCTGATGGCGCAGTCCCGCGCCAACTACTATACCGCCGGAAGTCCGGTGCAGTTCGTGCGTGTCGAACTGCTGAAGGGTGACACGACCGGTGAGGTCGCCGTCTGCCTGACCTTCAAGAATGTCGGCACCGAGCCGCTGACCGGCCTGGTCGTCCACTTCAAATGTAAGGATGCCGCCGGTCAGGTCCTGTGCGAGGATGACTTCTACTATGAGCAGCTCAACGCCCAGCCCGGTGCCGTGTTCGGCAGCGATGACGCTGTCTATGTCAGCGACACGCCGGTTTCCAGCGTGGAGGTCGAGCAGGATCGCGCGTTCCTCAATGGCCGCGGCGTCGACCTGCGCAATTACAAGCGCGTGCGTCTGAACATGCCCCGCGTACTGCCCGGCTCCATCGCCAAGACGCTGCAGCAGCGCACCGGCAATGTCCAACTGACCTGCGTGCCCCAGGACACCGAGTACGGCTGGTTCTGCGCCTGCGGTGCGTTCCATCCCAATGAGGAAAATACCACCGTCTGCTCCGAGTGCGGCGGTGACCGCGCCGGTATCAAGGCAACGCTGACCGCTATTCTGGAGGAGGCCCGCCAGGCTGCTGAGCGCCAGCAGCAGGAGGTCAACGCCGTCGCCAGCAGTGTGGCCCCGGCGCCCGCTCCCGCACCGCAGCCGCAGGCACAGCCTGCCCCGGCTGCCAGCGACCCGCGCGCCATGGCCAACGCCGTGCAGGCAGCCATCACCGGTCAGCAGGACATCCCGCCGCAGAGCGCCTATGAGCCCGAGCAGGCAACCGCCGCGTTTGAGCCCCAAGGCAGCAGCTACGCCGATGACGACGAGGATGCCGAGGCCGAGCGCGTCCGCCGCTACGCTCCCAAGGGCCGCCTGTTCGACGATGATGAGGACGACGATGAGGGCACCCAGATGTACGATACCGATGACCTCGACTACGATGACGAGGACGACGGTTACGACAAGAAGTCCAAAAAACGTGGCCGCTACGCCGATGACGACGAAACCAGTGAGGACGACGTCATGGCCGAGCGCATCATCCATCTGGCCCCGCCCATCACGGCCATTGCCTGCGCCTTGATCGTGGCACTGTCTCTGGTCTATCACTTCGTTCTGGCGTAAAAAATTGCCGGGCCGTTTCCCGAATGTGGGGAGCGGCCCGGTATTTTTGATTTTTCGGCAATATCCCGCGGGCAGATATGGAATGCGCCCCTACGGATAACAACATCGTTGCTTGCAGGGGCGGATGCTTCCAGCCGCCAGCCGCGGCAGAGCTTACTTTTCTGCCGTCAGTCGTTCGTACGTCTTTACGATTTCCGGGTCATTCAGCTTGATGACCCGGCCGGAAAGATAGTGCAGCGTGTTTTCCTCGGGGATTCGGCCAAACGTCAGTCGCTGGGCGCAGAGAGCCTGTGTTTTCAGCCCAGTGCGCTCGTTCATCTTATGGTTGCCGTACTTGATGTCGCCCAGTACCGGATGGCCCAGATACGCCAGATGCGCACGGATCTGGTGGGTGCGGCCCGTGATCAGCCCAATGCGGCAGAGCGCAAACGGCCCTGCCTGCCGGATGACTGTCACCTCGGTGATGATCTGCTTGTAACCCTCGCTCTCACGGGCGTGGATGCGCACCTTGTTATTTTTCTCGCTGTGCTGCAGCCATGCGACGAACCGCCCCTGCGGCGGTGCACCCACCGTGATGGTCAGATACTCCTTTTTCATCATGTCGTCGCGGATGATGGCGTTCAAGTCGCGCAGCGCGGCGTAGCTCTTGGCGGCCAGCACCAGACCTTCGGTGCCGCGGTCCAGCCGGTTGCACAGCGCCGGGGCAAATCGCTTTTCTGCGTGGGGATCATACTCGCCCTTGGCCTCCAGATAGGACGCAAAGGCATCCACCAGATTGGCGTCGCCGGTGCGGTCACTGTGGCAGAGCAGGTGCGCGGGCTTGTAGAGCACCGCAAAATTTTCATCCTCATACACCACGGTCACAGGCGGCTGCCTACGCGGCTTGGCGGTCTTGGCGGTGGGCTTGCCCACGGGGAAGAACTCGTCGTTGATGTACAGTTCGATCAAATCGCCTGCGCTCAGGCGGGTATCCGGCTCGGCACGCTTGCCGTTGACCTTGATGCGCTTGTTGCGGAACGCTTTGTACATCATGCTGCGGGGCATATCCTTGGTCACGCCCTCCACAAAGCGGCTCAGGCGCACGCCGTTTTCATTGGGTCCTGCGGTAAAACTTTTCATCGTGTCCTCTTTAAAAATTCATCAGTAAAAACGGTTGGCAAAAGTCTTTTTACAGTATATAATAAAACCAGCAGAACGTAAAGATGGGATGTGAAAAAATGGCAGACGAAAATCTCCACGCGAAACACCGCGCACGCATGCAGGAGCGCGTCGAGCGAGACGGACTGGACAGCCTGGCCGAACACGAGGCACTGGAATATCTGCTGTTTCTCTCCATCCCGCGGGCAGACACAAACGCGCTGGCGCACAGGCTCATTCAGCACTTCGGCGATTTCTGCAAAGTGCTGGAGGCCGAGCCCGAGGAACTGATGCAGGTCGAGGGCGTCGGCCCCAAAAGTGCGCGGCTGATTTCTACCGTCATGGCGTGCAGCCGCTATTATGAGCTGAAAAAGCGCAAGACCCGCCTGTCGCTGAACTCGGCAGAGACGGCCATCGCCTACGTAAAGCCGCTGTTCCGCGGTGTGCAGAATGAGCAGCTCTACCTGATTTTATTGGACGACGCCTGCCGCCCTGTGCAGGACCTGCGCATTGCCGAGGGCGTTCCCAACCGCGTGGCCGTGGACACCCGCAAGCTGCTGCGCGCCGTGGCCCGCACCAACTCGACCTGCGGCATTCTGGCACACAACCATCCCACCGGGCTGGCCATTCCGTCCGAGGCGGACCGCCTGACGACCTACCATATTATGGAGGTCACCGGCCAGCTCGGCTTTACAATCATGGATCATATCATCATAGCGGGGGAGGATGGCTGTTCGATGCTGAACCGCGGCAGCCTGCCGGAATACCGCGCAAACAGCGGCGTGCTGCAGGCTGCCAGCCGATGAACGCCGCCCATGCGCCTTGCCGTGTCCCGGCAGGGCGCATTTTTCTGTGGTTTGGGTACAAAATATCGGCAAACCTATTTACATTAAAAATTTGTCGTGCTATAATCATTATACAACTAATCGTTGTACACGAAAGGAACGACTATGGACGAAGTCTTTCACTTAAAGGCACCGTTTCAGCCCACCGGCGACCAGCCGCAGGCGATAGAAGCGCTGATGCAGGGCATCTATGAGGGTGACGACGCCCAGACGCTGCTGGGCGTCACCGGCTCCGGCAAGACGTTTACGATGGCGAACATCATCGCCCGGTGCAATCGCCCGACGCTGATTTTGGAGCCGAATAAAACGCTGGCCAGTCAGATCTGTACCGAGATGCGCGGCTTTTTCCCCGATGATGCGGTAGAATATTTCGTCTCCTACTACGACTACTACCAGCCCGAGGCGTATATCCCGTCCACAGACACCTATATTGAGAAGGACAGTGCCATCAACGACGAGATTGACCGCCTGCGCCACTCGGCCACGGCGGCGCTGTCAGAGCGGCGCAACGTCATCATTGTGGCGTCGGTGTCCTGCATCTACTCGCTGGGCGACCCCATCGACTACCGCAGCATGGTCATCAGCCTGCGCCCCGGTATGCAGATGGAGCGCGACGAACTTTGCAGCCGCCTGGTCAAGCTGCAATATGAGCGCAACGACATGAACTTCATCCGCAACAAGTTCCGCGTAAAAGGGGACACGGTGGACATCCACCTGGCCTACAACGACGAATTTGCGATTCGGGTCGAGTTCTTCGGCGACGAGATTGACCGCATTGTGGAGTTTGACCCGCTGACCGGCGAGCACAAGAACGTGGTGCGTCATGTCGCCATCTTCCCGGCCAGTCACTATATTGTCGGCCCCGAAAAGATGCAGGAAGGCCTGAAAAAGATTCAGGCCGAGATGGAGGAGCAGGTCAAAAAATTCACCGAGGAGGGCAAGCTCTTGGAGGCCCAGCGCATCCAGCAGCGCACCAACTACGACATGGAGATGCTGCAGGAGGTCGGTATGTGCAAGGGCATCGAGAACTACTCCGCTGTCCTGTCAGGCCGTGCGCCCGGCTCCACGCCCACAACGCTGCTGGATTATTTCCCGGATGATTTCCTGCTGATGGTCGACGAGAGCCACGTCATGCTGCCGCAGGTGCGCGGTATGTTCGGCGGCGACTACAGCCGCAAGAAAACGCTGGTCGAATACGGCTTCCGTCTGCCGTCGGCGTTTGACAACCGCCCGCTGAAATTTGAGGAATTTGAAGCCAAAATCCATCAGAAGATTTTTGTTTCTGCAACCCCCGGTGAATATGAACGCCAGCATTCCAGCCGCGTAGCGGAGCAGGTCATCCGCCCCACCGGCCTGCTGGACCCGCTTATCATGGTGCGCCCGGTGGAGGGCCAGATCGAGGACCTGCTGGGCGAGATCCGCACCCGCATTGACCGTGGCGAGCGCGCACTCGTCACAACGCTGACCGTCAAGATGGCCGAGGATCTGACGGATTATCTGGAGGAACACGGCGTCAAGACGAAGTATATGCACCACGAGGTCGACACGTTTGAGCGCATGGAGATCATCAAGGACCTGCGCGTCGGCGCAATTGATGTTATTGTTGGCATCAACCTGCTGCGCGAGGGTCTGGACCTGCCGGAGGTATCGCTGATTGCGATTCTGGATGCCGATAAGGAAGGCTTCCTGCGCAGCGAGACAAGCCTGATTCAGACGATCGGCCGCGCGGCCCGCAACGCCAACGGCGTTGTGCTCATGTACGCAGATGAGGTCACGCCCAGCATGGAGCGCGCCATCATGGAGACTGAGCGCCGCCGCACCATTCAGGACGCCTACAATAAAGAACACGGCATCACGCCCAAAACCATCGTCAAGGCCATCGGCGACGGGCTCGAAATCAGCATGAGCGAGGAAAACAAGCGGATGCGCCAGCACCGCATGAGCCGCGCCGAGCGCCAGCAGACAATTGAACGGCTGACCAAGGAAATGAAGGAGGCCGCGCGGCTGCTGCAATTTGAGCTGGCCGCGCAGCTGCGCGACGAAATTCAGCGGCTGGAACGCGGAGAAGATCCCACCGCCGCCGACACCAGTGAACGCAAGGCCGCTGCCAAAACACGCAAGGGCAGGAGGAAATATAAAAATTGAGTACAACACCCGAAAAAAAGCCTGCAAAGCGCAGCTCCAAAATCAAAATCGACCCGAACAACCGCATTGTCATCAAGGGTGCGCGGGAGCATAACCTGAAAAACGTCGATTTGGAGCTGCCCAGAGATAAGCTGATCGTCATGACCGGCCTGTCCGGCTCCGGCAAGTCGAGCCTGGCGTTTGACACGATCTATGCCGACGGCCAGCGCCGCTATATGGAAAGCCTTTCCAGCTATGCCCGCCAGTTCCTGGGCCAGATGGAAAAGCCCGATGTCGACGAGATCACCGGCCTGTCCCCGGCCATCTCCATCGACCAGAAAACAACAAGCCACAACCCGCGTTCCACGGTGGGAACGGTAACGGAGATTTACGACTATCTGCGTCTGATGTACGCCCGCATCGGCGTGCCCCACTGCCCGATCTGCGGGCGGGAGATTACCCAGCAGACCGTAGACGAGATGGTCGACGAAGTCATGAAGCTGCCGGAGCGCACCCGCTTTCAGGTGCTGGCCCCCGTTGTGCGTGCCCGCAAGGGCACCCAGGCCAAGGAGCTGGATGCCGCCCGCCGAGCCGGTTTTGCCCGCGTGCGCGTCGACGGCAATATGTACGATCTGAGCGAGGAGATCAACCTCGAAAAGAACATCAAGCACACCGTTGAGATCGTCGTAGATCGCCTGGTCATCAACGACACGGTCCGCGGGCGTCTGGCCGATTCCATAGAAACCGCGCTGGCGCAGGCAAACGGGCTTGTCGTCATCGACGTCATTGGCGGTGAACCGATGATGTTCAGCCAGAGCTACGCCTGCCCCGAGCACGGCATCTCCGTCGAGGAGCTGACCCCGCGGATGTTCAGCTTCAACAATCCCTTCGGTGCCTGCGAGAAGTGTACGGGTCTCGGCACCTTCATGAAGGTAGACCCGGCGCGTGTCATCCCCGACAAGCGCAAGTCCATCCGGGAAAGTGCCATCAAGGCCAGCGGCTGGTATTACGCCGAGGGCTCCATCTCCGAAATGACCTATAAGGCGCTGGGCAAGCGCTACGGCTTTACACTCGATACCCCCGTTAAGGACTTCAGCAAGGAGGCCCTGCACGCCCTGCTGTACGGCACGGGTGACGAGCGTATTGAGATGCAGCGCGAGAGCATGTTTGGCTCCGGCACCTACTTTAACCAGTTCGAAGGCATCATCCCGAATCTGGAGCGCCGTTTCCGCGAGACGAGCAGCGAGTGGGTAAAGGAGGAAATCGCCCTTGTCATGTCCAGCGAAGAATGCCCCGCCTGCCATGGCCGCCGCTTAAAGCCGACAAGCCTGGCCGTGACTGTAGGCGGCATCAACATTGCCGATTTCTGTGACAAGAGCGTCAACGAGGAGCTGGACTTTATCAACACAGCCAAGGTCAGCACCCGAGACGAGATGATCGGTGCGCCTATTTTTAAAGAGGTAAAAGAACGTCTGGGCTTTTTAAAGAGCGTCGGCCTTGGCTATCTGACGCTCTCCCGCGGTGCGGCTTCGTTGTCCGGCGGCGAGAGCCAGCGCATCCGTCTGGCGACCCAGATCGGCAGTGCGCTGACCGGCGTGCTCTACGTGCTCGACGAGCCGAGCATCGGCCTGCACCAGCGTGACAACGATAAGCTTATTGCAACGATGAAGCGGCTGCGTGATCTTGGCAACACGCTGATCGTCGTTGAACACGATGAGGACACGATGCGGCAGGCCGACTATATTGTCGATGTCGGCCCCGGTGCGGGCGTCCACGGCGGCGAGATCGTCGCCGCAGGCAGCGTCGCGGACATCTGCAAGGTCAAGCGCAGCATCACTGGCGCGTATCTGTCTGGCCGCAAATTCGTAGAGGTTCCCGAGACACGCCGCGAGGGAAACGGCAAGGCGCTGCGCGTCGTCAAGGCCCATGAGAACAATCTGCAGGACATTACCGTAGACTTCCCGCTCGGCAAGCTGATCTGCGTTACCGGCGTGTCCGGCTCCGGCAAGTCGACGCTTGTCAACGAAATTCTGTACAAAACGCTGGCTGCCGCCCTGAACGGTGCACGCAGCCGCCCCGGCCAGTGTGAGGTGGTCGAGGGCATGGAGTGGGTCGATAAGGTCATCGGCATCGACCAGTCGCCGATTGGCCGCACGCCGCGCTCCAACCCGGCCACCTACACAGGCGTGTTTGGCGACATCCGCACGCTGTTTTCCAACACGCAGGATGCCAAAATGCGCGGCTACGGCCCCGGGCGGTTCAGCTTCAATGTCAAGGGCGGACGCTGCGAAGCCTGCGAAGGCGGCGGCATCCTGACGATTGAAATGCACTTTCTGCCGGATATTTACGTGCCCTGTGACGTCTGCAAGGGCAAGCGCTACAACCGTGAAACGCTCGAGGTCAAGTACAAGGACAAGACCATCTCCGACGTGCTGGACATGACGGTGGAGGAGGCCTGCGTATTTTTCGCCAACATTCCGAAGATCGCACGCAAGCTGCAAACGCTGCAGGAGGTTGGCCTTGGCTACATCCAGCTGGGTCAGGCAGCCACGACGCTTTCGGGCGGTGAAGCGCAGCGCGTCAAGCTGGCCAATGAGTTGGCCCGCCGCGATACCGGGCAGACCGTCTATATCCTCGACGAGCCTACCACCGGCCTGCATGTGGCCGACGTCCACCGTCTGGTCAAGGTGCTGGATAAGCTCGTTGATGCGGGCAATACAGTCATCGTCATTGAGCACAATCTCGACGTCATCAAACGCGCCGACTATATCATCGACCTCGGCCCCGAGGGCGGCAGCGGCGGCGGCACCATCGTCGCCACCGGCACCCCGGAGGAGGTCGCGCAGAACCCGCACTCCTTCACGGGGCAGTATCTCCGGCCCGTGCTGGAGCGCGCCGCGGAGCTGCAATCACAGAAATAACACAAACGGCTCTCCTTCGGGAGGGCCGTTTGCTGTTGCAGCGTACCTTTCTGCCAGACATTGGGGTTTGCATCACAGGGCGTTTTGTGGTATAATACCCTCATATAGGCTTTAAGGAGGGCGGTACTGTGACTGTTTTGCGTTATACCGTGCCGCCGGAAAACGAGGGCTGCAAGCTGGGGCTGTTCCTGCGCCTGCAGGGTGTTACGGCAGGACTGATCAAGTCTGTCAAATATGACGGTGACGGCTTTTACGCCGACGATCAGCCCATCCGCACGAATGAGCCTGTACACGCCGGGCAGTGCATCCGCTTTGCGCTCCCTCCCGAGCAGGAGACGAGTGTGACCCCGCAGCCCGTGCCGTTTTCCATCGCCTATGAGGACGATTTTGCTGCGGTACTCAACAAGCCCGCGGGCATTGCCGTGCACCCCACGCTGAACTACCCTGACGGCACACTGGCCAACGGCTGGCTGTACCACCTGCGGCAGCGGGGGAAAAGCGGCATCTTCCGCCCGGTAAACCGCATTGACAAAAACACAAGCGGCCTGGTGCTGTGCGCGAAAAACGCCTTTGCCGCACCGCTGCTGGCCGGGTCTGCCCACAAGTGCTACCTTGCGATTGTGCAGGGTACAATGCCGCTGGGGCCGGGCCGGGTCGAAGCGCCCATCGCGCGGCGCGGTGACTCCATCATTGGCCGTTGCGTGTGCGCGGACGGCAAGTACAGCCTGACCGAGTACGCGGTGCTGGCCGCGGGGCCGGGCCACAGTCTGCTGGCCTGCTGGCCGCGCACCGGGCGCACCCATCAGATTCGCGTACACATGTCCTATATCGGCCATCCGCTGGCGGGGGATACGCTGTACGGCGGGTCGGACATCCTTCTGCGCCGTCACGCACTGCACTGCGGCATCCTTGCGTTTGCGCATCCGCTGACAGGGGAGCCCCTCCGTGTGGAGTGTCCGCTGCCCGAGGATATGGCCGCCCTGGCCCGGCAGGAAAAGCTGCTGACGGGCTGGCAGCTGCACGGTCTGCCCTGCGGTGCAGACTCCACGTAAATTTGCTTCACACGGAAAGGAGCTTCCGTATTTTGAATCCCATCCAAACTGATCCCAATCCGAAAAACGATAGCATCACCGACCCCCCGGAGATGACCCCAGTAACGCGCTTTTCTCACTCATCGCAGGAAAAAAAGCGCAGCGATAATCGCCGCAAGGCAGCCCGTTACATGCAGGATTTGCACCGCCGCAACACTGTCGGCGATATGCTGTACATGGTCGGCTTCTGGGTCGAGTATGTTTTTGTCTGCGTAGGCCGCAGAGTGGGGGCTGTTGTGCGCGGCATCGGCGATACCGTGCTGAATCTGCTGCTCATTGTCCTGCGCCCGATTCTGATCGGTATTATCACGCTGATTGAGGACCTGACCAGCCCGTTCGTGCGGATGGCCTCTGGCATCCGTCATATACGCGACATCCCCGATACCCTCGTGGAGAGCGAGGATGGCGATGTGCGCCGTGCCAAGAAAAAATACCTAGCCAGCGGCATCCGAAAATACTCCATCGTTGTCTGGAACGCCATCACTTACATACTCCCGGCAGTTGCCGCAGCGGGGCTTGTGGTCCTGGTGCGCAGCGGGCTGGGGCTGCGCTTTGTGCTGAATGTGCAGGTGAACGGCGAGAACGTCGGTTACGTGGAGAGCGAGCAGGTGTTTGAAAACGCCCGTGAGGACGTGCAGTCCCGTATCAACACGGCCAAGCGTATGCTGCAGGCCTCCGGCTCTGCGGTGGAGGACACAAGCTGGGATGTCTACCCGACCTACTCGCTTTCCATCGGCAACCAGACGATGACCGAGAGCGAGATCGCCAACGCCATCCTGCGCACAGCCAGTGATGAGATCATCAACGGCACGGCTGTCTACGTCGACGATCAGCTGCTCTACGTCACCACCGAGGGCGACCACCTGCGCAGTTATCTGGAAAACATCAAGGCACCGTTTGAAAATGCGATGGACAGCAGCGTCTACACGGCGTTTGCCCACAACATCCGCCTCGTGGACGGTGTTTATCTGCAGGAGTCTGTCAGCTCCTACGCGGACGTCATCAACGCCCTGACCGAGGGCGGCGGCATCCACACCTATACAGCCGTCGACGGCGACACCGTCGAGAGCGTCGTCAACGCTACCGGCGTTTCGTTTGACTCTCTGGCACAGATGAATCCCGAACTGCTGACGCTCGACCAGGAGATTCCTGCGGGCACGGTCATCACCACCGGTGCGTCCTCGGCAGAGCTCATCAAGGTCAAGGTCGTCCGCCGCGACACAGAAACTGTCGCCATCCCGTTCGACACCCAGAACACCGAGTCCGACCAGTATGATTTCGGCAAGGTCGTGACCCTGCAGGAGGGTGCAGACGGCTCCGAGGAGATCACCTACGAGACAACGATGATCGACGGCGCGGTCACGGACCGTCAGGCTGTGGCCTACAATGTGCTGCAGGCCCCGACTCCGGAAATCACCGTCACCGGCACGAAGCTGAAGAATGGCATGATTGCCAAGGTCGGCTCCGGCTCCTTCATCTGGCCTGTGCCGAATTATAAGTACGTCAGCCGCTGGATGGGCAACGGCCACCGCGGCGCGGACATCTGTGCTGCCTACGGCACGCCGATTTTGGCCTCCGACTCCGGCACGATCATTGCTGCAGGCTGGCATTATTCTTACGGAAACTATGTGGAGATCGACCACGGCAACGGCTACAAGACGCTGTACGGTCACATGTCCAGCATCGCTGTTTCTCAGGGGCAGGCCGTCACGCAGGGGCAGGTCATCGGCTATGTTGGCTCCACGGGCAATTCCACCGGCAACCACTGCCATTTTGAGATGTCCTATAACGGTGCGCTGTTCAGCGCCTATACGCTGTTCTCGGGTATGTGATTTCCGGCGAAATTACGGTGCATGGTCAACATATCTTGTGCTGTTTCACAAAAATTTTGCAATTGCAGGGGACAGGCCTTTTCAATTAGCGCAAAATGTTGTATAATCTTAGAAAGTGTGTACTATAGGTCGGCCCTGTACAGAGGGTATACGAGCCGATTACCGCACAAAGGAGAGCTACACTTGGAAAAATACGTTATTCGCGGAGGTAAGCCGCTTGTTGGCGATGTCAACATTGGCGGCGCAAAGAACGCCGCGGTTGCCATACTCCCGGCCACGATTCTGGCCGGCGGGAAGTGCCTGATTGAAAACCTGCCCTGTATCAGTGATGTCATGGCGTCGCTGCAGATTTTGAGCGAGCTGGGTGCGAGCATCCGCATGGTCAGCCGCAGCACCTATGAAATTGACACGTCGCATTTGGACAGTACCGAGGTATCCAATGAACTGTCACGCCAGATGCGCGCAAGCTACTACTTTCTCGGCGCATTGCTGGGCCGCTTTGGCTCCGGTCAGGTCGCCATGCCGGGCGGCTGCAATCTGGGCCCGCGCCCGATTGACCAACACCTGAAAGCCTTCACCGCCTTTGGTGCAGAGGATTCCGTGGAGTACGGCCAGATCCACGTCAGGTCGGAACATCTGGTCGGCGGGCACGTCTTTTTTGACACGGTCTCCGTCGGTGCCACGATGAACGCCATGCTGGCCGCTGTCCTGGCCGAAGGCACGACGATTCTTGAAAACGTGGCCCGTGAGCCGCACATTGTCGATTTAGCCAATTTCCTGAATATGATGGGTGCAGACGTACACGGCGCCGGTACCGACGTCATCAAGATCCACGGCGTCAAGGAGATGCACGGCTGCAACTACTCCATCATTCCCGACCAGATCGAGGCCGGCAGCTATATGGTGGCCGCCGCTATCACGAAGGGGGACATCACGCTGCACAACGTTATCCCGAAGCACATGGAGCCTATCACCGCCAAGCTGCGCGCGGCCGGCTGCGAGGTGGAGGAATTCGATGACGCGCTGCGTATCACGCGCACCGGCGAGCTGAAGCCGCTCAAGCTCAAGACTATGCCGCACCCCGGCTTCCCCACGGATATGCAGCCGCTGATGACTGCACTGCTGACGCTGGCGAAGGGAACCTCCATCGTGACGGAGGGCATCTGGGAGAACCGCTTCCGCTATGTGGATGAGCTGATCCACATGGGCGCAAACATTCAGGTCGACGGCCAGGTCGCTGTCATTGAAGGCGTGAAGGAGCTGCATCCCGCGCCGCTGCGCGCTACCGACCTGCGCGCCGGAGCCGCCATGGTCATGGCTGCTCTGGCCGCCAACGGCGTGAGCGAGGTCGACGAGACCATCCACATTGAGCGCGGCTACGAGAACATCGTAGAAAAGCTGCAGGCTCTGGGCGCGGACATCCGCCGCGTCGAGATTCCGGCCAATGCAGTGAGCCGGGCAATCTAAAAGGACCCTTGGGCCGCTGACCGGGCGGCCCAATTTTTATGGAAAGCGTTAGGAAAAACGAATGGCATATTTTACCACCCTGTATTCCGGCTCCTCCGGCAACTGCGCGCTGATCCGCAGTGAGGACAAGTATCTGCTGATCGACATGGGCAAGAGCTGCCGCACGACTCTGACCGCGCTGAAATCCCTGGGTCTGGCGGTCAGCGACTGCGTCGGCATCCTCGTCACGCACGAGCACTCCGACCATGTCTCGGGACTGGATACCTTTTTGAAAAAGCACCCCGTCCCGCTGTACGGATGTGCCGATACGCTGGATACGCTGGCCTCCCGCGGCACGATTCCGCCCGCGGTGGAGGCAATCCCTGTGGACGGTCAGACGCTGGAAATCGGCAGCTTCACGGTGACGAGCTTTCCCACCAGCCATGATGTGCCCTGCTGCGGCTACCGCATCCGCACACCGGAAGGCCGCGTCATGGCGTTCGCCACCGACCTCGGCTACCTGACGCCCGTCGTACAGGACAACCTGATGGGCTGCGATCTCGTCGCGCTGGAGGCCAACTATGACGCATTCAGCCTGCACGGCGGGCCGTACCCGTATTATTTGAAGGTGCGCATTGCCAGTGACCGCGGCCATCTGGACAACAAGGCCTGCGCGGCGGAGATTCTGGACTTGATCCAGGACGGCTGCAAAAAGTTTGCGCTCTGCCATTTGAGCCAGACAAACAACTCGCCGGAGCTGGTCATGACCACCGTCTATAATGTGCTGCTGGCCGCGGGCATCCAGCCCGGACGGGACGTGCTGATTCAGACCCAGTCCCGCAGTGAGGTCAGCCCGTATATTGAATTTTGAGCGGGGGAGCCTATGCAGAATATTGATTTGATTGCCATTGGCAAGATGAACGCCGCCTACTTTGCGCAGGGCGTGGCCGAATACCAGAAGCGCCTCGGCGGCTTCTGCAATTTCCGTATTATCGAATTGCCCGAGGTGCAGATTGCCGACAAGAACGCCAGCGACAGGCAGATTGCCAAAGCGCTGCAAAAGGAGGGGGAGGCTATCCTGGCCAGCGTGCGCAGGGGTGCGTATCTCGTTGCGCTCTGTGTCGAGGGCAAGCAGGTATCCAGTGAGGATCTGGCGGCTATGATTGCAGACCGCGCCATGAGCGGCGCAGGGGATATGGCGTTTGTCATCGGCTCCTCCCACGGGCTGGACGACAGCGTCAAGCGCGCCGCACAGGCCCGCATCAGCCTGGGACGCATCACGCTGCCGCACCAGCTGGCGCGTCTTGTTTTGACCGAACAGCTCTACCGCGCCTGCACGATCAACGCAGGAATGAAGTACCACAAGTAAGAAACGCTTTGCCGAATCGGTAGGGGCGGATCCCATATCCGCCCGCGGATGTTTTCGCCGCTGCAAGCGGAAAGTTTGCTCCCTGTAGGGGCCGATGCTCGCATCGGCCCGCAAATCACCGCAAAAAACAGCCCCGCATGGAGTTTTCATCTCCATGCGGGGCTGTTCAGTTACATATCAATAGTGCAGCAAATCCAGAGAATCCTGATACGGGGTCTCGGTGGCGACCTTCATGGTGGCCTCATTCTTGTACTTGTTCAGCATAGCAACGCTCTTGGCGGGGTCAGCCAGCGTACCGGCACCGGCAATGCAGCCGCCCGGGCAGGCCATGCCTTCCAGCAGGTAGCCGTTGTACTTGCCGGCCTTGGCCATCATCATCATCTTCTTGCAGTCGGCCAGACCCTGGGCGCTCATGACCTTGACCTCGCGGTCCGGGTCCATCTTCTTGATAGCGTTGACAACCGCCTGTGCGACACCGCCGGAGGCAGCAAAGCCGCGGGCGTCGGCACTGGCGCTGTTGAAGGCATCCTCCGGGTTGTCCGGCAGGTCGGCAAAGTTGACAGCCTTGGCCTCAAACAGACCCATCAGCTCCTCGAAGGTCAGGACGAAGTCGACCTCACTGCGGACGGAACGGCGGCTGGCCTCCAGCTTCTTGGCGGCGCAGGGGCCGATAAAGCAGATACGGGCGTTGGGCTTTTCCTTCTTGATGAGGCGGGCGGTCAGGACCATGGGGGTCATGGCCATGCTGATGCACTCGGCCTGCTGGGGGAACAGCTTCTTAGCCATCACGCTCCACGCGGGGCAGCAGGACGTACCCATGAACGGAATCTTGGCGGGAACCTCTTCCATGAAGTCCTTCGCCTCGTCGATGGTGCACAGGTCGGCACCGATGGCGACCTCGGCCACATCGGCAAAGCCCAGCTGACGCATGGCCTCCTTCAGCTTGGAGGGGGTCATGCCGGGGAACTGGTTGATGAAGGCGGGGGCCACGATGGCAACGACCTCATCACCGCGCTTGATGGACTGGATCAGCTGGAAGATCTGGCCCTTGTCAACGATAGCGCCGAACGGGCAGTTGACCAGGCACATGCCGCAGGAAACGCACTTATCGTAATCGATCTCGGCACGGCCATGCTCGTCGGAGTGGATGGCACCCATGCCGCAGGCCGCGGCGCAGGGGCGCTCGGTCTTGACGATGGCGCTGTAAGGGCAGCTGTTGACGCAGCGGCCGCACTTGACGCAGAGGCTCTGGTCAATGTGGCTCTTGCCGTTGCGGAAGCTGATGGCGTGCTTCGGGCAGACCTCCTGGCAGGGGTGCGCCAGGCAGCCCTGGCACATGGCCGTGACCTTGATGACCTTCTCCGGGCAGGCGTTGCAGGCAAACTTGATGACATTGATCAGCGGCGGCTCGTAGTACTTGTCCGCAATAACGCTGTGCTCCAGACCCTCGCTGGCGGGCACGCTCTCATCCAGCGGACGCAGGGACATGCCCATGGCCAGACGGACGCGCTCGGAGATGATGGCTCTCTCCAGGAAGATGCTGCTGCGCAGAGATTTTTCCTCACCGGGAATGATCTTGAAGGGCAGCTCACGCATCAGCTTTTCGTAGTCGGAAAGCTCGTTGACCTCATAGGCCATGCGGGCAACCTCAGTGAACACCTTGCGACGGATATCCGTTACGGGGGTGTAAATGCCTCTCATTGTAATTGCTCCTTTGTTTTGCTCTGTTTGCTCCAAAAGTGACGTATCAGCGGGTACACCCGCTCCTGTTAAAATTTTACCAAAAATCCATACTTTTTGCAAGAGGGCAGGCAACAAAAAACAGGAAAATCTCTGTAAAATCCAGAGATTTCCCTGCAGAATGGATGCAATATCTCTTGCGGTGCCGCGGCATCCCCGGCCTGCAGGAGCGGATGCAGGCATCAGCCCGCGGTTCGATGCAAGCATTGCCCCTACATCGAGCATGAATAACGGCGTTGCAACAATCAATACAAATCAAACGATCTCTGCCCTGCACCGTTTCCCGTCCCAGGCCCCCAGCGTGACCTCCACAACGTCGCCGGTCTTGTGCCCGGGTGCGCTGACCAGCACAGGCAGGTACTGCTTCGTGTAGCCGGTGAACATTGTGGCGGACAGTGGCGTTTCCAGCAGCACGCTGGCTTTGCGGCCCTGCATAGCGGCTGCTTCGGCAGCGCGTACCTCCTCCACAGCGGCGGCCATGCGGCGGCTGCGGGCCTCCTTTTCGTGCTCGGGCAACTGGTCGGCAAAGTCGTAGGCTGCCGTGCCTTCGCGGCGGGAGTAGGGGAACACATGCACCTTCAAAAACCTCATTCCCGTCACAAAGGCCATGCTGGCTTCAAAGTCATCCTCCGTCTCGCCGGGGAAGCCTACGATGACATCGGTGGTAAAGCTGACGTTGTCCGCACCGAATGCCGCGCGCAGCTTGGCTGCAATATCGGCGTACTGGGCCGTCGTGTAGGGGCGGCGCATGGCGCGCAGCGTCTTGTCACAGCCGCTCTGCAGGCTTAAATGGAACTGCGGGCAGAGCTTCTTTACGGCGGCCATGCGGCGGATGTCGTCATCGTGCAGCATGTCGGGGTCAAGGCTGCCCAGCCGGATGCGCTCAATGCCGGGCACCTCGGCGGCTTTTTCGATCAGCTCCACCAGGCTCGTACCGCTGTCGGTGCCGTAGCTCGGCAGGCTGATGGCCGTCAGCACGACCTCCTTATACCCGGCGTCGGCCAGGCGGCGCAGTTCCTCCAGCACGCTCGCCTCATCGCGGCTGCGCACCGGACCGCGGGCGCGCGGAATAACGCAGTAGGCGCAGCGACGGTTGCAGCCGTCCTCGACCTTGACAAAGGCGCGGGTGTGCTCGGCAAACTTATCCATGGGCAGTTCTTCAAAGCGCTCGCCCTTCTCGTGGGGGCGGATGTCGACGACGCGCTCCTCCTCACCGTTCAGCACCTTCTGTACGTCGGTCAGAATCGCGTGACGGTTGCCGGAGCCGGTCACAACGTCCGCCTCGGCAATCTCGGCGGCCTCGTCCGGGAAGGCCTGCGGGTAGCACCCTGTCAGCACGGTCACCGCGCCGGGGTTCTCGCGCTTGGCACGGCGCAGCCATTTGCGACTCTTCTGGTCGCCGAAGTTCGTCACGGTGCAGCTGTTGACGATGTAGACATCCGCACCTTCTTCATTAGAGACAACGGTGTAGCCGTTTTCCTCAAACAGCTGGGCCAGCGCGCCCGTTTCATTCTGGTTTACCTTGCAGCCCAAGGTGTAAAAAGTTACCCGCATGGTGTACGATTCCTTTGCTTTTATAAATAGTAGACATACATGATTTATTATAATAGAATCCGACCAAAAGCGCAATACTAATTCCGCACAGAGCAGCATATCGTAGTACCAAAGCGATTTCCGCCGGAGGTGTGCTGCCATGAAAAAACGTGCCGTGACCCTGCTGCTCTGCCTGGTGCTGGTGGTGCTTTCGCTGCTGCGCGGGTTTGCCGCGTCCGCTGCGGGCATCATCCCGGCGACCAAGGCCGACTTTGACGTGCCCTGCGCGGCGGCCATCCTGATCGACGAGGACTCCGGCACAGTGCTCTATGAGAAAAACGCCGATGCCCGGCGCCCGATCGCCTCCATCACCAAGGTCATGACACTGCTGCTGGCGTTTGAGGCCCTCGAGGCGGGCAAAATACACCTTGACGATTTTGTCCCCGTCAGTGAGCACGCCTACCACATGGGCGGCAGTCAGATCTGGCTCGAGCCCGGCGAGCAGATGACGCTGGACGACATGCTCAAGGCCATCTGCATTTCCAGCGCCAACGACGCCGCGGTGGCCGTGGCTGAGTATGTCGGCGGCAGCGAAACCGCTTTTGCGGAGATGATGAACGTCCGCGCGTATGAGCTCGGCATGACGAATACCCACTTTGTCAACGCCTGCGGGCTGGACGAGGCAGGGCACCTTTCCACCGCACGGGATGTCGCCCTGATGAGCCGCGAAATGCTTCTGCACCACACCGAGGTGCGGGACTACTGCTCGATCTGGATGGACACGCTGCGCGACGGCGCGACCCAGCTTGTCAACACCAACAAGCTGCTCAAAAGCTACCGCGGCATCACGGGGCTGAAAACCGGCACAACCGGCAAGGCGGGCGTTTGTATCTCCGCCAGCGCCGAGCGCGACGGCCTGCGGCTGATTGCTGTTGTGCTGGGCTCTGCGTCGGGCAAGGAACGCTTCCAGGCAGCCAGTACGCTGCTGGATTACGGCTTTGCCCACTATGAGAGCGCAGCCGCCGCGCTGCCCGGCGACGCGCCGCAGACGCTGCCCGTGGAGCACGGCACGGCGGCGACAGTCCCGCTGAACTACGAAAGCCCCGGACACTGCCTGATGCCCAAGGGCGAGGGCGGCACCCTGGAAGCCGTCGTCGAGCTGCCCGCGCCGCTGTCTGCGCCCGTCACGGCAGGGGAACAGGTGGGCCGCATTAAGATACTGCATCAGGGCACGGAAATGTGCAGCTATCCCATCACAGCAGCACAGAACGTTGATGCGTTAAGTTTCCGCTACTGCCTCCGTCTTCTTGCCCAAAGCCTGCTGCTCCGGAATTGAATTTGTGCAAATTTCATGAAAAAGTCGAAAAAAGACCCCTACTTTTGCTTGACAATACCGACGTAAAACGGTATCATGGGGATATAAAAATCATAAAGGAGGAGCTAAAGATGGCTGTTTCTTTTAACGGCAAGCATCTTGCAAAATTCATCCGTCCTGAAGAATATGAGGCAATCTATCCGCAGGTCGAGTTGGCCCACAATCAGCTGGAATCCAAAACGGGTGCCGGCAATGATTTTCTGGGCTGGCTGGACCTGCCTGTTACTTATGACAAGGAAGAGTTTGCCCGCATCAAGGAGGCTGCGCAGAAGATCCGCTCGGATTCCGATGTGCTGCTCGTCGCCGGTATCGGCGGTTCTTATCTGGGCGCACGCGCTGTGGTCGAGGCCGTCAAGGGCCTGTACCACAATGAGGCTGACGACGGCCTGAAGATTTATTTCTGCGGCAACACCATCAGCCCCACGGCCCTGAACGACATCATCAAGCTGACGAAGGGCAAGCGCTTCTCGATCAACGTCATCTCCAAGTCCGGCACCACCACCGAGACCGCGCTCGCGTTCCGCGTGCTGCGCAAGCTGCTGGAGGATTCTGTCGGCGCCGAGGAGGCCAACAAGCGCATCTACGCCACGACGGACCGCGCCAAAGGCACGCTGAAGCAGCTGGCAACCGAGCAGGGCTGGCCGACCTTCGTCGTTCCCGACGACGTCGGCGGACGCTACTCCGTCCTGACTGCTGTCGGCCTGCTGCCCATTGCCTGCGCCGGTATCGACATCGACGAGCTCATGCAGGGCGCTGCCGATGGCCGCGAGAAGTTCGGCAAGCTGTCCCCGGACAATGACGCCTACCGCTACGCCATGACCCGCAACATCCTGTACCGCAAGGGCAAGAGCGTTGAGACGCTGGCCTGCTTCGAGCCTGACTTCACGATGATGAACGAGTGGTACAAGCAGCTGTTCGGCGAGAGCGAGGGCAAGGACCAGAAGGGCCTGATGCCGACCTCCTGCATCTTCTCCACCGACCTGCACTCCATGGGCCAGTTCCTGCAGGACGGCGCACGCATCATGTTCGAGACCTACGTCGACGTCAAGCACACCCGCGACGACTTCTATATTGAGGAGCTTGAGGGCAACTTTGACGGCCTGAACTTCCTGGCCAACCAGAATATGAGCGTTGTCAACCGCAAGGCAATGGAGGGCACGATTCTCGCCCACACCGACGGCGGCGTGCCGCTGGGCCTGATCGAGGTCGACAGCCTGTCCGCCCACGATGTCGGTGAGCTGATCTACTTCTTCTGGCGTGCCTGCGCCGTCTCCGGCTACCTGCTGAGTGTCAATCCGTTCGACCAGCCCGGTGTTGAGAGCTACAAGAAGAATATGTTCGCGCTGCTGGGCAAGCCCGGCTATGAGGACCGCAAGGCTGAGCTGGAGGCCGCGCTGAAAGAGTAAAGGAACTACGCGCACTGCGCGCTGACGAATATAAGGAGGTAACCCCCTATGCTGAAACTGATTGTTGGAACCAAAGGCTCCGGTAAGACCAAGACCATGATCGATATGATCGACAAGGCCGTCAAGACCACCTCCGGCAACATTGTTGTCATTGAAAAGTGCATGAAGCTCACCACCGAGATCAACCACTCCGCCCGTCTGGTAGACGTTGACGAGTACGGCGTTGCCGGTGCTGATATGTTGTACGGCTTTGTGGCAGGCGTGCTGGCAGGCAACTACGATATTACCGAGCTGTTTCTCGACGGCATCCTGCGCATCACCGACCACGATATGGCCGCTGCCGCCAAGGTCCTGAACGCCATCGACAAGATCACCTCCAACATCGAGGTCGTCGTCACGGTTTCTGCCAATGCGGCTGACCTGCCGGAGGACCTGAAGAAGTTCGTCATCTGAACCTTCTGAACCGCAAAAATTGAGATTTCGGGGCGGGAAAGTGCTTCCCGCCCCGATTTTCTGCGGAAAATCCAAAAAAATCTCAACTTTTTGTGTTTTACAGGTTGACAAGACCCTTTCGCTTGTGTATACTATTTAAGCAACCTTTTGAGGTGTACTATGCAATTTGATATTCGTTCTTTTCTGGAGAGTGGCCGCAAGCCGTTTGAGGCGCATTTTGAGGCTGATTTCTCTAAGGCGGATTTCGGGGGCTACAGCGTAAACAAACCAGCAGTATGTGACTTTACGGCGACGCTGACCGAAGACGGCGCAACGCTGCTTTTGTGTGTAAGGGCTCATATTGATGCCGAGTGCGCGCGTTGCCTGGAACCGCTGACCCGGGATTACGATTTCACACGCGAATACTTCGTGCGGGATCGTGATTTGGAGGATCCGGATTTTGAACTGCCGTGCAATGAGAACGGTTGTCTCGACCTCGAGGAGCTCGCCTATCAAGAGCTGATTTTTGAGGTGCCCGCAGTACTGCTGTGCAGTGCTGATTGTCAAGGTCTATGCCCCATCTGCGGCAAGAAGAAGGCGGCAGGGTGTTCCTGCCAACCGGCAGACAATGCTGCCCCTGCAGATGCAAGGCTTAGCATATTAAAACAACTATTAAGTTGAATTTCACCAAGGAGGTGTCCGATTATGGCTATCGTACCCAAGAGAAAGCATTCTCAAGCCCGCCGCGATAAACGTCGCTCTAATGTCTGGAAACTGGAGGCGCCTACGCTGGTGAAGTGCCCGCAGTGTGGCGAACTGAAGGTTCCCCATAAGGTTTGCGGCAAGTGTGGCTACTACAAAGGCCAGGAAGTCATCAAGAAAGAGGCGTAAGTCTCTTGCGTGGGGAGGGCGATGCCTTCCCCATTTTTTATTGAACAACCATCGCAAAGGAGTGTGACACCATGGCCCTGTATGTGACAGCGGTAGATGAAAATTCCCCCGCGGAGCGCTTCGGCCTTACCGTAGGCTGTGCGCTGCTGGCCATCGACGGTCATCCCCTGAACGATGCACTGGACTACCAGTTTTATACAACGCCCACCTCGTTCTCCCTGGAAGTGTGTGAGAACGAGCAGCACCGCACCGTACAGATCACCAAGGCGGAGTATGAGCCGCTGGGCTGCAACTTCAAGACCTATCTGGGCGATGAAAAGCACAGCTGCGCCAATCACTGTATGTTCTGCTTTATTGACCAGCTGCCGCCCGGTATGCGGGAGCCGCTCTATTTTAAGGATGACGACGAGCGGCTCTCCTTCCTGTTCGGCAACTATATCACGCTGACAAACCTGACCGACCACGAAATTGACCGTATCATCCAGATGCATATCAGCCCAATCTTCGTCTCGGTCCACACGACAAACCCCGCACTGCGGGTACGGATGCTGGCCAACAAGCGTGGCGGCGAGGTGCTCGACTATCTGCCCAGGCTGGCGGCGGGCGGCATCGAGTTGAACTGTCAGCTCGTGCTCTGCCGCGGCGTCAACGACGGCGACGAGCTGCGCCGCACCCTGACCGACCTGTTGGCCTTGCGCCCGCAGGTCGGCAGCATCGCCGCCGTGCCAGCCGGTGTGACCGATTACCGCAAGGGTCTGTACAAGCTGACACCCTACGATAAGGAAACCGCCGCCGCCACGCTGGATATTCTGGAAGAATTTGCACAGAAATGCCGCGCCGAGTATGGCCGCAGCGTCATCTACCCCAGCGATGAGTGGTATCTGACCGCCGAGCGCCCGCTGCCTCCGGCAGAGTTCTACGATGCGTTCGCGCAGTTGGAGGACGGCGTCGGTATGTGGCGGCTCTACCACGACACCTTTTTGGAAGAACTGGAAAACTACACGGGTCTGGTGATGCCCCACAGTATGGATGTGGTTACCGGCACGCTGGCCGGGCCGCTGATCCGGGAATGCGCCGATGCGCTGATGCAGAAGTATCCGCAGGTAAAGATCACCGTGCACGAAATCAAAAATGAGTATTTCGGCGGCAACGTCAGCGTGGCGGGCCTTGTCACGGGCACCGACATCATCAAGCAGTGCAGCGGCAAACTGCACAGTGACCTGCTGGCCGTGCCCGAGGTCATGATCCGCGACGAGAAGGGCCAGTTCCTTGACGACATCACACTGGAGGAGCTTGGCAGGGCGCTGGGCTGCCGCGCCGTCAGTATCCCTACCGACGGCGGCGGATGCTGCAAGGCAATGCTGAGCACCCACAAGCGCAAAACGATAAAATTCAAACGATAAGAGAGTAGAGAGGGAGGAAGGCAGACATGGCAAAACCGATTGTAGCCATCGTGGGCCGCCCCAACGTGGGCAAGTCCACCATTTTTAATAAGCTGACCGGTCAGCGCCTCGCCATTGTCGAGGACACCCCCGGCGTCACCCGTGACCGCATCTTCTGCGACTGCGAGTGGTCCGGCCACAAATTCCTGCTGGTGGACACCGGCGGCATCGAGCCGCGCATTGACGACGGCCTGCTGGCCCACATGCGCGAACAGGCGCAGCTGGCCATTGATTCCGCAGACTGCATCGTCATGGTGACCGAGCTGTCCGCGGGCGTCACACCGCAGGATCAGGACGTTGCCGGAATGCTTATGCGCAGCGGCAAGCCCGTTGTGCTGGCTGTCAACAAGTGCGATAAGGTCGGTGAACCCCCGATGGAGCTGTACGACTTCTACAGCCTCGGCCTCGGCGAGCTGATTCCGGTCTCCGGCGTGCACGGCCACGGCACCGGCGACCTGCTGGACGCGGTCTGCGCCCACCTCAACTTTGAGGAGGACGAGGAAGACACGGATGACCGCATCACGGTTGCTGTCATTGGCCGCCCCAACGTCGGCAAATCCAGCCTCATCAACCATATTCTGGGCGAGAACCGCCTGATCGTCGCCAACGAAGCCGGTACGACCCGCGATGCCATCGACACAATGGTGGAGAACAAGTACGGCAAGTTCATTTTTACCGATACCGCCGGCCTGCGCAAGCGCGGCAAGGTCGAGAGCGGCGTTGAGCGCTACAGTGTCCTGCGCAGTCTGGCCGCTGTCGAGCGCAGCCGTGTCTGCGTCATTATGATTGACGCGACGGTAGGCTTCACCGAACAGGACTCCAAGGTCGCCGGCTACGCGCATGAGCAGGGCAAGGCCTGCATCATCGCTGTCAACAAGTGGGACGCCGTCGAGAAGGACAGCTACACGATGGACGCCATGCGCAAAAAGCTGGAGGAGGACTTCAGCTTCATGTCCTATGCCCCCATCGTCTTTATCAGCGCCAAGACCGGTCAGCGCGTCGACAAACTGTTTGAGACCATCCACTTTGTGGATGTCCAGAATGGTACCCGCGTGCCCACCGGCGCACTGAACGAGATGCTGGCCCGTGCCACCGCCAAAGTCCAGCCGCCGTCTGACAAGGGCAAGCGCCTGAAGGTATTCTATGTCACCCAGATTTCGACCCGCCCGCCGACGTTTGTCTGCTTCGTCAACCAGAAAGCACTGTTCCATTTCTCGTACCAGCGCTATCTGGAAAACCAGATTCGTGAGACGTTCGGTCTTACAGGCACCCCCATCAAGATGATTACCCGCGAGCACGGCGACGGCGCGGTCAAGGCAGGAAAGGTGTAACCCATGGTGAAAAATATCCTTCTGGCCTGCGTGCTGACCGCAGCAGGCGGTTACCTGCTGGGCAGCATCCTGTTCGGCGTGCTGATTTCTAAAGTCATGTACAACGATGATGTGCGCAACCATGGCAGCGGCAACGCCGGCATGACCAACGTTCTGCGCACCTACGGCAAGCTGCCCGCCGTGTTCACGACCATTGGTGACGTGGGCAAGAGCGTTGCGGCTGTCAACCTGGGCCGCTTCATCTTTGGCGCACTGCTCTCGGGCACAGGTGCGGCCTGGCAGAACCCGCTGGATCCCGTCTGCGGCGCGTATCTGGCCGCCATCTTCTGCATGATCGGCCACAGCCGCCCGATTTTCTTCGGCTTCAAAGGCGGCAAGGGTGTGTTGGTCGGCGCAGGCGCGGCTCTCGCCACCGAACCCCTCGTCTGCGCCGTGCTGCTGGCCATCTTCCTGATTGAGGTCGCTGTCACCCGCATTGTCTCTCTGGGCAGCATCATCATTGCTGCGCTGTACCCGGTGGGCACTCTCATCAACCTGATTGCCCGCGGTGCGAACGCCGCTACCATCGTGTTCAGCACGGTTTGCTGCGTCATCATGGCTGCTATGGTCATCTGGCTGCACCGTTCCAACATTGAACGCCTGAAAAACGGCACCGAGTACCGCTTTGGGCAAAAGAAATAAACTGTCCTAATGACACCGCATGATTTTGGTCATGCGGTGTTTTTTGTACATAGTGTGCAATAATGAAAATCTGTTATACTGAAGGCGTGATGTGACATGACAAAAACCATAGAAGCCATCTGGCTGCTTTTGCAGCAGCACCAGGGCGAGACCTTCCACACCGCCAAGGGTCTGCCGTTCACCTATACGATCCGCGGCGGCGAACTTTTCGTGAACCGCCGCCGGAAGTCGATCACCGTCTCCACGGTTCGACGTGCGCTGGAAAAAATTACACTGCTCGAGGCCGCAGGGGAGGTCATCACCGGTCCCAAGAAAATCGGCTGCTACGGGGCCAGCTACCTTTACCCCGTGCTGTTGGCGCTGGACGTTCTGGAAAGACCAGCCCTGCCGGGGCAGGAAGAATTTACCGATGCCGCAATTGTGAACAAGGTATGAAATCTGTACAAAATACACCCCATACGTGAAAAATAACTGTTGAAATACTCTGCAAACTGTTGTATACTGGTAGCATTGAGGCAGATAATGGAGGTCAGGCACCGATGAAGGGTCTTTACGATGTGGCACGTCATCTTGTATGGCTGACGCAGTTTGGCCTGTCGGTGGTCGTACCGCCGACGCTCTGCATTGCCGGTTCGGTCTGGCTGCGGCATCGGTTTACATTGGGCGGCTGGGTCGTAGCTGTCGGCGTTGTGGTCGGGGTGCTGGCCGCGGTAAGCTGCCTGCGCTGCTCGCTGCAGGCGCTGGACCGGCAGGGCCGCCCCGCCAAAAAAGACGGCGAAAAAACATCTCCTATATCCTTTGACCGACATTAGAAAGGGGAGTCCACCCTTGCAAAAGCATCGTGATGTATTGCAGCAGGCAAGCCGCCTGGCTGTGGCCGTGGCGCTCTGCATTGCCGCTATGCTGGCGGTCTATGCGCTGACCGGGCACTTTACCAACGCTGTGCTTCTCGGCGCTCTGATTGGCTTTGTGATGGCGATGGGGAACTTCCTCTCGCTGAGCATCACAGTCTCCAACGCCATGAATCGTGCCGCCAACGGCGGCAGCCCGCAGAAGGCGCAGCTGGAGATTCAGACGTCGAGCGTCGTCCGCCCGGTCATTTTGGTCATCATTTATATCCTGCTGTTTCGTGCAGAGCTGTGTGACCCGCTGGCGGCCATCCTGCCGCTGCTCTTTGCGCAGTTCTGCATCAAGCTCATCGACTTTTTCCGCCCGGATTCCCAGGCGGCACAAAAGACAAAGGACGGTGATTCCACCCCATGAATGGTCCGAAAATCTACTTTACCATCCCGTTGTTCGGCGGCATCGGCATCACACAGACGACGGTCTCGTCGTTTGTTGTCATGCTGCTGCTTTGCATAGCAGCGGTCGTGCTGGGCAGTAACCTGCAAAAGCGGCCAAGCCGCCGTCAGGTGCTCGTCGAAAAAGGCGTGACGATGCTCTATGACATGGTCGAGAGCACGATGGGCAAGCACAACAGTTATTGGACACCCTACATTGGCGCGCTGTTCCTCAGTTCCATCTGCGGTTCGTTCATCGGCATGACGGGCATCTTCCGCTCGTCGACGGCTGATCTGTCCACAACGGTGACTTGGGCGCTGATGACAAGCTTTATCTGCTGGGGCTGCTCCATCAAGCGCAACGGTGTCGGCGGCTGGCTGAAGGGCTTCACCGAGCCAATCGTCGTCATGACCCCAATGAACCTTGTTTCCGAGATCGCACAGCCGATCTCGATGGCGTTCCGTCACTTCGGCAACATTGCAGGCGGAAGCGTCCTGACAAGCCTTGTCTACTCGGCACTGGCGACCGTTTCTGCGGCGGTGCTGGGTCTGCTCGGCAAGAGCGTCATTGTGGGGATTCTCGTTCTGACAGTCGGCGCGGCGCTGTTGTACAGCGGCGTCAAGACGAAAAAGCTGGCGCGCAAGATCTTCGGCATCGTTTTCGCTGTGACCGGCGCACTCTCCCTTTTGGGGCTGACAGGCGTACCGTATCTGGAGGTCGGTGTCCCCGGAATCCTGAGCCTGTATTTCGATATTTTCTCCGGCGGCGTACAAGCCCTTGTTTTCAGCCTGTTGACAATGGTGTACGTGGGCAATGCCTGCCCGCCCCCGGAGGAAGCCTGAATCCGTATTTATTATTTAGGAGGATATTTCTATGGAAGCTGCAATCGTAAAAGCTGCCTGCGCAATCGGCGCTGGTATCGCAATGGGCTTTGGCGCCATCGGCCCGGCTGTCGGTGAAGGTAACGCCGTCGGCAAGGCACTGGAGGGCATGGCCCGCCAGCCGGAGATGGCCAACGACCTGCGTACCAACATGATCCTGGGCTGCGCCATCACCGAGTCCACCGGTATTTACTCGCTGGTCATCGCGCTGCTGCTGCTCTTTGTGTTCTGATTATACTGCTGAATTGGAGGAATAGCTCATGACGGGCTTTGAAAGTTTTGTAGGCGTCAACCCGTGGACTGCGCTGTTTACCTTCTGCAATATGCTCATCACCTTTGCAGTGCTGAAAAAGTTCCTTTTCAAGCCTGTGAAGAAGATGATCGATGACCGCCAGCAGGAGATTGATACGATGTATGCCGACGCGGATGCCGCCAAACAGAAGGCTGCGGATCTCGAGAAGGAGTACGCCGACCACCTGCAGAGCATCAAGGATGAACGCGACGCCATGCTGCGCGAGGCAACCGCCCGCGCCCAGAAGCGCGAGGAGGAGATCGTCGGCGAGGCCAGGGCTGAGGCGGCGTCCATCCGCGCTGCGGCGGAGGCAGACATCGCCCAGGAACGCAAGAAGGCTGTCAACGACCTGAAAAACGAGATCGGCGGCATGGCTGTCGAAATTGCCGGTAAGGTCGTGGAGCGCGAGATCAACGAGTCTGACCATCAGGCCCTGATCGATGAGTTTATCAGGAATGTGGGGGATGCCTCATGACCGAGCTTGCAAAGCGCTACGGCGGCAGCCTGTATGAGCTGGCGGCAGAGGAAAATCTGACCGACGAGCTTTTGCAGCAGCTGCGCACCGCGGTAAACAGCATCGAAGCCGAGCCGCAGTACCTGCGTCTGCTCTCGACGCCCAGCGTTCCCAAAAGGGAGCGCTGCGCCCTGCTGGACAAGGCGTTCGAGGGAGCCCACCCCTACCTCGTCAGCTTCCTCAAGCTGCTGTGCGAGGAGGATCTGCTGGGTGAACTGCCGGGCTGTCTGCGCGCGTATCAGGACCGCTACAATGTTGACCACAATATCCTTGAGGTCACGGCAGTATCGGCCATTGCGCTGACCGCGCCCAGCCGCGAAAAGCTACTGGCAAAATTGCAGAAAATGACAGGCAAAAACATCGTCCTGACCGAGACTGTGGACCCCGCCGTTTTAGGCGGTCTGCGGCTTGACATGGACGGCACACGCCTGGACGGCACCGTGCAGCGCCATCTGGAGCGCCTGCGTACAGAAATCGACAGTGCCGTCCTTTAAGTAAATTCGCACCCATTCTATAGATTGTGTGGTGAACCAAACAGTGCAACTGAAACCCGAACAGATTTCCCGCATCATCCGTTCCCAAATCAAGTACTACGAGAATGCCATTGAGCAGACCGAGACCGGAACGGTAACGATGGTGGGCGACGGTATTGCGCGCGCCGCGGGGCTTGACAACTGTATGGCCGGTGAGCTGGTCCAGTTTGAGAGCGGCACCTACGGCATGGCGCAGAACCTGGAAGAAAACAGTGTCTCCATCGTCCTGCTTGGTGATGATGAAGGCATCAAGGAGGGCAGTACCATCAAGCGCACCGGCAAGGTCGTTTCCGTGCCGGTGGGCGAGGGTATGATTGGCCGCGTGGTCAACGCGTTGGGCCAGCCCATCGACGGCAAGGGTCCCATCGAGGCTGCCGACTACCGCGCCATTGAGTCCCCGGCACCCGGCATCCTGGACCGTCAGCCCGTCAAGCAGCCTTTGCAGACCGGCATTAAGGCCATCGACTCGATGATTCCGATTGGCCGCGGCCAGCGTGAGCTTATCATCGGTGACCGCCAGACCGGCAAGACCGTCATTGCCACCGATACCATCATCAACCAGAAGGGCAAGGATGTTCTGTGCATCTATGTTGCCATCGGTCAGAAGCGCTCTACCGTGGCAACGCTGGTCGAGAATCTCGAGAAAAACGGCGCTATGGCGTACACAACCGTCGTCTGCGCCACCGCGTCCGAGCTGTCGCCTTTGCAGTATATCGCCCCCTACGCAGGCTGCGCCATGGGTGAATACTTCATGAACATGGGCAAGCACGTCCTGATCATCTACGATGACCTGTCCAAGCACGCTGTCGCGTACCGTGCGCTCTCGCTGCTGATTCGCCGTCCCCCGGGACGCGAGGCTTACCCCGGCGACGTTTTCTACCTGCACAGCCGCCTGCTGGAACGCGCGGCCAAGCTGAGTGACGCCAAGGGCGGCGGCTCGCTGACCGCACTGCCCATCATCGAGACGCAGGCGGGCGACGTTTCCGCCTATATCCCGACGAACGTCATTTCCATTACCGACGGTCAGATCTTCCTTGAGACAGAGCTGTTCCACGCGGGCATCCGCCCCGCCGTCAACCCCGGCATCTCGGTTTCCCGTGTCGGCGGTAACGCCCAGATCAAGGCCATGAAAAAGGTCGCCGGTACGCTGAAGCTGATTTACTCTCAGTATCGTGAGCTGCAGGGCTTCGCCCAGTTCGGCTCTGACCTGGACGCCGACACCAAGTCCCGTCTGGCCCAGGGTGAGCGCATCGTCGAGGTGCTCAAGCAGGACCGCAACAGCCCCGTCGCCGTCGAAAAGCAGGTTGCCATCCTGTACGCGACCATTCACAGCTACCTGAAGGATGTGGCCGTTGCCGATATTGCAGAGTATGAGCGCCGCCTGTATGAGTACCTGGACGAGAACGTCACCGCCGCGGGCGTGATGGAGACCATCCGCACGACGGGCGATCTGAAGCCCGAAACCGAGGAGCAGCTCAAGCAGGTGCTGGCTGACTTCACAGCCCAATTCCTCAAAGAAAAATAAACTGCAAAGGAGGTGCCGCCGATGGCCGGTTCCATGAAGGAAATCAAGCTGCGTATCCGAAGCGTCGAAAGCACCATGCAGATCACCAAGGCCATGGAGCTTGTGGCATCCAGCAAGCTGCGCCGTGCCAAGGAGCGCGTCGAGGGCAGCCGCCCATATTTTGAGACGCTCTACAGCACGCTGTATGACATTGTCAGCGCGGACTCGGGGTTCGACAGTCCGTATCTCGTCAGGCGGGATACGAACCGCCGCCTGTATATCGTTATCGCGGGTGACCGCGGTCTGGCGGGCGGCTACAACTCCAATATCCTCAAGGCCATCGAGGCGGACGCCGAGGGCGCGGACTATTGCGTACTGCCCATCGGCAAAAAGGCCGTCGAGCACTTTGAGCGCCGCAAGGCAGCCATCCTGACCACCGCCTTCGCGGAGGCAGGGGATTTGTCTGTCAGCGATTGCTTTGAGATTTCCCGCCTCGTCTGCCAGAAATTTTTGGCAGGGGAGTTTGACGAGATCCGCCTTGGTTTTACGCAATTTGTCTCTATGCTGACCCAGACGGCCACCGTGCTGCCGGTCCTGCCCTTTGACGCTCAGCGCCCCGAGCCGGGCCACGAGCGCGAAAGCCTGATGATGTATGAGCCGGACGGAAAGACCGTCTTTGACGCCATTATCCCCGAGTATCTCGCGGGCGTCGTCTACGGTGCCCTGTGCGAGAGCGTTGCCAGTGAGCAGGGCGCGCGCCGTATGGCGATGGACGCCGCCACCAAGAACGCAGGCGAGATGATCGACCATCTGAACCTGTACTACAACCGTGCGCGTCAGGCCGCTATCACCCAGGAAATCACCGAGATTGTGGCCGGTGCCGATGCGGAGTCTTAAGGCAACACCGCATAATTCCCGCCTTACGGCTTAAGCACCGCTCCGGCGGCTGCGGCACGGCATCTGCGTTGCCAAAATGCTCGATAATACACAAAGTATTATCTGCGCTTTTGGCTTAGCAGCTGCCGCACCTCGCTCGCCGTATCGGCACTTAGAATTATGCGATATTGTCTTAAAGAAAAAGCCCACTAAAGGAGTGTGTGCTATGCCAGAAAAACACATCGGAAAGGTCGTACAGGTCATGGGACCTGTACTGGACATCCGATTCAGGGACGGTGAACTGCCCGCCCTTCTGAACGCCGTTGAACTGGAAAACAACGGCAAAAAGCTGATCGTTGAGGTTGCCCAGCACATTGGCGATAACGTCGTGCGCTGCATTGCCATGGCGGCCACCGACGGCCTTGTCCGCGGTACGGATGCCGTGGATACCGGCGAACCGATCAAGGTGCCCGTTGGTGACGAGTGCCTGGGCCGCGTGTTCAACCTGCTGGGCGAGCCCGTCGACGAGCAGCCCGCGCCGGAGAACATCGAGCGCTGGCCCATCCACCGTCCGGCTCCTGCCTTTGACGAGCAGGAGTCCGCCACGGAAATTCTCGAGACCGGCATCAAGGTCGTTGACCTGATCTGCCCCTACGCCAAGGGCGGCAAGATCGGTCTGTTCGGCGGTGCCGGTGTCGGCAAGACCGTTCTGATTCAGGAACTGATTTATAACATCGCCACGGCCCACAACGGCTATTCCGTCTTTACCGGCGTCGGTGAGCGCACCCGCGAGGGCAACGACCTGTACGGTGAAATGCGCGAGAGCGGCGTTCTGAACAAGACAGCGTTGGTCTACGGCCAGATGAACGAACCGCCGGGAGCCCGTATGCGCGTCGCCCTGTCCGGCCTGACGATGGCGGAATACTTCCGCGACGTCAAGCACCAGGACGTGCTGCTCTTCATCGACAATATCTTCCGCTTCACCCAGGCTGGTTCCGAGGTTTCGGCGCTGCTGGGCCGTATGCCCTCTGCCGTCGGCTACCAGCCCACGCTGGCCACCGAGATGGGCGCCCTGCAGGAGCGTATTACCTCCACCCGCAAGGGCTCGATCACGTCGGTGCAGGCCGTCTATGTGCCCGCGGACGACCTGACCGACCCCGCGCCTGCCACGACCTTCACCCACCTGGACGCCACCACGGTTCTGAGCCGTGACATCGCCTCCCAGGGCATTTATCCGGCTGTCGACCCGCTGGACTCCACCTCCCGTATCCTCTCGCCCGAAGTTGTCGGCCAGGAGCACTACGAGGTCGCCCGCGCCGTGCAGCAGGTGCTGCAGCGCTACAAGGAGCTGCAGGATATTATTGCCATCATGGGTATGGACGAGCTGTCCGAGGAGGACAAGATCACGGTGGCCCGTGCCCGCAAGGTGCAGCGCTTCCTGTCCCAGTCCTTCCATGTTGCGGAGCAGTTCACCGGTATGCCCGGCCAGTATGTGCCGCTGAAGGAGACCCTGCGTGGCTTCAAGATGATTTTGAACGGCGAGTGCGACAGCATCCCCGAGAGCTGTTTCCTGTTCGCCGGTACGATTGATGATGTCCTGGCCAAGGCCAAGCAGCAGTAAGGCGGTGGGAGTATGGCAACTTTCCCGCTCAAGATCATGACGCCGGACGGCGTTGCGTTTGATGGCGCGGTCACGTCGGTATCCTGCCGAACCATCAACGGCCAGCTTCAGCTGCTGGCGCGGCATATCGACATCTGCACGGCGCTGGGCATGGGCGAGGCTCATATTAAGCTGGAGGACGGCACGGTCCGCCGTGCAGCCTGTATGGGCGGTATGCTGAGCATGCTTGGCGGCGAGTGCCATCTGCTGGCAACGACCTTTGAATGGGCCGATACCATTGATGCCGAGCGCGCCGCCCGCAGCAAGGCCCGTGCCGAAGCACTGCTGGCCCAGAAGAATCTGGACAAGCGCGACATGCAGCTTGCCGAGGCCCGCTTAAGGCGCGCCTTGGTGCGCAGCAGCGTGGCCGCCCGCAAGGATATTTGAATCCGACTGCCCTCGCCGTTTGGCGGGGGCGTTTTATTTTTCGAACCCGCCGCAAAGCACTGTGGTCAGTGTCTCAAACGCCCCGCCGCGCTTGCCTTTTGCGCCCGCACACGGTATAATACAGATATGAATACTGCAATGATTTACATCCTTATTATGAATGTCATCGGCTTCTGCCTGATGGGGCTGGACAAGCACCGCGCCCGCACACAGCAGTGGCGCGTGCCGGAGAAGATCCTGTTTGGTGCGGCTCTGCTGGGCGGCAGTGCCGGTGCGTGGGCCGGTATGTACGTGTTCCATCACAAGACGCGCCACTGGTATTTTGTAGTGGGCATACCGCTGATCCTTGCGGCCCAGCTGGCGCTGGCTGTTTATTTTACGCGCTGAACCAGGCAGGGGAGGTGTCCCGCCGTGTCATTTTTTACCGCGCTGCTCTCCGGGCACAAAAAGTCTGCCGCTCTGCTGACGCCGCCTGACGGCATGCGGGAGACGGATATTGCGCTGGAAAGCAGTACCTGCACCGGAGAGACGGTCATCGGCTTTCGCAGCAAAGCGGACGGTCATCTGCTGAACGCCGTTGTCGTGCGCAGCCGTGCGGATATTGAGACATTTTACAAAAGCTACGGCCTTGTGTACACAGGCAAATTTGATAAATAATCCACAAACCACTCTTGATATTTTATTAACTTTATGAATTATATTGCCTTGCTCTCTCTTTTCGCACATATATTGCACAGATTTCTGCCATTTCGCACGTTTTCTTTGCAAAGCGCAAAATGGGTGCTATAATAGCAGTGTAAGTGCTAAGCAGCTATGTGCTGCATAAATACTGGAGGAATGTCAGACAATGTCCATTTTCGAAAATTTTGAGAAGAAGTTGCAGGCTGAGCCGAAGTCCATCGTCTTTACAGAGGGTACCGACGCCCGTATTCTGTCCGCTGCAAGCCGTCTGCTGGCAGGCAAGACCCTGAAGGTCATCCTGCTGGGCGAGGTCGAAGCCGTCAAGAAGGCCGCTGCTGACGGCAGCTTTGACATCACCGGTGCCGAGATCATCGACCCTGCCAACTACGAGGGCTTTGATGAGATGGTCGCCAAGATGGTCGAGCTGCGCAAGGGCAAGATGACCGATGAGCAGTGCCGTGCCGCTCTGTCCAAGGGCAATTACTTCGGCACCATGCTGGTCAAGCAGGGCAAGGCTGACTGCCTGCTGGGCGGCGCAACCTACTCCACCGCTGACACCGTCCGCCCGGCTCTGCAGCTGATCAAGTGCAAGCCCGGCATCAAGTCTGTCAGCTCCTGCTTCATCCTGACCCGCGGCGAGGAGAGCATCGCCATGGGCGACTGTGCCATCAATATCGATCCCTCCGAGGACGAAATCGTCGAGTCCACCGTCGAGACCGCTCACACCGCAGAGATTTTCGGCATCGACCCCCGTGTTGCACTGCTGTCCTACTCCACCAAGGGTTCCGGCAAGGGCGAGACCGTCGACAAGATGCGCAACGCTACCGCCCGCGTTCAGGAGGCTCACCCCGAACTGAAGGTCGATGGAGAGCTGCAGTTTGACGCTGCCGTTGCTCCCGAGGTCGGCCAGCTGAAGGCTCCCGGCTCCAAGGTCGCCGGCTATGCCAACACCTTCATCTTCCCCAACATCAACGCCGGCAACATCGGCTACAAGATTGCCCAGCGCTTGGGCGGCTTTGAAGCCTACGGCCCCATTCTCCAGGGCCTGAACGCCCCCATCAACGACCTGTCCCGCGGCTGCAATGCCGAGGAGGTCTACAAGATGGCCCTGATCACCGCCGCGCTGATCTGAGTTAAAATCCCTACATAAAAAGCAACCGCCGCCCGCGATATACAAAACGGGCGGCAGTTTTTTGTGTAGCAGGGGGCGCATATAGAATGCACCCCCTGCGGAAATTGCAATTTTCTTGTGATATAAACTAAATTTTCTGCGTGTAGGGGTCGATGCTTGTATCCGCCCCTATAAAAAATGTCCGCTGCAATTTTTACCGCAGCGGACATTTTTTTATGAACTACCAATCAATAGTGCAGCTTTTCCGCATCCAGCCCCTCCAGCACTGGCAGCATGGCGGCGGCCTCGGCGCGGGCGGCAATGGGGTCCATCATCAGGTAGTTGCCGCACTCGAAGGAGGATGCGCCGGGAATCTCTCCTTCGTACTCCGCCATCCAGGCAAAGGCGCTGCGGGTCAGGTCAAGCGCCTCGGCGGGCGTCAGGCCGGTGGTCAGCAGGTAAAAGCCGGTCAAACAGCCCATGGGGCCGACATAGACAACGCCCTTGCTGTACTTGCTGTTGCGCGCATAGGTTGCGAACAGATGCTCCAGCGTGTGAGCCGCGGCGGGGGAAAGATAGCTGCCCTTGTTGGGCTGCTTCATGCGGATGTCCCAGGTCAAAATCTCGCCGTCAGCACCGTCCTGGCGGGACAGATACATACCCGGCAGCAACCTGGTGTGGTCAACACAGAAGCTCGCGATACGTTCCATCGTGGTCCGCCTCACTTCGCCATCGCCTGCACAACACCGCGGGCGCAGTCCATGGAAATCGTCATGCCGTCCTTCAGCGTGCGGGTGGCATTGGTAGCACCAACGATAACGGCCTTATCCAGCGTCAGACCGACAATGGCGGAATGGCTGTTCGTACCGGCCTCCTCGGTGATGATACCGGCAGCCTCACGCATGAAAGGCAGCGTGTCGTTGGTGGTGAAGGGTACGACCAAAATCTGGCCGGGTTTGAACTTCTTGGCAGCCTCGGTGGCGTTGCGGCACACGCAGACCTCACCCTTGGCGTTGTGGCTGCCGATGCCGACACCGGCCAGCAGGGAATCGCCGACCATGTGGACCTTGATCATGTTGGTGGTGCCGGAGATGCCGACGGGAACACCGGCGGTGACGACGACGAGGTCGCCGTCCTGCACAAGGCCCGCGCTCTTGGCCTTCGCAACCGACATACTGATGAGCTCATCCGTGGAGGTCGCGTAGTCCATCAGCAACGGGGTAACGCCGCGGTAGACGTTCAGCTGGCAGCGGGTAGTTTCATCAAGCACACAGGCGATAATTTGGGTGTCAGGACGGAAGCGGCTCAACAGGCGGGCGGTCTCACCGCTCTTGGAAGCCGTGATGATGGCGGAAGCGCCGATGTCTGTAGCGGTGGTGCAGGCGGCATGGCCGACGGCAGCGCTGATGTTCAGGCGGCTGTTGTCCGTACCGGAGTGGTGGACCAGACTGTCAAAACTGGAGTCTGCCTCGGTGGTCTCGGCAATCGTAGCCATGGCCTTCAGCGCCTCGACGGGGTACTTGCCCGCGGCGGTTTCACCGGAGAGCATGACCGCGCCGGTGCCGTCGTAGATGGCGTTGGCCACGTCGGTGATCTCGGCACGGGTCGGGCGGGGGTTGACGATCATGGAATCCAGCATCTGGGTAGCGGTAATGCAAATCTTACCGGCGCTCATAGCGCGGTCAATCAGGTGCTTCTGGATGGCCGGGATCTCGGCAAAGTCGATCTCAACGCCCATATCGCCGCGGGCAACCATGATGCCGTCGGCCACGGTCAGGATCTCGTCGATGTTGTCGATGCCCTCCTGGTTCTCGATCTTCGCGATGATGCGGATCTTGGAGTTGTGCTCGTCCAGGATGTGGCGGATATCCATAATGTCCTGCGCGTTGCGGGCAAAGCTGGCGGAGATCAGGTCAAAGCCCTGCTCGACACCAAACAGAATATCGCTCGTGTCGCGCTGGCTCATATACGGCATGGACAGATGCACACCGGGAACATTGACGCCCTTCTTGGTCTTGATGATGCCGTCATTGCAGACCGTGCAGGCAATGTCGGTGTCGCCGACTTCGTCAATGCGCAGCTCGATCAGACCGTCGTCCAGCATGATCCGGCCACCGGGCTTGACATCGTGGGGCAGCTCTTTGTAAGTGACGGAGCAGATTTCGTTCGTGCCCTCTACGCTGCGGGAGGTCAGGGTGAACTTCTGGCCGGTGGTCAGCTTCTCCACACCGTTCTTGAACTCACCCAGACGAATCTCGGGACCCTTGGTGTCCAGCATACAGGCAATGGGCAGGTCCAGCTCCTTGGACAGTGCGCGTACCTTGTCATAGCGGCCCTTGTGCTCCTCGTAGTCGCCATGAGAAAAGTTGAAACGCGCGACGTTCATGCCGTTCTCCATCAGCTGGCGCAGAATGCCCGGCTTATCGGTGGACGGACCCATAGTACAGACGATTTTGGTTTTACGCATAAAGCTTATCCTCCGTTTTACATTTCTACCTATTTATATACTTTAGCAAACCTCAGCGGTATTATACTACAAGTCCGCCGTGGGAGACAAGAGGGAAACGGCTTTCGTCTGAAAAAAACCGCACAAAAATTTTTTCCTTGCTGCCCGTTAATTTTTACACAATTTCAGCTCGTTCCGTGTAAATTCTGCCACAGCACGGGTACAGCCCGACTTACAGGCCACCGGCGTTCTTCTGTGCCCGGCGGGTCCGATTTGCAAGCATGGATTGCATGTTTACTTTTTGCGGTGTTTACGGTATAATAAAGCCATGAATAGTCCTTTACCACTTACTATACAGGAGAAGCATCATGGCAAAACGTGTATTTCTGATTGTGCTCGACAGCTTCGGCGTCGGAGCAGAGCCGGACGCGCCCCTTTTCGGCGATGCCGGCACCAACACACTGGGGGCCATTGCAGGGCATCCCAATTTCAGGGGCGATAACCTTGCCAGGCTCGGCATGTTCAATCTGGACGGCGTGACCTGCGGCACCCCCGCAGCCGCCCCCATCGGCAGCTATGCCCGCCTGCGTGAAGCCAGTGCCGGCAAGGATACGACCATCGGCCACTGGGAAATCGCGGGTCTGCTGAGTGCCGAACCGCTGCCCACCTTCCCGGACGGTTTCCCGCAGGAGCTGCTGGATGCGTTCACCGCCAAAACCGGCTATAAGGTTCTGTGCAACAAGCCCTATTCCGGCACCGACGTCATCCGCGACTACGGCGAGGAGCACATGAAAACCGGCGCACTCATCGTCTACACCTCCGCCGACAGTGTGTTCCAGATCGCTGCGAACGAGGCCATCGTCCCTGTGGAAAAGCTGTACGAGATCTGCGCACAGGCGCGGGAGCTGCTGACCGGCAAATACGGCGTGGGCCGCGTCATTGCCCGCCCGTTCGTGGGCGACTGCGCCGCCAACTTCACCCGCACGCCGCGCCGCCATGACTACAGTCTGGTCCCGCCGCACGACACGATGCTCGACGCCATCCTGGCCGCAGGCAAGCAGACCATCGGTGTCGGCAAGATCCACGACATCTTTGCGGGCAAGGGCATTGGCGAGACTATCCGCACCTCCGGCAACACCGAGGGTCTGCAAGTAACGCTGGAGCTGGCGGACCGCGATTTTGAGGGTCTGGCCTTCGTCAACCTCGTCGACTTTGATATGCTCTACGGCCACCGCCGCAACATTGCGGGCTACGCCGCCGCCGCTGCCGAGTTCAACGACTGGCTGCCCGGCTTTATGGCAAAAATGCGCCCGGGTGACATCCTGATGGTCACGGCGGATCACGGCTGCGACCCCAGCTACACCAAGACCACCGACCACACCCGTGAGCACGTGCCGTTCCTGATTTACGGCGACGAGGTCAAGCCCGGCGTCAACCTGCATACCCGCTACAGCTTCGCCACGATTGCCGACACTGTCTGCAAGGCGCTGGGCGTTGACTACTGCCCGGCGGGCTGCGGTGTTTATGATGAAATTGCCCGCTAAGGTGGGCGTTCTTGTGCTGGACCTGCTGGCCGCAGTGCTGGTCCTCTATTCGGTTTCGCTGATTTTTCTGTCCAACTTCAACATGGGCAACCTGATGGTCTGGCTGCTGACGGCCTGTGTGGCCGGGTACGCCGTGTTCCGCCGCCCGCTCAGCCTGTGGTTTTCCGCGGGCGCAGGACGGGTCGTTTTCTGGGTGCTGGCCGTTCTGGCCGGGGTGTATCTGGCGCTGATCGTCTTTGTGTCGGTCAGCGGCTATATGAACCCGCCCACGGGGGACGAAAGGGTCATCATCGTGCTGGGGGCCGGGCTGCATAAGGATAAGCCCAGCAAGCTCCTAAAATGCCGCTTGAACAAGGCGTATGACTACGCCGCAGCCCACCCGGACACACTGGTCATCACCAGCGGCGGGCAGGGCCGCGACGAATGGCTGCCCGAGGGCGACGCCATGCGGGACTACCTGATTGCCAAAGGACTGCCTGCGGACCGCGTGCTTGCCGAATCCGGCTCGACCTCCACCGAGGAAAACTTTGCCTTCTCACTGACCATCCTGCGGGAGCATGGCTTTGATGAGACAACGCCCATCGTCTACGTTTCCAATGCGTTCCACTGCTACCGCGCCGGGAAATACGCCGCCCTGGCGGGCTTCACCAAAGCCACGGCGCTGCCCGCTGCAACGCCGCTGCGCAGTGTGCTGCCATGCTATCTGCGGGAGGCACTGGCACTGCTCTACTACTGGGTATTCAAAACGTCCGCCAGCGGACCGATGCATGCGATGGTCGGCTTGCTGGAGCTGAATAAAAATTTCTTTTATAAATAGGAGGGGACTGCCATGCAGATCCGCTATTACAAGGAGTACAGCCGGTTTCTGAACCGTTTTATGGAGTTTAAGGTCTACGGCCATGCCGGACGTCCCATCGTCATTTTCCCGTGCCAGAGTGGCCGCTTCTTCGACTGGGAGGACCGTAATATGTGTAACGCGGCGGCTCCCTGGGTCGACAGCGGCAAGCTGCAGATCTTCACCGTCGACAGCATCGACCCCGAGAGCTGGGACAATAACGGTCCCGAACGCCCGCGCATCGAGATGCAGGAGCGCTGGTACAACTATATCTGTGAGGAGTTCGTCCCCCGTTTGCTGGAGATCAACCGCGAGCAGGGCGAGGACCACACAGGCTGCATCCTGACCGGCGGTGCAAGCATGGGCGGCGGCCACGCCGTCAACTTCTACCTGCGCCGCCCCGACATCTTCAACGGCACGATTGCCCTGAGCGGCCTGTACTCCTCCGGCATGTTCTTCGGCAGCTACATGGACGACCTTGTCTACCGCAATTCTCCCTGCGATTACATGCGCAACTTCCCGACGACTCACCCCTACATGAAGCTGTTTGAAAAGGCCGACAAGTTCATTATGTGCTGCGGCCAGGGCGCGTGGGAAGCTGACCTGCTGGCCTCCACGAAGGAGCTGCAGGCCATTCTCGAGAGCAAGGGCATCCATCCCATCGTGGACATCTGGGGCCAGGATGTCTCCCACGACTGGTACTGGTGGGAGAAGCAGTGGGTCTACTTCCTGCAGATGACCCTGGGCGACGCATAACGAATACAGTAAGGAACACGATCTATGGATTTTTGGCACGATGCAGCGGCGCAAAAGCGCTGGCTGCGCCGCTTTACGCTGCTGACGGGCGTGCTGCTGCTGCCCGTGCTGGTGCTGGCGGTCTTTGCGCGCCCCTCGGCAGATGATTTCATCTACGCCGCCCGCACCCATGCCGTGGTGCAGCAGTACGGTCTTGACCTGCCGCGTCTGCTGCGGGCCGCGTGGGACACCAACGTCTACTACTATAAGAACTGGCAGGGACTCTACGTTTCCGGCTTTACGCTGGCGTTTCAGCCCGCCATCTTCGGCAACAGATATTATGGTGTCACGCTGGTCTGCGTGCTGCTGCCGCTGTTTTTCTGCCTGTATGGGCTGGCACGGTGCGTGGTCCTGCGTCTGGACCCGGCGCAAAGGCGTCTGCCCTGGGCACTGGCGCTGCTGCTGACCTTCGCCTTTATCGAGGGTATGCCCGCCCCTGTGGAGGGATTGTACTGGTTCAACGGTGCCATGAACTACCTGCCGTACTTTTCGCTGGCCGTGCTGAACGCCGGGCTGGCGTTTGCGCTCTGCTTTGCCGATAAGCTGCCGACCCGCCGCAAATTTTTCTATGCGGCAGCGGGCTGTGTGTGCAGTCTTTTCATCGGCGGCGGGCATCAGGTGGCCGGGCTGCTGAACGTGCTGGTCCTGCTGTTGGCCGCGGCGCTCTGCGCTGTGCGCCGCCGTAATTTCTGGCAGGTCCCCGCGCTGGCCGCGGCCATGGCGGGGCTGCTTTTGAATGTGTTGGCCCCCGGCACGCAGGTGCGTACTGCAGGCTTTGCCGGTGCGGGCTTTGCGGAGGCTGTCGTCAAGAGCTTTATCCTTGCCGCCATGGAGTGGATTCGCTGGCTGGATGTGCCGCTGCTCTGCCTGCTGGCACTGCTTGTACTGCCGCTTTTGCATCTGACCCGCAGCTCCGTGCTTTCGGACCGGGTGTTCCGCCATCCGTGGCTCAGCGCGGCGGTCACCTTCGTGCTGATGTGGGCCATGATCTTTCTGCCGTCCTACACAATGGGCGGCATCGGTGCCGGGCGGCTTTTGAACGTTGTCTGGATGACCTTTGTGCTGGGTCTGGCTGCCACCGAGTTTTTGCTGCTCGGCTGGCTCGAGCGCGTGCGCGGCGTTTCTCTGCATGGTGCAGAGCAGTTTTGCCGCCGCCAGGCCCGCCGTCTGCCGCTGCTCGCCGCCGCTATGCTCCTCTGCATGGCCTGCATCGGCAGCCACACCGTAAAGGAGGGCCAGGACAGCTACTTCGCCACCAGTCTCGAGGCCGCCTATGAGTTGGCCAATGGCAGCGCCAGGCGCTACGCCGACGCCCTCGACGCGCGGGAGGCCCTGCTGAACGACGCCGCCCAGCCGGATGTTTCCATCCGCCCGCTGAACGATGACGAACGCCCGTGGCTGCTGTTCTATACCGATGTCGCGCCCGGCCCCGATATGTGGGGGCTGACGCCGTACTTTGGCAAGCAGTCTGTCACAATTTCGGATTTTGAATGACACAAACCCCTGCCGTACCGCAGGGGTTTTGCATGAATGCAATTCCTATTGAGCGGGTAGGAAACCGCACCTGCCATACTGATTCTATAAAGAGGCTTCCGCATGATTTACCTTGACTATACCGCCAACACCCCGGCAGACCCCGACGTTCTGGACGCATACCTTGCGGCGGAGCGCCGTCATATCGCCAACCCCAACTCTACCCACATTGCCGGGCAGGAGGCCCGCGCCGAGATGGAGCGGGTGACCCAATCCATTGCGCAGCACCTTGGCGTGCAGCCTGCCGAGATCATCTACACCTCGGGCGCGAGCGAGGCGAACAACCTTGCCCTCAAGGGCATTGCCCATGCGTCGCGGCACATCGGCAAGCACATCATCTCCACCCAGCTGGAGCACTCCTCGGTGGGCGCGTCGCTGTCGGCTTTGCAGCAGCAGGGGTACGAGATCGACCTGCTGGACATTGGCCGCGACGGCAGGGTAGACCTGGACCAGCTGCGGGAGCTGATGCGCGACGATACGATCCTGGTCGCCGTCTGCGCTGTAGACAGTGAGCTTGGCACGATCCAGCCCATCCGGGAGATTGCCGGAATCGTCAAGCCGTACCCCGGCTGTCGTCTGCACGTGGACGCCACCCAAGCCGTCGGCAAGACCGACCTCTGGCTTGACGGCGTCGATACGATGAGCTTCACTGCCCACAAGTTCTACGGCCTCAACGGCATCGGCGCACTGTACAAGCGCCGCGGCCTCGTCATTGAGCCGCAGATTTCCGGCGGTGCCAGCACCACGATCTACCGCAGCGGCACGCCGACGCTGGGTCTTGCCGTCAGCCTGGACGCTGCACTGACCAAAGCACTGGCCGGGCAGGACGCCCGCAACGCCCATGTGCAAAGGCTGCATGACCGCCTGCTGGCGGGCTTGCAGCAATACAGCCTTGTGCGCGTCAACAGCCCCGCGCATGCTGTGCCGCATATCGTCAATGTCAGCGTGACCGGCGTCAAAGGCACGCGGTTTCAGCAGGCGCTGAGCGAACAGGGCGTCTGCGTGTCGGTCAAATCGGCCTGCTCGTCGGACGGTCTGCCGTCCAAGGCCGTGTTCGCCGTCAGCCGGGATCGCCGCAACGCGCTGTCCAGCTGGCGCATCAGCATCAGCCACCTGACCACCGACGCGGAGATCGACGGCTTCCTGCAAGCCTTTGACACCTGCTACAAAACCCTGACGAATAAGGAGAATTGACCCTTGGAACGCCAATTAGAGACCTATCAAAAAATCGAGCGCAGCATTATCAAAAAATTCCGCAAGCAGCTTTGGACGCCCTTCATCGTGGCCGTCAAGCGGTACGAGCTGATCCAGGCCGGGGACAAGATCGCCGTCTGCATCTCCGGAGGCAAGGATTCGATGCTTATGGCCAAGCTCCTGCAGGAATTGCAGCGCCACAGCGAGGTTCCGTTTGAGCTCGTCTACCTCGTCATGGACCCCGGCTATAATGAAATCAACCGCCAGAAGATTGAGAGCAACGCCGCGCTGCTGCACATTCCCATCACAGTATTTGAGACGAACATCTTTGATGTCGCCAACAACAGTGATAAGTCGCCCTGCTACCTCTGCGCCCGCATGCGCCGCGGCCACCTGTACAAGAAAGCGCAGGAGCTTGGCTGCAACAAAATCGCGCTGGGGCATCATTTTAATGATGTCATCGAGACGACAGTCATGAGCATGTTCTACGGCTCCCAGCTGCAGGCCATGCCGCCGAAACTGCACAGCACGAACTTCCCGGGCATGACGCTGATCCGCCCGATGTACTGCATCCGCGAGGATGACATCATCGCGTGGCGCCGCTACAATGAGCTGGAATTTATCCAGTGTGCCTGCCGTTTTACCGAGGCCTGCACGATCTGCGACAACGGCGGAGGCGGCTCCAAGCGGCAGGAGGTCAAGGTCCTGCTGCGCCGCCTGATGCGCGACAACCCGAACATCGAAAACAGCATCTTCCGCAGCATCCACGCTGTGTCGCTCGACACAATGCCCGGCTACAAGTCCGAGGGTGTGGAGCATTCGTTCTTAGAGCGGTTTGACCGCATCGAGGAGGAGCTGAAAAACGCCCGGGAATGATTTGGCTGCTATACACAGGGGGTACCTATGAAACGGATCCTTTGCGCCCTTGCAATACTGCTGCTGGCAGGCTGCGCGTCACGGCCGGCTGATGTGATCGGCACACCTGCGCCGACGACAACGCCCGCCAAGACACCGGAAACTGCCCCGACCAGCCAGCCCGACCAAACAGATGAAACCGCAGCCAGTGAATATACGGCCATCCAGCTGCAGCAGCAGGATACCCGAAGCGGCCAGCTGCTGGCGCAGGACGGGCTTGCCACAGACGGCTATTATACGATGTACATGGACGGAAAATGGGGCCTGATGAAAAGTGACGGCACCGTCCTGCTGCCCTGTATCTCCGACCGGCCGATCGAACGCTGCCCCAACGGCTGTCTGCGCTGGCATTTTCTCAGCACCTCGGCCCCGATGGATGATGCGGAGCGCAGCAGCTATGAGGCGGCGCTCGCCGCCGAAAATGCCGGCACGCTCTGCACCGGTGAGCATGACGGGCAGAGCTATACATGGACCTATGACATCAACACCGGCCGCGTATGCAAAAGCGCCGGCATGATGGGCGGTGCTGCCGAACTGAACGATGGCGATGCTCTGTATGGGGATTATCTGCCCTGTGTGCGGAGTGTGTGGACATCCGGAAACGGTGACCCGAACTATTATACGACAGCCGAGGGCGGCGGAATTGTTTTTGCCAATTCTGACGGAGACCTTCTGAACGGCATTACCTATGCGTCCGCAGGCTGCTTTTATGACCAGCCCCTGGCCCCAGTCAAGATCGGTGATAAATGGGCCTACCTTGACCGGAAGGGAAATCAGGTAACACAAGCCGTGTATGACGCAGTCTACGGCGGCCTGGATTTTTATGAGGATTACACGCCAAAGTATGCCTCGCCCCTGCTGAATGGGTATGCTGCCATCTGCCGTGACGGGAAATGGGGTGTGCTGGACGCCGCCGGGAAGGAGTACATCCCCTGCGATTATGCAGGGCCCGCTTGGAATGGCCATATCCTCTGGCTGCAGCGGGACGGACACTGGCAGAGCAGAACGCTGCCCGGCGTGCCGGAGCATTGGCAGGATGCCAAAATGCGCTTTTAGGTTGGTCCGAAGGAGCTAAAGGCAACAGACGCCTTTTGGCGGGTCACCGCAGCCGGAGGCCTGCGGCTGCGTGTAGGGCCGGACACAAGCTACGAAAAAATCAGCCTTGTGCCGGAATACACCGCCCTGCAGGAGCTGGGCCGCAGCGAGGATGGTTGCTGGATGCTGACTCTCTACGGCAGGTGGCACGGCTGGGTCAGCATGGATCATCTTGAAAAAATAACACAATGAAACAACACAGGAGCCATGCCGCCCAAGCATGGCTCCTGCGCTTTGCTTACCATTGCCGCCGGTACTGGCCCGGTGTTGTGCCCTCCACCTTTTTGAAGATGCGCGAAAAGTAATTGGCATCGCTCATGCCGCATTCCTGCGCAATAGTCTCAATATTTTTATCGCTGAATCGCAAAAGGCGCTTTGCCTGCGTAATGCGCAGCTGCGTCAGGTAGTTCGTCACCGAAAGCCCGAACTGCTCCTTGAACACCCGCGTCAGGTAAAACTTGTTGATGTAAAACCGCTCGGCCAGCGCGTCCAGCGTGATCTTCTCGGCAAAATGCAGGTCAAGATAGTCCTTGATCTCCTGCACATTCTGTCGCTTCGTGCCCGCAGTGCGCACAATTTCGGGGTGCCAGCTCTCCTGCATCAGAAGGGTCAGCAAGGCAAACAGTCCCTCGCAGATCTGCATATCCCGCACGTAATTGTCAGAGGCCGCCAGCGTGTACAGTGCTTCGAGACGGCGGGTGTAGGGTGCGGTATTTTCCGGGTGAAAGCTCGGCTGGCCGCCGCGCTCACGGTATTTTTTGTAGATGGCTGCCATATTCGGGCCGTAAAAGTGCGCCCACCGCAGCTGCCACAAATCGTCGCCCGTATAATGGCGATAGGGGCGGCGGCAGTCGAGAAACACACAGTCCCCGGCGCTTAGCACGCGGGTCTCGCCCTCATATTCCAGCGTGCCGCTGCCGCTTTCGACCACAAAAAACAGGTAGGAGGCCAGCCCCTGCCGGGTGCTGGCATGGGGGCTGCGTGCCTGCAGCTGCCCGACCTCCTGCAGATGCACAAGGTTCGATTTTGCAAACGCCGACGGCGTGTAGATCATGCGCCGGGCGTGCACAAGCTCACCGTCAAACAGCGGGGTATCCATCCGCGTCACCTCCCGGAACCCAGTATACCAAAAAAGTCAATATAATGCTAGTCTTTTGCAAGATTCCCACTGCCAAAGCACAAAATAATGCGGTACAATAACAAACAAGATACGAAAATCCGCGCAGTACGCTGCGCAAGATACAGATGAAAGGGTAGTAACCTATGAAAAAAGCACTCATCACCGGCATCACCGGCCAGGACGGCAGCTATCTGGCTGAGTTCTTGCTGGAAAAGGGCTACGACGTCCACGGCGTCATCCGCCGCTCCTCCGTCGATTACCGCGAGCGCATCGCCCATCTGGAGGGTCACCCGCACTTCCACCTGCACTACGGCGATCTGAGCGACTCCATGAGCATCCTCTCCGTCGTCAGCACCGTGCGGCCCGACGAGATTTACAACCTCGCCGCCCAGAGCCATGTGCAGGTCAGCTTTGATGTGCCGGAGTTCACCGCCGACGTCGATGCCACCGGCGTGCTGCGCGTGCTGGAGGCTGTGCGCCTGTCCGGCCTCAAGGACACCTGCCGCATCTATCAGGCATCTACATCCGAGCTGTACGGCAAGGTCGAGGAGGTTCCCCAGAACGAGAACACACCGTTCCACCCCTACAGCCCCTACGCCGTCGCCAAGCAGTACGGCTTCTGGATCGTGAAAGAGTACCGCGAGGCGTACAACATGTTCTGTTGCTCGGGCATCCTGTTCAACCACGAGTCCGAGCGCCGCGGCGAGACCTTCGTCACCCGCAAAATCACGCTGGCTGCCGCCCGCATTGCGCAGGGCAAGCAGGATAAGCTGTATCTGGGCAACCTGTCCAGCCTGCGCGACTGGGGCTATGCCAGGGACTACGTCGAGTGCATGTGGCTGATTTTGCAGAACGACAAGCCCGAGGACTTCGTCATCGCCACCGGTGAGCAGCACTCCGTCCGCGAGTTCTGCCAGCTGGCCTTCCACGATGTGGGCATCGAGCTGGAATTTGTCGGCGAGGGCATGAACGAGAAGGGCATCGACAAGGCCACGGGCAAGACGGTCATCGAGGTCAGCCCCGACTTCTACCGCCCGACGGACGTCGTCAACCTCTGGGGCGACCCGTCCAAAGCAAAGCGCGAGCTGGGCTGGAACCCGACCAAGACTACGTTTGAGCAGCTCGTCAAGATCATGGTCGACCACGACATGAAGAAGGTTGCCGTCGAGCGCGCTGAGGAGCACATCAAGACGAACCTGGCTGAGTATCTCGAAAAGGGCGTTATCAAATAATTTATTCAAAAGAGGGTAACTTATTATGATGGACAAAAATGCAAAAATCTATGTTGCCGGGCACCGCGGCATGGTGGGCAGCGCCATCGTGCGTGAGCTGCAGCGCCAGGGCTACAACAATATCATCACCCGCACCCACAAGGAGCTTGACCTCTGCCGTCAGGAAAATGTCGAAAAGTTCTTTGCCGAGGAAAAGCCCGAGTACGTATTCCTTGCCGCGGCCAAGGTCGGCGGCATCGTCGCCAATCAGGAGGCGCTGGCCGATTTCATGTGGTTCAACATGACGCTCGAGATGAACGTCATCCACTCTGCCTGGCAGAACGGCTGCAAGAAGCTGGAGTTCCTCGGCTCGTCCTGCATCTATCCGCGCATGGCTCCGCAGCCGATGAAGGAAAGCTGCCTGCTGACTTCCGAACTGGAAAAGACGAACGAGGCTTACGCCCTCGCCAAAATCAGCGGCCTCAAATACTGCGAGTTCCTGAACCGCCAGTACGGCACGGACTATATCTCGGTCATGCCCACGAACCTGTACGGCCCCAACGATAACTACCACCCGACCCACAGTCATGTGGTTCCCGCACTGATCCGCCGCTTCCATGAGGCGAAGGTCAACGGCGTCGAGAGCGTCACCTGCTGGGGCGACGGCAGCCCGCTGCGCGAGTTTTTGTATGTGGATGACCTGGCGAACCTCTGCGTGTTCCTGATGAACCACTACTCCGGCAACGAGACGGTCAACGCGGGTACCGGCAAGGAGCTGACCATCAAGGAGCTGACCGAACTCGTTGCCAAAGTCGTCGGCTACACCGGCAAGATCGAGTGGGACGCCTCCAAACCCAACGGCACGCCCCGCAAGCTGCTGGACGTCTCCAAGGCGACGAACCTCGGCTGGACCTACAAGACCGAGCTGGAGGACGGCCTGCGCCTGTCCTATGAGGACTTTCTGAACAACCCGATGCGCGCCGAGCGCTGAAAGGAAACGCTATGAATATCATCCTGCTGTCCGGCGGCTCCGGCAAGCGCCTGTGGCCGCTGTCGAACGACATTCGTTCCAAGCAGTTCATCAAAATCTTCAAGACCGCCGACGGGTACGAGTCGATGGTCCAGCGCGTCTACCGCCAGATCAAGGAGGTCGACGCCGACGCCAGCGTGACGATTGCCACCAGCAAGACGCAGGTATCGTCCATTCACAACCAGCTGGGCAATTCGGTGGGCGTCTGCGTCGAGCCGTGCCGCCGTGATACCTTCCCGGCCATCGCACTGGCGACAGCCTACCTGCACGACGTCAAGGGCGTCGGCCTCGATGAGGCTGTCGTCGTCTGCCCGGTAGACCCCTATGTCAACAATGACTATTTCGCCGCGCTGAAAACCCTGTCTGAGCTGGCCGGGCAGGGGAGCGCGAACCTCTCCCTGATGGGCATTGAGCCGACCTACCCGAGCGAAAAGTACGGCTATATTATCCCGCAGAGTGCCGACGCCGTCAGCCCGGTCAAAACGTTTAAAGAGAAGCCCGACGCCGCCACCGCTGAAAAGTACATTGCCCAGGGTGCGCTCTGGAACGGCGGTGTGTTTGCCTACAAACTGCGCTACGTGCTGGACAAGGCCCACGAACTGATCGATTTCACCGATTACAAGGACCTGTTCGATAAGTACGAGACGCTGAAAAAAATCAGCTTCGACTACGCCGTTGTCGAGAATGAGTCCCAAATTCAGGTAATGCGCTTTGCGGGCCAGTGGAAGGATATGGGCACCTGGAACACCCTGACCGAGGCCATGGAGGAGCCGAGCATCGGCAAGGCCATGCTGAACGACACCTGCCAGAACGTCCATGTACTGAACGAGCTGGACGTGCCCGTGCTCTGCATGGGGCTGAAGGACGTCGTCGTCTCGGCCAGCCCGGAGGGCATTTTGGTCTCTGATAAGGAGCAGTCCAGCTACATCAAGCCGTATGTGGACAGCATCCATCAACAGATCATGTTTGCCGAAAAGTCATGGGGTTCCTTCCGCGTGCTCGACGTCGAGGACGCGAGCATGACCATCAAAATCACGCTCACCCCCGGCCACGGCATGAACTACCACAGTCATGAGAACCGCGACGAGGTCTGGACCGTCATCTCCGGTACCGGCCATGCGATTCTGGACGGCGTGCGCCGCGACGTGAAGGCAGGGGATATCCTGACGATGCCCGCTGGCTGCCGCCATACGGTCTTTGCCGACAGTGAGCTGAAAATCATCGAGGTTCAGCTCGGTTCGGCCATCAGCGTGGAGGATAAGCAGAAGTATCCGCTGCCGCAGGCTTGACAGCCGGCGCAAACCGCGCTATACTAAATAAGTATTCGCAAAAACACAGCGACGGAGAAAGTACGCACAAGCTGCTTTAGGCAAGAGAGGGCGGTCACCGGCTGCAAGCCGCCTGTAAAGCGCTTATGCGGAAGTTCGCTCCCGAGTGGTGCGCGGGAAAGGCCAAGGCCGAGTAGTGCGCAACGGCTCTGCACCGTTACCGGCAGCAAAGAGTGCCGCGCTTTACAGCGCGGAACACGGGTGGTACCGCGGAGAATTGTATTTTGCAAGGCTTCGTCCCTGATTCAACACAGGGACGGAGCCTTTTTGTTTGCTCCGGCCCTACTTCAAGCAGAGGTGTACTATGGAAGAAAAAATCAAGGAGCTGCGCGCCGCCATTGAGAAGGCCAGCGCAGACGTCACCGACAAAGCCCGGCTTTCTGACTTCTGGCAGAAATACCTGAGCAAGAACGGCGAGGTCGCGGGCCTGACCAAGAGTCTGCGCGATGTCCCCAAGGAGGACCGTCCCGCCGTCGGCAAGACCATCAATGAGTTCAAGCAGTGGGCCGAGGCACAGTATCAGGCCCTGTCCGAGCAGGTCGAAAAGGCCGCGCTCGAGGCCCGCAACGCCGCCGAGACCGTCGACATCACGATGCCCGCCAAGATTCGCCAAACCGGCAGCCTGCACCCGATTACCCTCGTCAAGAATGAGATCATCGACGTGTTCGCCGGTATGGGCTTTGAGATTTACGAGGGCCCCGAGATCGAGGACGACGACCACAACTTTACCCGCCTGAATGTGCCGAAGAACCATCCCGCCCGCGACATGCAGGATACGTTCTACGTCGCAGACGACATTGTGCTGCGCACCCAGACCAGCGGCGGCCAGATCCGCGTCATGGACATGGAAAAGCCGCCCATCAAGGTGCTGGCCCCGGGCCGCGTGTTCCGTTCCGACTCCGACGCGACCCACTCCCCGATGTTCCACCAGATGGAAGGCCTCGTCGTTGACAAGGGCATCACGCTCTGCGACCTGCAGGGAATGCTCGACAAATTCGTCCAGGCGCTGTTCGGTGCAGACGTCAAGACCCGCCTGCGTCCGTCCTACTTCCCGTTCACCGAGCCGAGCGTCGAGGTCGACGTTTCCTGCTTCGAGTGCGGCGGCAAGGGCTGCCCGCTGTGCAAGCACACCGGCTGGATCGAGGTTCTCGGCGCCGGTGTCGTCCACCACAGCGTACTGGAAAACTGCGGCATTGACCCCAACGTCTACTCCGGCTTCGCATTCGGCATCGGCATTGAGCGTATCGCCATGCTGAAGTACGGCATCAACAACATCGGTCTGATGTTTGAAAACGATCTGCGCTTCTTGAAGCAGTTCGAGGATTGACAGGGGAGGAGTACAGAGTATGAAAGTACCATTCAGCTGGTTGAAGCAATATGTTGACATCGACGTCACCGCGCAGGAGCTTGAGGACAAGCTCTTTGGCTGCGGTTTTGAGGTAGAGGAGCTGATCGACCTCGGCGGCGAGATCTCCAAGGTCGTTGTCGGTGTTGTGACCGAGTGTGTCCCGCAGGAGGGCACCCATCTGCACATCTGCAAGGTTGACTGCGGCGAGTACGGCCACGACATCCAGATTTCCACCGGCGCACCCAACGTCTACGCCGGTATGCACACCGCCGCCGCACTCGACGGCTCCACGCTGCCCGGCGGCGTAAAAATCAAGGCGAAGCCCCTGATGGGCGTCGAGTCCAACGGTATGCTGTGCAGCGGTGAGGAGCTGGGTCTGAACGAGGATCTGTACCCCGGTGCCGAGGTCTACGGCCTGCTCGATTTGCCGAAGGACACTGTCCCCGGCACGCCCATTCAGCAGGTCGTCGGCCTTGACGACTACATTTTTGATATTTCCATCACGGCCAACCGCGCCGACTGCCAGAGTGTGCTCGGCATTGCGCGCGAGGTTGCAGCAGCGCTGAACAAGCCCCTCAAGATGCCCGCCACCGACTACACGGTCAGCGACTATGTTGATCCGCGCCTGTCCATCAGCGTCGAGGCCGAGGATCTCTGCCCGCGCTACATTGGCCATTATGTCCGCAACATCACGCCGGGCGAGTCCCCACGCTGGATGCGCCGTCAGCTGGCCCTGTGCGGTCTGCGCAGCATCTCCAACGTCGTTGACATCACGAACTATGTCATGCTGGAGATTGGCCAGCCCATGCACGCCTTCGACATGGACACGCTGGAAAGCTGCCAGATCCTCGTCCGCCGCGCCAAAGACGGCGAGAAGATCACAACGCTGGACGAAAAAGAGTTCACCCTGACGCCCAACAACCTCGTCATCTGCGACGGCTCCAAGCCCGTTGCGCTGGCGGGTGTCATGGGCGGCCTGAACAGCGAAATTAAAGATACCACCACCCAGCTGCTGTTTGAGAGCGCCAAGTTCGCCCGCGACAACATCCGCAAGACGGCCCGCGGCCTCGGCCAGAACACCGATGCCTCCAGCCATTACGAGAAGGGTATCTCCGAGTACACCACCGAGCTTGGCATGGCCCGTGCCCTGCACCTGATTCAGGAGCTGGGCTGCGGCGAGGTCACCTCCACCCATTTTGACTGTTCTGCCGGTGCCCCGCGTGATGGCAAGCGTTTCACGGCCAAGGTCAGCGGCATCAATGCCATCCTCGGCATCACTGTGCCCACCGATGTGATTCTGGACATCCTGAAACGCCTGCAGTTCGAGGTCAAACTCGAAGCCGACGGCGATACGATGCAGGTCGTCGCGCCCCGCTGGCGTGAGGACATCGAGGTCGGTGAGCCCGACCTGGCCGAGGAGGTCATCCGCGAGTACGGCTATGAACACATCGTCCCCACCTTCCTGAAGGCTGCCACCGTCACCACCGGCGGCCTGACTGCCGAGCAGAAAGCGCAAGCCAAGGCCAAGCGCACCATGTGTGCCCAGGGCTTCTACGAGGCCGAGACGCTGGCCTTCTACGCCGACGCTGACCTCGATATGCTGCACATTGCCGCCGACGCGCCGGAGCGCAAGGTCATCCGTATCCTGAACCCCATTTCCTCCCATCTGACCATCATGCGCCCGCTGCTGGCACCGTCCCTGCTGAATGTCGTCGTCGACAACCTGCGCAAGGGCAACGCCGAGGGCCGTCTGTTCGAGATGTCCAACATCTACATCCCGAAGCAGCTGCCCGTCACCGAGCTGCCCGAGGAGCGTCTGCATTTGGGCTTTGCTGCCTGGGGCAGTGAGGAGGACTTCTTCGCAGTCAAGGGTGCTGTCGAGAGCTTCGGCGCTGCGTTCGGCGTCGAGTTGACCGTCGAGCGCGCGACGGACGTTGCCTGGCTGCACCCCGGTATTGCCGCTTATATCCTGTGCAAGGGTGAGCGCGTCGGTGTCTTTGGCAAGCTGGCTAATGATGTGACAAGCGAGCTTAAGCTGCCCAAGGACAGCCGCGCCAACCTGAACATCTATCTGGGCGAGATCGACTGGGTCGCGTTCCACGCACTGGTCCCCGCCGCCATCCACTACCAGCCCATCCCCGAGTTTGCCCCGGTCCAGCGTGATCTGGCGCTCGTCGCCCCCGAGAGCATGGAGTGCGGCACCCTCGTCACCGAGATGCAGCGCGCCTGCAAGCAGCTGACCAAGGTCGAGCTGTTCGACATCTACCGCGGCGAAAAGCTCGGCGCGGACAAGAAGAGCATGGCGTTCAGCCTGTCCTTCCAGCCCGCTGACAAGCCGCTGACCCCCGATGAGATCGACCGCTTCGTCAAGAAAATTCTCGGCAACCTGAAGTTCAAGCTCGGCATCGAGATCCGCGAGTAATCTGTTTATGCTGTCCGTCCTGCGCCGCACGGTGCGGGACGGATATTTTTTACAGATTTTTGTGTGATATTTTCCTTGCCTTTTTGCCGCGCAGGTCGTATAGTAAAGATAATATTGTGTTACAGGAGAATCCATCATGGCAAAGATTCACCGCAGCGATGCACCGCTTCCGCAGGCCCCTTCCGTTCAGGTAAAGGCATCCTATACAGTCACCGATCTGTCGAAGGTTTCTCCGCAGGAACCTGCGGCCTTCTACGATCAGGACAACGACGAGGACTATCGCCGGCGCGAGACCGCGAAGTGCAAAAAAAAGCGCGGTAATCTGCTGTACACCCTCGCGATGATCGTTTTCGCCGCGATTTTCCTCATCAGCGGCGGCCTGCTGGTCAAGCGGTTCCTCGATGACCGCAAGACCGAGAGCGAGTTTGCCGACCTGCAGTCGATGATCGATACCGCGGCGACCCCGGCCCCTGCAGGGGAGAATGTCAACCCCAACGGTGCCAGGTTTGCTGCCCTGCGCGACAAGAACAGCGACTTTATCGGCTGGATCTCCATCGACGGCACCAATCTGGATTTTCCGGTTATGTACGCGCCGGACAACAAGGACTTCTATCTGCGTCATGACTTCAACAAAGCCTACAGCGTCTACGGTGTACCGTACCTGGACGAACAAACGACGCTCGGGGCCAACGCCGAGAGCGGCAACCTGATCATCTACGGCCACAATATGAAAACCGGCACGATCTTTGGCTGCCTGACCGAGTACCGCAGGGCCGACTACTATCAGGAGCACCCCTTCATTGAGTTTGACACCGTCTACGGGGACGCCAAGTATGAGGTGTTCGGTGCGTTCACCATCGATGTCGTCAACGACACCTCGTTTATCTACAACCGGTACATCGACATGGACGAGGACACCTACAACCGCTATGTGGACCAGGTCATATCCCGCAGCGACGTGGACAGCGGCATCCGCCCTGCCTACGGTGAGCAGCTGCTGACCCTCTCTACCTGCGAGTATTCGTCCGCCAACGGGCGCTATGTCGTCGTAGCGCGTCGGGTCAGTGACTAATTTCCGAAAGTAATTACATCACGCACTTTAGATTCTTTTGCAAAGCGCGCAAAATGTTCTCTTGCTTGCAGATTGCACTTGCTATTCTTCCGGGAATGTGCTATGCTAATAAATGCGCGATAACTTTTGATTCGTTCTTATATGGTGTAAGAAACCGGAAAGGGAGAATGCGCGCAGCGGGTAGCCGTAGCCCTTGACGGCTGCCCGCTTTGTCTTTATGCCGCGCACATCTGTACAAAATCTGCGTAAAGCTATAGACATTTGTACCCAAATGGCATATACTGTAAAAGTATTTTGCTCTAATCCAATAAAATGGAAAGTATAGTTTCAACGCTGTAACAAAGGGAGGATACCTGTTATGTGTGGAATCGTAGGCTTTACCGGCGCGGCACAGGCCGCCCCCATTCTGCTGGACGGCCTGGCCAAGCTGGAATACCGCGGCTATGACTCTGCCGGTATGGCGGTGCAGAACGCCGCCGGCAAGATCGAGGTCGTCAAGGCCAAGGGCCGCCTAAAAGTCCTGAGCGAGATGACCGACGGCGGCAGCGCCGTGCCCGGCAACTGCGGCATCGGCCATACCCGCTGGGCGACCCATGGCGAGCCGTCCGTCGTCAACGCACACCCGCATTATTCCCGTGACCAGAAGATTGCCGTCGTACACAACGGAATCATTGAAAACTATCAGGAGCTCAAGGAGCGTCTGCTCAACAAGGGCTTCAGCTTCGTCTCCCAGACCGACACCGAGGTCGTTGCCCAGCTGCTTGACTACTATTACATGGGCGAGTCCGCAGGCAACGCACTGGACGCCATCACCCGCATGATGCTGCATGTCCGCGGCTCCTACGCGCTGGGCGTGCTCTTTGCCGACGAGCCCGGCGTCATCTACGCAGTGCGCAAGGACAGCCCGCTCATCGTCGGCAAGTGCGAGGACGGTGCCATCATCGCCTCCGACGTTCCTGCGCTGCTCAAGTACACCCGCACGGTCTACTACATTGACAATCTCGAGATTGCCCGCCTGACCCCCGACTCCATCGAGTTCTTCAACATCGACAAGGAGCCCATCACCCGCGAGTCCACCACCATTGAGTGGGACGCCGAGGCCGCGGAGAAGGGCGGCTACGAGCACTTCATGATGAAGGAGATCTACGAGCAGCCCGCCGCTGTCCGCGATACGATCTCCCCGCGCCTCAAGGACGGCCAGATTGACCTGTCCGAGCTTGCCCTTGACGAGGAGGCCATCAGGAATATCCATCGTCTCTACATCATCGGCTGCGGCTCCGCCTACCATGTCGGTATGGCCGCGCGCTATGTGTTTGAGAGCCTGGCCCGCATCCCTGTCGAGGTCGATGTCGCCAGCGAGTTCCGTTACCGCAATCCCGTGCTCGAAAAGGACGCACTCGCTATGGTCATCAGCCAGAGCGGTGAGACCGCCGACACGCTGGCCGCCCTGCGCCTGTGCAAGGAGCGCGGTGTGCGCACCATCGGCATTGTGAACGTCGTCGGCTCCAGCATTGCCCGTGAGGCCGACGCCACAATGTACACCTGGGCCGGCCCGGAAATCTCCGTCGCCACCACCAAAGCCTACAGCACCCAGCTGGCGGCCTGCTACCTGCTGGCTACCGAGTTTGCCCGTGTGCGCGGCACGCTGGCGGACGGCCAGTATGAGCACCTCGTCACCGAGCTGGAGGCTCTGCCCGAGAAGATCGAAAAGACCCTGGCCGACAAGGAGCGTATCCAGTGGTTTGCCAGCAAGTACGCAAACGCCAAGGACGCCTTCTTCATTGGCCGCGGCCTCGACTACGCCGTCGCGCTCGAGGGCAGTTTGAAATTTAAGGAGATCAGCTACATCCACTCCGAGGCGTTCGCCGCGGGCGAGATGAAGCACGGCCCGATTTCTCTGGTCGAGAATGGAACGCTGGTCGTTGGCATCCTGACCCAGCCGGACCTGTTTGAAAAGAGCGTTTCCAACATGGTCGAGGTCAAGAGCCGCGGTGCCTTCCTGATGGGCCTGACCACCTACGGAAATTACAGCATCGAGGACACTGCGGGCTTCACGGTCTACGTGCCCAAGACCGACCCGCACTTTGCCACGAGCCTGTCGGTCATTCCGCTGCAGTTGCTGGCCTACTACGTCAGCTGCGCCAAGGGATTAGATGTCGATAAGCCGCGCAATCTGGCCAAGAGCGTGACCGTCGAGTAAATTGCTTTCGTCCGTTTTACCAAAAATTTACCACGATTTTTATACAATATTAGTCCCATTTGTCTGCCCAAAAGTAGGACAAATGGGGCCTTTTTGTGTTATAATAGTCTATATGACAATTTTGCCGGGCCGTATTGCGCCCGTTTTCAGATAGAAGAACGTATAGTAAGGATGGAATCGATGCAACAGGTCTCAAAACAACTGATAAAAGGGCTTCCGCGCCGCATCGCACTGATGCTGCTGGACTGCGGGCTCATTGTACTTTGCTATTGGCTGGCCGTCATGCTGCGCTTTGACAGCGGCGACGCCTACCGCCGCGTGGAGATACTGCGCGCCATGGCCCCGATGCTCTTATACGTCCTGCCCATTTATATGATCGTGTTCTGGTTCGGCGGACTGTATGAGATCATGTGGGAGTACGCCGGTATGCGCGACCTTGCACGCCTGACCTGCCTTTCCGGGCTGGCGACGGGCATCATCATGCTGTTCGATCTGATCTACCACAGCCGCCCGATCTCCGGCGCGGTGCTGATCTTCGGCGCGGTATTCAACACGGCGGCCATAGCGGGCGTGCGGTTCCTGTGGCGGCTGGTCCTGACGATGCGCAACGCCAAGGCCAACAAGCCGGAGGACAACACGCCATTGCTCATTGTCGGCGCTGGCAACGCCGGTGCGTGGGCCGTCAACCTCTGCAAGACGAAAAATCAGAGCTTCGGCAACCCGGTCTGCATCGTTGACGACGACCTGACCAAAAAGGGCCTGCGCGTGCAGGGCGTACCGGTGCGCGGCACGATCTCTGACATACCGGAGCTGGTGCGCAAATATCATATTCTCGAGATCGTCATCGCCATCACGACGGTCAAGGGTGACCGTTTGAGCGAGATCATCAACCTCTGTAACTCCACCCACTGCCGCGTGCGGATGATCAGCGACCCGCAGGCTGTTGACGAGAACGGCAATCCTGTGGCGGCGGGCTTCCGTGAGCTGAACACGGCGGACTTCCTCTCCCGCGACGAGATCCAGCTGAACAATGCCCAGATCTCCGAGTACCTGCATGACAAGATCGTTCTCGTCACGGGCGGCGGAGGCTCCATCGGCAGCGAGCTTTGCCGTCAGATCATGCGCTACCAGCCCCGCCGTCTGCTGATTTTTGACATCTACGAGAACTGCGCCTATGAGCTGGAAACCGAGCTGAAAAACAAGTACGGTCCCGAAGCTCCTGTTATCACCCTCATCGGCTCCATCCGCGATAAAGCACGTCTGGACGATGTGTTCGACACCTATCATCCGTCCGTCGTCTTTCACGCGGCGGCGCACAAGCATGTGCCGCTGATGGAGATCAGCCCCGCCGAGGCCGTTAAGAACAACGTCTTTGGCACCAAGAACCTGCTGACCTCCGCCGCCGAGCACGGCGTGGAGCGGTTCGTCCAGCTCTCTACAGACAAGGCTGTCAACCCGACGAACGTCATGGGCTGCACCAAGCGCCTGTGCGAGATGCTGATCCAGACCTTCTCCCGGGCCACGTCGATGACCTGCGTTGCGGTGCGCTTCGGCAACGTGCTGGGCAGCCACGGCAGCGTCATCCCGCTGTTTGAGGAGCAGATCAAGCGCGGCGGCCCTGTGACCATCACGCATCCCGATATTGTCCGCTACTTTATGACCATCACCGAGGCTGCGCAGCTCGTTCTGCAGGCCGGCGGTCTGGCGAAGGGCGGCAGCATCTACGTGCTGGACATGGGCGAGCCGGTCAAGATCATGGATCTGGCTAACCGCCTGATACGCTTCTACGGCTACGAGCCGGGCGTAAATATGCAGGTCAAGGTCACCGGTCTGCGCCCCGGCGAAAAGCTGTACGAGGAACTGCTCATGGACTCCGAGCAGGACAAGATGGCCAAAACCGCCCACAACAAAATCTTCATCGCGCCGCCCATGCAGATCGATCTGGAAAAATTCTACACCGACCTGCAGCGGCTCAAGGACTCTGCCCTGCACAACAGCGACGAGGTCGTCGACGTTCTGCAGGAGATGGTCCCGACCTACCACCCCAACCGCCGCGTGCGCGCCGACCACACCGTTGTGGCCGCCACCGGCAACACCGCGCTTTTCTCCCGGGAGGAGATTGCGCAGAAGCTCCGGGAGACAGAGCATCCCGCCGAGGAGGGCTGATTTATGTACGAGCGTTACGGCAAGCGCCTGCTGGACATTATCCTTTCGCTGGCAGCCACGATCATTCTTGCAATTCCGATGGGGCTGGTCGCGCTGTGGATCAAGCTCGACTCCCCGGGGCCGGTCTTTTTCAAGCAGCGCCGCGTCGGCAAGGGTAAAACGCACTTTAACATCCTGAAGTTCCGCACGATGCGCGGCGACACCCCGCACGACGTTCCCACGCACCTTTTGAAAGATGCGGACAGCTACATTACCGGGAGCGGTGCCTTCCTGCGCAAGACGAGCCTGGACGAGCTGCCGCAGATCTACAACATACTGGCAGGGCAGATGAGCGTCATCGGGCCGCGCCCCGCACTGTACAACCAGTACGACCTGATCGAGGCGCGCGACAAGGTCCGCGCCAACGACATCCGCCCGGGCCTGACCGGCTTAGCGCAGGTCAACGGACGCGACGAGCTGCCGATTGACGTCAAAGCCCGCTACGACGGTGAGTACGCCGCCCATGTGACATTCTGGAATGATGTAAAGATTTTCTTCCGCAGCATCACCTATGTGTTCGAGCGCCGCGGCGTCGTCGAGGGCGGCACCGGTGCCATGAACCAGACAAAAAAGGAAAAATCGTCAAAATGACGGACGTTGTACCTGCCAGGAAAACACCGGCAGGTACATTTTTTGTGCTGATTTAAAAAATGTACAAGAAAATCTTGCGATTTTCGTGAAAATATGTTGCAAAAGCCAAGCGAATTGTGTAAAATATACATTATGATGTTTTGGTTTTCAGGCAGATTACCAAACGGCAATTTTGCCAAACACGCATAGCCCGCACTGCACACCGGTGCAGACTGTCTAAATAACAGCTAAAAGGGGAGTCACATATTATGGCAAACAGGGTATTCCAGAACGTGGTCTACCAGATGAAGGACGCAGTGGATCGTGTCGTCGGCGTGATTGATGAGACCGGCACCGTCATTTCCTGCTCTGAGCTGGGACAGATTGGTGAGGTGCGCGAGGGCGTGGCCGCTGTCCGCCAGACGGCCGGGGATGCTTTCGTGCGCGATGGGTATGCCTACCATCAGTTCTCCAACGCCAAGCACAATGACTACGCCGTCTTTGTCGAGGGCACTGACACTACCGCCGAGCAGTTCGCCGCCATGCTCTCCATCAGTCTGCAGAGCATCAAGCAGTACCACGACGAAAAATTCGACAAGACGAACTTCATCAAGAACGTCGTGCTCGACAACATCCTGCCCGGTGACATCTACGCCAAGGCGCGGGAGCTGCACTTTGTCTCCGACGTGCAGCGCGTCGTACTGCTGATCCGCGTGACCTCCGGCAATGATATTTCCGCCTACGATGTCGTCAGCGGCCTTTTCCCGGACAAACAGAAGGACTTCGTCTTTAACATCAGCGAGACCGACACCGTCCTGGTCAAGGAGATCAAGCCCGACAACAACACCCGCGATATGGAAAAGCTAGCTGCCTCCATCGTCGATACGCTGCAGGGCGACCATTACATCAAGGCCGTCGTCGGCATCGGTACGCCCATCGGCAACATCAAGGACCTGGCCTCCAGCTTTAAGGAAGCCCAGATTGCCATGGAGGTCGGCAAGGTGTTTGACACCGAGCGTCAGGTCATCAGCTATGACCATCTGGGCATTGCGCGCCTGATCTACCAGCTGCCTACGACGCTCTGCGAGGCATTCCTGCGCGAGGTGTTCAAGCAGGAGAGCATCGACTCCCTCGATGCCGAGACGCTGTTCACGATCCAGCGCTTCTTTGAGAACAACCTGAACGTCTCTGAGACGAGCCGCGGTCTGTTCGTCCACCGCAACACGCTGGTCTACCGCCTTGAGAAGATTCGCAAGCTGACCGGCCTTGACCTGCGCAACTTCGATGATGCCATCGTCTTTAAGGTGGCGCTGATGGTCAAAAAATATCTGTCCGCCAACCCGGCCAAATATTGATTTTAAAAAAACTTTCACAAATGGCGCTGCACCGCAATGCAGCGCCATTTTTCTGCTTTTTACAGCCGCAAAGCACCTTGACCGCAGAGGTCTGACATGGTATTCTATTATATGTATGACTGTAACCATCACAGCAAAGCCACACCACGGCAGGAGAACCCCGAATGATCGATTTTGAACATGTATATAAAACCTACGAGACCCACAACGATGAGAACGTCGCGCTGGAGGACATCAACATCCATATTGACGAGGGCGAGTTCGTCTTTATCCTCGGCCATTCCGGCGCGGGCAAATCCACGTTTTTAAAGCTCATCCAGATGGAGGAGAAGCCTACCGAGGGCAAGGTCTTTATCAATGGGCAGGATTTAACGCGCATCAAGCGCCGCAAGGTGCCCTACCTGCGCCGCCAGATGGGCGTTGTGTTCCAGGACTTCCGCCTGATCCCCACCATGACCGTCTATGAGAATGTCGCCTTCGCCATGCGCGTGACGAACATCTCGACCAAAAAGATCAAGGACCGCGTACCGTTTGCACTCTCCCTTGTCGGTCTGGAGGACAAAATGGACCGCCTGCCGGATGAGCTCTCCGGCGGCGAGCAGCAGCGTGTGGCCGTTGCCCGCGCGCTGGCCCACGGCCCCAAGCTCATCATCGCGGACGAGCCCACCGGCAACATCGACCCCGAAATGTCGATGGACATCATGCAGCTGTTTGAGGCCATCAACAAGGTCAACATCACCGTCGTCGTCGTCACCCATGAGCACGAGCTCGTCCACAAGCTGGCCCGCAAGTACGGCAACCGCGTCATCACGCTGGCCAACGGCATGGTAGCCTCCGACACCGCTGACCCTGCTGCCGCGCGCCGCTACGCTGCCGCCATGGCCGAGCGCGAAGAGGATGACTACGAGTACGACGAGGATTGATTTGTAAGTAAGAGGGGACACCATGCGTTTTTCCAGTTTTATCTACTTGGTCGGCCAGGGCCTGCACAACCTGCGCGCCAACCGGCTGATGACCTTTGCCTCCATGGGCGTGCTGACCGTCTGCATGTTGCTGATCGGCGCAGCCTCGCTGCTGGGCATCAACATTGACCACATGGTCGAATACATCGGCAACCAGAACGAAACTGTCGTCTACATGGGCGGCACCGGCGAGAGCGAGGTCGCCACCGACGAGCAGATTGCCGCCGCCGACGCGGCCATCCGCAGCACACCCCACGTTGTGAGCGTGACCTATATGTCGCCGGAGGACGTTCTGGCGACCTACAGCGATATGCTGAAGGATTACACAAACCTGCAGCAGGTCTTTGCCAATGACAACCCGTTCACTCCCAACTACCGCGTGACCGTGGACGACCCCGACAACATTAAGGAAGTCTCCGCCCAGCTCATGCAGATTGACGGCGTTTACAGTGTCAAAGCCCCGCTGGCTATGGCGGATACCTTCACGTCCCTGCAGAAGGTCATCAACTACGCCTGCTACGGCCTGGTCGCGGTGCTGGCCATCGTCTCCATCGTCGTCATCAACAACACGATCAAAATCACCGTCTTTAACCGCCGCAAGGAGATCGGCATTATGAAGCTCGTCGGCGCGACCAACGGCTTCATCCGCTTTCCTTTCTTTGTCGAGGGCGTCACCTCCGGCCTGATTTCGGCTGGCATTGCGTCCGGCATCGTCTGCGGCGCGTACTATGCACTCTGCCGCTGGTATGCCGAGAATCCGTCCAACCTTTCGCAGATGTTCGGCGGCACGCTTGTCCCGCTGGAAAGCGTCTGGTACTACATCGTCGGCGGCTTTGTGCTGCTGGGCTTCGTGCTCTGCGGCCTCGGCACCGCCACCAGCATCCGCAAGCATCTGAATGTATAACAGAGGATAAAGGGAACGTATAAGACCATGAAGCATGTAAAACACGGCAAAAAGCTGATTTCGCTTCTGCTGAGCGCGGCTGTCGCCATGAGCATGACGCTTTCCACCGTCATGACGCCGCTGGCCGCCTCCTCCAGCGTCAGCGACCTGCGCCAGAGGCTGCAGGAACTGCAGACTGAGCAGGAAAAGGTCAACCAGCAGCTCAAGGACGCGCAGAGCAACAAGGCCGACGCTGAGGCTCTCAAAACGCAGCTTGAGCAGCAGAAGGCACTGATTTTAAGCCAGATCAGCAACCTGTCCGAGCAGATCGGTTCTTTGGATGAGGAAATCGTCAACAAGCAGGACGAGATTGACCGGAAGCAGCAGGAGGTCGACCAGAAGCAGGCCGAATACGACCAGCGCTGGGCGGACTTTAAAGATCGTATGCGTGCGATGCAGCGTCTGAATGACGGCGGCTCCATCGCACTGTTGTCCAGTGCCACCAACCTGTACCAGCTGCTGACCTTTGCCACCACATTGGATCAGATCGTTAATAAGGACGAGGACACCTGCCAACAGCTTGAAAATGAGCACGCCGAGCTGGAGCAGCAGCGCGCCGAGCTGGAGCAGGCCAAGGCGGACCTGGAGGCCACGCAGGCCGATCTGGAGACCCAAAAGACCGCGCTGGACGGCAAGACGAATGAGCTTGCCCAGAATATCTCCCAGACCGACGCCAATATTTCCGCAGCGGATGCCGAAATCGAGGCCAACAAGGCGGCCCTGATCGAAGCCAACAAGGCCGTGGATAAGGCCGCTGCCGAGCTGGACGCCGCGCTGAACGCCGCCAACCAGGCTTACGGCAATGCGTCCATCCAGTGCTCGCTGGACTTTGGCCGCCCGCTGGCCACCTATAAGTACGTCTCCTGCTACTTCGGCGGCAACGGCCACCGCGGCACCGATTACGCCGCACCGGGCGGCACCGAAATCTACGCCGTCTCCGGCGGTGTCGTCACCGCTGCGGCCTACCACTGGAGCTGGGGCTACTACGTGCAAGTCTACCACGGCAAGGATGACAACGGCAATACTTATTCGACGCTGTACGCCCACATGAACAGTGCCCCCGTTGTCAGCGTGGGCCAGCCCGTGGAAAAGGGCAAGGTCCTTGGTTATGTCGGCTCCACCGGCAACTCCACAGGCAACCATCTGCACCTGGAAATGAAGGTAAACAACGTCCTGGTCAATGTCATGAACTACCTCTCATAACGAAAGGGGAATCTGTATGAAGCCGCAGAAGCACAAAACCTCCGTGCGTATTTTCTGCCTTGTAGTCGCCGTTCTGATGATACTCAGCCTTTTCTCTACGGTATTTTTCTCACTAGCCTACGGGGCATAACGCAAACACAGTAAGGAGCCATCAGACCCATGAGCAAAAAAATCAGTCTTGGCGTGGCGGCCACCATTGCCATCATTGCAATGGCCGTCACCTTCTCGCTGACCATGGTCGTGTCCATGAAGATGTTCAACACCACAGTGTCCAGCGTCAAAAACAAGGAGCGCCAGTACAACAAGCTGTCCGAAATTGATCGTTTTGTCCGCGCAGGCGAGTATTTCACCATCGACGAGGACACCTTGAATGACCGCTTGGCTGCGGGCTACATGAACGGCATCAACGACAAGTACGCCGTCTACTACACCGCCAAAGAATACAGCGAGAAGCAGTCTGTGGAGAAGGGCACACTGACCGGCATCGGCGTCGCTGTCGTCAATGACACATCCTCCGGCTACGCCCGCATCATCCGCCTGTATGACAACTCGCCTGCCGCAGAGGCCGGGATGCAGGTCGGCGGCTTCATCACCGCTATCAACGATGAGTCGACGCGCAACATCACCTCCACCGCGCGCCTGACCTCCAAGCTGCTGGGTGAGGAGGGTACGACCACCACGATCACCTACCTGACGCCGGACCGCCAGGAGCAGCAGCTGAATCTTGTCCACTCCAACTACAAAACGCCCTCCATCTACACCCGTCAGATGGTCGCGGACACCTGCGGGTACATCCGCATTGACGCCTTCACCTCCGGCACGGCCAGCGAGTTCAAGGCTGCTGTGGATGAGCTGCTGCAGCAGGGAGCGAACAGCCTTGTCTTTGACCTGCGCGACAATAACGGCGAGAACCTGAACGCCGCCCTTGTGGCCGCGGATTACTGTGTGCCCTCCGGTGAGATCGCCAAGCAGCAGGACAGGGACGGCAATGTGACCGTGCTGCGCATGTCCGATGAGACCGAGATCAACGTTCCGATTGTCTGCCTTGTCAACGGCTCCACCGCGGGCAGCGCCGAACTGTTCGCCAATGCCCTGCGCAAGATGGCCGGTGCGACGCTCGTCGGCACCAAAACTGCGGGTAAGGGCGTCGTTCTGAGCGACGCCCAGAGCTTCTCCGACGGCTCCGCCGCTTACATCACGGTGGGTCTGCTGCTCGATAACGAGGATCAGACCTGGAATGAGGAGGGCCTGCGCCCCGACATTGACGCCGCGCTCTCCGTCGACGAGCAGAACGCCTACTACGATTACACACTTGATACTGACCCGCAGATCAGCAAGGCCGTCAACGCGGCCACGGCACTGGCCGGGCAGAACTGATTTTTATTGACTCGGAAAGGACGTCCGCCGTGCCCACATTGACTGACCTGACCACCATCCGTGACCTCTGCGCACGGTATGACTTTGCCCTGTCCAAGGGCTTCGGCCAGAATTTCATCATCAACCCCGGCATCTGCCCCCGCATTGCGGAGGCCGCCGGTATCGGCCCCGGCTGGGGTGCACTTGAGGTCGGCCCCGGCATCGGCGTGCTGACCGAGCAGCTTTGCAAGCGTGCGGACAATGTCGTCTCCATCGAGGTCGACAAGCGTCTGCCGCCACTGCTGGAAGAGACGATGGCCGACTACGACAACTTCAAGCTCATCCTGAACGACGTGCTGAAGGTCGATCTGAAGGCTCTGCTGGCCGAGGAGTTCGGCGGCAAGCCCGTCGCCGTCTGTGCCAACCTGCCGTACTACATCACCAGCCCGATTCTGATGCGCCTGCTGGAGGAAAAGCTGCCTATCCGGAACATTACCGTAATGGTGCAGAAGGAGGCCGCACAGCGCCTCTGCGCCGCCCCCGGCACGCGGGATGCGGGTGCAATCAGCTACGCCGTGGCCTATTACGCCGAGCCGAAGCTGTTGTTCAGCGTCCAGCCCGGCAGCTTTTACCCCGCCCCCAAGGTGACAAGCGCCGTCATCCGCCTGGATGTGAGGGAGAAGCCCGCCGTAACCGTGCCGAACGGCGACGAAGCCGCCTTCTTCGCGCTGATCCGCGCCGCCTTCTCCCAGCGCCGCAAGACCGCCGCCAACGCCATCGCCAATGGCCTGCACCTGCCCAAGGCGCAGGTCATCTCCGCCCTTCAGGCCGCCGGTCTTGATGAGCGTTCCCGCCCCGAGCAGCTGACACTGGAGAATTACTGCGCTCTGCAGACGGCACTGGCAAACACTTAAAACAGCAAAGCAAAACGCCCGGTAAGCATCACGCCTACCGGGCGTTTGGAGCTAGTAACAGGAATCGAACCTGCAACCTGCTGATTACAAATCAGCTGCACTGCCAATTGTGCTATACTAGCGGGAACTCTAATATAATATCACAATCGGCAGGGGTTTGTCAAGGGTTACAGCAGCTCCACGCCCGAATTCCTGCACGCCTGTACCGTAGCGTCATCCCACAGGCTGACCTGTACCTCGCCGACATGGGCCTTGCCCAGCAGCAGCATGCACAGGCGGCTCTGGCCAATGCCGCCGCCCATTGTCAGGGGCAGGGTGCCATCCAGCAGCAGTTTGTGGAAGGGCAGCTCCGCGCGCTGCGGGCAGCCTGCGGCGTCCAGCTGGCGGCGCAGGGCGTCGGCGTCAACGCGTATACCCATACTGGACAGCTCCAGTGCGCAGTCCAGCGGCTTGTGCCAGAACAGGATGTCGCAGTTCAGCGTCCAGTCATCATAGTCGGGCGCACGCCCGTCGTGGGGCTGGCCACTCTTGAGCCTGCCGCCGATCTGCATGATGCAGACGGTTCCATGCTCTTTGGCAAAGGCATTCTCGCGCTGCTTCGGCGTGAAGTCCGGGTACCTGTCCTCGAGCTCCTGCGTCGTGATAAATGCCACCTCGCGGCCCAGGTGGATGTTGTTTTTCAGCTCGGGGAACTTCCAGCGCAGCTCGTCAGACGTTGCGCAGACAGCGTCCACGATGTCCCGCACGGTCTCCTGCAGAAATTCCAGCGTGCGCTGGTCGGCAGTGATAACGCGCTCCCAGTCCCACTGGTCCACGTAGATGCTGTGCAGGTTGTCCAGCTCCTCATCGCGGCGGACGGCGTTCATATCGGTCGCAATGCCCTGACCGGGGCGGAAGCCGTACTTGTACAGGGCGTAGCGCTTCCACTTAGCCAGACTGTGGACGACCTCTGCCTGCTCGTTCAGGCTGGGCACATCGAACGAAACAGGGCGCTCGACGCCGTTCAGGTCATCGTTCAGGCCGCTGCCCTGCATGACAAACAGGGGAGCCGTGACGCGCTTGAGGTGCAGCGCCATGCAGAGCTTCTCCTGAAAGATCGTCTTGATGAGGCCGATGGCCTTCTGGGTGTCATACAAACCCAAAAGGCTTTGGTATCCTTCCGGAATGATAATGTGACTCATAATACATCCTCCTATTTCTTTCCCGGTGTATGGCTTTATGCCTTGGCGAACTGGCTCTCGTACAGCTGCTTGTAGAAGCCGCCCTGCGCCAGCAGTTCTTCGTGGGTTCCGCGCTCAATGATGTTGCCGGCCTTCATGACCAGGATCTGGTCAGCATTCTTGATGGTAGACAGGCGATGGGCCACGATAAAGCTCGTGCGGCCCTTCATCAGCTCCTCAAAGGCATCCTGCACCAGCACCTCGGTACGGGTGTCGATGCTGGACGTTGCCTCATCCAGAATCAAAATTGGCGGGCGTCGTAGCATGACACGGGCAATGCAGAGCAGCTGCCGCTGGCCCTGGCTGATGTTGCCGCCGTCCTCGGCTACCTGCGTGTCGTACCCGTTGGGCAGGCGGCAGATAAAGCTATGGGCGTGCGCCTTCTTGGCCGCGGCGATGATCTCCTCGCGGGTCGCATCCGGCTTGCCGTAGGCGATATTCTCCGCAATCGTACCGGCCTTCAACCAGGTCTCCTGCAACACCATGCCCAGGTTGCCGCGCAGGCTGTCGCGGGTCACATTGTCGATGGAATACCCGTCGACGCGCAGCGTACCGCCGTTGATCTCATAAAACCGCATCAGCAGATTGACCAGTGTCGTCTTGCCGCAGCCCGTGGGGCCGACCAGGGCAATGCGCTGACCCGGCACAACCTTCAGGTTCATATCCTCGATCAGCGGCACATCGTCCACATAGCGGAACCTGACGTGGTCAAACTCCACGCTGCCCGCGCCGTGGGGCAGGGCAACAGCATCCGGGCCATCGGGCACGATGGGCGTCTCGTCAATCAGGTCAAACACGCGCTGCGCACAAGCCAGCGCGTTCTGCAGTTCGGTCATAACGTCCGAAATGTCATTGAACGGCTTCGTGTACTGGTTGGCGTAGTTCAGAAAGACCGACAGCTGGCCCACCGTGATGCCGCCGGCAATGGCGACGAACGCACCCAGCACGCCGACGGCGGCGTAGACCAGCGCATTCACAAAGCGGGTGCAGGGGTTCGTGGTAGAGGAGAAGAACGTCGCCTTAACGCCGCACTTCTGCAAATCGAGGTTGATCTTATCGAAGCGTTCCTCGGCGCGGCGCTCATAGCCGAACGCGCGGACAAGATGCTCGTTGCCGACCAGTTCTTCGACCAGACTCGTCATTTCGGCGCGGGTCTCGCTCTGCACCTTGAACATAGAATAGGTGTGGGTGGCAATGAACCGCGCGACGAAAATCGACAGCGGCGTCAACGCCACAACGACCAGCGCAATGCGCCAGTCGATGAACAGCATGACTCCCAGCGTGCCCAAAATCGTCAGCACGCCGGTGAACAGCTGGGTAAAGCCCATCAGCAGACCGTCGCTGAACTGCTCCACGTCGGTGGTAATGCGGCTGATAGCATCGCCGGGGCGGTGGGCATCCATATATTTGAGCGGCAGAATCTCCAGCTGCTCAAACGCACGGACACGCATATCACGCACGACCTGAAAGGTAATGCGGTTATTGACGACATTCATCAGCCACTGGGACAGCGCTGTGCAGGCAATCGTGGCAGCCATCGCTATCGCAATTTTGCCAAGGCCTGCAAAATCAACCTGACCGGGTCCCAGGATCATATCCACGGCCTTGCCGGACAGTACCGGGGCCAGCAGAGTCGTGACCACTGTGATCAGTGCAAAGGTCAGCGTCAGGATGACCATGCCGGTGTAGGGGCGGATCAGCTTCAGGACGCGATGGATCGTATTCTGGTCCAGCTTTTGCTTTGTCTTGCTCATAGCGTCTTTGCCACCTCCTCCTTGCTCAACTGGCTCAGGCAGATTTCCTTATAGACCTCGCAGCTGCGCAGCAGTTCGGCATGGGGCGCGTCGCCAACCAGCTTACCGTCATCCAGCACCAGAATGTGGTCGGCGCGCTGCACGCTGGCCGCGCGCTGGGAGACGATAAACACGGTCATGCCGTGCGTTTCCTCTTTGATTGCCTTGCGCAGGGCTGCGTCCGTTGCAAAATCCAGCGCCGAGGCACTGTCATCCAGAATCAGGATTTTCGGCTTTGGTACCAGCGCGCGGGCAATCGTCAGGCGCTGGCGCTGGCCGCCGGAGAAGTTGCGGCCCGCGGTCTCCACCGGCGCATCCAGCATGCCGGGTTTGCCGCGGACAAACTCCGCCGCCTGGGCTATCTCCAGCGCCTGCCAGATTTCCTCGTCGGAAGCGCCGGGGGCGGCCCACTGCATATTGTCGCGGATCGTACCTGTAAACAGCACGGCCTGCTGGGGCACGACGCCCACCAGCCTGCGCAGCTGTGCAAAGCTGTACTGCTTTACATCATGGCCGAACAGCGCAACGCCGCCGTTGTCGGCATCGTAGAAGCGGCAGACCAGGTCGATCAGCGTTGATTTGCCACTGCCCGTACCGCCGATGACGCCGATGGTCTCACCGGGCCTGGCCGTGAACGTGATGTCCGTCAGGCTCGGTGCGCCGGCATCCTTGTAGGTGAAGGTGACGTGCTCAAACTTAGCCGCCTCGGCAGCGTCGTTCACCGCAAGCTCTGCCGTGCCGGGATCCTGCATCGTCGTGTGGGTGTTCAGAATCTCATTGACGCGCATGCCGCTGGCCAGTGCGCGGGTGACCGAAACGACCAGATCCGCCAGACGCAGCAGGCTCAGCAGAATCTGGCTCATATAGTTGATAAGGGCAATGACCTCGCCCTGCGTCAGCTTACCGGCATCGACCTCCACACCACCGCGCAGCAGCAGCGCCACAACGGCCAGGTTGACGACGAGATAGGTCAGCGGGTTCATCAGCGCTGAAATACGGCCTGCCGCAAATTGCAGATTTTTCAGATGGTCATTTGTCTCCACAAAAGCGGCCAGCTCGTCCGCCTGGCGGGCAAAGGCACGCACCACGCGCGCGCCGACGTAGTTTTCGCGCGTCAGCAGCGTCACACGGTCCAAGCCGTTCTGGGCCTCATGGTAGATGGGCACGGTCACGCGCATGATGGCCCATATAATAAGCGACACCATAATCGTAACGCCGATGAAAAGCAGCGTTAGCTTCGGACTGATGGAGAACGCCATAATAAGCGCGCCGATCACGATGAACGGCGAGCGCAGCAACAGACGCAGCGTCAGGTTGACGCCGTTCTGTACCTGATTGATGTCGCTCGTCATGCGGGTGACAAGCGTCGGGGTGCCGATGCCGTCCAGCTCGCTGTAGCTCAGCGTGCCAATATGGCGGAACAGGTCCTTGCGCAATGCCGTGCCAAAGCCCAGCGCCGCCTTTGCGGAGAACCACTGTGCCGTCAGGCTGCTGGCCAAGCCGATAGCAGCCAGCAGGACCAGCAGGCCGCAGCGCGTCCAGATGAAGGCTGCATCCTCATTTTTGATGCCCGTGTCGATGATGCTGGCAATGACCAGCGGCACAAACAATTCAAAACAGGCTTCCAGCATCTTGAAAAGCGGCGCTAACAGGGCTTGCTTCTCATAGCCCTTGATGTAGCGCATCAATTTGTGCATTGAAAACCACCTCATACGTAAAAATAAAAACAATCAGTTTATTATACCACGGTTTTCTCAATTTGTCTTGCAGAATCCCCCAGATTTCGATGATTATTTATTGGCCCGGCGTCTATACTTTCAATGGGTACTTTTCAGAGGAGGATTTGCAGATGTTCTGGGTCTACAGATATAAAGGTTTTTCCTTCACGGCGGCACGCACCGTGCACACGGCGCTGGTGCTGGCGGGGCAGCAGGGGTGCAGCCAGGCGGATACCGGCCATTTGCTGCTGGCGCTGGTGCAGACAGCACAGGGGACAGCGGCGGATTTTCTGCGCCGCAAGCGGGTGACATCCACCGCCCTGGCCGAGCATACCGCCGCCCACGCGGCGGGCCGTCCGCGCCGCCTGCACAGCCGGGACCTTGCCCCCGAGCTGAGCAAGGCCATGGAGTTTGCCGTGCTGGGTGCGCACGCGGCCAGTGCCGCCAGGGCGGAGAACGAGCACCTGCTCTGCGCCATCCTCGAGGATTCGTCCTGCACGGCCAGCCGGTGGCTGGCGGCTCTGGGCATCGAGCTGCCGCAGGCCGCGCGGGAATGCCGCCAGCTTTCCGGTCAGCTTGTGCTGCCCGCCCAGCCGCGGATGGCTGCCTCCCGCACGGGCCGCCCCAGCGATAAATATGGCCGCGACCTGACGCGCCTCGCACAGGAGGGGCGGCTCGACCCGGTGCTCTGCCGTGATGCCGAGCTGGATCGCATGATTGAAATTCTCTGCCGTCGCCAGAAAAACAACCCCTGCCTCCTGGGTGAGCCGGGTGTCGGCAAGTCTGCGCTGGCGGAGGCACTGGCACAGCGGATCGCTGCGGGGCAGATCACCCCGGCACTGCGTGGCAAGCGGGTGCTGGCGCTGGACATGGCGTCGATGGTCGCGGGCACCAAATACCGCGGCGACTTTGAGGAGCGGTTCAAGAACCTGTTGGAAGAACTGTACCGTGACCGCTCAACGATTTTGTTTATCGATGAAATCCACCTCATTGCCGGGGCCGGAGCGGCGGAGGGAGCCATTGACGCCGCCAGCATCTTAAAGCCGATGCTGGCACGCGGCGAAATTCAGCTTATCGGCGCAACCACGCCCGAGGAATACCGCAAAACCATCCAGAAGGATTCCGCGCTCGAGCGCCGCTTTGGAAGGGTCATGGTCGAGGAGCCTACCCCTGCTGCCGCAGAAACGATTCTGGCCGGACTGATGCCGCGGTATGAGCGCTACCACGGTGTCAGCATCCCGCCCGAGGCCATCCACGCCGCGGTGGAACTGAGCGTGCGTTACCTGCCCGGGCGGTATCTGCCCGACAAGGCCATTGACCTGCTGGACGAAGCCGCCGCGGCCCGCCGCATTGCAGATGCCAGCGGGAACCGCCGGGCACTGACCCCCGCCGATATTGCAAGGGTCGTCAGCAAGGCCAGCGGCGTGCCCGCAGAGCGCGTGGGCGAAGCCGAGAGGGAGCGTCTTGCCAATCTGGAACAGCGCCTTGCCGCCGAGGTCATCGGCCAGCCGCAGGCCGTGGCCGCCGTGGCATCCGCCATCCGACGCAGCCGCACCGGCCTGCGGGAGAGCGGGCGGCCCATAGGCGCTATGCTGTTCCTCGGGCCGACGGGCGTCGGCAAGACCCAGCTGGCACGCACGCTGGCAAAATGCTGGTTCGGCAGCGAAAAAGCCCTGCTGCGCTTTGACATGTCGGAGTATATGGAGCGGCATACCGTCGCGCGGCTGCTCGGCGCACCGCCGGGCTATGTCGGTCACGACGAGGGCGGCCAGCTGACCGAGGCCGTGCGCCGCCGCCCGTACAGTGTTGTCTTATTTGATGAAATCGAAAAGGCGCACAGCGACATCCAGAACCTGCTGCTGCAAATCTTGGAGGACGGCAATCTGACCGACTCCCAGGGACGCCGGGCGGATTTTTCCAACACGATTATTCTGCTCACCTCTAATCTGGGTGCGCGGTGTCTGTCCGGGCAGACGTCGCCGCTTGGCTTTGGGGCCGCCGCTGCCGAGACCCAGCGCCGCGGCCAGCAAGCCATCCAGGAGGCTAAGGAGTTTTTCCGCCCCGAGCTGATGGGGCGCCTGGATGAGACCGTCCTCTTTGACCCGCTCGGCCCGGAGCAGTTGGCCGGGATCGCAGACCGGCTGCTTGTCGAGCTTGAGCAGCGCGCGGCCCGACAGGGCTACACGCTGCACCACACGCCCGCCGCAGCCAAGGTGCTGGCCGGGGACAAGGTGCCGCCCTACGGTGCGCGGGAGCTGCGCCGCACCGTCAGCCGTGCCGTGGAGCAGGCCCTTGCGGACCGCATCGCTGCCGGTACAGCCCACCCCGGCACCGTTTACACCGCCGATGTGGACGCCGACGGGCACATTATCCTGACCGAGGATACACTGGCGGCGTGCGTGTAGCATAAGCAAAACGAGGTACCTGCTTTTCGTGGCAGATACCTCGTTTTGCTTATTATAATTTAATTGTTGTAAAAGGGAAAAATCCTCAATCCTTCACATACAGCCCGCAATGGCACGCCCCGTGGTAGTCCGGGTCGGCCAGCTGCTCCTTGAACTCCTTGCAGATGCAGATATTCTCCGGAATGTGCTGCAAGCGGCAGGGGCAGTAGCCGCCCGTGCGCTTGAGGCCCTCGCGGATGGTTTTGACGATTTCCTCATTAGGGTTCAGGTGAAATTTCGGCTTTTCCATAGTGTTACCTCGTTTACGGTTTTACGCGGAACTCCTGCTCGCAGTAGATGCAGCGATAGCGTCCGCTCGGCGTCAGGGCAAAGATGTGATCACAGCCCTCCTCGATGGAAGTGATGCAGCGCGGGTTCGTGCATTTGATGACGTTGACCAGCCGCTTGGGCTGCTCGGGGTGTTTTTTCTCCGTCACCCTGCCGTCCCGGATAAAGGTGATGGAGATTTTCGGGTCGACATAGGCGAGAACGTCAAAGCTCATCTCGCTGACATCGCCCTCGATCTTTATTATGTCCTTTTTTCCGTCTTTTTGGCTGCGGACGTTCTGCAAAAGTGCCACGCTGGCATTGTTCAGCTTTTCCAGCTCCATCATGTGGTAGAGCGCCAGACCCGTGCCTGCGGTAATGTGGTCAATGACCACGCCGTTCTGGATTTCATCAACCTTCAACATTGAACGCTACCTCCCCGGTCTTGGGGTCTTTGAGACCCAGCAAAGTCATGATCAGCGCCATGCGCATATAGACACCGTTCTGCACCTGGTCAAAGTACGCTGCGCGCGGGTCGTCATCCACGTCCAGCGTGATCTCATTCACACGGGGCAGGGGATGCAGCACCGGCATATCCGCGGGGGCCAGAGCCAGCTTTTCCTTTGTCAGGACATAGCTGTTTTTCAGGCGGATGTAATCTTCTTCATTAAAGAACCGCTCTTGCTGGACGCGGGTCATGTAGAGGACGTCCAAATCGGGCAGAGCCTCCTCCATGCTGCGTGTCTCAACATAGGGGATGTTGTTAGGCTCGAGGATCTCGCTGATGATGTAATCCGGCACGCGCAGCTCCTCGGGTGAGATGAGCACAAACTTCATGCCCGGCAGACGGGAGAGGCTCTTGATCAGGCTGTGCACCGTGCGGCCAAACTTGAGGTCGCCGCAGAATCCGATGGTCAGATGATCCAGGTGCCCCTTGCGCTGGCGGATCGTCATCATGTCCAGCAGCGTCTGGGTGGGGTGGCTGTGGCCGCCGTCACCGGCGTTGATGACCGGAATGCGGCTGTAGCGGGACGCGCGCAGCGGTGCTCCCTCCTTGGGGTGGCGCATGGCGGCAATGTCTGCCACACAGCTGATCACGCGGATGGTATCGGCTACGGTCTCGCCCTTGGAGGCGCTGGAAACACCGGCATCGGGGAAGCCCAGCACCTGACCGCCCAAGTTCAGCATGGCCGCCTCAAACGAAAGACGGGTACGGGTGCTCGGTTCGTAGAACAGTGTTGCCAGCCGCTTACGGGCAGCTACATCTTTATAGGCAGCCGGGTCATCATGGATACGGTCTGCAAGGTCCATCAGGCTGAGCGTTTCTTCCAGCGTGAAATCCGCCGGGTCGATCAAATGTCTCATACACAATCCCCTTTGTTTACTCTATTTATTCCAAACGGCACTGTGCCGTTCAAAATCAAATCAGCTTGCGCACCATCGCAAAGTCAAAGAAATCCGTATAGCAGGTCTGGCAGCAAAGCACCGGCTTGCAGGTGCGGGAATAGCAGATCTCATCCAGCTGCAAAAGCGCCTGCTCCGAGCGCAGCCCCAGCTGGCGGCGGATGCCGGGCACCCCCTGCACGGCGTGCAACGTCGTCAGCGTCTCGGTGACCTCCACATGGCAGTGCTGCTCCACGATCTCAAAGATCGGGCGGCTGAAATCAATCGTATCCAGCCGCTTGCCGCCAAACAGCGCCAGCGGCAGAATATCGGTGGAGTAGAGCACCGGCGTTTCATCGGCCAGTACCCGGCGGCGCACAAACACAAGTGTGTGCTCGCGCTCCGGGTCAAGGCCGAGCTTTGCGGCCAGCTCCGGCATGGCAGTCTCCCGCGTGACCATCAGGTTATCGCTGTGGGGCACGCGGCCAATGGAGCGGATCATGCGGTTGAATTCCAGCTTCTGGTCCATGCGGTTCTCGACCCGGACCACATCGCGGTTGACAAGGGTGCCGATGCCGCGCACACGCTCCAGATAGCCGTCGCGCTCCAGATCGCTCAGGGCATCGCGCACCACGGTGCGGCTCACGCCCAGAACATCGGCCAGCTCCAGCTCGCTGGGCAGCTGGGCGGCGTCTGCATAGCGTCCGCGGCGCAGCTCCTCCAGCAGGCGCCGGGCTGCATGATGGCTGCGCAGCTCACCGCCCAGGCGGTTTTCCGTCGTTTTATTCATGCAAAAATTCCTTTCGTGCCCGGCATACGTCCGCCAGGCAGCATTTGTCGCAGTAGGGCTTGGTGCGGGCTGTGCACACGGCGCGGCCATGGTCCACCAGCCGGTGGCAGAAGCCGTTGCCCTCCGCAGGCGGGATGATCTTCCACAACTCCCGCTCGACCTTGGACGGCTCCTTGACGTTGTCCACCAGCCCGATGCGGTTGCACAGCCGGATGCAGTGGGTGTCCGTCACGATGGCAGGCTTGCCGAATACGTCCCCCATGATCAGATTCGCACTCTTGCGGCCCACGCCGGGCAGGGCAAGCAGCGCGTCGAAATCATCCGGTACATGGCAGTCGTATCTGTCGCGCAGCATCCGCATACAGGCCGAAATATCCCGTGCCTTGCTGTGGCCCAGCCCGCATGGCTTGACGATGGCCTCAATATCCGCAGGATCCGCTGCAGCCAGTTCTTTTACGCCGGGGTACTTGGCAAACAACTCCTGCACCACCACGTTTACGCGGGCATCGGTGCACTGGGCCGCCAGCCGCACCGACACAAGCAGCTGCCACGCATGGTCATAATCCAGCGTGCAGTCGGAATCGGGATATTCTGCCTTCAGGCGCGCAATACAGATCGCAGCCAGCTCTTGTTTGGTCACAGCATTTTCTCCGTTTCAATCCTTTTCTCTTGATTCTACCACGCCGAGCCGTTATAATCAAGTATAGAAGTATGATGTTTTGGTACACTATCTCAAACTTATCTAAAAAAAGGAACGCAAAATGGAACCATTGGCACAGCGTCTGCGCCCGCGCACCCTGGATGAGGTCTGCGGCCAGCAGCATCTACTCGGCAAAAATCAGGTTTTCCGCCGCACTGTCGAGAGCGGCAAGATTCCCAACATGATCTTCTACGGCCCGTCCGGCGTCGGCAAAACCACCGTTGCCAGCATCATTGCCGCGGGCAGCGGTATGCAGCTGCACAAACTCAACGGCACGACGGCCTCGACGAGCGACATCAAGTCGGTGCTCGCGGACATCGGCACACTCGGCGCGTCGGGCGGCATTCTTTTATATCTTGACGAGATACAATATTTTAACAAGCGCCAGCAGCAGAGCCTTCTGGAATGTGTGGAGCAGGGTACCGTCACCCTGATTGCCTCCACCACTGAGAATCCCTACTTTTATGTATATAACGCGCTGCTGTCCCGCTGCACGGTGTTTGAGTTCAAATCCCTGACCACCGACGACATCCGCACCGGGCTGCGCAGCGCCGCTGCGCGCCTCGGGGCTGAGGACAAGTCTCCCGTGCTCATTCCCGACGACGCGCTGGAATACCTGGCCCAGAGTGCGGGCGGCGATATGCGCAAGGCGCTGGGCAATCTGGAATTTGCCGTCACCGCTGCACCCGTAGAAAACGGCTGCCGCACGATCACACTGGACATGGTGCAGCAGGTCGCCGTGCGCACGGCCATGCGGTATGATAAGCTCGGCGACGACCACTATGACATCGTCTCGGCCTATCAGAAGTCGATGCGCGGCTCCGACCCCGACGCAGCGCTGCACTATCTGGGCCGTCTGCTGGAAGCGGGTGACCTGCCCAGCGCCTGCCGCCGTTTGATGGTCTGCGCGTGCGAGGATGTCGGCCTGGCCTGGCCGCAGATCATCCCCATCGTCAAGGCCGCTGTTGACATTGCCAACGCCGTCGGTCTGCCGGAGGCCCGTCTGCCGCTGGCGGATGCCGTGGTGCTGGTGGCTACCGCGCCCAAGTCCAACTCCGCCCACGACGGCATCAATGCCGCCATTGCGGACATTCAGGCCGGGCGCACCGGGCCCATCCCGCGCCAGCTGCAAAACAAGCACTACGACGGCGCCGACGCCAAGGTCAAGGGGCAGCACTACCTCTACCCGCATGACTACCCCAACCACTGGACCGCCCAGCAATACCTGCCCGACGCCATCAAGGACCGGCAGTACTATGTCCCCGGCGATAATAAAAACGAGCAGGCTTTCGCACAATACTGGAAAAAAATCAAAGGAGAACTGTAATCATGCCCAACCTCCACTGCGAAGCCATTGCCTTCCCGTCGTCGGACGGAAAGCACACCTCCTCCGCATTCCTCTACACCGTACCCGGTCAGCCTGTGCGGGCTGTCCTTCAGCTCAGCCACGGCATGTGCGAATATGTGCGCCGCTATGCACCGATGGCCGAGTTCTACGCTGCCCACGGCATTGCGCTGGCGGGCAACGACCACCTTGGCCACGGTGACACCGCCCAGGCAGGGGAGCACGGCCACTACGGTGAGCCGAATGGCCGTTGCCACCTCCTGAACGACCTGCACACGATGAACCGTATCCTGCACGAGCGCTTTCCCGATACGCCCATCATCCTCTACGGCCACAGCATGGGCAGTTTTTACGCGCGCTGGTACGCCGAGAAGTGGCCGGAAAGCATCACGGCGCTGGTCATTTCCGGTACGGCAGGCCCCAGCTTTATGAATGTCGTCGGCCAGCGGCTGGCCGGGCTGATTGCTCGCGTCAAGGGGCCGCGCTATGTCTCGCCGCTGATGGTCAAGCTGAACTTCGGCAGCTATTGCAGGAAAATCGAGAACGCGCAGTCGCCCAACGCCTGGCTTTCCCGCGATAAAAGCGTTGTGAAAGCCTATGACGCCGACGGGCTGTGCACCTTCCGGTTTACCGCTGCGACCTACCGCGAGATGCTCGCGACGCTCAACCACGTCAGCACAAAGGCATGGGCACAGGCTATTGACAAGGATCTGCCCGTGCTGCTGATTGCCGGTGACTGCGACCCCGTCGGCGACTACGGCAGCGGCGTGCGCAAGGTCTGGGCCATGCTGGGCGACGCCGGTGTCAGGGATCTGACCTGCCAGATTTTTGAAGGGGGCCGCCACGAGCTGCACAACGAGACAAACCGCGACGAGGTGTTCGACTACGTGTTGACATGGATCGAGGATCATATTTCCTGACGTTGTATCATGCAATATTTCCTCCGCCAGCCCGGCGGGGGATTTTTTTATTTTTTCTATTGACAAAGCTGTATCCTGCGTGTATTATTGTATTAAGCTCTTAACACAATAATACAAAGGAGCATAAAACACCATGAACTGGAACATTACTGCGGGCCGCCCGGTCTATGTGCAGCTGGTCGAGCAGTTGGAGCTTGCCCTCGTCGCGGGGGAATTCCCGCCCGGCAGCCGCATTCCGCCCGTGCGGGAGCTGGCCGCTGACGCCGGGGTCAACCCCAACACCATGCAGCGCGCTTTGCAGGAGCTGGAAAGCCGCGGCCTTTTGCAGGCGCAGCGCACCGCCGGGCGCACCGTCACAGCGGATGACACTGCCCTGCAGGCCTTGCGCCGTCGGCGCGCCGGCACGCTGGCGGCGGAGTTTCTGCACCAGATGCAGGCCCTCGGCCTGACCGAAGCCGAAATCGAGACCCTGCTGCGCGAGACCGCACAGCAGGCACCAAAAAAGGAGTAAACCATGGATGCAATTTATGAGGTACACGGCCTGACCAAGCGCTATGGCCGCACCGCTGCGCTGAACGGCGTGGACTTTGCCGTCACGCCTGGCAAGCTTGTTGGCCTGCTTGGCCCCAACGGCAGCGGCAAAACAACGCTTATGAAAATCTCTGCCGGGCTTTTGCAGCCCACGGCGGGCAGCGTCATTATTGATAAAGTTCCTGTCGGCGTTTTCACCAAGGCCGTCACCAGCTATCTGCCGGACCGTATGGCCCTGCCGACGGAGTTCACCGCCGATGACGCCGTAAGCCTGTACGCGGATTTCTTCACCGATTTTGACAAAGTCAAGGCAAACGCCATGCTGGCCGACCTGCATATCGGCGGGCGGGACAAAATCGATTCCATGAGCAAAGGCACACAGGAAAAGATGCAGCTCTGCCTGACGATGAGCCGTGCCGCCAGGCTCTACCTGCTGGATGAGCCTCTGGGCGGCGTGGACCCCGCCGCCCGCGACTACATTTTAAGCACCATCATGCACAACTACAGTGAGGATGCCGCGCTTATGCTGTCCACGCACCTCATCGGCGACATTGAAAAGGTGCTGGACGAGGTCATTCTTTTACAGGACGGCAAGGTCCTGCGCCAGACCGCCGTCGACGAGCTGCGCGAGGAAACAGGGGAGAGCGTGGACGCTTACTTCCGGGAGGTTTACAAATGCTGACGAATCTTTTACATTATGAGTTCAAATCCACAGGCCGTGTTGTTCTGCCCATTGCGGCGGGCGTGCTTGTGCTGAACATTTTTACTAATATTCTGAGCCATTTTGTCCAGAACACCTCCGACAGGCTGCCGCTGGCCGGGGTCGCCATGGCCTTGCTGGCACTGGCATCTGCCGTAAGCCTTCTTGTTGTGCTCGCCATCTGCGCTTTTATTGAAATTCAGCAGTTTTACCGCCTGTTGGGCGAGCGCGGGTACTTGATGCTGGCTCTGCCCGTGCCCATTTGGCAGCACATTGCTGCTAAGGTCATCTGCGGCACGGTATGGACGCTGTTCGGCATGGTATTTTTTACACTTTGCGGCATGCTGACTACCGACACGGTCAGTGGCTGCGGGTTTGCATTGGATTTCAGCCGCGTCACTGCCGAGGATGTCGCCATCTGGTCTGCAATGCTTTTGATTATACTGGCCCTTATCGCGGGCGCACTGCTGCACGCATATCTGGCCTGTGCCTTTGCCGCGCAGTTTACCCAGCAGCGGCTGCTCATCAGCATCGCCGCCTACTTTGTCATCGGCTTTATCGGGCAGATGGCGGCCCTTGTGACGGCAGTCTTTGTCGCGTTCCGCGGGTATAAGTACCTTAACAATACCGGCTTCAGCGCCGCGTCGTTTTTCGGTCCCGACAATACCTTGGGCGTTATCGTGCTCACCCTGCTCGCCGTCTTTGCGCTGATTGCCCTTGTCGATGCCCTGCTGTGGGCACTGACCCAGTGGCTCATGACGAAGCGGCTGAATCTGGCGTAATTTTACTAGAAAAACATAAAGCCCGCCGCTTTATCCGTATCCCGGAAAAGCGGCGGGCTTCGTTTATTTTATAAATGCCTCGATGGCTTGTGCGTCGCGGATGCCCTTGGAGTAGAGCTTTTTCAGCGCCTCTTGGTCGCGGGTCAGCGTCTTGACGCCGCAGGTATCGTCTGGTGCGATGATAAGCACCTTGCCCTCGGCTGCCAGCTGTTCCGCCAGCGCGATACCCTCGTTATAATGCTGCGCCCGCAAGGCCAACTGCTCGGCCGCCTTAGGATAGCGGCGGCGGATGACTCGTGCCAGCTTACGGTCGGTGCTGTCAGCGCGCACAGTGCCTTCTGGCTTTGTCAGAATCAGCACGACCTTGTCACAGCCGTCCGCAAATGCCTTTTTCAAGGGGATCGTATCACCCAGCGCGCCGTCGTAATAGGGGATGCCGTCAATGACGATTGGCTTGCAGGCCACCGGGATGCAGCAGGAAGCCATCAGCACGCGGTAGTCATCCTGCTGCATATCGCTGCGTGTAAAGTATTTCGGCTTGCCAGTTGTTGCATCGGTGGCGATCATATACCACTCCATCGGATTGGCAGACATTTTTTCAAAATCCAGCGGATTCTCGCAGCCCGCGTTGCTCAATGTGCCGTAGATGTATTGCAGATTCAAAAACGACCCGCTGCGCAGCATATTGCCCGCGCCCATGTACTGCCTGCGCATCGAGTATTCCTCATAAAACAGGTAGTTCCGCCCGCGCTGGCCGCTCAGATAGGAAGCAAGGTTCGCGCTGCCCGCCGAAATGCCGATGCCGTAATCAAATTTCACGCCGTTTTCCAAGCACCAGTCGAACACGCCCGCCGCGTAAATGCCGCGCAGCCCGCCGCCCACATCGATAACGCCGATTTTTGCCACATTCATTTCACCTCTCTATGCGGATAATTATAACACGCCACCCACCACCGCGCACCGTACAATCCGCGGCAAATGTCTTGACTTTTCCCGCAGGAGATTGGCCTTGACCTCCTGACAGAGGAACAATGCACTCTGTTGGAGGAGTTTTGCTGATTTTTACCTCGTTTACAGACCGTTAGTCTGCAAATGCAAAGGAGGCATTTATGAATTTTCGTTTTTACCGCCTGATTTTCTGTCAATGCACCGCTGCGCTTGCAAACGCTGCACTTCGTTTTGCTCTGTCACTGCACTTGTATCTCGTCGTGTGCGGCAAAATTTACGGCACGCTGGCGCGCAGGTATTTCCCGATTCTGGTGGGGAAGTGGCGGCCGGGGCAGCCGGTTTTGCAGCGAAAAAATGATACTGCGCACCGCTTTACCGAAATATGAAATTTTCATTACCATAATATGAAAGGTTTTTATTGACAAACATTCCACAAGCCGTATAATATACCTTGTGTGTGCATCTATAGGGTAAATCTTTTCTGCCCTGACACATTGGCGTTGTATGTGCTGCTTGCAGCGGCTTCTTCAGCAGGGAGCCGTGTAACAAACCTTTGCGGGGCGGCATAATTGGCGCTGACTCGTCAAGGACTCTGTGCCGACCCAAGGAAGAAACGGTGCGTAAAGAGAGTGCTGTAACGGGAAATTCCGCAAAGGGGGATGCAATAAAAATGAATGAAAATCTGATCGTATCTCTGAAAGACATTGTTGTCGAGTTCGATGGACAGAAGGTCCTGGACGGACTTTCGCTGGACATCCACGACAAGGAGTTTGTCACCTTCCTGGGCCCCTCGGGCTGCGGCAAGACGACGACCCTGCGTGTGATTGCCGGCTTTGTAACACCGAAATCGGGCAATGTCTTTTTTGATGGCAAAGACATCGCCAACATGCCGCCGTACAAGCGGCCTGTGAACACGGTGTTCCAGAAGTATGCGCTGTTCCCGCACCTGAACGTGTTTGAGAACGTCGCCTTCGGTCTGCGCCTGAAAAAGATGACCGAGGATGAGATCCGCCCGAAGGTGCTCGAGATGCTCGAGATCGTCGGCCTGAAGGGCTTTGAACGCCGCAGCATCTACCAGCTGTCCGGCGGACAGCAGCAGCGCGTGGCCATTGCCCGCAGCCTGGTCAACCAGCCCCGCGTCCTGCTGCTTGACGAGCCGCTCGGCGCGCTTGACCTCAAGCTGCGCAAGGAGATGCAGCTGGAGCTGAAGCGCCTGCAGCGTGAAATGAACATCACCTTCGTCTACGTCACCCACGATCAGGAGGAAGCTCTGACCATGTCGGATACCGTCGTTGTTATGTCCGGCGGTAAGATCCAGCAGATCGGCTCCCCGCAGGATATTTACAACGAACCCAAAAATGCCTTTGTCGCCCGCTTTATCGGTGACTCCAACATTGTCGACGGCGTCATGCTCAAGGACTTTCTGGTCAACTTCGGCGGCCATGATTTCACCTGCGTGGACCGCGGCTTTAAAGTCAACGAGCCTGTGCAGGTCGTCATCCGCCCGGAGGACGTGCAGATCGTGCCGCCCTCTGTCGGTATGCTGACCGGCCTTGTGCGCGAGGTCATCTTCAAGGGCGTTCACTTTGAAATGCACGTCGATGTGGAAGGCTATGAGTGGATCATCCATTCCACCCAGGCCAGCCAGCCCGGCGAGCTTATCGGCATGAACATCGGCCCGGACGAAATTCATATCATGAAGCGTTCGGAGGTGTGATCCATGCTCAAATCCAAATCCTCCCGCTGGCTGGCCGGGCCGTATCTGGTCTGGATGGCCATTTTCACAGTCGTACCGCTTTTCATTGTCATCTGGTACGCCATGACGAACGCGGACGGCCAGTTCACCTTCGACAACCTAACCCAGATCGGGCGGTATTCCAGTGTGTTTGCCCGCAGCCTGATTTTGGCCGCGATCTCTACCGTGATCTGCCTGGTCATGGCGTTTCCGGTGGGGTATTTTCTCTCCCGCCTGCGCGCCAACAAGCAGCACATTTTGCTGATGCTCATTATGCTGCCCATGTGGATGAACTTCCTGCTGCGCACCTACGCCTGGATGACACTGCTGGAGAAAAACGGCCTTATCAACAAGTTCTTCGGTTTGTTCGGCCTCGGCCCCTTCAACATGATCAACACCTCAGGTGCGGTTGTGCTGGGCATGGTGTACAACTACCTGCCGTTTATGATTTTGCCCATCTACACGGCCATGACAAAAATCGATGATTCCATCATTGAGGCCGCGCAGGATCTGGGCTGCAACGTCTGGCATATTCTGTTCCGGGTGCTCGTCCCGCTGACCGGCCCCGGCATTGCCACCGGCATCACGCAGGTGTTTGTGCCCGCAGTCTCTACTTTTATTATCAGCCGTATGCTGGGCGGCGGCTCCAACCTGCTGATCGGCGATTTGATCGAGCTGCAGTTCCTTGGCAACTCCTACAATCTGAACCTCGGCTCCGCCATGAGCCTGGTGCTGATGGTCATTGTCCTGCTCTGCATGAGCTTCACTTCGAGCTTTGACGAGTCCGAGATGGAAGGAGTGATGTGATATGGCAAAAAAACATTCCGCATTGCTCATGCGCACCTACGTCATTCTGGTGTTCTGCTTCATGTATCTGCCCATCGCGGTCATGATTGCGTTCAGCTTCAATGAGAGCAAATCCCGCTCGAACTTTACGGGCTTCACCCTCGGCTGGTACAAAAGCCTGTTCCACAACGAGATGATTTTGTCCGCGCTGGGTCTGAGCCTTGTGCTGGCGCTGGTGTCCAGCATTATCGCCACGGTGCTGGGCACGCTGGCGACCCTTGGCATCAACTCGATGTCCCGCAAAAGCCAGCTCATCATCAATAACATCAGCTATGTGCCTGTCGTCAATCCGGAGATCATCACCGGTGTCTCACTGATGCTTCTCTTCGTCATGGCGCAGAACTTCGGCATCGGCGGCGAGAGCGGCATCTTCGGCTGGCCAACGCTGCTGATTGCGCACATCACCTTCAATATCCCGTATGTTATCTTTAATGTAGGCCCCAAGCTGCGCCAGCTCGATCCCAGCCTGTACAATGCAGCGCTGGATCTGGGCTGCACACCGCGCCAGGCTTTCACCAAAGTCATCATGCCGCAGCTGTCCCCGGCCATTTTGTCGGCATTCCTCATCTGCCTGACCTACTCTATTGATGACTTCATGATTTCCTACTTCAACTCCGGCACGATGCAGACACTGCCTATCGCCATCTACTCGATGACCCGCAAGAAGGTCAGCCCCGAGATCAACGCGCTGTCTGCAGTCATATTCTGTGTCATTCTGGCAATCATCCTGATTTCCAACGCCGCAGACTCCCGCGCCTACCGCCGCAACCAGAAGGCCATCCGCAAAGCCATGCTGGACGAAGGGGGGCGCTGAAGATGAAGCTGAAAAAGTTTTCCGCTGCGGCGCTGGCCGCACTGACTGTCACCATGATGAGCGCCGCGCCGGTGCTGGCCGCCGATGACATCGAGGTCAACGAGGATATTTCCGTCTCCGGCGACTACGATTGGAAGCGCTTTGCCAACGACCATATCACGCTGAATGTCTACAACAATGGCCTGTACATCTCCGACGGTTCTGACGAGAGCATCAACGTTCTGTCCGCATTCGAGGAGCTGACCGGCATCAAGGTCAATTACACGACCTACGACTCCAACGAGAGCCTCTACGCCAAGCTGAAATCCGGCGGCGTATCCTATGATGTCATCTTCCCATCGGATTACATGGTGGGCAAGATGGCCAAGGAGGGCATGCTGTCCGAGCTGAACATGGACAACATTCCGAACTTTGCCGGCATCGGTGAAACATATCTGGACCGCAGCTTCGACCCCGGCAACAAGTACAGCGTGCCCTACATGTGGGGCACAACGGGCCTGATCTACAACACGACGATGGTCGAGGAGCCGCCCACGAAATGGGCGGACATGTGGGATGTTGCGTACACAAACAATGTGCTGATGTTCAACAATTCCCGCGACGCTTACGCGATTGCAGCCAAGACGATTGGTCTGTCGATGAATCCGCAGTCCGTTGACGAGATCACCGCCATCACCGACGCGCTGAAGGCCCAGAAGAACATCGTGCAGGCCTACGTTATGGACGAGGTCTTTGACAAGATGGAGGGTGGCGAGGCCGCCATGGCGCCCTACTATGCGGGCGATGCCATCACGATGATCGCCGAAAACCCAGACCTTGCTTTCGTCCACCCGGAGGAAGGCGTCAACTTCTTCATCGACAGCATGTGCATTCCGGCCAACGCCAAGCACCAGGAGGCCGCCGAAATGTTCATCAACTACCTGTGTGAGCCGGACGTCGGCCTTGCCAACGCGGACTTCATCGGCTATTCCACCCCCATCACCGCCGTGTGGGAGATGCTGGACGACGATTTGAAGTACAGCGAAATTGCCTACCCGGGCGCGGAGGTTCTGGACAAGGCGGAAGTCTTTGAGACTCTGCCCGACGACATCAACGCCGCCATGGATGCCCAGTGGAGCGAGATGAAGAGCTACGAGGAGGGCGGCAGTGGCTGGATGGTCGTTGTCCTGCTGCTTCTGGCCATCGCTATCTCTGCATTCAATATTTGGCGCAAGCTCCGCAAAAAATCCCGCGATAACTATTAAACAGTTTCAGGCTGCACACCGTTTTGCGTGTGCAGCCTTTTTGTTTGCCGCCCCGTAGGGGCCGGGCATGCCCGGCCCGCAGCTTAACGTCAGTGCCCCTTTTATAGTTCGAATTGTAGGGAGGGGTCTTGACCCCTCCGCGGGCTGATGCAAGCATCAGCCCCTACGGCCAGCCCAAAAAGCCCCCGCCTTTGCATTTTCCCAACATTTGTGCTATACTCTCCTTGGCGAATCAATTCAAAATCCATCAAGGAGGGCTTCCTTATGCCCGAAAAGCTCATAACCTACACCCAAAAATTTACCGTCTACCGCACGGACGGCGATCACCTCGGCCATGTCAAGCTGGGGGCGCTGCTGCGCTATGCCCAGCAGGTTGCTACCGCCCACGCCGAGGCCGTAGGGCTGGACGATGCCCTGTACCGCAAGACCCACACCGCCTATGTGCTGGCCAAGCTGGCCCTGCACGTCACACGGCTGCCCCGTGTGGACGAGGAGCTGACCCTTGTCACCCAGCCCGAACGCTGCAAGCGCGCCGTCAACAAGCGCATCACCCATTTTTACGATGCCGACGGGGCAGAGGTCGCCACAATGGACAGCCGCTGGGTACTCATTGATACCGAAAAGCGTATGATCCTACGCAAGCACCCGGAACAGTTTGACGACCAGTGGGCCGAGGATGTGCCCCTTGAGCTGCCGATGCGCCTGCCCCGCGTTGCGCCCGAGGACTGCGAGACGCTGAGTACGCAGACCGCGGCCTACTCCCGCTGCGACATGAACGGCCACCTCAACAACACCCGTTATGCCGACATTGTCTGCGACGCCGTACCGTGGCAGGTCTGGGACAGTGCGCAGATTTCGGATTTCATCATCAGCTACCACCGCGAGGTACCCCGCGGCGAGAGCTTCACCCTGCGCCGTGCCAGACTGGCAGAGGACACCTTCTATTTTGATGGCGAACGGGAAGGCAAATCTGCCTTTGAGGCACAGCTGATTTTCAAACACTTATAATTTCTACATAAACCCCTGTTACACTGTTTACAGCAACAATGAAAGGGGTTATTATTATGACAAAGCAAAAATTCGGTCTGACCGGCACAGCGCTTAAAACCATTGCGCTGGTGCTCATGGTGATGGACCACATCCACTACTTTTTTGAATTTACGGGCGTTGTGCCGGAATGGTTCAGTATGCTGGCGCGGCTGTCCGCACCTCTGTTCCTGTTCTGCACCGTGGAGGGGTTCGCCCACACCCATGACCGCAGGCGCTACTTTCTGCGCATCTGGGCCATCGGTACTGCGATGGGCACGGTGGAATTTTTCATGATTTATGCAGGGGCCTTCCGCCGCGGGGACGGCTTCTACCCGCTGAATGCCATTTTTCAGGATCTGATGCTGCTCTGCATAATCTGGCAGGGCATCGACTGGCTGCGCCAGCGCCGGTTTGTGCGGGGCGCACTGGCTGCTGCCATGCCGATTCTCTGGCCGCTTTGCATCGTAGCGCTGCTGATGCTTTTCCCCAAAATTCAGGACGCACCGATCGGCTCCGCCGTGTTGGCGTGGGTCATCACCGCGCCGCTGCCTTTGTGGACATCCATCACCGATGGCGGCTGGTCTTTTCTGGCCGGGGGCATCGTGCTGTATGCACTGTACAATCATAAGCGTCTGCGGCTGTCCGTCTGGGCAGCCATGACCTTCCTGTGTGATTTTGTGCTGGTCTTTCTGCAGGTTCGCGGTCTGCCGGATTTTTCCTTTTCCCAGATGTTCACAGCCTACTATGAGTGGCTCGGCGTCTTTGCCGTTATCGGCATGGCGCTGTACAACGGCCAGCGCGGCAGCGGCCACAAGCAGCTGTTCTACTGGTTCTACCCGGCACACATTTATCTTCTCTACGGGGCATCCTGCCTTGTCTACACGCTTACGCGGTAAGGAGAGCTTATGGCACACATTCTGGCAGTTGACGATGACCGTGACCTTTGTACGCTGCTAAAAACAGCGCTTGAGCGTGACGGCCACACCGTAGAGACCCGCACCTCCGGCACGCAACTGACCGATACGCTCTGCCGCTGGGCGGACTGCATCCTGCTGGATGTGATGATGCCCGGTGAGGACGGCTTTGCCGTCTGCCGCCGCATTCGCGCCGAGACGGACGCGCCGATTCTGTTTCTGACGGCCCGTACCGATGAGCCGTCGGTGCTGACCGGTCTCGGTCTTGGTGCGGACGATTACCTGACCAAGCCGTTCCGCGTGGCCGAGCTGCGTGCACGGGTTGCCGCCCACCTGCGGCGGCAGAACCGCACGCCGTCCCATAAGATCACCCGTGGCGGGGTGACGCTGGACCTTTCTGCCAAAGAAGCCGGCGTTGACGGTATGCCTTTACACCTGACAAAATCCGAGTACGCCATCTGTGAGCTGCTGGCCCTCCATGCAGGGCAGACCTTTTCCAAAGAACAGATTTACGAAGCTGTGTTCGGTTATGACGGTACAGCGGATGACACCGCCATCACCCAGCACATTAAAAACATCCGCGCCAAGCTGCGCGTGGCCGGGGCAGGGGAGGTGCTGCAAACGATATGGGGAGTAGGCTACCAATGGCAAAACGAAAACTGACCAGTCTGCGCACCGTGCTGCTGCGGTATCTTCTTCTGTGCGGCGGCGGGTGTGCGCTGATTCTGGTACTCTGGTGGATCATTTTTATGCAGCTGATAAACATCGGTTTTCTGCTGCCTGCCGTGGCGTCCGCCCAGGCCTGTTCCGAGGCCCGGGAGACCGTGGCCGCCGTGACTGCAGAAACATTTGATTCCAACCAAATCAGTGACCTGTGCCGCTGGGCTGTGGTGCAGGATGGCACGGTGCTGCAGACCAACATGACCGCCCGTCAGCTGAAAATCGCCCTCAACGACTTCCATGGCGGCAGCGGCAATCTGGGGTATACGCAGTACCAGTACGATGTCAAAATGGCTGACGGAAGCTTTTGCCTTTTGCAGTACGACTATGCTACGCCCTACGCCGACCCGGCTCTGCGGGACACGCTGCCGGATTTCCAGACCTGCTATTTTGTGCTGCTGGCGGCGCTCATCTTCGTTTGGCTGGGCTGGCAGACCCACTGCACCGTGCGGGTCTTTGCCGCCGAGACCGCCTGTCTGCACCACGCGGTGGATGCCATCGCTGCGCAGCAGCCCGAGCGCATTGACGCAGACGGCGCACGTCTGCGAGAGTTTTCCGCCACGCTGCATGCCATGCAGACGATGGGCCGAGAGCTGACCGACAGCCTGCAAAGCCAATGGCGGATGGAGCAGCAGCGCGCCGAGCAGATTGCCGCGCTGACGCATGACTTGAAAACGCCGCTGTCCATCATTCAGGGCAACGCAGACCTGCTGGCAGAGGATGCTCTGTCCGCCGACCAGCAGACACAGGTCGAAGCCATCCTGCGCGGAACGGACCGTGCCCAGCAATATCTGGCAGCCCTGCGCACCGCCTGTGCACCGCCCGCCACAGGGGAAACCTTTTCCAGTCACACCCTTGTCAGTGAATTGGCGGAAACAGCCCGCGCCCTCTGCGCACCTGCCGGGGTGCAGCTTATACTGAACGAGCAGTGGCAGGGGACACTGTGCGCGGCGCAGTGCGACCTGCTCCGGGCTGCCGAAAACCTGCTGGACAACGCCGTGCGCTATACGCCCCGCGGCGGCACTGTCACACTGTTGGTTACAAAAGAGAAACAGGATTTCATCCTGCGTGTGACCGATACCGGCCCCGGCTTCACTGCCGAGGCCCTCGCCAAAGCGGGGGAGCTGCTTTATACAGAAGCTGCCCGCAGTGACACAGCTCACCAGGGCTTTGGGCTGTATTTTGCACGCAGGGTCGCGCTTTCACACAGTGGCACGCTGCGCCTGTCCAACACGCCCGGCGGCTGTGCGGAGCTGCGCCTGCCAATTTGTGAACAAATTGAAAAATGACAAAAGATTTACAATTTGCTATTGACATTTGGTGACAAAACAGTTACAATTTAGTTGCAAGCTAAATGAACCCCAAGTCAAATAGCTTTATCACATTTTCATGTGTTCTTCTCCTCCTTTCTTGTAAATCCCCGCCCATCCCTCAGGGCGGGGATTTATTTTTTGTAACCCGGCACCGCGGGCATTTTTCTTTACAATCCCTGGAAATCGTGCTAAAATAAAAGTCGTATGTCCTTACCGTTCTGTACCTGTACAGACTACTTATATATAAAGGCAATACCGCATAATTCTAAGTGCCGATACGGCGAGCGAGGTGCGGCAGCTGCTAAGCCAAAAGCGCAGATAATACTTTGTGTATTATCGAGCATTTTGGCAACGCAGATGCCGTGCCGCAGCCGCCGGAGCGGTGCTTAAGCCGTAAGGCGGGAATTATGCGGTATTGCCTAAAGAAGCGTTCAGAGAAATAAGAGAGGGAAACACTGTAACATGGCACAATCTCGTTCCGGTAAAAAATCAACAAAGAACTCCTCCGGCAAAAAGAACACCGCCTCCTCCCGGGGCACGGGCCGCAGCAGCACCGGGCGCTCCGCATCCGCGCGCAGCAGTGCGGCCTCCCGCAGCCGTCAGCCGTCCCGCCGTGCCCAGCGCCGCGCGGAGACCCCGAACCTGGCCCGCAGCATCCTGCTGGTGGGGCTGGGTCTGCTTTGCGTTGCGCTCGTGCTTGTGCCCGGGCAGAATCTTTGGCGCACGCTGCGCAGCTGGTACTTTGGCGTTTTCGGTATCACGACTTATCTGGTCGGACCGTTCCTGCTGTACCTGGCCTACCTGCTGGCCACCGGCTACCGCGTCGCGCTGTTTGCGGGCAAGGTATCGCTGATGGGCGTGCTCTGCGCCAGCGTGCCGGTCATCTTCTCCAAACTTAATATTGAGAACCTCAAGGTCGGGGAGATCGTCAAGATGCTCTTTACCCGCGGCGGCACCTACTTCTGGGAGGGCGGCGTCCTCGGTGCGCCCATCGGTGCCACGCTGCTGGCGCTGTTCGGGCGTCCCGCCTCCAACATTATCATGCTGCTCATCTTCCTGCTGGGGCTGATGTTCTTCTTTGCCATCACCCCCGCGGACGTCGTTCTGTTTGTAGACGGCCAGTACAAGACCCTGCAGGCCAAGCGCGAGGAGCGCGCCGCAGCCGAGACCGCCTACGACACCCGCCTGTTTGAGCAGGAGCCCGAGGAGGAGAGCGTCGAGAATCTGACCGGTGCGCTGCCGGGCAGCAGCCGCCCGCACCATCCGGTTTACGACGTCATCGCGGACACGAGCCGTTTCCCGAAGCAGACCCCGCCCGCCCCGCAGCGGCAGGCCGCCTGCACGCCCCCTGTGACACCTGCTGTGCCCGAGGCACCGTTTGCCGCCAAGCCCGCCGCCCAGACCCATGCGTCGTTTGACGTGGATCTTGGCCCCAGTGCAGGGGAAAACGCCCGCCAAAAGGCCGTCAGCGCTGACCCGCTGGAGCCGGTCAGCATCGGCCCGGGCGGCACGTTCGGTATGGATCCGCTGTCCAACCGGGCCAACAGCACACTGCACCACACCCAGCCCCAGCCTGCTCCCGCACCGAAGGAGGATTTTGAGCTGCAATTGCAGCCTGCCTCAGAGCCTGCCGCGCCGGTGTACAGCACCCCGCTGACCCCGGTCACGCCTGCGCCCGCCGCACAGGCGTCCCCCGCGCCGCAGGACGAGCTGGATGCGCTCATCAACCGCGCTGTCAGCGGCCACGCGCCTTACTACACGCCGCAGGAGGTCAGTGCCGAGACGACGCTGGACCTGCCGCAGCCTACCGAGTTTGAGACCCCGCTGACGCCTGTCCCGCAGGAGCCCAAATTTGACACGCCTCTCATTCCCGTGGAGGACGAGCCCGAGCCGATCCCTGTCGAGCTGCCGCAGCTGGATATGACAGGCCGTGTGCAGGGCGATACGATGGTCCTTTCTCCGGCTGATCTTGCTGCACAGATGGCCGCAGACGCTGCGCCGCTGGGTACGCCCGCCCCCGCAGCTGTGCCCGCCGCACCGGAGGCCCCCGCTGTTTCCGCACCGATCCCGACATTGGGCGGCAGCTTCAGCGATACCGGCAGTGCGGTCAGCGCTGCCTGGCAGTCCGGGCGCTCTGTCTCCGAAATGCTGGATGATATGCTGGCCGAGACACCCGCCGCACCGGCTGCCGCCCCGCAGCCGTACCAGTCTGCCCCTGCCATGACCCGCCCTGCGGCGGAAACGACCCAGAGCAGCTTCACTGTGCCCCGGCAGGGGGAGGCCGCCCGCGTGCAGGTCAGCACCGCTGTCGGCAACTCTGCCGGTGCGCCCATCCATACGCCGCCCTGTGCGGCCAAGGCCGACCCCAACGCCATGCGTCTGCCCACCTCGGAGGAGCAACCGCCGGAGCCCTACTGCTATCCGTCGCTGAATCTCTTTAACGCCACGCGCCCCGACGACGAGGCCGGGGCCGCCCGTGAAATGAAGAAGAACGCGGACATTCTGGTCAACACGCTGGACAGCTTCGGCGTCAAGACGACGATGCTCGACATCTGCCGCGGCCCGTCCGTCACCCGGTATGAGCTGCAGCCCCAGGCCGGTATCAAGGTCAGCCGCATCACAAGCCTGGCCGACGACATCGCCCTGAACCTGGCCACCGCGGGTGTGCGCATTGAAGCGCCCATCCCTGGCAAGCCCGCCGTCGGCATCGAGGTCCCGAACAAGATCCGCTCCACCGTCAACATCCGCGCAGTCTTTGAATCCCAGAATTATATCAACATGCGCAGCCCGCTGACGATGGCCCTCGGCAAGGACATTGCCGGTACGGCGCAGGTCGCGGATCTCTGCAAGATGCCCCACCTGCTGATTGCCGGTTCCACCGGCAGCGGTAAATCCGTCTGCGTCAACTCCATTATCATCAGCTTCCTGTTCCGCTCCGGCCCCGAGGATGTCAAGCTCATTCTGATCGACCCGAAGGTCGTCGAGCTGGCCGAGTACAACGGCATTCCGCACCTGCTGATGCCCGTCGTCACCGAGCCGCGCAAGGCTGCCGGTGCGCTGGGTGCCAGCGTGGCCGAGATGGAGCGCCGCTACAAGCTCTTTGCCGAGAACAACGTCCGCGAGATCAAGGCCTACAACAAGCTGGCCGCCCAGACCGGCATGGAGCACCTGCCCTATATCGCCATCGTCATTGACGAGCTGGCCGACCTGATGATGGTCGCGGGCAAGGAAGTCGAGGACTATATCTGCCGCATCGCGCAGAAGGCCCGCGCCGCCGGCATCCACCTGATCGTTGCGACCCAGCGCCCCAGCGTGGACGTCATCACCGGCCTTATCAAGGCCAACATTCCCAGCCGTATCGCCTTTGCCGTTTCCAGCCAGATCGACAGCCGCACCATTCTGGACAGCGGCGGTGCCGAGAAGTTGCTGGGCAACGGTGATATGCTCTTCCTGCCCGTCGGCGCGTCCAAGCCCGTGCGTGTGCAGGGCACCTTTGTGACCGATGAGGAGATCGGCGCGGTGCTGAGCTTTATCAAGTCCACCTCCACCGCCCAGTACGATGAAGAAATGATTGCCGAAATGGAGCGCCGCGCCGTTGCCGAAAAGGGCAGCAAGAAGGGCGGCGACGATGACGGAGACGGCGGCGGTGCACTGGATGCCATGTTTGAGCAGGCTGTTGAGTGCGTTATTGAGGCCGGACAGGCCAGCACCAGCCTTTTGCAGCGCCGCTGCAAGCTGGGCTACGCCCGCGCCGCCCGCATCATGGACCAGATGGAGCAGGAAAAGATCATCGGCCCCTATGAGGGTGCCAAGCCCCGCGCCGTGCTTGTGACCAAGGCCGAGTGGGAGGAGCGCAAGCTGAACGGCCAGTATGACGGGTAAGCGCTTTGCCCGCCTGGCCGCGGCGGTTGCCGTCTGCCTGCTGGTGCTTGCCGCGTTCGTCGTCCAGCTTTTGGGCGGCAAGGGCAGCGTTCCCGGCTGGCAGCAGCTGCGCGCCGCGCTCGGCGTACCGCTCCAAACCGAGGAAAGCGCTCCGCAGACTGCGGACGGCAGCACCGTCGTGTATGTGCTGGATGTCGGGCAGGGCGATGCCGTGCTGCTTTGTCAGGACGGCGCGTACTGCCTGATCGACACCGGCCCCGTCGAGGCTGAGGACGCGCTGCTCTATGACCTGGACGTGCTGGGTGTGCCGTCGCTTGAGTATCTTGTGCTGACCCATCCCCACGCAGACCACACCGGCAACGCCCGCGCGGTGCTGCGCACCCTCCCGGTCAAGACCCTGCTGCTGCCGCTGTGGCAGCCCACGGCGGATGAGACCGCCGACTGGCCGCGCCATCTCGCAGAGCTGGCCGCCGACAGCGGAGCAAAAATTCTCACAGCAGAAGCCGGGGAGGAATTCCCGCTTGGCAGCGGCAAGCTGCAAATTTTGCAGGGCGGCAGCGAGGATGCCGACAGCGTCAACGATGCCTCGCTCTGCACGCTGTTCACGGCGGGCGATTTCCGCTTTCTCGATACCGGCGACGCAGAGGCAGACGTCGAGCAGCGCCTGGTCGATACCTACGGCCCGACCCTGCATGCCACTCTTTTCAAGGCGGGGCATCACGGGTCCTACACCTCCAACAGCCTGACCTTTATGCAGGCAGTCCGGCCCGAGGCCGTGGCCGTCAGCTGCGGGCTGCACAACGATTACGGCCATCCGCACCGCGCTGCCCTGCAAAATTACGCAGAGGTCGGTGCCGAGGTATGGCGCACTGACCTGGAGGGCAGCCTCACCTTCATCTGGCAGAACAACACCCTCAACGTGGAAACTTCCGCGGACTCCGCCGATTTTGCGGCGTAAAAATAAGGAGTAGAAAATGACGATTACGGAACAGTTCAAAGCCAAACGCTGCGTTTTCTCTATCGAATGCTTCCCGCCGAAACAGACCACCCAGATGGATAAGCTCAAGGACACCCTGCGCCAGATGCAGGCCATGGACCCCGGCTTCATCAGCGTCACCTTCGGTGCGGGCGGCTCTGCGGGCGGCGTCTCCACCGCGGAGGTGGCCGACTACATTCAGAACGAGCTGCATGTCCCCACGCTGGCGCACCTGATCTGCATGGGCAACGACGAGACCCGTGCAGCGGAGATTTTGGATCAGCTGGAATCTGTCGGCGTCCGGGATGTGCTGGCCCTGCGCGGGGACCGCAGCCCGTCCCGCCCGGAGAGCCCCGACTTCAAACACGCCAGCGACCTGACGTCCTTTATCAAATGGAAGAAGCCGGAATTTTCCGTTCACGGTGCCTGCTACCCGGAGGGCCACCCCGAGGCCGACAGCCTGCTGCATGACGTTGAGAACCTGCGCATCAAGCAGGCCGCCGGTGCCGAGCACCTGCTGACCCAGCTTTTCTTTGACAACATGCACTTTTACCGCTTTCTGAATCTGGCACGCCGCGCAGGCATCACGCTGCCGGTCTCTGCCGGTGTAATGCCCATCGTCAAGCGCAGCCAGATTGAACGCACCGTTTCGCTTTCTTCGGCCAGCCTGCCGTCTGAGTTCACCCGTATGATCTCCCGCTATCAGGACGACCCGGCCAGCCTGTACGACGCCGGTATCGACTACGCCGTCAGGCAGCTGCGCGACCTCATTGAGGGCGGCGCAGACGGCATACACCTGTACGCAATGAATGACGCCGCCGTGGCCGCGAAGGTCTACGACGGCATCAGGGATCTGCTGTAATGGAGTGCCGCAAGCCCGCCGCCATTGACCGCGCCACGGCGCTGCGCTACATGGGTGCGTCCGGCTGGACGCCCGATGCCGCCACCGCGGCCCTGCTGGACAAGGCCGAGCAGACCGTGCTGACCGCTGCTGCGCCGCGTGCGGTGTACCGCCGTCTGCCGCGTACCGCCCTGCCGCTGGAAAACTGCGGCAGCGACCTGACGCGCCATCTGCAGGGCTGCGACGAGGTCCTTCTGCTGGCAGCGACCCTCGGGGCCGAGGTGGACAAGCTTTTGCGCCGCATGGAACTGACTGACATTGCCCTGGCCGCCGCTGCGGACGCGCTGGCCTCGGTGCTTTTGGAACAGGTCTGTGACGAGCTGGAGAACGAAATACGCGCTCAAATCGAAGCGCAGGGCGTCTTTATGACCGGGCGCTACGCGCCGGGCTACGGTGACTGCCCGCTGGAGCTGAACGACGCGCTCTGCCTTGCGGCGGACACGGTGCGCGGCTGCGGACTGGCCGTGACGCCCCAGCACCTTTTGACCCCCCGCAAGAGTACCACCGCCATTTTAGGCATTGCCGACCATCCCGTGACCGGCACCCGCGCAGGTTGTGCGACCTGCCATTTAAAGGAGACCTGCTCGTTCCGCAAGCGCGGCACGACCTGTTTCACACAAGACTGATAGGGGAGAAGCGTATGCAGATTCGTGAAGTTTTTGACCGCAAGCGGTTTGTTTTTCTGGACGGCGGCATGGGCACCCAGCTGCAGGCACGCGGTCTGCAGCCTGGGCAGAAGCCCGAGCTCGCCGCGCTGGAAATGCCGGAGGTTTTAACGGCCATCCACACTGATTACGCCAACGCGGGCGCGGATATTCTGCTGGCAAATACCTTTGGTGCCAACGCCAAGAAGCTGACCGGCTGCGGCCACACGGTGGAGGAGGTCGTTTCCGCTTCCATCGCCTGTGCGCGCAAGGCCGCCGAGACCACCGGCGCGTGTGTGGCGCTGGACATCGGCCCTCTGGGTGAGCTGCTCGTCCCCGCGGGCACGCTGGCGTTTGAGGATGCCTACAATGAGTTTGCACAGGTCATCCGCGCCGGTGCGGCGGCAGGGGCTGACCTCGTCTTTTTGGAGACGATGACCGATCTGTATGAGCTGAAGGCCGCCATCCTCGCCGCCAGGGAAAACTGCGATCTGCCTGTTTTTACCTCAATGAGCTTTGAGAGCCGCGGGCGCACCTTCACAGGCTGCACCGTCGAAAGCTACGCCGTCACGGCAGCGGGTCTCGGCGCGGACGCCGTGGGCATCAACTGCTCGCTCGGCCCCAAGGAGATTCTGCCATTCGCGCAGCGCCTCTGCCGCAGCGTGCCCGCAGGTGTTCCGGTCTTTGTCAAGCCGAACGCCGGTCTGCCGAACCCCGACGGCAGCTACAATCTCGACCCGGATGAATTTGCCGCCGAGATGAAGGAGTACGCCGCCATCGGCGTTTCGATGGTCGGCGGCTGCTGCGGCACGACGCCCGCGTTTATCGCCAGGCTGCATGAGACCTTCAGCCCGCTGACCCCGGCTGACAAGATTCCCATCCGCCGCAGCTGTCTGTGCACGCCGGTCCGCTTTGTGGAGGTCGACGGCATCACTGTGGTGGGGGAGCGCATCAATCCCACCGGCAAAAAGCGGCTGCAGCAGGCCCTGCGGGACGGCGACAGCGCCTACCCCTGCACTCAGGCTGTGGCCCAGGCCGAGGCCGGTGCGCAGGTGCTCGACGTCAATGCGGGCCTGCCCGGCATCGACGAGGCCGCCACGCTGGAGCAGCTTGTCAAGGATTTGCAGGCCGTCACCGACCTGCCGCTGCAGCTCGACTCCTCGAATCCAGAGGCCCTCTCCCGTGCGCTGCGCATCTACAACGGCAAGCCCATCGTCAACTCGGTCAACGGTGAGCCGGAGACGTTGGAAAAGATTCTGCCGCTCTGCAAAAAGTACGGCGCCGCCGTCGTCGGCCTGGCGCTGGACAAGGGCGGTATCCCGCCGACAGCCGAGGGCCGCTTTGCGATTGCTCAACGCATTGTCGCCGCTGCCAACGCCGCCGGTATCCCGAATGAGGACATCTACATTGACTGCCTGACGCTGACCGCCAGCGCCCAGCAGGAGGGTGCCGTCCAGACGCTGGAGGCTCTGTCCCGCTGCAAGCGTGAGCTGGGCGTGCGCACTGTGCTGGGCGTGTCGAACATCAGCTTCGGCCTGCCGTGCCGCGGCTACCTGAACACAACGTTTTTGACGATGGCCATGTCTGCCGGGCTCGACCTTGCCATCATGAATCCCAACACGCCGGAAATGATGGCTGCCGTGCGCGCCTACCGCGTGCTGACCTCGCAGGATTTACAGAGCACCGACTACGTTGCCGCCTATGCCGATGTGCAGATTCAGACGACGCAGACGAGCAAGTCCGCCGCCACCGTGGCCGAGGTCGGCGCCGCCGCACCGGGCGGGGACGCCCTGTTTGAGGCTGTGCGCCGCGGCCTGAAGGCCGAGGCCCGCGCCGCCGCGGACGCCGCGCTGACAATGCGCGAACCGCTGGACGTAGTGAATGTCTCGCTGATCCCCGCACTGGACGCTGTGGGCGACGGCTTCGAGAAAGGCACGGTATTCCTGCCGCAGCTTTTGCAGGCCGCCACCGCCGCGCAGGCTGCGTTCGAGGCCATCAAGGCCAAAATTGCCGCCTCCGGCCAGGCGCAGGGCAGCAAGGGCAAGATCGTCATTGCCACAGTCAAGGGCGACGTGCATGACATCGGCAAGAACATTGTTCGTGTCATCCTCGAAAACTACGGCTATGACGTGCTCGACCTCGGGCGCGACGTTGACCCCGAGCGTGTCGTAGAGGCCGTGCGCCAGACCGGAGCAAAGCTCGTCGGCCTGTCGGCCCTGATGACGACCACCGTCCCCAATATGCAGGCCACGATCGAGGCCCTGCATGCCGCGCACCTTGACTGTAAGGTCATGGTCGGCGGCGCGGTGCTGACGCCCGACTACGCCCGGGACATCGGTGCCGACTACTACTGCAAGGATGCCAAGGCCAGCGCTGATTTGGCCAAGCAGCTTTTAGGCTGATTGTATAGAGCCGCGTTTCACGAAGAAACGCGGTTTTTTGCACAATTGTAAAATCTCACCTTTGTCAGCAAATCACCATTGCAGGGAAGTTCCAATTGATGTATAATAGTTGTGTTTACTGTTTTTGGACATTTTCCTTTATTTGTCTGTTTTAGGAGCGTATCTTTTGAAGCACATAGCCAAAATCGCAGCGTTCACCGCGATTTTTCTGATTATAAATCTGATTCTCTGCGGCTTTATGCCGCCCGATAACGGTTCCAGCCTTGACATGTGGCGTAGCTACCACCAAAAGCAGTCCATTGACATTGCCGTCATTGGTTCTTCTCTGGCTTCCTGCGCCCTGCCCGAAGAAGAACTCGCCGCCGCAACAGGGGAGACCGTTGCACTGATGGCAACAAACGCCCAAAGCTTGGATATGTCGCAGATCGCGCTGGAGACCCTGCTTCGGGAGCATTCTCCCCGGTATGTGATCCTTGTCATGGATCTGACCAACATGACAGGCAAACCCTATGCCAAAGCCCAAAAGGCTTTTTTATATGCAGAGCTGCAGACGGATTCCTGGAAGGATAAGCCCGCTGACCTGCTGCGCTACATGACCAGCCGTGATAACTTTACAGGTGCAGATTCCCTGAATGCGCTTTTTCCCTGGCAGAGCGGCAGCTGGCCCGCCGACTGGCCCGCTACGATCCAACAGAAATGGAATGCCGTACTGAATCGTCTGCCGCACCGGCGCGGTGCGGCCCATGCCCAGCCGGAGGATGCCGCGGTCATCAACTTTGACACTGTCGGTGCGGAGAACACCTGGAACCAGAACGCCCACGACTTTAGCGCGCAGCACATTGAGGAGCTGACCTCCATGCTGCAGCTCTGTCAGGAGAACGGCACACGCCTTTTGCTCATCAGCGCGCCCAAGACCACGCTGGATGTCGTGAGCTACGAGACGTATTTTGACGACTACGCCTACTTCAAGCAGCTGGCAGCGGAGTATGGGGCTTCCTATTATGACTTTAACCTTGCAAAGCCGGAGCTGTTTGAGAACAAAGAGCCTGACTATCACAAGGATTTTACCCACATGAATGCTGCCGGCGGGCATGCGTTCAGCCTAAGCATGGCAAAGTTTCTGGCCATGCTGGACGCCGGGCAGGATGTGGAATCGTTGTTCGAGACGCCGTCAGAATATCTGGCTGCTGTAAACTATATCACCAACGTCTACCTGACGCCAGAGGTTCACCCGGACAAGATTTTGCTGCTGGCCGGTTCCTACCACGGTCCGTCCGTACAGGCTGAATACGAGTTCTGGGTCAAAGCGCCGGGGGAGAGCGAATACAGCCGGGTTTCCGCGTATTCTACCCGCTCCTGGACCGAGTACGCAGCGGCGGAGCACGGCACCTACCAGTTCCGCGTGAATGCCCGTATTGTTGGTTCTTCCGCCGATTTTGAGCGATATTATGAATGTTCTGTCGATTTTTGATTTTGTGGATGGTGTAGTGTGGAAATCTATTCCCTGAGTTTCTTCCTGCTGGTCAGCGTTGGACTCATTTTATATTATACTGTTTTCAGCCGTTGCCAATGGATCTGCCTGTTGGGGTTGAGCCTGCTGTTTTTTACCGCCAGCGGCTGGAAGGGCCTTGTTTTTCTGCTTTTCACTGCGTTGACGATCTGGCTCGGCGGCTTGCAGCTGGCAAAGCTGGATGCCGATTCCGCCGCGCGGCGAAAGGCTCCGGGCATAACCAAGGACGAAAAAAAGGCCATCAAAGCACAGGCGGTGCGCTGCAAAAAATGTCTTGTTGCTGCTGTGCTGACTGCCAACTTTCTTGTGCTTGGCTACTTCAAATACTGGTCCTATTTTGCGGAGCTGCTCTCCGGTGCATTTTCGGCCACAGCGCCGTCCTCACTGGGGCTGGTCATGCCGCTTGGCATCAGCTTTTACACGTTTCAGGCCGTCGGTTATCTGATTGACTGCTACCGTGGTCGGCACCCGGCAGAGAAAAACTACGTCCGCTTTCTGCTTTTCATCAGCTTTTTCCCGCAGCTGATCCAGGGCCCCATCAACCGCTACGGAGAGATGGCCCCGCAGCTCACTGCCCGTCACATCTGGAACTGGGAGCGTACCAAGCGTGCACTGTTCCTGTTTCTGTTCGGTGCAATGAAGAAATATGCCATCGCAAACCTGACCGCCCCGACGATTGCCGCCATCCTCGACGGCAATGACCCCAAGCTGGCCGGTTCTATGGCACTGCTGGCCATTTTGCTGTACTCGCTGCAGCAGTATGCAGATTTTTCCGGCGGCATTGATATGGTATTGGGTGTTGCGCAGCTGTACGGCATTGAGATGATGCCCAACTTCCGGCAGCCGTATTTTTCTACCTCGCTGGGGGATTTCTGGCGGCGCTGGCATATTTCGCTGGGTGCGTGGATGCGTGATTACCTGTTCTATCCCTTTGCACTGACCAAGTCGATGCAGCGCTTCGGCAAGTGGGCCACATCGCATTGGGGCAAGCATTTTGGCCGTGTGCTGCCCGCTGCAGTCGCCAACCTGCTTGTGTTTGCCGTGGTCGGCATCTGGCACGGCCCGCAGGCACACTACCTTGCCTGGGGTCTGTATAACGGTCTTGTCATTGCGCTGGCTGACCTGCTGGAGCCCGCTTTCAAAAAGCTCAACACGGCGCTGCACATTCCTACCGAAAGCCGCGGCTGGCACGTTTTTCGCATCTTGCGGACCTTTATCATCGTCAACATCGGCTGGTACTTTGACCGCAATGAGTTTGTGCAGGGGTGCATCTACCTGCGCAACACTTTTACGGATTTCAATTTGTCCGCATTGGCCGCGAATGCACCCGGCGCTTTCGCGGCAGTCTCCGGCCCGGCCTGGGGGCTTGTCATCATCAGTACCCTTCTGGTCTTTGCCCATAGTGTGCTGAAGGAACAAGGCCGCGACCCTTACGCAGTGGTACAGCGGCTGCCGCTTGCGCTGCGCTGGGGTTTATACTATCTTGTTATTTTCATGGTACTCCTCAGCTTTATCTGCGTCAATGAAACCGTTGGTTTCCTCTATGCCAACTTTTAAGAAAAGAGCTTTCTATGCAAACAAACATTCTGGACTGGCTTGAAGCCACGTCCGCCCGCTGCCCGGATGCCCCCGCTGTGGGGGATGACCAGACAGACTGTACCTGGGCACAACTGGCCGACACGGCCCGCCGCGCCGGCAGCTTTCTGGCGTTCCGCACGATGCCGCGCCGCCCGGTGGCATTTTACCTGGAAAAATCCGTTTCCGCCTTTGCTGCCATGCTTGGCACAGTCTACGCGGGCTGCTGCTACTCGGTGCTTGACACCCGCCAGCCCGCTGCCCGCACTTTGCAGGTATTGGATACTTTGACCCCTGCATTTCTTGTTACGGACGAGGCCCACGCTGCCGCAGCCGCCGCGCTGGGGTACAGCGGGCAAATCATCCGGCTTGACGATCTGCTGGCCGCACCCGCGGACGCTGCCCTGCTGGCAGCCCGCCGTCGTCAGGCTGTGGACGTTGACCCTCTGTATATCAACTTCACAAGCGGAAGCACCGGTGTGCCAAAAGGCGTCACCGTCAGCCACCGCTCGGTGCTGGATTTTATCCCGCAGTTTGCCGAAATTTTCGGCATCACACAAAACGATATTCTGGGCAATCAGGCTCCCTTTGACTTTGACGTTTCGGTCAAAGACCTGTACACGGCACTGTACACGGGGGCTAAGGTGCAGATCATCCCGCGCGCTTATTTCAGTCAGCCCACAAAACTCATGGACTATCTGGCAGACCATGAGGTCACCATACTTGTCTGGGCCGTCAGTGCCATGTGCTTTGTCTCCATCATGAACGGCTTCAGCTACCGTATACCTTCCCACGTGCGGCAGGTATTGTTCAGCGGCGAAGTCATGCCCATCAAGCACCTGATGAAGTGGAAGTCCGCTCTGCCGCACGCCCGGTTCGTGAACCTCTACGGCCCGACAGAAATTACCTGCAACTGCACCTACGCCATTTTGCCGGACCGCAATTTTGCTCAGGATGAGGCGCTGCCCATCGGACGCGCGTTTCCCAACGAGAAGGTCTTTCTGCTGGATGAGAACGACGCCCTTGTCACCGTGCCCGGGCAGGCAGGGGAGATCTGCGTTTCCGGCACGGCGCTTGCCCTCGGCTATTATGCTGACCCTGTGCGCACAGCGCAGGCCTTTACCCAGAATCCGCTGAACACCAACTGGTATGAGCGTATTTACCGCACCGGCGATCTGGCCCGCTACGACGAAAGCGGCAGCCTGTATTATATTGGCCGCCGGGATTTCCAGATCAAGCACATGGGACACCGCGTAGAGCTTGGCGAAATTGAAGCTGCCGCTATGCGCTGCGACGCTGTGACCCGTGCCTGCTGCACGTTTGATGCCGAACGCCAGCGGCTCCACCTGTTTTACACGGGCAGCTGTGAGAAAGCCGCCCTGCTGGCTGCGCTGAAAGAAAGTCTGCCGCCTTTTATGCAGCCGAATACTGCTGTGCAGCTGGACGAGATGCCGCTGAATAAAAACGGCAAAATTGACCGCACGGCACTGGCTGCCCTGACGAAAAAAGGAGCCCATAAATGACCGACGCTTCTTTACAAAAAATTGCTGCCGCCTACAGCACACCGACGTTTGTCTTTGACACTGACGCTTTGCAGGCCCGCGTGCGCGCTATTCAGACGATCTGGGGCAGGGAAATCGACCTTTGCTATTCCATCAAAGCCAACCCATTCCTGCTGCCTGCCATGATGCAGGTCACTGCGCGGCTGGAAGTATGCAGTCCCGGAGAGCTTTCGCTCTGCGAGAGCCTGCATGCTGCGGATGCACGTGTTATCTATTCGGGTGTTAATAAGACGCCCGTGGATATTGCCCGCGCCGTGGCCGACGGCGTCGGCACCTGCACAGCGGAATCTCTGCTGCAGGTCCGCTATCTGCAGGATGCTGCACGCAAGGCCGCCAAACGGCTGCCTGTGCTGCTGCGGCTGAACGCGGGCAGTCAGTTCGGCATGTCAAAGGAGGATCTTTTCACCGCATTAGCGCATCGCAGGGAAACACCTGATCTGGAGTTTATCGGCATTCACTACTTTGTCGGGACCCAGCGCAAAAAGCTGGTCAATCAGCAAAAAGAGCTGGCCATGCTGCGGGAACTGTACGCTGAAATTGAGCAGACCTTCGGCCTGCGTCTGCCGGAACTGGAATACGGCCCAGGGCTGGCGGTGCCGTATTTTGACGGCGACGATTTTACCGACACACTGTCCCCGGCCAAAGACCTTGCGCCAGCACTGCGCGAAGTCAGCAGCTGGGTCCATCTGACCGTTGAGATGGGCCGCTTTTACACCGCCGAATGCGGTTATTACCTGACCACCGCCATGGACTGCAAGGACCACGGCGGGCAGCACTACTGCATTGTGGACGGTGGAATGAACCACCTGAATTATCTTGGCCAGATCATGGGTATGAAACGCCCGCATCTGCGCCATTTTGCTGCCCGGGCAGCTTCCGTACAGGACTGGACACTTTGCGGCAGCCTTTGTACTACGAACGATGTTCTTGTGCGCAGTATGCCGCTGGCCGGACTATGCCCCGGCGACCTGCTTGTTTTTGAAAACACCGGTGCCTACTCTGTTACGGAAGGACTTGGTCTGTTTTTGAGCCGCGACCTGCCGCAGGTCATTCTGTGGCAGAACGGCACGCCGCACCCGGTACGCAGCGAAACGCCGACCTATCCCATCAATACACCCGCTGTGTAAGATAATTTGAAAAGGAGAAATACCAATGGAACGTTTACTGGAAATTTTAAGCGAAATCAAAGAGGACGTGGACTTTTCCACCTGTACAACGCTGATCGATGACGGCATCCTGGACTCTTTCGACATTCTGCAGATCATCTCGGCCCTGAATGAGGAATACGACATTTCGATCCCCGCATCCGAAATCATGCCGCAGAACTTCAACAGCGCCGAGGCCCTTTACAAGATGGTCCAGCGCCTGCAGGAAGATTGATGTCCGGGATGCCCGAAATGCCCGAAATATAAGATAACGCTTGCATTTATTCCAAACTTATTGTATAATACTAAAAGCGGACAGGGCTGAATTGCGCTGTTTCGCGTACAGATGCAGGTCCCGCGCGTGGGCAGCCTGTGAACCATGTCAGGCGGGGAACCGAGCAGCATTAAGCGGCGCTTGCCCAGTGCCGCGGTCAAGCCTGCATCTGTACGCAAAGCAGCGCAGCCGCGTGCTCTGCCCGCTGTTTTTTGTAGCTTTGCAGGAGGTGAGCCGATGTACCGTGCCCTGTATCGAAAATGGCGTCCCCAGCGCTTTGCGGACGTGGTTGGCCAGACGGCCATCGTCACGGCCCTGCAGAACCAGATTTCTGCCGGGCGCATCGGCCATGCGTATCTGTTTACCGGCACCCGCGGCACCGGCAAGACGACCTGCGCCAAGATCTTTGCCAAGGCGGTCAACTGTCTGGACACCTCCAGCCCTGACCCCTGCGGCGAGTGTGAAATTTGTAAGGGCATTGACTCCGGCTCCGTCATGGACATCATCGAGATGGATGCCGCGTCGAACAACGGCGTTGACGACATCCGCGACCTGCGCGACGAGGTGGCCTATCTGCCGTCAGTCTGCAAGTACAAGGTCTACATTATCGACGAGGTGCACATGCTCTCCACCGCGGCGTTCAACGCGCTGCTCAAAACGATGGAGGAACCGCCCGAGCACGTCATCTTTATCTTAGCCACCACCGAGGTGCAGAAGGTTCCCGTCACGATTTTGAGCCGCTGCCAGCGGTATGACTTCACCCGCATCACGGCGGATGACATTGCCGGGCGGCTGCTCTACGTGGCCGGGCAGGAGAAGATCGAGCTGGACGAGAACGCCGCACAGTTGATTGGCCGTCTGGCCGACGGTGCCATGCGTGACGCGCTGTCCATTCTGGACACCTGCGCCGGTGTCGACAACCACGTGGACGAGGCGCTCGTCCGCCGTATGGCCGGTGTCACGGACAGGGGCTACCTGTTTGAGATCAGCGACGCCATCGCGGCAGGGGACTCCGTCACTGCACTGGAAAAAATCGCCGAGCTGCGCCAGCAGAGCGTCGATATGCGCCGCCTCTGCATGGAGCTCGCCGGGCATTACCGCAATCTGATGCTCTGCGCGCTGCCGGGCGGCACGTCACTTCTGACCGGCATCTCGCCAGAGGAGGAGGCCGCCTACACCCAGCGTAGGGACTTCCCGCAGCGGGAAGCCATCCGCGCGGTCAATGCGTTTGGCTCGGCACTTGAGAAAATGAGCCGCGGCACTGACCAGCGCATTGAGCTGGAGCTGGCGATTTTCTCGCTGACCCAGCCCGAGACTGCCGCCGCACCTGTTATCATCCAGCAGCCCGCCCCGGGCGGTATTGATGAGAAACGCTGTGGGCTTCATCAAGCCAAGGAGCTTTTCGTCCCCCAGCCCCTGGGTTGCCTTTGTCAGCGGACAGTGCAGAGACACCACGTCGCTTTCCCGAAACAGGGTTTCCAG
>OLRY01000034.1_pt1 | contig 177367 bp, 164 predicted proteins | sample 1672541 | NCBI WGS metagenome assembly OLRY01 (sample SAMEA3136697, study PRJEB25190) | human gut metagenome | biome: human gut; feature: human-associated habitat; material: faeces | place: Austria | collected 2013 | reverse complement strand
CTTGCATGTGTTAGGCACGCCGCCAGCGTTCGTCCTGAGCCAGGATCAAACTCTCAAAAATATGGTATTTAAACACATTAGTGTTAAAATCAAATTTTGAGTTTTGAAGCTCATTTTGATACGCGACGTATCTGGATTTTTTTGTAAAGTGTTTTCTCACTTCGTAAAATTTGAAAAGATTATCTTCTCAAAGTAATTACGGGTACTAATTTTTTAGTGTTGTTTAATTTTCAAGGTCCTTGCACTTTTTACAAATTTTTCATTTGTTTCTCAAGTGCGTTATTTATTTTACCACACTCGAAAGCGTTTGTCAAGACTTTTTTCAAACTTTTTTAAAAAGTTTTTTGAGCTTTTTGTGAATTTGCAGTCCAGAAATCAATCTGTGCTTTACTCACTTTTTACTCTTTTCTTGATTAAAAAACCTTTAAGTTTTTCATCACTTTCGTGCGACAGCTCTAATATTTTATCATATCTTCAAGCTATTGTCAAGACTTTTTTAAACTTTTTTCTAAAGTTTTTCGAGTTTTCTTTGAATTTCGATTCAGGAATTCAATCCTCCGAACATTCATTTTCGACTCTTGTCTTTCTCGAAAATCCCCATTTTATCGGGTTTTTTCGCCGCTCTCTCGCGACAGCTTGTTTATAATATCATAACCGCTCCCAAATGTCAACACATTTTTTCGGATTTTTTAAACTTTTTCTTTAAAAAATTTTTACATACTAAATATAGTCTTTTGAACAATTTATCAACAGAAAATATGGTATACAAACAAAGTAAAAAAGAAGAGCAGAGCTTCCAAAGATTCGCATGAATCATAAAAATGAAAGCCTGCCCTTAATTTTTCAGAAAAATTTATCCAAAGAAGTTCTGTACTGCATACATTACTGCATCAGAATCAATATCTAAATATAAGCCTACTGAAATAGATGTGTAGTGAGAATTAAGTATATTTGCTCTATGTCCTGACGAATTCATCCACGCATTAACTATACTTTCTGCTGTCATATCTGGCTGACAACCTATATTTTCACCCATATAGTCACAAGTAAAATTAAATGCTGTATAGAATTTTGTTCCGTTTGGACGAGTATGGTCAAATAAAGTTGCTGTTTCTTTCGCACGAACCGCAGAACCACTTGCACCTTTTGAATTAACTGACAATATTTTTAAACCAGCTTTATTTCTCTCCACATTAGTAAGTCTGATAATCTCACTCTTTATATTATTTATATCTGTTTGAGAGAATGTACTTCCTGTTATGCTTTTATAGGCACTATATACAGTTGAACCGTTAATATTCTTATATGTACGAATCCTATAATTATACTTCGCACCAGATGTAAGATTTCTGTCTACAAATTGAAGATTATTTGAACCACTAACAGTTGCAATAACTTTATAGCTTGAATCTGTCGAAAGCTTTCTTTCTACTTTATATCCGCTTATACCCTCTATTTGATTCCAAGCAACTCTTATTGCTTTATCAGTTTTGTTTTCAACTCTGAAACCATCTACATACATAGGAATTGTATAAGTAGTAAGTTCAGTATAATCACCAAGCACCTTATTTTCAGAAAGCTCTTTATAAGCTGCTATCCTATAATACTGGCTTTCCCCTGGGTAAAGTCCATCATCCTGATAGCTTACTGTACTGCCACCCTCAACAATCTTTCTGACATAGATTTCGCCTGTATTATTATTTTTCTTATAAATACAATACCCATCTGCACCACTTACTGATTTCCAGTTAAGTTTCAGAGAACCTGTCTGTCTGCTTGATGAAGTAAACGATGTTGTAACATCAGGACAAGTTACTGACAAATGCTCAACTTTTTCTCCGATAAGTGTTGTATTATTATAATTTTTATAAGCTGCAACAGCAAATCTATATTCTGTTCCAGAAGCAAGCCCTCTTGCAGAATATTTTAAGCTTTGACTATTAAGAGTTGCTAAAAGTTTATAATCCCCATCAGCCTGTGCAACATAAATCTTATATCCATCTGCTCTTGATACTTCATTCCAGAAAAATGTTATAGATGAAGTAGACTGTGTATCAGTTTTAATTGCAGATGTTCTATATGGATATGTGCTATTAGATGATTCTGCATATTCTCCAGAATACTTTTTTTCATTAAATTCTCTATAAGCAACTACACGATAAGTAAATTCAGAAGCTGATAGAAGCTCCGAATCCGTATAGCTTGTTATTGCACCATTACTTACAGTTGCAATTAATCCATATTTTGTTATATCTGTTGTGCTTTGCCTATAAATTAAGTATCCAGTTGCATTTGCAACCTTGTCCCAAGAAAGGCGTAGTGTTGAATATCCTGTAGATATTACTTTTAAGTTTTTAACTGATTCTGGTAAAGTACAAGCATCTATCTCGGCAACGTCACTTTTTCTCAATACATCATCTACATAACTATAAGTTACAATTCTATATGAGCAAGCCTTTGCCGATTCAAGGTTATCGTCTGTCCAGTAAATGATACCATCATTGTCATAATTATAATTATAATTATTGTATTGATTATAATTATGAATATAAATAATTTCGTTATATTCAGAATATATTGTTTCACCTTCTGCTTTTTTATAAATTATATATCCGTCTGCACCTGTCGAAGAATGCCATGCAAGCTTTATTGAGTTTGTTGTATTCTCATCAACTTTTAAGCCCTTAACCGCTGCTGTAATTGTTTCTCCGCTTATATACGATATTTCACCATATTTTTTAGTTTTTCCAACAAGTTTATATGCATCAATTTTATAATTATATACTGTTCCTGAGCTAAGTCCTTTATCCACATATTCTGTTGCATCTGCTTTAAGACTTGCAATTCTATTATAAGAATTTTGTGTCTTTGTTGATTCTCTATAAATATCATAGCCATCTGCACCAGCAGAGCTTTCCCACTTTAATTTAACAGAATCAGAAGTATAATCAATAACTTTAAGACTATTAATAGCTTCTGGCAAAGTATATCCGTTCTTATAAATATATGAGCCATAATATTTACTTCCACCTATAATTTTATAAGCTCTTACACCATAAGAACAATCTGAACCTGCTAGCAAATCTGTGTCTGTCCATTCATTAGTTTCTTGTTTATTTATAACTTTCATGGTTTTATATGCGGTTTCATCTTTAAGCTTTCTGACAATGACATAACCATCTGCACCACTAACAGTTCCCCATTTAACAAGAATAGAATTTGAAGTTTGTTCTCCTGTTGCAACAGTTCTAACAGTGGCTGGGCGTGTTCCAACAGCAATTTCTTGATAAGCACCTTTATATCTCTTATTGCCAACTGTCTTTATAGGCTGAACTCTGAAAGTATAATTTTTTCCTGCGGCAAGCCCTCTGATTACATATGAATTTGCAGATATATTTTCTATCTTTACAAAAGTTCCTGGTGTCTTAGATGATTCTTGATAAATGTCATAGTCTGTTGCACCTGATGATGTATTCCAAACAAGCTTTATTGCGTCTGTTGTAAGAGAGCTAAGCTTAAGACCTGTTACATCTTCCGGCAAAGTACTTGCAGAAATTTTTATGTAATTACCATACAAAATTGTACCATTAAATCTCTTAAATGCCCTTACAACATAATAATAATCTTTACCTGCTTCAAGCTCTGTATCAGTCCATTGTGTTATATCCTGACCTTCGATTACTTTCACTCTGTCATAATCTACAACAGTCGTAAATTTTCTATCTATAACATATCCATCTGCTCCGCTAACTGCTCCCCAAGTTAATGTTGTTGAGGTTTTACTTGTATTTGAAGTTATAACCCTTCTAACACTCGCAGGAAGAGTTGTAGTAGCTATTTCTTTATACTGTCCCTTATAGATTTTATCTCCGACTTTCTTGATTGGCTGAACTCTAAATGTATAATCTCTTCCTGAAGCAAGCTCTCTGATAACATATGATTTAGTTTGTCCATTCGCAGTACTTGCTATTTTTACAAATGTTCCAGGTGTCTTTGCAGATTCCTGATATATGTCATATGATGTAGCACCCTCAGAAAGACTCCAAGTGAGCTTTATAGCGGTTGAAGTGCGAGCATTCGTTTTTAATCCCTTAGTAGCAGAAGGAAGCGTACTTGCAGAAATTTTAATATACTTGCCATAAAAAACTTTTCCATCATACTTTTTATATGGTCTTACTACATAATAATAATCCTTGCCCGCCTGAAGGTTTTTGTCTGTCCATTTAGTAACCGATTGATTTGCTATAACCTTAACACGAGTATATTTTTTTTCTGTTGTGAGCTTTCTATCAATACAATATCCTGTTGCACCTGTTACAGCCCCCCAATTTATAGTAATTGATGTTTCAGTTATATCAGATGTTAACACTTTTCTTACGCTTGCAGGCAGTGTAATAGTTTTAATTTCCTCGTATTTACCCTTATACATTTTATCTTGATGTGATTTAATTGGTTGCACTCTAAAGGTATATTCTGTTCCTGATGAAAGCCCCTCTCTAACATACGAAGTTGTATATGAATCAACTGTGCCAACTTTAACAAAGGTACCTGGAGTTTTACTTGATTCCTGATATATATCGTATATTATAGCTCCCTTGCTACTAGACCAATTCAAAGTAATTGTATTAGTTGTTCGTGAGCTTACTTTTAAATTTGTGACACCAGATGGATTTGTAGCTGTAAAAAACCATACATCATCACTAAAAATTTTTTCGCCATTAAATTCCTTATAAGCCTTAATATCATACTCACAAATTGACTCTGAATCAAGCTCAGTATCTGTCCATTGAATAGTCTGTTGGTCATCTATAGTTTTTATAAGTTTAGGCTCATATTCAGAATCAAGTCTTCTATATATGTAATATCCATCAGCATTAGTAACAGCTCCCCAATTAAGTGTTATCGAGGTATCTGTTATATCTGAAGCCAATATTTTTCTTACGGTTGCCGGAGTGGTTATCGTAGCAATTTCCTCATAGTCACCTTTATATATTTTTGAATCAACTATTTTATATGGTTGAACTCTAAATTCATAAATTTTTCCTGCTGTCAGATTTTCGCCTGTCCAACTTGTAATTTTTCCATCTTCAATAGTAGCATATTTAAAAAAATTATATGGTTCTTTAGAAGACTTAACATAAACATAATATCCAGAGGCATCTTCTGACATATTCCAAGAAAGTGTAATTGAATTTGTCTGAGAAGTAAATTTTAAGCCTGTAATTGCTGCTGGCATATTACTTAATGATGTTTCTGTTGCTGATACTGAGATTGTACTTATTGGCATAGAGCCATAAGCAGAAAAAGCTATAATACCTGAAAGCAATATAACAAATATTCTTTTAAAAATACTATTTTTCATAAAAATCGCCCCATTCAACAATTTTAATAGTAATAATTAAATAAAAATAAATTGTTTTCATATTATAATTATAGCACAATTAAACAATAAGTCAAATAAAATCATATAATATTCTTCTTTTATAATAATTTTTGTACATTTTATCCTTATATTTTTTAAAGCATTTAATCTTATTTTATTTTGTCATTCATAGAATTTATTAATTGTTCATACTCATTCCATCTATCTTCTCTGATAGGCATAACAGGGTGCTTAAAATCATCAAATATAAGTACCAATGCTGGGCTTATCTTATTATGCCTTTCTATATAGTACCAATCTATCAGCTTTCCTTCTCGAATAAGTTTTTTAGCTACACTATGATAATTATAATACATAAACATCACCAAATAAATTATCCCCAAAGGATATATGTGTTATTCAAGAAAAAAAGCTTGATTACCCTTTTAAGTAATCAAGCCTTTAAAGGAATTATTTAGTTTTTAATTACTCATTTGATGCAGCTGCTGACATCATAGAGGACATATCTGTTTGCTTATAATCAGTTGGAATTGTAAAGATATCAGCTGGAACTTCAGATGTAAATTCGTTTATAACAATACTTGCATTTGTACCCATTGCATTTGTCTTTATACCAACAAGCTTATTAGTTTCCTTATCAAAATAATATGTCTGTTCTGCGCTAAGTCCGCTTGAGCTTGTCATTGAAACGCCCTCAGCAAGACTTACTTCACTTTTAGCTTCATAAACAACAGCATAGCAATCCTTACCATTGAAGTTTTCAATGCTATCGCTAATATATTTCATATTCTTTTCTATATCTTCAGTTGAACCGAGTAAACTGCTTGTCATGCTGTCAAGAGATTTTTGAACATCATCTGTTGTTGGTGTATAGTATGCAACTTTATTTTTATCGTCAAGCATCCATTGCTTTCCATCAGCAACAATTATCTTCTGGAAGCCCATCATAGAATATCCCAAATCAACATACATTTTCTGATTAGCTATATCTGTTGCCATTTCCATTGTAATTTCTGATGGAGTATCAGAGGAACTACTTAAGCCCATAGATGAAGTATCAATAGTCATATTCATATAATACTTACCATCTTTAACTATATCAATATAGCTCTTCTTGAGAAGGTCTTTAACTTCTGAATTTGAAGAAGATGTCTCTGATTTACTTTCATCAGCCTTGCTTTCAGTTTTATCATCAGATTTGCTCTCAATCTTGCTTTCTGCCTTACTATCAGAGCCATTCTCATTTACAGAAGAAACTGAAGATGTTGTTCCTCCTGCACTTTCAACCTTGCTTGTTGTTCCTGAGGAACTGCTGTTACAAGCTGCTGCTGAAAGAGCTAAAATTGACGCAAGAAATAAAACTGCAATTTTCTTTTTCATAAATTTAATACACTCCTTAAAAATTTACGATAGATATTTATTTTCTATCAACAATATTTTATCTCAACAGTATAATGCAGTCAATAGACAAAATAACAAATTTAAATAAAAAAGCGTAAGTCAGATTATAACTTACGCATAAATTATACTATTTTCCTGCTTGTTGCTTAGCTTCAAGTGCCTCCATAAACATACCTGAACGCTTTTTCTTTGGCTTTTCTGGCTTGATTTTCTTTCCACGAAGTGAAAAAGCAGCAACAATAACTTTTTTATTAGCCTCTGTAAAATTTTCGAGAAGCATTTCACGCTTTTTTTCATCCTCAATAGAATTAAAGAGAATATATGATATAATTCCCTTAACATCAAGGTCGCCCATATTATAAATATCATTCAATGACTTAGAAAGCTTTTCAAGGTTATTTGCACCTTCATTTTCAACATATTTCTTGAAAAGTGGCAAAATCTTTTCTTTAGCAAAAGTTATTCCTCTGAAATTAGCATAGTGCAATTTTTCATAAGCTATATCTTCCTTAAGCTCTGGAAAATAATTTACCATTCTATTAGCTAAGAAAAGGGAATCAACATTTCCGTCATTATCCTTTTTCTTTTTCTTGCGTGTCTGTGTAATAGCCTGTTGCTTAGGGCCTTGAATTGTTTCAATAAAATCTGAAGCTATATTATCAGCTTCCTTTTCAGTATCAACTTCTGGGTCAAAAAGCCAAGTTGCAACAGATTTCCAGTTATTATCAGGCTCAGCACCAGACATCTCGCACTGACGGAGAACCATACGCATTTTAGCTTTATAATATACTATATTATAAGCTGTATCTTCACTTGTATAAAGTGCTGTAATTTCCTTTTCATTTTGTGAATCTACATTTTGTCTTTTATAATCCTGCTCAGCAAGAGCTTTTTCTACCTTATCAGCTACTAAATCGAACGCACTCTGTATTTCCATTATATTCACTCCCGATAGTTATGCAAAATCACCGATAAGCTTTAATGCAGTTATCGGTGATTTTGATTATATCATATTAAATTCCGTTTGTCACTACTCAAAGCTAATCAAATTAAAGCTCTGATGCAAGATTCTTAATATAAGCTCTGAAATCGTCTTTAAGTTCAGGATGCTTAAGTGCAAGCTCAACAGTAGCTTCAAGAATACCAAGCTTATTGCCTATATCATAACGTTTGCCTGTAAAATCAACACCTATCATTCCGACTGTTTGTGCAAGAACTCTCATAGCGTCTGTAAGCTGAATCTCTCCACCAGCACCAGGAGCAGTCTTATCTAGCAAATCAAAAATATCAGGTGTAAGAACACATCTTCCAAGAATAGAAAAATATGAGAGAACATCTGCTTCTGTTTTTGGCTTTTCAACCATATCTGTACAGCTATAATATGTACCATCAAGATGTTCAACCTTAAGTGAGCTATATTTATGAATATTCTCTTTAGCAACCTCTTTAATGCCAACAACTGCTTTGCCATACTTCTCATATGCTCTGATAAGCTGACCACAAGCAGGGTCTTCGCCGATGATAACATCATCACCATAAAGAACTGCAAAAGGTTCTCCTGAAATAAATGAACGAGCACAGTTGACAGCGTGTCCTAAACCCTTTGTTTCCTTCTGTCTTAAAAAGAAGATATTTGCAAGCTTAGAAACTGAAACCACCTGATTATAAAATTCTTCTTTCTTATCTTCAAGTAAACGACCTTCAAGCTCAGGAGAACGGTCAAAATAATCTTCAATTATATTCTTACCTCTGTTTGTTATGATAAGAATATCTGTAATACCCGAATTAACAGCTTCCTCAACAATATATTGAATAGCTGGCTTATCTACGATAGGGTACATTTCCTTTGGCATACTTTTAGTTGCAGGAAGAACTCTTGTTCCTAAGCCTGCGGCAGGTATAACTGCTTTTGTAATTTTCAAAACTCCACTTCCTTAATTTTTTATATTTATATTTTTTGAGTAATAATCAGTGTATAAAAAACTGTGGCAAGAATGACAATAATAAATCGCATACAAGCAGACAAACTGCAAGTGCATTATTTGTTCCACCCTTTTCCATAAGCTTTTCATTCAATGCTTTCTTATTGCTTTCTGATACTTGTGAATCATCAGAGGCACCCTCTGTAATTGCTATAGATTGTTCGGCTTTTATTGATTTTATTTGTTTAATAACAAATTTATAATATGACCTATTTGCAGTAAAACCTATTATAAGCATTATTACAAAATTCAAAAACGAAAGTGCATATGGAAGAATAGCAATAAGCCCTTGGTCAAAAGGCAGCTGACAAATTGCATTAAAGAAATCTATAACAGTATAACCTCTCGGATATGCCTGATTAAGCCCTTGTGCAACAGTATCAAGCACACTTGCAGAAACAAAATATGTCACATAAGTCATAGTCATTGCTAAGACTGCCATAATAGCGGTTAAAATTCCACCAGAAACATATTTCTTTCTATATAGCATCCAGCCTCCGCCAAAGAGAAAGGCGGCAAAATTAAATCTGCTCTTACCTGTATCCTTTATACGCTTGAATATTCCCATATAGTATATGGTATTATTCTTAACATATTTTGAAAGCTCTTCGCCACTCACGCCGTCAAAGTCCTCATCAGGCTTAACACCTGCCATAAGGTCAATCTTTATCGGCATACCGCCACCAAAGCCACCGGGAAATCCTTCAAAATCTTGATTAGGATTTCCTCCGTCATCATTCATATTCTGATATTGATACTCTATAAAGCTTCTTCCGCACTGTTCACAAGCAACTGCATTTTCGTCATTCATATGACCGCAAAATCTGCATTTCTTGGTTTTAGTGTTTTCCTGCTCACTTTGAGTATCATCTTCTTCGTCTTTCCAAGCCTCATTGCTTCTATGCAAGTCAAGGAAAATACATCTTCCTTCCTTTTCATAACAGCTTCTATGATATGGTGCACCACATTTCGGGCAAACAACTATATCATCATCAGCCTTGAATTTTTCGGAACAAATGGGGCATTTTTTTCCAGTATAGTCCATATTCCCCTCCTACTGTGCAATTTTTATATTATATTATACTATACTTTTAGACTTTTTGCAAGTAAATATACAACTTTGCAAAAACTTCACTTAATTCATCTTTCATAAATAAACTCCATTTCTTGCAATACATAAGAATATCATCTATAATAATTTTATAATATAATTCCATAATATGGAAGTGATTTTGATGAAAAAAGTTCTTGCTTTTATTTTTGCAGTTTTTATGTTTTATATACCTTACTATGTTCATTCCGCCAATGGGCTTTATTTTGATTTAGAATATAGTGGCGATAAAATTCAACTTAATAGAGGCTTTGATATATATTTCAACGCTAAAAGTAATTTCCAGGCTAAAATTTCAGCTTTAAGACTTGATATTCAATATGATAATTCTAAACTTAAATTTCTTTCAGCAACAGCAAATACTGATATAGATACTTACGAACCAGAGAGCGGAACTGTAAGAATAGTTTGGCTAAATAACAGCGGACAAACTACATCTTCTCAAAGCGAAAGGCTTTTTACTATAAGATTCAAGCCATTAAACTCAACTGATAATGCTTCTTATAGTTTCTCGACCAAAATTTTTGAGGCTGTCAATTCTGATGCAGAATATCTTACAATAGAAAATTCACCATCTATCACTGTCAATAAAAGCGGTGATGTAATAAGTTCCGCAAGCAACACAAGTTCTAAAACAGAAAGAAACAAAACAGAATCCAATAAGAAACGAGAAACCTCAAGGTCTAAAAATAACTTTAATAAGGAATCCAACGAAGAACAAAGCAATGAAAATACAGAAGAAAATACGACAAATATTTCTATTGGAAATAGAAAATCAATAAAATCAGAAAACGGTTTTACATATTTTATCTTTGGTGCAGGAGGTATGCTAATCCTTGTAGTATTAGTATTCCTTGCATATAATCTTGGCAAAAAGCATAATAAGAAAAACAAATAATAGAGTTATATCATAAAAATACCTTGCATAAGCTTTATAAAAGATTATTATTTGGACGGTGTTTTTATGAAATTATGGAAAAGAACAATCGCCATTTTTCTGTCCACATTTTTTATAACAGCTATGCCTATCAGTGCTAATGCTCTTGAAGAAACCTCTATAACTGCCCCATCTGCCGTACTTATGGAGCCTGAAACTGGAAAAGTTCTATTTGAAAAAAACGCACACGAAATTCGTGCTTGTGCGTCAATAACAAAGGTTATGACACTTCTTCTTGTATTTGAAGCAATAGATTCTAACAAACTTTCTATGGACGAAACTGTTACAGCAAGTGCCCACGCAGCATCTATGGGTGGCTCTGACATATGGCTTGAAGAAGGCGAAACAATGACAGTCGATGAGATGATTAAGGCAACGGTTGTCGCCTCAGCCAATGATGCCGCCGTTGCTCTTGCCGAACATCTTTGTGGAACAGAAGAAGAATTTGTTGCAAAAATGAACCAAAGAGCAAAAGAACTTGGTATGAAAGATACTACCTTCAAAAACTGCAACGGTCTTGATGAAGAAGGTCATCTTACAAGTGCCTATGATGTCGCACTTATGTCCAAAGAGCTTATAAAGCATAAGGATATTTTCAAATACACAGGAATATGGATGGACTATCTTCGTGATGGCAAGACTCAGCTTGTAAATACAAATAAACTGCTTAAAAGCTATAATGGAATAACAGGTCTTAAAACTGGTACAACAGGCGATGCGGGCAGCTGTATCACTGCAACAGCCACAAGAGGAAATTTATCCTTAATCGGTGTTGTTCTCGGAAGTACTTCGGGAAAAGAAAGATTTACAGATGCGGCTACGATTCTTGATTATGGTTTTGCAAACTATTCTATGTATACACCCAAAACACCTGATGGAGCGGTAACAGATATTCAGGTTGTTGGCGGTATGCAAGGCACTGTTAAAACAGCCGTAAATGAAACTACACCTATACTTATCAAAAAGGGTGAAGAAAAAGGCATAACAGAAAAACTCAATCTTCCTGAAAGCATAGACGCACCTATTAAAAAAGGTGATAAGGTCGGTTCTGTTGAATATACTCTCGATAAAAAGAAAATCGCCGAAAGCCCTATTACGGCTGACGGCGATGTTGAACAAATGACCTTTTGGTCTGTTTTCTCTGTAATTTTTTCAAATCTTCTGACTTCAAGATAGCTTTCTATTCTTCTTATTGCTCAGTGTAGCTGAAATCAATTTTATTCTGCTTAAAACCAAGCTTTGCAAGAATAAGCGTATCATAATATTTTCCGTAAAGTTCAGGAGAATTCATTGCGACAGTAAGCATAGTTTTGCCATTCTTTGTAAATGATGAAATAACACAGCTTCCTGCCTCATCTGTAAAGCCTGTTTTCATACCGTCTGCATATTCAGAATAGCAATCCTCGCCTTGATTTAAAAGCTTATTAGAGTTTACCCAGTAAAATTCTTCTCCACTCTTTAGCTTTTCTGTTATCTGATAAGTTCCGCATATTTCAGAAATCAATGGGATAGATTTTGCATAACTTGCAATCTTGACCATATCGAGAGCGGTCGTATAGTGGTTCTTATCGTGAAAACCATCAGGATTTGTGAAATGAGAATGCTCTGCACCTAATTCAGTAGCCGCATCATTCATAAGTTCCGCAAAAACTTCTATTGCCTCTTTCGCAGGAAGCTTATCATTTTCCTTGAATTTTCTTGCAGACGCTACCGCAATAGTATATGCCGCATCATTACCAGATGGAAGAAGCATTGCATATAAAAGCTGTTTTGCCGTAAGCTTTTGACCTACCTCAAGTCCTGCAACGCTTGAATCTTCACCGATAAGAGTTATTTCATTTCCTACTGTTATAACTTCATCATTATCAAGAATTTTATTTGCAACAATAGCAGTAAGAAGTTTTGTTGTGCTTGCAGGATAACACTTAGCATCAGCATTCTTTTTATAAAGAATTATATCATTTGCAGTGTCATATAAAACTGCATATTCAGAGCTTAGCTTGTCACTTAATGCAGAATCCTTTATCAACTTTTCAGTATACTTAAATTTATTTGAATAATCAGGCAATTTAGGATCACGCTTAGGAATATCCTCAGATATTTCCGAAGATTCAACCTTAACATTCGCCTTGCTTTCAACAGAGCCTTGCGATGAGCTTGGTTCTGTTGATGCTGTCTGAGGTTCTGTTTTAAGCAAGGACCACACAAAAACTGTTCCTGCGGCAATAACTAAAAGTGTCAGCAATACAGTTGTAACTTTAAGAGCAGTATAATTTTTTCGCTTTCTCACAGCATATCTTTTATTTCTTTGAACCTTCATATATTTAAATCTCCTGTTAATTAGTTTATTTATTATAGTATAACATACCTTTTAAGAAAAATCACGCAATTTATACATAAACCAAATTTTACAAGATATAAGTTATAATCAAGCTTTCAACAAAATAGACATTTTCTATATCAATTATCAATTATGACTTGCTAATTTGCTTTCATAGTAATATAATATTTATGCAAGATAAGTAAATTGTCTTAAAGCGAAATTAGGAGGATTTATAATGAAATACGCAGTTGTTCTTTGCGACGGTATGGCTGACAGACCTGTACCAGAGCTTAATAATATGACACCTATGCAGGCTGCAAATAAGCCTAATATGGATTACCTCGCTTCTAAAGGTGAAGTTGGTTTAGTTAAAACAGTTGGTGCTGGCTTAAAGCCTGGCAGCGATGTTGCTAACCTTTCTGTTCTAGGCTATGACCCTGCAATTTACTATTCAGGTCGTTCTCCACTTGAGGCAGCAAGTATCGGCATTGACCTCAAGCCTGATGATGTAACTCTCCGTTGCAACCTTGTCACACTTTCAGATGAGCCAAATTACGAAGATAAGACAATGGTTGACTACTGTGCAGGAGATATTTCTACACCTGAAGCAGAAGAACTTATCAAATACATTGACGAAAAGCTTGGCTCTGATAAATTCAAATTCTATGCTGGTGTAAGCTATCGTCATTGCCTTGTTTGGGCAAAGGGTGAGCCACACCCTGGAGTATTAACACCTCCACATGATATTTCTGATAGAAAAATTACTGATTATATTCCAAAGGGCGACTATATAGCTGAACTTTATGATATGATGAAAAAAAGCTATGATTTGCTTATGGAACACCCTGTCAACAAAAAGAGAATTGCTGAGGGCAAGCGTCCTGCAAACTCAATTTGGCTTTGGGGCGAAGGTACTAAACCAAAGCTTGATAGCTTTAAAGGTAAGTTTGGAAAATCAGCTTCTATGATTTCTGCTGTTGACCTCCTCAAGGGTATTGGTAAGTGTGCGGAAATGAATGTTTGCCAAGTTGAAGGTGCAACAGCTTATATAGACACAAACTTCAATGGCAAGGTTCAGGCTGCCATAGACGAACTCAAAAAGGGACAAGATTTCGTTTATATTCACATTGAAGCTCCTGATGAATGTGGCCATAGAGCTGAAATTCAGAATAAAAAGCTTGCTATTGAAATTATAGATGAAAAAATTCTCACTCCACTTATTGCATATTTAAAGGATTGTGGAGATGATTATAGTGTTATGGTTCTTCCTGACCACCCAACACCAATTTGCTTAAAAACTCATACTTCTGACCCTGTTCCATTCCTCATTTATAGAAGTAATGATGAGAAGAATAGTGGTGTTTCTACATTCTGTGAGGAAACAGCAGAAAAGACTGGACTTTATATTGAACCAGGCTGCACACTTATGAATAGATTCCTTGCTGAATAATTTAATAAATTACGAAAAACCAGCCATAGCTTATTTTTTGAGCTATGGCTGGTTTTTTTATACAGAATAAATTTGATAAAAATTAAATCAAAACCTTTACAAATTCATTTAAGCAATCATAAGATTCTATAATTTCGCCTGGCATATAAACAGGTATTCCGGGCGGACAAGGACAAGCTGTATCCGCTGAAATTCTTCCAATCGCTTTTTCTCTTGGAATAAATTCACTCTTTCCAAGAACAGCCTCTCTTAAACTCATCACACGCTTTGGCAAAAAAATTTCAGATTTTTCTTTTGCAACAAAATCTTTATCAAGTTTAGTGAGTAATTTAATAGCATTTCTAAGCTTGGTAAAATCATTTTCAGAATTAAACGGAGTACATATAAATACAACATTTTCATCATCAGCAAATTCGGGTTCAACGCCCATACTTCTGAAAAATTCTCCTGCTGTTTCTCCTGAAATTCCGATAGATGCAGTATTCAGAGCTATTCTCAAAGGGTCGCATAAACCATCAGGCTGTAATATTCCTAAGCGGTCGGCTAAAATCTTAATTTCTGCAATTATAGGCTCAAGCCTTTTATAAATATCTGCATTTTTAGAAATATAATCTGCACAAAGGTCTATTGATGCCATTATCGGATATGGCGGACTTGTTGAAGCAAAAAGCGACATTGCCTCCTTTGAACCTTCAATAAATCTATCATCATTAATATTCAGCAAAGCTCCGCCTGTCAGAACAGGAAGTGTTTTATGCACAGAACAAGCAGTCATACTTGCACCAAGCGTTATAGGGTGAATATCTTCAGAGAGGAATTTTAGATGTGAACCATGTGCATTATCCACCAAGAGCGGTATATTATATTCCTTGCAAACCTTAGAAATTCCAACTATATCAGAAATTTCTCCATAGTAAGTCGGGCTTGTAATATAACAACCGCAAATATCAGAATTTTCAGCAAGAGCCTTGCGAACATCTTCAGCATAAATCCTACCCGTAAAAGCTCCATTATTTCTTGGCAAAAGCCATATAGGCTCAACTCCGAGAAGCGTCATAGCATTAACCGCACTTCTATGTATATTTCTTCCGCAAAGAAGCTTTCCACCGTTCATAGTTGCAAGTCTTATCATTGTCATAATTGCAAGCGAACAACCGCCAGCAGATATAAGGGTTCTTTTCACATCAAAAAGTTTTGCAAGATTTTTTTCTGACTCAAGAATAACACCACTTGCCTCAAAAAGAGCGTCTGTATCAGGTAACTCAGTATAATCAAGTTCCAATAATTCTGAGTTTATTATCCCTGATGACTTATGACCGGGAGTGTGAAAAGATGACCTATTCAATCTTTTATGATTGACAAGTGCATTATATAAAGGAGTATTCATAAAATCACCACTAATCTAAATAAAGTTCTTCCATAAGGTTTATAAACTCATCTCTTGTCATTAAGCGATTCAAAACTCCAAGAATTGAATTTGTAGTCATATTTTCCGGAAGATTCAAACGCTTTTTAAGTAACTCTCGTCTTTCTGAGGAATTACTTCCACCCGTCAAACCATAAACAAAGAAATCCGCCTTTGTAATTTCTTCCCTCTCAATAAACTCTGAATCACTGTCTTCACAGCTTGCACCGCATTTTCTCAAAGCTTCAAGTATAAGCTCTTTAGAAACCCCCTCTACACCGAGCTTTCCCTCTTTTGAACGCTTATCCTTGCGTTTCTCCTTGCCAAAAATATCAGGAATATATGCGTGTTTAATTTGTTCCTTAGGCACAGAACCTTTCAGAAAATTTCTTATAACAAAGCCCGCAGAATCACTATCTGTAAGAACGATTATTCCACGCTTTTTTGCAAGCTCACGAATAAGATATTGCTGCTCCTTGTCATTAAAAATTCCGAAACCATTTGTTGTTATAATCAATCCATCAATTATCGAGGAAAGCTTTATCTTATCATACTTTCCCTCAACTATAATCGCTTCCTTAACTTTAATCATTTACCGCTGTCCTCTTTTACAATCAGAAGTATTTTTGCAATCAACATCTCTAAAACCGTACGCTGATTACCTACATTAGATTTAAGCCTTATATCAGCATAAGCAATCGCATCAAGAATTTTAGAAATTGCCTTATTTGAATATTGCTTCATATCTCTTTCAGCATTTCTAAGTCTGAATTCCTTGCCCTTATATGGAAAAATATCCTTTAAAGCACTTGCCTTTTCACCGCTCTCAATAGCTGTTCTCACCCTATAAATATCTACAAATGCAGAGCTTAAGACTCCTAATATAACTTCAGGCTTTTCTCTCTGATAGAACAGTAAATCAAGCTGTTTATAAGCTGAATTATAATCCCTTCTGATTATCGAGTCTGACAAGGCAAATATTCTTGCTTCCATATTTTTCACAGCAACAGCTTTAATCGCATCATCAGTTATAATTCCTGAGCCGACATATGCACATAACTTTTGAGTTTCATTTTCAAGTGTATTCATATCAGTGCCACAGCTTGCAACAAGCTTTGCAGCATTTATTTCGTCAATCTCACAACCAAGTTTTTTTGCCCAGGATATTATATTTCTTTCGAGAGCAATTTCTCCTCTTTTTTCACAGCGAAGAACTGTTCCGATTTTTTCAGCCATTGTTGAGAATTTCTTAGTTTTGTTTGTTTTTTTGCCGTCTGATGTCAAAGTAGGCTGGGAAAAAATTAACACTGTACTTTCTGGCAAATCAGAGCAAAAAGCTATCAGACTTTTTAGGTCACTTTCAGAAATGGACTCAAAATCAAAATCATTCACACATACACAGCGTTTTTCGCTCATAAGCGGCAACTGTTCTGTGGCATCAGCAATACTCTGTAAATCTGCATCACTTGAAAGAATATCGCTGTCAAAATCTGATGATTTTTTTCCTATAAGCTTTGAGCAAAGATATTCTGTATATTTTTTAACAAGATATTTCTCTTCGCCATATATCAAATATAGCTGTGAAAAATTTCCTGATAAAATTTCTTTTTTAAAATCCTGTTCATTTAAAACAGCCAATTATTCTCACTCCAAATCGAAACTTCACCGCTCTGCGAAATTCTCATACGAATATTATCATCAAAGCAAGTAGCATAAATTGTATCACATATGCTTTCTAAATTGCTATATGGCTCATATACATTTTCATCACTGCAAGAAAGTATAATTTCAACAGGTCTTAGCAATTCATAATTTTCTGGTAACTCACTCATAACACAAATTGCTGAATTAAGCCATTCTCTTGGCATCTCTAAGCAATCTCCACCATTAGGTATAACAAGTATATCAAAATCTCCAGAAAAAGTAAAATGCGTAAACACTCCGCTTTTTGTTTCTATACTTGCAATTTTATAATCAGGTAAGCTGACATTATTCTGTATATCAGGCTTATATTCAATAATTTTTCCCTTTGTTTCTGCAAGACTTAATAAATTTTCATCAGCTTTTTCAATATCATATATGCCGATATTATTTACAGAATAATCTTGCAAAATTTCATTAGCATTTTTTGAATAGTATGAACTTGGTATTGTAATCATAAGATATTCAAACTCAGAAATTTTTCTTGTTTCTAAATATTCAAATAAGTCATAAGCCTTACTACCGCCATATGTAACCATAGAATTATTTTCACTTGAACTTACTGCAATATTTATTCCGTTATTACAATCAGCAATATAAACTGAAATTCCTGTCACCATATAAAAGTCATAAGCAAGAATCATCAGAACAAGTGTTGCAATTCCGCTCATTGCTGTAAATTTCACTGCAAATCTACGATTTTTAAGCTTTCGCACAATAAAATAAGCCAAAATCACAATAGCCAACCAAAATGGTACAAACGAGTAATTCATTCTGATAACCGAAAATGGCAGATTCGCAATAGTTTCTGTCCAAAACATAATATATTTTGCAATAAGCTCACAAACAAACATTATTGGCACTGTCAAAAATGATAGAATTACAGAAAAATTAAAAAGCACTGCAATTATTCCGAAAGCTATCATAATACTTGCCGGATACGAAATCAGCAAATTCGATATGACAGAATAAATCGGAAATTGCTTAAAAACTATAAGTGTTACAGGAAGCGTAAATACAGTCGCAGAAATTGTCATAGCTATAACTGATACTATCGAGGAAACAAATTTTTCGGCTTTCTTTTTCGGAATAATTCTTCTCAATGAAAATTTCTTAAATCTTCTTGGCTTTTTCTGTTGCAATCTTTCAATTATATTTGTTTTAATTCTTTCAGAGGCACAGAAAATTCCAAAAGTAGCTCCAACAGACATTAAAAATCCAAAGTCTGCACAGCTATACGGATTCAAAAGGCATATCACAAGCACAGAAAAGCCTAACGAATTAAATGGTTCGGGACTTCTGAATATCATTAGTCCGATTAAAAATATTATCTGCATTATTCCTGCTCTGACAACTGTTGGAGAAAATCCTGTAACTGCCATAAATACAAGTAATGCAAGGATTGATACTCCTGCACCAATACGCTTTCTGCGAAAAACCACTGCAAAAATCAGCATAAAAAGCTGTGCCACAATCGTTACATGAAAGCCGGAAACCGACATTAGATGTGACACACCCGCCGAGGAAAACATTTCTTTTTCTTCGGTCGTAAAGCTATGTTTATCACCGAGCATAACTGCCGTAAGCAAATTCGCACAATCCTGTGGCAAATATTCAGAAATAACGCTCTTTATATTTCTTCTAAGTAAAATAAAGTTATAATAAAACGGTTTTTCATAAGCTTTTTCGGTCACAACTCCGCTATAATGCTTTATTGCACCTCGCAGAAAATATCCCTTAGAAATATCATAATTTCCAAAAACAGAATCAGCATTTTGATATAGAGAAATTTTCGCATCAAGTTCATCATAAACATCAACATCATACAAAACGCTTGAGCTTGCAAGGATTTTAAACCCTGAAAGCTCTGAATTTCTGATTTTTGTAATCTCCAAAGGATAGTAATATTTTCCGTTGCTTTCGTAAACTTCATCACATACTGTTGCAGTAATTCTCTGTTCTGTGCCTGACAAAACTTCAAAAGTTTTCAACTTTTGCTCCACAAATGTTGAAAACATAAGCATTGCAACAGCTGATGTTATAAATATAAATGGCAATGCGATTCGTTTACGCAGTTTTTTGACAAAAAGAGATATAACAAACAAAATTGCTAAAACACCCGAAAGAATGTATGCAATATTTGAGCCAACAAATAAAGCGACCATAAGGGCAGTAAGATAAGTAAATCCCAATACCGCAAATGGACGCTTCATAATATTCCTCCATAAAAATGAATACTTCAGCCTTTATTATTAAAAATCAATCTAAAATTTCCATCTTAACAAATCTTCTGAACATCTTTCCAAGATATTCATCAAACATATCTGCATAATCCTTAGGCTTAATTTTATCGCCTAAACCAAGCAAATCATAAACAACGCTTGCCTCTCTCAACTTACAATTAAGGTCATGAAAACCGTTCTTCTCATAAAACTTCTTGCGGTTAATTCTTTCGGCATAATTTTCAGCCTTTTCATCTATCTCCTCAATTGCAAGAAAAAGATTTCTACCCTTATACTTTTCTTTCAATGCACCAAGAACACCACTTCCAAAGCCATTTCCTCTTGCTTTATCATCAATAGCAAGATAAAACAGATATGAAATATCTCTGTAACTCAACACATAGGCAAGACCTATCCATTTATCATTGCTATATGCCGCCCAAAAGTCTACGTTATCCTTTTTAGATTTACGCATAAGTAAACCAAATGGTGCTTTTTCATCAGCAGGAAAAGCTGATTTATAAAGCCTCTTGACACTTTTATAGTCAGGTGATTTTCTATTAAGTCTTATAAGTTCAATACTCATATTATGCAAGCTCAGTATTAAGCTTTTTACCTCCCAAAAGGTGGAAATGGATATGGAAAACAGTCTGACCGCCGTCAGCACCACAGTTATTTACAATTCTATAACCACTTTCATCAATGCCAAGTTCTTTCGCAATCTTAGCTGCTGTTACATAGATATGAGAAATAAAGCCCGCGTTTTCTTCTGTTAATTCATTAGCAGAAGAAATGTGTTTCTTTGGAATAATTACAACATGTGTTGGAGCCATAGGTGAAATATCGTGAAATGCTAATATTTCATCGTCCTCATAAACCTTTTTTGAAGGAATTTCTCCCTTAATAATTTTACAAAAAATACAATCTTCCATTTTTAAAATCTCCTTTTATAATTTTATATAACCAAAATCCAGAATTGGTTTTCAAAAACTCACTACCACTCAGCTATTGCACTTATCTAAAACAATTAAAAGTTTCTTTGGGTAGTACATTAACTAAGCATAGTTTAAATGTTTTCGCCAGCTCTTAGCATTTCTTCAGCATAGTCCAAAGACGCTTTTGTCATCTCAGTACCGCCAATAATTCTTGCAAGCTCTTGTTTTCTTCCCTCGTGGTCAAGTTCTTCAACTTTCGTAAAAGTCTTTTCGTCTCTAACGCTTTTAGAAATCTTAAAATGTGAATTTCCCATAGCTGCAATCTGTGCCAAATGTGTTACACAAAGAACCTGTCTACTTTTTGAAACCTCTCTTAATTTCAAACCAACCTTTTGTGCAGCACTTCCGCTTATACCTGTATCAACTTCATCAAAAATCAGCGTATCAATATCGTCCTTATCAGAAAGAACGTTCTTAACAGCAAGCATCATTCTTGAAAGCTCACCGCCTGACGCTATCTTTGAAATAGGCTTAGGGGGTTCTCCGGGATTAGTTGAAATCAGAAATTCAATATTATCAAAGCCAAGAGAATTAAGCTCGCATTTTTCTTGCACAACAACAAGCTTTACATTCGGCATATCAAGAAAAGCCATTTCCTCGCAAACCTTATCTGCAAATTCTGATGATGTTGCTCTTCTCTTTTCAGATAGGGCTTTAGCAAGCTTTTCTGCTTCTTTATAAGCCTTATCACATTCTTTTATAAGAGCCTCTCTGTTCTCGTCATACATCACAAGAGCATTAAGCTCTTTTTTAGCCTTATCAAGAAAATCAAGCATTTCCTTAATTGTAGAGCCATATTTTTTACCGAGTGTATAAATAAGGTCGAGCCTTTCTTCTATACTGTCAAGTGAACCACCGTCTGTATCAACTAAATCTGTCAAGCCTGTAAGCTCTGAAAGACAGTCTTCAAGTTCATAAATCGCTGATTCTATTCTTGAATTTATCGGCTCAACTTCGCTCATATATTCTGAAATATCAGAAAGCTGTGAGTTTATCTCCTGTAAATTTTCGAGTACGCCAGAACTTTCTTCATCACCGTTCATCAAAGCACGAGAGGACATAATTGCTTCAATAATTTTTTCGCTGTTCTGCAAAACTGCTTTTTGTTCATTAAGCTCTTCGTATTCTCCGTCACGCAAATCTGCATCTTCAAGCTCATCTATCTGATACTTTAAAAGGTCGATTTTTCTTTCTCTTTCGCTTTCATCAACAGTAGCTTTTTTGAGCTCAGCAGAAAGCTTTTTATATTTCTTATAAACTTCCTGATAGGCTTCAATTTCACTTTCTAAACCTGCAAGTTTATCTATATAGGATATATGCAGTTCTGGGGACATAAGCTCATAGCTTTCATGCTGACCATGTATATTTATAAGTTGAACTCCTATTTCTTTCAGTGTTGAAACTGTTGCAGGTCTGCCGTTTATTCTGCATTTATTCTTGCCAGTCGTGCTAATCTCACGCTGAATAAGAAGTTCTCCGTCCTCAAGCTCAAAGCCCGCCTCATAAATAACCGCAATAGCCTTTTCGGATAAATTTGTAAATTCCGCACTGACAAAAGCTGAAGATGCACCTGTACGAATCAATTCTTTAGAGGTTCTGTTACCTAAAACAGCATTTATAGAATCTATAACAATAGATTTACCAGCACCAGTTTCACCCGTCATTACATTAAGACCTTTTTTGAAGTCTATGCTTGTTTTCTCGATAACTGCAATATTTTCAATGTATAAATTTGAAAGCATAAAAATTCCCCTTATACCTTGCCAGAAGAGATGAATCTTTTCAACTCAGTAACAAGAGCAAGAGAAGCTTCCTCTCCCCTTGTTGCTATAAATATTGTATCATCACCTGCAATCGTTCCTACAACACCAGGGCGATGAACATTATCAAACGCTGCACATACAGCTTGAGCCATACCACTATGTGTCTTTAGCACAACTATATTAAAAGAGTAATCAACGCTTGTTACAGAGCTTGTAAAAATACTAAGTACATCTGATGGAATTATTGGATTTTTTTGTGGTGCAATAGCATATTTGTAATTTCCGTCACCAGCAGGAATTTTTATAAGCCTAAGCTCCTTAATATCTCTTGAAACAGTAGCCTGAGTTACATTAAAGCCCTGACCTCTTAATTCATTCAGCAGTTCCTCTTGAGTTTCAATTCTTTTATCCTTTATAAGTTCAAGTATTTTTGTTTGTCTTCGTGCTTTCATCAAATCACCATTCCTTATGGAGTATCTCCGCAAACAAGCAGAGCTTGGATTAAATTTCTAAAAGCTATTTTGCTTATTTAACATAAATTCAATAAATCAAAAGTTTCGCTCAAGCCTTTTCAAATTTATTATGAACTAAGTGCTATTATTAAATCTATGTTATATTTAAAGTCCTCTTTCCGTAAATTTATCACTTAAAACCCTATAAAAAGTCTTATCCTTTAACACAATCAATTCTGCATATATTTCCGCAGTAGTTATAACTACTGTATCGTCAGCAGTTATCGGAATCGTAGTTTCACCGTCTATTGTAAGCGTTAAATCTGTATCCTCTCTTGAAGCTGCATTAACAAGAATTTCAGATGATGGATTAAACAGCACAGGTCTTGAAAATAAAGAATGAGAGCAAATCGGAGTCATAAGTATACAAGACATAGACGGCTCTATTACAGGGCCTCCTGCTGAAAGTGCATAAGCACTTGAGCCTGTCGGTGTTGCTACAATAAGACCATCTGCACAATAATGGCAGATATAGCTTTTTTTTAGCCAAACATCAAGGTCGATAATCTTTGTCATAGAGCCACGAGAAATTACCGCATCATTCAAGGCAAAGAACGATTTGCTTCCACTTTTGGATTTCAGCGTAACCTTTAGCATTTGTCTTTTTTCAACATTATAATCTCCAGAAAAAAGCCTTTCAAGCATAGGAAGTTCATTAGGTTCAAGCTCGGCAACAAAGCCAAGTCTGCCCATATTTATTCCCAAAAGCGGTTTTTCAAAATTTGCGGCGTGTTTGGCGGCGTGAATGATAGTACCATCACCGCCAATAGTTACAACAGCATCACACTTCTGTATAAGAACTTCGTGTGATTCAAAAAAAGCTATATCATTATCAGAATATTTTTCTGATAAATCGGCTGTCATTAAAATTTTACCGCCGAATGATTTCAGAAGTCTTATAGCTTTCAGAGATTCTTCATACGCTCCATTTTTTGTAAGGTTTGGTATTAAGGCAATTCTTTTTAATGCTCTCATACTTACCTCCCAACTGCTTAATTAAAGCAGTACAAAATATAAATTTCTGATTATGTTTTATCCAGAGTTGAATGTGAAAGCTCCGCAAGAGCCTTTATATCTATACCGTCAACAGCCTTTGGATTATCTGATTTTCTTATATAAATCAAATATTCTATGTTTCCCTCAGGGCCTTTTATCGGGGAATAATCCAAGCCCAGTACATCAAAACCATTTTCAAGACAGAAATTATAAATTTTCTCTATAACCTCAATATGAACGGATATATCTCTTACAACACCTTTTTTACCAACCTTATCTCTGCCTGCTTCAAACTGAGGTTTAATCAAACAAACAGCCTCGGCATTATCTGCAAGAAGACTTCTGACAGGTGGTAGTACAAGGCACAATGAAATAAATGCAACATCAACACTAAAAAATTCGATTTTATCAGGAACCTGTTCTTCAGTAATATATCTGACATTTGTGCGTTCGAGATTTACTACTCGTTCATCATTACGGAGCTTCCAATCGAGCTGACCATAGCCGACATCAACGGAATAAACCTTTTTAGCACCATTTTGCAGCATACAATCTGTAAATCCGCCTGTTGATGCACCGACATCCATAGTAATCCTTCCGTCAAGCTTCAAGCCGAAAGCTGTCATAGCCTTTTCAAGCTTCAGACCACCACGACTTACATATTTAAGCTTATTTCCCCTAAGCTCTATTTTCACATCATCGCCATAGGTAGTTCCCGGCTTATCCGCCTTTTGATTATCCGCATAAATCCGTCCTGCCATAATAAGTGCCTTGGCCTTTTCTCGGCTTTCAGCGATACCATATTCAACTACAAGTTGGTCAAGTCTTTTCTTTGCCACAAAGTTCACCGTCACATTTTATTTTCTTTAGAATTACTTCTTCCATACCGTCAGTATCAAGTTTATATTTTTTAAGTGCTGAAGCGACTGTCGATTGTTCAACATACTGGTCGTCTATTGCGATTAAAGTATATTTTCCAGTAAAATCATTTTCAATAAGCTTACATAGAAAATGTTCTCCAATTCCGCCACAGCTTATGCCTTCTTCAAAGAAAAAGCAATATTTAAAATCTTTTGCTCCGATAACAGCACCACTGTCAATCGGTTTAACAGTATTAAGCTTTAATATACAAGCAGAGATTCCTTGTTTTTCAAGTCTTTCCATACATTCACAAGCGAATGAAAATAATCTTCCGTATGTAATTATAAGTATATCACTTTTTTCATCTCCGAAAAAGACATATTTTGAATCTTTTATCAAAAAATTTTTAGGTTTATACAATTCTCTGCCACGAGGATACCTTACTGCAACTATTTCACTTTCGTTATAAATAGCGTTTTTAAGCATAAACCTAAGTTCGTCAAAGTACGAAGGGCATAGTATTGTAACATTTGGAATATTATTCAAAAATGAAGTATCAAATAAGCCTTGGTGTGTTTTTCCGTCCTCACCGACAATTCCCGCTCTGTCTATTGCAAGAATAATATGAAGCTTTTGAATTGAAGCATCATGTATAATCTGGTCATAGCTTCTCTGCAAAAAGGTTGAATAAACCGCAAAAACCGGAATCATTCCACCCATAGCTAAACCACAGCCAAAAGTAACTGCGTGTTCTTCAGCTATACCTACATCAAAAAATCTGCTTTTATATTTCTGTGCAAAGCTTGATAAACCCGTACCAAGCTGCATTGCTGCAGTTATCGCACAAATTTTCTCGTCTTTCTCCGCAATCTGACAAAGAGTTTCTCCGAAAACATCAGAATAAGATTTTGAACCACCATTTGTAAGACCAGTATCAACATCAAAAGGTGCTGTTCCGTGAAAGCCTTTCGGATTTTTTTCCGCAAATTCATAGCCTTTGCCTTTAGTTGTAACTGCGTGAATAAGCACAGGACCTTTTTTCCTTTTAGCAGCATTTAATGCAGTAATGAGTTCTCCTATATTATGACCATCAAAAGGTCCATAATAATAAAAGCCCATATCCTCAAAAATAGTTCTGCTCTTAAAAACTCTACGCTTTATGAAATTTTTTAATCCTCTGAAAAATCCAAGCAAGCCTTTGCCAATAACAGGAATCTTCGTAAGAAATCTCTCAACCTTAGATTTAGTATTCAGATATGATGGATTTACTCTTATGCTTGTGAGATACCTTGCCATAGAACCAACATTTTTAGATATAGACATCTTGTTATCGTTAAGCACAACGATAAAATTTTTCTTTGAGCGACCAGCGTTATTCAATCCCTCGAAAGCAAGTCCTCCAGACAATGCACCATCACCGATAACAGCAACAACATAGCTGTCATCATCATTAAGGATATTTGCACATTGAAGTCCATAGGCTGCCGAAATTGATGTACTGCTATGACCTGCACCAAAGGCATCATTTGGATTTTCCAAGTGTGATGGAAAACCTGAAAGTCCGCCCTCTTTACGCAAGGTATCCATTTGCTTATATCTGCCTGTAAGCATCTTATGTGCATAGCATTGATGCCCAACATCAAAAACAATCTTATCCTTTGGCGAATCAAAAACTTTATGTAAAGCAACTGTAAGTTCAACAACGCCAAGGTTTGGAGAAAGGTGTCCGCCATTTTTAGACACAACGGAAACAATCTCTTGGCGAATTTCGTCCGAGAGATTTTCAAGCTCTTTTACCGAAAGATTTTTTATATCTTGCGGAGATTCAATTTTTTCAAGAAGCTTATCTTCCATTTTCACTTACTCCATTTATGACAAAGCTATATTACGATATGTTGCCTTATATTATACCACTAGTTTTTATGTCGTACAAGTTTTTAATAATTGTTATTTATTACGATTAAGTAGATTTATGGCAAGTTCACGAAGCTCTGCTGATTCGTCTTTACCAAATATATCAAGTGCCTTAACTGCATCATCAGTTAATTTCTTAGCAATCTGACGGCACTTTTCTTCACCATAAATTGACATAAATGTTGTCTTTTCGTTTTCTTCATCACTGAGAATAGGCTTGCCGAGAACCTCAGGAGTAGAAACAACATCAAGCACATCGTCAATAATTTGGAAAACAAGTCCTATTTTACCGCCAAATTCTTCTGCGGCCTTAAGTTTTTCATCATCTGCCCCTGCGGCAATACATCCGAGGACACATGAAGCCTTTAACAAAGCTCCTGTTTTTTTGCCATACATTTTTTCTAAGGTTTCAGCCTCAACCTTTTTGCCCTCAATGCTTAAATCTATGAATTGTCCTCCGACCATTCCACTGACACCTGCAAAGCTTGCAAGTATTCTTCCAGCGTCTGCAACGGCTTTAGCTGAGGTTGCCTTAACAGCCTTTTCCGAAAGAGCAGTTTCAAAAGCTAAAGTGAGCAATGCGTCACCTGCTAAGAGAGCAGTATCTTCTCCAAAAGCACGGTGGTTTGATGGTCTGCCTCTTCTCATATCATCATTATCCATACAAGGCAAATCATCGTGGATAAGTGAATATGTATGAATCATTTCTATTGCACAGGCAAAAGAAAGTGCATTTTCCTTGTTGCCTCCGCAAGCCTTACAAAATTCAAGGACAAGCTTAGGACGGATTCTTTTTCCACCAGCCATAAGGCTATATTCCATAGAATCAACAAGACCTTTGACATCATTATCTTTTATCAGAAATTCATCAAGAGCCTTTTCTATCATCTCTGAATATTCATTCATCAGCATTCTCCTCCTCTATATCAGAAAGTTCGGTTATCTTCTGTTCTGCGTTTTTTAATGTTTCATAGCAAGCGTTTGAAAGCTTTATTCCTTGCTCAAAAAGCTTTAGCGATTCCTCTAAGCTGGCTTCTCCGCTCTCAAGCTTTTCAACTATTTCACGCAACTTTGTTATATTAGTTTCATAAGAAATCTTTCTCATAAGAATTATCCTTTCTCATCAAGAGTAATCGCCTTAACTTCACATTCTGCTTTTCCGTCTGAAAGCTTAACCATAATATTTTGACCGATATTTAATTCTTTTGCACTCTTTATAACTTTATTCTTATTCTGAACAATACTATATCCCCTTGAAAGAACCGAAAGCGGACTTAAGGCATCAAGCTTCGCAGAAAGAGCCACAAACTCTCGCTGATTTTCTGAGAGGATAGCCTTAAAAGCCTTTATCATATCTGCTGAAAGCATATCAAGTTCATTCTTGCGTATGTTTATAAACTCCTTTGGACTAAGCAACACTTTTGATGAAGCTAAATTATCAAGCTCTTGCTTTTCAAAATCTATTCGTCTTTGCATAATAGCGGGCAGACTATCTTTTACACTTTTAAAATATGAAAGTAATTCTGTCATATTAGGAGTAGCGAGTTCTGCCGCCGCTGATGGTGTAGGGGCTCTTAAATCTGCAACAAAATCACAAATTGTAAAATCCGTTTCGTGACCAACAGCAGAAATTACTGGTATATCAGATTTAGCAATAGTTCTTGCAAGCTTTTCATCATTAAATGCCCATAAATCCTCAATAGAGCCACCGCCTCTGCCTATGATTATAACATCAGCGGCATTTGCTTTATTAAATCTTTCAATAGCATCAATAAGCTGTGCTGAAGCATTTTCTCCTTGAACAAGTACAGGACAGAAAACTACCTCAGCAATAGGGTATCTTCTGCCAAGAATATTCAAAATATCTTGAACCGCCGCTCCCGTTGGAGAAGTTATAACACCAATTCTTTTTGGATATGCGGGTATAGGCTTTTTTATATCCTCGCTAAAAAGTCCCTCGGCTGAAAGCTTCTTTTTAAGCTGTTCATAGGCAAGATTCAAAGCACCTATTCCATCTGGCTGCATATCTTCAATATAAAGCTGATATTGTCCAGTAGCCTCATAAACAGATACTCTGCCCCTCGCAATAACCTTCATACCTTCTTCAGGCTTAAAGCGAAGATGCCTTGCATTTCCTGCAAACATAACCGCACGAACAAGAGCTTTATCGTCCTTGAGCGAAAGATAAATATGCCCCGAACGATAATGGTCAGTAAGATTAGAAATTTCTCCTGTTATATAAATCTCTCTTAGAGCAGGACTTTCATCAAGCAATGACTTTATATAAAAATTAAGCTGTGAAACTGTTATTACAGAACTTACTGCCATTATTTCTACTCCTTTTCGTGTAGTCTATTTGCAAGTATAGCAACACCAGAGGCATTATCGCTTGAAAACTTGGGTTCAGCAAAAAAAGCACCATATCTTTCCTCAAAATGCTTTCTGATAATTGAATTAGACATAACTCCACCAGCATATACAAGCGGAAACTTACCATATTTTTCAATCAGAACTTCTGTCATTTTATCAAGCGTTTTCTGTATATTCATCAAACACGCAAAAGCCACTTTTTCTGGTGATGCACCGTCAGTCAACATTCTTGCACAAATGTTTTCAACACCGGAAAGACAACAATCTGTACCTTTAAGAGTAGCTTTTGCAGTAACTTTTCCACTATACTTCAAAGCAAGCTTTTCGAGTTCTGCTCCACAAGGAAAATGCAGTCCGAGCATTACTCCGACTCTATCTACAAGCTGACCTGCGTTAAGGTCTAAAGTCTTTGCGATAATTTCAATATCAAGCGGATTTTCCGTTCCTTTTTGAACTAAGAGAGCCTCAGTTGTACCACCAGAAACATGAAAAGCAATGAACTTTTCATTCATCAATTCAAGCTTTTTAGCTGAATAGAGAGCCGCCGTAATATGACCTGCCTGATGTGAAACAGTATAGAGTGGAACTTTCAAAGCCTTAGCTAAAATTCTTGCAGAATTAACTCCAACTGTAAAGCAAGGCATATATGAACCTTCAACATCACGAGGTCTTGATGAAACAGCTATTGCATCAAGCTTACCGTTAAAGCTGTCAAACGCCTCATCAAAAACATCTGCAAGCTGATTTGTGTGATAAAATACAGCGTCACTCTGTCTTAAACCTCTTTCACCATCCTTAACAGGCAAAAGCTTTTTGCAATTTTTTAGGATATTCTCCCCATCATAAATAGCAACAGAGGTTGTATAATTACTTGTATCTATTCCGAGAGTAAGCATTATTTTTCACCATTATTCTTTGCTGAACGAGCTACTCCACCAAGCACACCATTAAGGAAAGATGCGTCTTTTTCAGTTGCATACTTCTTACAAAGCTCAACAGATTCATTGATAGAAACACTTGTAGGAACATCTTCAACAAACATAATTTCAAAAGTAGCTATTCTCATAAGTGTAAGTACAACTCGAGAAATTCTGCTCTTGCTCCAGCCCTTGAGATTTTTCTCAATAAGCTCATCAATAGCCTCAAGATTATCATAAACACCATTTGTAAGGAGCTTTGTAAATTCTCCGATAGATGCGTCACGAGCCTCAACAGCACTATCGAAAACCTCTTCAGAATCATCGTCCTTAAACATACGCTCAAAGACAAGTGTAAAAGCCTCTTCTCTTTCCTGTCGTCTGTTAGTTAATTTCTTATTATTTTCCATAGCTTAATCCCCTCATTTCAGAATTATCTTATGAAATACCTTTTTACCCTTTTTAACTACAATATAACCCTTTTCAAAGTCAGCAGTTTTAACTGTATAGTTCGGGTCAGTAATCTTTTCACCGTCAACAGATAATCCACCCTGTGTTACAACTCGTCTGCCCTCAGCCTTTGACGGAACTATTGAAACATTAACAAGCAAATCAAGAATGCCTATCTCACCGTTTGTTAAATCGTCAGCAGAAATTTCTGTTTGAGGCATATTATCTGTATTGCTTCCCTTTGCAAATAATGCCCTTGCACCATCAAGTGCCTTTTTAGCCTCTTCTTCACCGTGAATAAGCTTTGTAAGTTCAAATGCAAGAATTTCCTTAGCCTTATTAAGCTCTTGTCCCTCTAATTTTTCAAGCTCCTTAATCTCATCAAGTGGAAGGAAGGTAAGCATTTTCAAGCACTTAATAACATCAGCATCAGCAACATTTCTCCAATACTGGAAAAATTCAAATGGGCTGGTCTTATCAGCATCAAGCCATACCGCACCCTTTTCTGTCTTGCCCATTTTCTTACCCTCGGAATTGAGCAAAAGCTTGATTGTCATAGCGTGTGAATCCTTGCCAAGCTTTCTTCTTATAAGCTCAGTGCCACCGAGCATATTGCTCCACTGGTCATCTCCGCCAAACTGCAAGTTACAACCGTACTCTTGGAAAAGCTTATAGAAGTCATAACTCTGCATAATCATATAGTTAAATTCAAGGAAGCTAAGTCCACGCTCCATACGCTGTTTGTAACATTCAGCTGTAAGCATACGATTAACGCTAAAGCAAGCACCAACCTCTCTCAAAAGCTCAACATAGTTAAGATTAAGTAGCCAGTCAGCATTGTTTACCATCATAGCCTTGCCTTCACCAAACTCAATAAAACGGCTCATCTGCTTTTTAAAGCAATCACAGTTATGCTGAATAGTTTCCTTAGTCATCATCTTACGCATATCGGTCTTACCTGATGGGTCGCCAATCATAGCTGTACCACCGCCAATAAGTGCGATAGGTCTGTTTCCTGCCATTTGAAGTCTTTTCATAAGGCAGAGTGCCATAAAGTGTCCAACATGAAGGCTGTCTGCTGTTGGGTCAAAGCCAATATAAAATACTGCCTTTCCCTCATTTACAAGCTTTTTGATTTCTTCCTCATTAGTTGTTTGAGCGATTAAGCCACGCTCTTGAAGTTCCTCATATACTCCCATTGGTTTATTTCCTTTCTAAAAATAAAATAATAAAACCCTCTGCAAATATAATGCAGAGGGCGAATATCGCGGTACCACCTCATTCACTGTTCAGCAAATGAACAGCCTTACAGCAAAAGCCGTTGCACAATAACGAGTGCCAACCGTCCCTCACTACGCAATTAAATAATCTTCACAAGGGATACTCAGAGATGTATTTCATACGCTTTTCTGAATGGCTCGCACCAACCGCCACATCTCTTTGCAGAACAAATCGCACTACTTCTTCTCATCAACGCATTTTAGATATTTTTATAATTATACACATTTTTTCTATAAAAGTCAACACAGCTATTCAATGAAAAACGAAAGCGGTAAGCCATTTAGACTTACCGCAAATTTTACTATTTAATTATTTATCTTATCTATTGAAGATAGACATAATATCATAGAATGAGTCATCGTCATCATTTGGAGCAGCATTTGTTGTCTGCTGTGCTTGTTGCTGTGGTTGTGCAGCAGGCTGTTGCTGTCTTTGTGGACGCTCCTGCTGTGCAACTGGCTGTTGTCTTTGTACTCTTGGCTGGTTAAAGCTATTCTGCTGTACAGGAGCCTGCTGTGTTGCTTCAGCCTGCTTTGCTGATGGGTCACCTGGTGTAGCACCAAGCTGATAAGGAGCTTTGTTGCTTACAGGAGCAGTGCCTGATGGCTTAAATGCTGCATCAGCTGTTGTAGGGAAACCTGTTGCAATAACAGTAACACTGATTTCGTCTTCCATCTGGTCATTGAATGCAGCACCCCAGATGATGTTTGCATCTTCGTCTGCCTGTTCAGCAATCATAGTAGAAGCAATGTTGATTTCCTCAAGGCTGATGTCAGGTGAGGAAGTGATATTGATAATAACACCCTTAGCACCATCAATAGCTGTTTCAAGAAGCGGACTTGAGATTGCATTTGAAGCTGCAACCTTTGCTTTGTCCTTACCAGAAGCTCTGCCGATACCCATATGAGCATAGCCAGCGTCCTTCATAACTGCTGTAACATCAGCAAAGTCAAGGTTAACAATACCAGGAAGAAGAATAAGGTCAGAAATACTCTGAACGCCCTGACGGAGAACATCGTCAGCAGCAGCAAAAGCATTTTGAAGAGTTATAGCTTCTTCGCTGACATACTTAAGTCTTTCATTAGGAATAACAACAAGAGAATCAACCTGCTCTCTGAGAGCGGCAATACCCTGTTCAGCCTGAGCCATTCTACGCTTGCCCTCAAACTGGAAAGGCTTTGTAACTATACCGATTGTGAGAATACCCATTTCTCTTGCAATCTCAGCAACGATAGGAGCTGCACCTGTACCTGTGCCACCGCCCATACCTGCGGTAATGAATACCATATCAGTATCCTTGAGTGCATCTGCGATTTCATCTCTGCTTTCGTCAGCAGCCTTCTGCCCGATAGAAGGCATAGAGCCTGCACCCTTGCCATGTGTAATCTTATCGCCAATCTGAATCTTTTGTGTAGCCTTTGAACGGCCAAGAGCCTGATGGTCTGTGTTAATAGAAATAAATTCTACACAGCTTACTCCCTCGTTAACCATACGGTCAACAGCGTTTCCGCCGCCTCCGCCTACACCAATAACCTTTATATGTACGATGTTATTCATCTCTTCTTCAAACTCGTAAGGCATATTTTTGCTCCTCTCAATTCGACATGATGTTTTTGCCAGCGACAACTTTCGCTTATACAGTCTATTATATAATTTACCACCATTTTCGGCAAATTTCAATACAATTACGCTATTTTATAAATGTTTTCCTATGAAATAATTTCTGCTAATTCTTTTTTTGTGTAAAACAACCATTAGCTTTAATAAATAATTCCAAAATAAACTTATAACGTATAATTATAACATTTTGAATAGCAAAAAAACAAAGGGATTTTTCATAAATTATAACTTAATAATCATATTTTTGAACTTTTTCCACTAATTTTCAGGTGCTCCAGAAGGGTCATAATATGAATACTTTCCTCCCTCTGCACACATGGAAACATCAACTGTTCCCTTGCTGTCTTTCTCAAGCTTTTCATCTATAATAAGTTTAGCTGTTTTAACCTTATAATTAAGATTTTCTGGAATACCAAGAATTATTGTAAATCTCTTATCATAGCTAAGCTTAACATTTGAAGGGTTAGTAACATTGATTGTCGAAACCTTTTTGATTTCATTTTCATTCAATGCTTGTGTAACATCATTTATAATGTTGTTCATATTTGAAAGCTTATATTCTATAGTAGCCGAAAGTTCCGTTTTCTTGAGTTCAGCACCCTTTATAAGTGGAACATTATATTTATTATTATCAAGAATTTCTATAATTTTCCCTTTAGCACTCAAAATATAGAACTTTCCATTTGTTTCTATTGCAGAAGTAGGCTTAGCCTCCTCAACATAAATTGTAACTGAATTAAATGGATTTTTCTTAATGCTTACCGACTCAATATAAGGAAATTCTTTTTCAATAATCTCCTTGCTTGGTTCTGTATTGCAAAGAAGGAGATTGGTTCCAATAGCGATTCCACTCGCATCTATAATTTCATCTGGTGAATATCTTGTCTTGCCCTCAACAGTGATAGAATCTATCTTAAAGAAAACAGTCAGACAAAGCACAGCCGCAATCATTGCAATAATCATAACCATTGAAGTATACATTGCAAGAATCTTTCTTCGCCTTTTCTTTGCCGAAAACGGCTTAGATGAACGCTTCATCTTACGCTTTTTCTTTGGTTTTTGCTGACTATCATTTTTTTTAGGATTATGCTTTATATCAGCTTGGTTTTCAACCTTTGGATTTTTTCTACTTTCACCATTTGATGAATTATGCTCATTCTTAGCAGCATTTTGATTCTGATTTGATTTTTGCTTAGGGTGATTATCCATAGGCTGTTTTGGCTTAGCTTCTTGTGTTTGCTGAGAATGATTTTTATGTACTTCACCAGCAGTTTTATGCTGTTGATGAGGATTTTGTGGTGTATGGCGTTTATCATTCTTAGTCTTTTGAGCCTTTGCCTTACCACTTTGAGCTTTCTTCTTACGCTCGCTCTCAGATTTAGCTCTTATCTCACGATAGCTTATAGTAGGAACCGAATCGTTCGCAGGATTATCTCTGCGTTTTTGTTGGTTTTTCTGCTCAAAAGACTTATCGTTATTCTGTTTTTCACTCATCTTTTGATTCTCCCCTTTTTATACTCTCGCAAAATAAAGATTTTTAATTCTATAAAATGGTTATGAATTTACTCTTGTAATACAAGCTCCAAGCTTTTTAAGCTTGCCCTCAATATTTTCATAACCTCTGTCTATATAATGAATATTAGAAATTTCGCTTCTTCCGTCTGCCCCAAGAGCCGCAATAACAAGAGCCGCCCCACCACGCAAATCTGTTGCCGAAACAGACGCTCCTGAAAGTCTTTCAATTCCACTCACAACAGCAACTCTGTCCTCTGCTTTGATATTAGCACCCATTCTCTGAAGTTCAGCAATATGCTTATATCTTCCAGAAAAAACTGTTTCGACAAATACGCTCGTACCCATACTCTGAGCCATAAGTGCCATAATAATAGCCTGTGCATCAGTAGGAAATGCAGGATACGGCATAGTTCTTATATATTTTACTGCACCTAAGCGTTCGGGTGCAGTAATTGAAAGCCCACTATCAGTTGATTGTAGTTTACAGCCAGATTCCTCAAATATCGGAATCACTGCCATTATATGCTCAGGCACTACACCAATCACTTCTCCAGTACCACCTGTAATAGCAATAGCCGACATATAGCTTATTGCTTCAATTCTGTCAGGGATAACCTTATGATAAGCACCACTAAGACTTTCAACACCGCAGATTATGACTGTGCTTTCGCCTGCTCCTATAATCTTAGCTCCACAGCTTCTCAAAAAAATTGTAAGGTCAACTATTTCAGGTTCTTTTGCCGCATTTGAAATAATTGTAGTTCCTTTTGCCAAAACAGCCGCAAGTATAATATTTTCAGTAGCACCAACACTCGGATATGGCAGTGCAATCATAGCACCCCTTAGTTTATCACGAACCTTACATTCAATCAAGCCGTGATTTTCCGAAATATCGACACCCATCTGCCTTAATGCCGAAATATGTATATCAATCGGTCTTGGTCCTAATTCACAACCACCAGGCAAAGAAATTTTTGCCTCACCCATTTTAGCAATTATTGCACCAAGAAATGTTATTGATGAACGCATTTCACGCATCATATCTTCTGGAATATCATTTTTAGTGATTTCCTCGTTACCGATTATAACGGAGCCTCCATCACGATAAGCAGATTTTCCCAAATGTCTGATAATTCTCATTGAAACATTGCAATCTGAAAGTCTCGGGCAATTATCAATATAGCATTCATCATCACAAAGAATACTTGCCGCCAAAATCGGCAAAACACTGTTCTTTGCTCCTTGAAGCTTAACTTCTCCACATAGCCTTGTTCCACCGTCTATAATCAGCTTTTCCAAAATCAACACCCTTTTCATAAAATATATTACTACATATATATTCTATGAAATGGCTTGTTTAATGGTGACAGATTAAAAAAATATTTAATTTACTTATCTTTTATATAACCTCTTACGGACAGTAACAATAGCATCATCCTTGACCTATGAGCCTTTTAAGTTTGAAAATTCAGAAGCAAATAACAGATGTTAATTTAACGAAAAAAGTTGAATGCGTTTCGACAGCAGAGTTACTCCGCATTTTAGCGAAACTTTTTAGTTTCTATTGCTCACTTTAATTATTTCTTTTTTGCCTTTGTTGCAGACAAAACTTCTATAATAACTGAGTAAATTCTCTTTGTAGCGTCAGTAATAGCCATTGCCTTTGCATTTTTAGTAAATTCTGCAAGACGCTCACTATCAGATGCAAGCTTATCAATTTCTCTTGTAAGCCTTTCAGGTGTAAGTTCGCTTTCTTCAATAACAACAGCGGCATTTTTATTTGCAAGAGCCATAGCATTGTGATACTGATGATTCTCCGCAACATTAGGTGACGGAATCAAGATTGAAGGCTTGCCCTGTGCCTGAATTTCGCTCAAAGTAATAGCACCCGCTCTTGCGATAACCAAATCAGCCGCCGCAAGACAAGTTGGCATATTGTTTATATACTCTCTTATATCGAGGTTAGTAGCTTTTTCGAGGTCAGCACCCTTTTCTTTGAGTAAATCAGGAAACCATTTTCCATACTGTCCATAAGCGTGGATATGCTGATATTTTCCGTCATTGGCACTTCTTGCAATAATATCAGCAAGAGATTCGTTGATAATTCTTGCACCAAGACTTCCACCAAAGGAAAGAATTACAGGCCTTGAATCCAAGCCAAGCTCTTTTCTTGAGGCTTCCTTTTCAGCTGTGAGGATTTCACCTCTTACTGGGTTACCTGTATCAACTGTTTTGCAGTTCTTTTTCAGATAATCCTTTGCACTTGGTACAGCAAGCATAACTCTATCAACAAGCTTAGAAAGCATTTTAGTTGTAACACCAGGGAACGCATTCTGCTCGTGAATTACAGTAGGAATGCCCATTTTTGCGGCTGTCCTTATTACTGGGCCGCTGACATATCCGCCTGTTCCAACGCAAATATCAGGCTGAAACTCTAAAAGAATTTTCTTAGCCTCTTTACTTGCTGTAATAGCTTTTTTAGCTGTAACAATATTTTTCTTAATTCCTGCCGGAGTAAGTTTTCTTGAAAAGCCCTGAATAGAAATTGATTTAAATTCATACCCTGCCTGAGCTACAAGCCTTTCCTCCATACCGCCCTTATTTCCGATATAAAGTATTTCAGCGTCAGGCTGACGAAGCTTAACATATCCTGCTATGGCAAGTGCAGGGTTAATATGACCCGCTGTGCCACCACCTGCAAATACAATCTTCAAGCTACAACTCTCCTTAATTATAATAGTTGGAAATTCGCTTTAAATTATTTTAGAAACAAAGCTTAAAAGTTTTAAGTCTTTTCTATATTGGCAGTTCTCGAGATAGAGAGAACTATTCCCATCTGTGCTAAAAGCATAATCAACGATGAACCACCATAGCTAAAGAATGGCAAGCTGATACCTGTATTCGGAAGCAAATCTGTAACAACCATAATATTGATAACAACCTGTATGCCAATCTGTGCTGTAAGTCCTATTCCAAGAAGTGAACCAAATTTATCCTTAGCTCTCATTGAAATAGTAATTCCTCTCCAAACAAGAAGTGCAAAAACTAAAAGAATAATCAAAGCACCGATAAAGCCCATTTCTTCACATACAACAGCGAAAATAAAGTCGTTCTGTGCTTCAGGCAGATACAAATGCTTTTGTCTTGACTGTCCAAGCCCCAAACCCCAGAAACCACCTGAGCCAATAGCATATAGAGAGTTTCTTGTTTGGTAAGTATCGTCCCAAGTCTGTTGGTCAATATAGTCAAGAGCCTGACCCCAAGCACCAATTCTGTCCATTGCATAGCCAAGATTATCAGTTAAATACAAAACAAGAATAGCAGCTACAATAAGTCCTCCAGCCAAAACAAACCAACGAAGCTTAACACCACTTACAAACATCATAACCGCTGCAAGGGAAATAATAATAACAATACCTGACCAGTGAGGCTCTAATGCCATAAGAACAACAGTTATTGCAAGAATAATAACCTCTGGCAGAACTCCTATTTTGAATGTTCCCATTTCATTTATATGTACCGAACCCCAGTGGGCAAAGAAAATGATTATTGCAAACTTACTGATTTCAGAAGCCTGCATGGTAAATATTCCAAGTGGCAGCCATCTATGAACACCTGTTGATGATGGTATAAATAAAACCACTGTCAAAAGCAGGAATGATAAAATCAATATAAGAAAAGCAAATTTATGCAAATGATGATAGTCAAAATATGAAAGAATAAACATTAAGCCTATTCCTATGGCTGCAAAAATTGCCTGTCTTGTCAAGTAATAATAGCTGTTGCCATTTTGATAGGCATATGCCGCAGGATAGCTTGCCGAAAACATCATTACCAAACCTATAAAAAGAAGTGCAATAACTAAAAATAAAAACGGCATATCAAGACCGAGTCTTATTGAAAAGGGTTTTAATTTCGCTCTGACTTTTCTCGGTGAAGCTTGGTGTTGTCTTTGCTCTAATCTTACGCCGACATTTTCATTATTAGCCCTTGCACCAGATGTCTGACTTGGCAAAATAAACACTTCCTTTCATAAGCCAATAAAGGTTTAAACGCGTGAAAGTATGAATGCACATACACCGCCTATAATAGTAACTACTGAAAATACAAGAACAATCTTAACCTCAGACCAACCGCACATCTCAAAATGATGATGAATAGGAGCCATTTTGAAAATACGCTTGCCATGAGTAGCTCTAAAATAAAGAACCTGAAGAATATCAGAGAACATTTCAACAATATAAACAATTCCAACAGGAATCATAAGGATAGGCATATCTATTCCAAATGCTAAGGCACAAACTACACCGCCTAAGAATAATGAGCCTGTATCACCCATAAATACCTTTGCAGGGTGAAAATTCCAAATCAAGAATCCAAGGCAGCCACCAGCAACTGCTGCGGAGAAAATGCTCATACCAATATATCCACTAAAGCTTGCAATCATCATAAAGAAAATTGCACCAAAGAATGTGACTGAACCACATAAGCCGTCAATTCCATCTGTGAGGTTAACAGCATTAACCATACCAACAATAAGAATTGCTGCTATCGGCCAATAGAATAAACCAATATCTACTGTTCCAACAAAAGGAATATAAGTAGTGCTTGTGCCACCGCTTAGATAGATTGAGAGCAAGTATGCTGCAGCAACAAGGAATTGGAACAAAAGCTTTTGATATGCTTTTAAGCCAAGATTACGCTTCTTGACAACCTTTATGTAGTCATCAATAAAACCAACTGCACCAAATGCAACCGCCATCAGAAGTCCGGCATATATTTTAATAGTTGCAAGACGAGTTTCTTCTGATGTTGAATGAAACAAAGTAACGCACAATATAGTAGAAACTATAATTCCTGCAATGAACATAAATCCACCCATAAGCGGTGTTCCCTGCTTGCTTTTGTGCCACTTTGGACCGTCCTCAAGTATTGTAGAACCGAAATGAACCTTGCGTAGAAAAGGTATAAGCCATACTCCCATCAATGCCGATATTCCGAACGACACCGCCGCCGCAATAATGGTCCACATTCCTGTCATTATTATTCCACCCTTCAAATTTACTCTGTATATTTTTGACTTCAGAGTTGATTTATAACATTTAGAACCACTGCAAGCGGAACTCCCATAGCAACAAGTGTTGAAGAAACCGCAAGTACCAGTTCTACTGAAAGTTGGCTTGATTTTGAAAGCTTAACCCTTCCGATAACACCTGTGCCGAGAAGCTCAAATACAGTTTTGTCATCTTGTGGATTTATATTTTTAGCAATCAAATCTGCCTCATTGCTGTTAATAGAATAGAACAGCACATTTTTTTCTTTAATACTAAGATTTTCGCTGAACGAATAAGGAAGTATGATGTTATTAAATTTTTCAATAAAATCAGCATTAATTTCTTCCGCATCGCAAAGCACAAGAATAGTTTCAAGATTAAAATCTTTGAGAATATCTTCTTTGAGTAACGAAGCATTTAAAATGATAAAATCGCAAATCTTGCTTGCTGTCATAAGAGCATCTTTACAGCTATGTTCTTCTTGATTAAGAGTTGAAACAATAAAACCTGCCGAACGCAAAATTTTAGTCAAAAGCATTGTCGCCTGTTCTGCTGTTTCACCTAAAACAGCAATAAGTCTGACTTTCTTATCAATCATTCTTAATGCACCTCACATCTAACCATATCAACGGCTATACAGCTAAATACTTTAAGCTAATCTAAAAATAGCTACATTATATTACTCTTTTGTTCAAAGGTTACGGTTATAACTGTTCCCCTTGATACAACCTTGCCCTTTTCTATGCTCTGAACCTCTGCGGTTACAGAATCATCGCTTGAAAATGTACCAGAAATTGTAATATTCAATCCAGATTGAGTTGCCAAATCAGATGCCTGAGACATACTCAATCCCTTAAAATCTGGAACTATAACAGTATCACTCTCTGCTGAATCATCAGTATAAAGGATAACCGTACCACCCTTTGGAACATATGAATATGGGTCAGGGCTTTGTGATATAACTGTATCACCATCACCCTTTATAACTGCTTTAAGCTCAGCATTTGAAACTGCCGCAGAAGCCTCATCAACAGCCATTCCACCATATGCAGAAATCTGTGTGCTGAGATTTTCAAGCTCACTTTCACTATATTTCTTTTCAACACCAAGATAAGGCAAAACTTCAGACATAATATTTCTAAAGCAAGGACCTGCAACCGATGCACCATAGTAGCTATCACCAAGCGGTGTATCAAAGTAACAAAGCAAAGCAATCTCTGGGTCATCACATGGTGCAATACCGGCAAAAGATGCAATATAGTCATCTATGCCATCATTGTTATTATCTCTGTGAGTTTCTGATGTACCTGTTTTGCCACCTATTCTATAGCCAGCTACATAACCATTCTTTGCACCACCGCTTATTGCGTTCTGCTCAAGCATAGCAAGAACTTGGTCTGCAACATCTTTACTTATAACCTGACGCTTAACTGTCGGTTCTGTAGACTTAATAACATTTCCATCAGAATCTGTAATCTGTGAAACGGTATATGGCTGCATAAGCTTACCATCATTTGCAAGAGCTGAAATAGCCATAATCATCTGCATAGGTGTAATCTGGAAGTTCTGACCGAAAGGTGCAACTGCAAGGTCAATATCATACATCTTGCCTTCAACACCATCTTGGTCAAAGAAAATATCCTCACTTTCACCAGGAAGGTCTATACCAGTTTTTTCAGAGAAGCCAAAGGCAACATAATATTGATAGAATTTCTCTGCACCAAGCATAAAGCCCATCTGAACATAAGCAGGGTTGCAAGAATTCATCAATGCCTCAGTAAGAGTCTGGCTGCCGTGTCCACTAAAAAGGTGACAACCAATAGGTGACGCACCCTCATAAGGAATAATAGAACCTGTGCAGTTAAACCGAGTATCATCGTCAACAAGCTTTTCGCTCAAAACTGCCGCAGTTGTTACTGGCTTAAAAACAGAACCTGGAGTATACGTATCACTTATAGCCTTATTTCTCCATTGCTTAGTAAGAGCATCACTTGTTGCTTGGTCTTGTTCATTTTCTGGAAGACTTTCTATTTCTTTTTTAGTTTTTTCATCAGCAATATCAAATGGGTCGTTCGGGTCAAAGGAGTCCTCAACAGCCATTCCTAAAACCGCACCAGTCTTAACATTAACCATAATCGCACAACCACGGTTAGCGACCTTATTCTCTACAATAGCCTGCTTGACATACTTTTCCATAATTCGCTGAATCGTTTCGTCAAGGGTAAGTGTCAGATTATATCCATCTTGTGCCTCTATTTTCTGCTGATACTGATATGGCATATTTGTACCAATCGCATTTTGAGCAGTTATAATTCGTCCTGGCTTACCTGTAAGATACTCATCATATTGAGCCTCAAGACCTTCAAGACCTTGGCTGTCACTTCCGACAAAACCAAGAACGCTTCCAGCAAATTCATTAAGTGGGTAGCTTCTCTTAAAGTCCTCAACGGTATCAATCGCCTGAACAATACCATACTTTGATTTTATATCTTTAGCAAACTCAAGAACTTTATCACGAGTCTCAGTTTCTACTTGACGCTTCACCTCTATATAGTATGACTTTTTCAATGTCTTTTTATAAAGTTCTTCTGAATCAAGCTCAAGAATTTTTGCAAGACCATCGGCAACTATATGGCGTTCTTCATCAGTTTCAAGAAAAATCGGAGCAATAACTATTTTCCAGACAGTAGCACTCTGTGCAAGCACCTTACCATTTCTATCATAAATACTTCCACGCTTTGCACTGATAGTAGTGTCGGCAAGCTGCTGATTAACAGCCCTTTTCTGAAGCTCAGGAGCCATATAGGTTTGAAGATAAAGAAGTCTTGCTGTAACTGAGCCAAAGCCTACAATCAAAATCACAAGCAAAACTATGAGCGACCTTCTCCAAAGCATAACTGTGGGACCTTTTTTTGCCATACTGTTCCTCCTTGTAATGCGAAAATAGGGTTGTAACAATTTGCAGTCACATCAGCAACCGCCTTGTTACAGCCCCGCCCTACTCTCCATACTTTTTTTGAAAGCTCTGCTTTATGACCAAAGACTTGTAAATGCGTCGGCTATCGTTTCAAAAACATTTTTAGGAGCATTTCCTTGCAGAATCTCTGCCTTATCCTCACCCGACATTGTAATAAATTCCTTTTGCATATTATCAGCCTTAGTCATACCAAGATTGCTTTCAGCATAGCTTTCGATTTTCTCCTCAGAAAGCTTACTGTCAATCTGAATCTGATATTGTGTCTGTTCACCCTCAAGTATGCTAATTTCATTCTCTGCTGCGACGATTTGAGTGTTTAACTCGTTTATAAGTACATTTGACTGTACAATAGTAATCGAAATAGCCGTAAAAATAACAACAAAAATAGAAATTGCAGCGACATAAAATATATTATGTCGTCTTCTTGCTTCCTTATCAATTTTTTCTTTAGGAAGCACTATCACATTATTCTTTTTAGGGTGTTTTTTAGGCTCAAGTTCAGGTGCAGCTTCAAATAAAGAGAGGTCATATGCACTGTTTACTTGCTCTTTCATTTCATCATCCCTTTCAGAATAGCTAACTATTCGTCAATTCTCTTATAATCCTTAATCTTCTCACAAACTCTTAATTTTGCACTTCTGCTTCTTGGGTTTTCCTCAAGCTCTTCATTAGAAGCTTCAATAGGCTTTTTTGTAACAAGCTTTGCACTTGGGGTATTACCACAAACGCAAATTGGAAAATCCTTTGGGCAAGTACAGCCCTGACACCATTTTGCCATTCTCTGCTTAACGATTCTATCCTCAAGCGAATGGAAAGTAATTACTGCAAGCCTGCCACCGTTTTTCAGCAATGAAAAAGCTGCGTCAAGCCCTTCTGAAAGTCTATCAAGCTCGCCATTTACGGCAATTCTCAACGCTTGGAAGGTTTTTCTCGCAGGGTGTCCATCACGCCTTGCTTTTGCTGGATACGCATTAGCGACAATTTCCGCAAGCTCAAGCGTAGTTTCGATTGGCTTAACTGCTCTTCTCTGTTCAATAGCACGAACGATACTTTTCGCAAATTTTTCTTCACCATAGAGCGTAAGAATTTTGCAAAGCTCGTTGAAGGGGAGTGTATTTACTAAGTCCGCAGCAGTTGTACCGTCTTTACTCATTCTCATATCAAGAGGTGCGTCGTGGTGATATGAAAAACCACGCTCCGGTGTATCAAGCTGTCTTGATGAAACGCCTATATCAAGCAAAATTCCATCAACTGAGTAAATCTCAAGCTTGTTAGCCGCCTCTTTCATTTCAGAGAAATTCGATTTATATATAGTTACCTTATTATCACTATCAAAGCGGTTATGTAGTGTCAAAATTGCCTCAGGGTCTTGGTCAATGCAGATAAGTCTGCCGTTTTCAAGTCTTTTTGCAATTTCTGACGAATGACCGCCACCACCTGCCGTACCGTCAATATAGATTCCGTCAGGTTTAATATCAAGATTTTCAATCGTTTCGTTCAACAGAACAGGTTTGTGTACAAATTCCATAGTTAAATTCCAAGTGAAGACATTAAATCAAACATATTATCTTCAGTAACCTTATTGTTATATTCGTTCCATCTGTCAAGGTCCCAGATTTCGGCTTTAAGTCCTGTGCCTATGATTACAACATCTTTTGTAAGGCCCGCGTAATCTCTAAGTGGCTGTGGAATCAAAACTCTGCCCTGCTTATCAGGCTCAAGCTCTGCCGCCCCTGAAAACAGGAAACGCTGAATATCCTTTGTCTGTGAGCTTGGAAGTCCTCTCAGCTTTTCACCAAGGCTATCCCAATCGCTCTTAGAAAGCACTGAAAGGCAGTTATCAAGACCTCGTGTAATATAAAATACACCACCAAGCTCTTCACGAAACTTAGCAGGCATAATCACACGACCTTTAGAGTCAATATTATGTTGGTATGTTCCCATCAACATAATCTGCCACACAATAGGTAAATGAGTTCCGTTTTATTCACTTCGCTCTACTTTTACCCACCTTTCACCACTTTATGTAATTATTATAGTATACCGCCCCCAAAAAAGCAAGTATAAAGCGATTAAAAGAATAACCAAATTTTTATAAAGGAATAGTAAATCATACATTATTATATTAAAAAAAACAACACATAATGCAGATGAACTGAGAATTTAAAAACTACAATATATAGTGTTATTTTATTTATGCATACAATAAAAATAATATATAATGTGGCCTTATATACATTTTAGCACAATTCGCATTAAAAAGCTACAAAAAATTCATAATTATTAAATTTTCGTTACTTTTACCAATAAACTCACTCTTTTTGAATCAATGATTAAAAATTCATTATTCTTTTTTCTTTTTAATAACAATAAGCTATAAAAAGCCTTAAAATCCTCTATTTTATGCGGTTTTTGCCTCGTCTTAAATATCGACTATTCTTATGTAAAATAGGTATAAAATATGCAAAAATGCGGCTTTTTACTCAAAATCGACACCTGATATCATCGTTTAATATAGCATATTATAAACCGCTATATTCAATCAATTTGTTACAAAATAAAAACCTTTGTTTTTTGTGCATTTTAACGAAACTTTTTATTATATTATCGTTTTAAAGATTTTATGTTGGGGAAAGCTACAAATTTTAACCCTTTTGAGCTTATAAGGAACTTCTCATCATTGGCACTTTGTCAATGTTTTGTTACTTTTAAGTTTAAAGTTGTATTTTTAGTTGAATAATTTATGCAACTAATTCTTGACAATACAAGCTTACCTTGCTATTATTGAAGAAAGACAACCACTAAATGAGGAGAAAATAGCTATGAAAAATATACTCGTTTCAGGTCTTATAAACATCGAAACAACCGCATCTGTAAACTCATTTCCCATTGAATATCAAGCCATAGATTATAATTTTTTCGGTGTAAATTCAATGCCATCTGGTGTAGGTCTGAACCTCGCCTCAGCACTGACAACTCTTGGCGATAAGGTTTCACTGCTTTCTATTTGCGGAAATGATGCCTTAGGTTCAGTTATCAAGCAAGAACTTAAAAATAGAAATATCAGCTCAAAGCATATCCTATCCATTCTCTCACAAACTCCACAATCCGTTGTTCTCTATGATAAAAACGGCAAAAGACAGATAATCTGCGACCTAAAAGATGCTCAAGAAACCACATATAATATAGACATATTCAAAACAGAAGCTAAAAACTGTGATTGTCTATGCCTCTGCAATATCAATTTTTCAAGAGAAATGCTCCCTATCGCAAAAGAACTCAATAAGCTAATAGTTACAGATGTTCATGTTATTTCATCTCTTGATGATGAATATAATCGTGACTTTATGCAGTACGCAGACATTCTATTTTTGAGTAATGAAAATCTTGGTAATGCAAAATCATTTGTTAAAGAAACCGCAAAACGCTTTGGAAATTCTATAATTGTAGTTGGAATGGGTTCTCAAGGCTCATTGCTTTATACTAAATCTGATGATAGCTTTACTGAACTTCCTATTTACAAAACACGCAAAGCAGTTAATACAATTGGTGCAGGCGATGCCTTGCTTTCCGCTTTTACACATTTCTACACAAACGGCTGTTCTCCAAAAGATTCTCTAAAACTTGCATCAATTTTCGCTTCATACAAAATTGGAGATAAAAGTGCTTCATCAGGTTTTCTTACAGAGCAAGAACTTTTAAAACTCGCTGAAAATATATAGTTAATATAAATAATATCATTTTTAAAATTTATATAATAATTATTTATTTTACTTATTGTAATATGTTTAATATTGTGCTTTAATATGTAAAAGAAAAGATTTTTATTCTTTTATATATCTAGAAAGGGAAATAATAAAAATGAAATTATTTGAGTTGATTGTTATATTCGTAGTTTTAGCTATAGACACAGTTTTACTAATTTGGGATTTAAAAGAAAATAATCATAAACATTCAAAAAGGAAAAAAGATGGACAAAGAGCAAATCATTTCAACACTAATAAATCTTAATTTTTCAAGACTTGAGGCTGAAATCTATATAACACTTCTTGGGGGCGAAATGTCTGGGTATCAGATTTCCAAAAAAATTGAAATAGCAAGACCGTCTGTTTATGCGGCACTTGAGCATATGTTTGAAAAGGGAATCGTTCAAAAGATTCAAGGCAATAGTTCAGAATATAAAGCTCAGCCACCACAAATAATCTTCAAAAAGCTCAGCAAAGAATTTTCTGAGAATGCTATTTTTGCTGAACAAACACTCACACAGTATTCAGAAAATCACTTTGAAAATCGTCTTTCCGCAATAAAAGGCATAAAAACCATAATTGAATATGCCAAAGATATGATTATCAAAGCTCAGAAGGAAGTTTTTATAAACACAGATTTAGAGTTGTCTATTTTTAAAGCTGAAATAGAAAAAGCCTCTGAAAATGGTACAGAAATTACAGTTTTTTCATTCTATGAACCAGATACAGAGCTTCCTTGCAAAATTTTCACCCATAATAGACACAATAAGCATATCGCAAGCCGTCTTATGCTTTCATGTGATGAATCTGAAACTCTTATAGCTAATTCCGATAATTCAGGCGAATGGTTTGCCTCTATAACAAATAATCCATTGCTTGTAGAGATTATAACAGAGCATATCCATAATGACATCTACCTTTTAAAGCTAAGAAATGAATATAGTGATGAAATCTATGATAATCTAAAAATCGGTTCATATTTTGAATCTCACAATAAAATAGTAAAATAAAGACAGCGTGTATCAAACTAAAATTGATACACGCTGTCTAATTTAATAAATCACTGAATTGAGCAATCGAGATAATGTTCAAGCTCTTCCTCATCCTTCTTTTTCTTGTCCTTAAAGATAAGAAATGCTGTAACAGCAGAGGCAATCGCAACAGTACCTGCAACAATCGCTATAATCCAACCAAAATTTTTCTTGAAATTCATAACTTGCACCTCCGTTAATTTATCAAGTAACTTATTCATATAATAATCTATTTTAAACAAAAAGTCAAGCAATATAACCAAGTATTCAAAAAAAGTCCATAAAAAATTGTTACAAACAGTGACTATTGTAAAAAACATTTCTCGACAAAGCTCCAAAAAAATCGTCACAGCCTATCATAATAGCTGTGACGATTTATAGCTTTATATGTATATTTATTTTTTTGCAGTAATCTTTTTTTCCGTTCCGTTTATAATTCTTTTTATGTTGTCTTTATGTCTGTATATAACCATTATCGCTATAATCAAAGTAATAAAGGTTGCAAAGAATACAAAGACAAGCGAATTAGATGGGTTAGGCATATAGTCCAAAAAGTACCTAAAACAGAAAGTAGTAATCGGATAAACCGAGGCATTTACTAAGGCACACTTAGATATAACTTTTGTTGTTGCAAACATAATCGCAAATACAACAAGTGCAGCTACAAGTGTTCTCCAGTCTGTCATAAGCATAACAGAAGCAGTTGTAACAACACCCTTACCACCCTTAAAGCCATAGAAGATTGGATACATATGACCTAAAACACAAGCCAAGCCCGAAATGTAGAAAGCATATTGTCTTACAAGATTCATTTTTTCGTCATTAAACCCTATAAGAATAAGGTATGCAATCAGAATCGAAACAACTCCTTTAAGAAAATCTCCTATAAATGTCACTATCGCAGGACCTTTTCCGACAGTACGCAGAACATTTGTGAAGCCTGCGTTTCCGCTGCCCATAGTTCTTATATCCTTATGGGCAACGATTCTTGTTGTAATGATTGAAGTATTTATACTTCCGATAAGATATGCAATAACTGCCGCAATCAAAATATAAATGCCATATCTACCAAAAACAAAGCTAAATTCCTCACCAAAGCTCACGCAAAATCACTCCTATTCTTTATCTCCACGCTCACGAACTATAAATCGCACTGGTGTTCCCTCTAAGCCAAAGGTATCTCTGATTCGGTTTTCGAGGTATCTCTGATATGAGAAATGGAATAAATCTGATGAATTTACAAAGCATACGAATGTTGGCGGCTTTACAGAAGCCTGAGTCATATAGTAAATCTTGAGTCGTCTGCCCTTATCTGTTGGAGGCTGTACACGAGCGGTAGCTTCAGCAAGAATATCGTTGAGCATACCAGTCTTTATTCTCATTGCATTAGCATTAGCCGCAGCATTTATATGTTCAAAAAGGCTATCTAAACGCTGACCAATCTTTGCAGAAATAAATACTATCGGGGCATAAGACATAAACGAGAAATCGTTCTCAAGGCTTTCACGCATCTTTTGCATAGTTTTTCCATCTTTTGCAACAGCGTCCCACTTATTAACAGCAATTATACAAGCCTTGCCTGATTCGTGTGCTAAGCCTGCAATCTTAGAATCCTGGTCTGCAAAGCCCTCTGTCGCATCAATCATAATAACGCAAACATCGCTTCTTTCGATTGCCATTTTCGCACGAATAACACTATATTTTTCGATTTCGTCATCTACCTTGGTCTTTCGTCTTAATCCTGCTGTATCAGTAAAATTAAACTCACCGAAATCATTCTTTACAAGTGTATCAATACTATCACGAGTAGTACCAGCAATATTTGAAACTATGCAGCGTTCCTCGCCCGTAATGCGGTTAATAAGAGAAGACTTTCCGACATTAGGTCTGCCAATAACTGCAACATTGATAATCTCGTTATCTTCATCTTCATTAGCCTCCTCTGGAAGCAAATCATAAACCGCATCAAGCAAATCGCCTGTACCTGTTCCGTGAACAGATGAAACCTGAATAGGGTCACCTAAGCCGAGATTATAAAATTCATAAAATTCAGGGTCAGGCTCACCGATTTTATCGCACTTATTTACGCACAAAACAACGGGTCTGCCACTCTTTTGGAGCATTGTTGCAACCTCTTGGTCAGTAGCTACAAGACCTGATTTTACATCTGTAACCAAAATAATGACATCAGCCGCTTCTATGGCAAGCTGAGCCTGTCTTCTCATCTGACTCAGGATAATATCATTAGAATAAGGCTCGATACCACCTGTATCAATCAGCGAAACCTTTCTGTTTCTCCATTCACATTCGCCAAAGATTCTATCCCTTGTAACGCCGGGCGTATCATCGACTATTGCAATACGCTTTCCGATAAGCTTGTTAAAAAGCGTACTTTTGCCGACATTTGGACGGCCGACAATCGCAACTACTGGTCTTGCCATATTATCAACTCCCTTTTTTCATAAACTTGTACCAATAATATTTAAAGAAAAAAATAGAGAAGGATTGCTCCTTCTCCCACTTAAAAAGAAACGATTAAGCTTCCTTTTTAATTACTTCTCTGCCATTGTAATAGCCACAGCTTCCGCAAACCTTGTGCGGTGCTTTGTATTCGCCGCAGTTAGGGCATCTCATAAGGGCAGGAGCATTGAGCTTCCAGACATTTGAGCGTCTTTTATCTCTTCTCGCCTTTGACGTTTTTCTCTTAGGTACTGCCATTTTTATAAACCTCCTTGCCTGAAATCTTTTACTGCAAAAGTGCTTTTAGCACAGCTAAACGAGGGTCTGGCTCGTCTTTATCGCAACCACATTCTCCATCGTTCAGATTTTTTCCGCACCTTTGACATAATCCCTTGCAATCCTTTTTACATAGCAACTTTGCTGGAAACTCAAGAAAAATATCATCTCTCAGCAAATCTTCAATTTCAAGGTTATAGTCAGGTACTTCTATATATTCGTCACTGCTTTCATTAGAAAGCGAAAGAACGAGTATATGCTCAAAGTGATAGTTTAAAACCCTTGTTGTACTCTTTCCGCATCTATCACAATCGAAAATAACCTCAAGCTCAACATCAGCATCAAGAGTAATAAGACCAGCTCTGTTTCTAACTAAAACATCAGCCTTAACAGGTTTTTCAAAGCGTCTTGCCTGCAATTTCTCTCCAAGCAGAAACTCAAAAGAGGTTTCTAAGCTTTCACCCTCGGTTAAAAATACTTTTTTAAGTTCAAGAAGCATATAATCACCACCGTGGATTTTAAAAAAGTGCCGAGATGCAGACGCAAGACACTTGCGTTCTAATAACGCACTATCAATAATTATAAAGACTTTCTCGCATTTTGTCAAGTAAAAATCGAAAAAAGCTACAACTTTTTCAAGAACAAATTTCTTGATTAAAACGCTATTTTTTCGCAGGCTTTTTGAAAAGTTCCTTTGCACCTATAAATAAAAGCAGTACCCCAAAAAGTTTAGAAAGCCAATAGCCATCTATGAAATCAGAAATTATAGAGCCTATTATTGCTCCGCAAATTCCCATAAAAGCAAAGGGAACTGCAAGCTTCCAATTTATCAGCTTTCTTTTAGTATATATAACAACTGAAAAAATTGCAGGAAGTATGAAGAATATTAGGTTTATTCCTTGTGCTTGTTGCTGTGGAATTTCAAGAAATAAGGTCAGACAGATTATTAAAACTCCGCCTCCGCCCATTCCAAGTGAGGCAAAAATTCCTGAGATTATTCCAGAAATCGCTCCTATAAGAAAGTTCATCGTATAATCAGCCTTATCCCTGCCCAAAGCATCATAAGTGCAAAGATTTTTCTAAGCATATTTCCACTAAGCTTTTTCATCAGCACAACGCCTATGGCAGAGCCAAGCAAGCCCCATAGCAGATATGGCAAAGCATCATAAACAGAAACCGCTCCCTGTTGGAGATAGAATAAAGCACTCACTGCACATATGGGTAAAATTACTGCAACACTTGTTGCGTGAGCCTGTTTTTCAGAAAGCTTAGTTTTAAGAATGGGTACAACTACCATTCCTCCTCCAGCCCCCAACATTCCGTTTAGAAATCCTGCCAAAGTTCCCCAAAGCGAAAACAGCTTTTTCTTCATAGAATCCCACCGCTTTTTTCAATATTACATCTATTTTCCCACAGGATAAGGGAAATATTCATAGATTATAAAAAAAGCTTTAACCTACAATAACCTTTCCCTCTGGAAGAATTTTTCCATTAGGATTAGCTTTTCTGCCTGAAACTGAAAGGAACAATGCAAGTGGTCCTACTCGACCTATGAGCATAGTAAGTATCAAAATAAGTTTTGAGACAATCGAAAGATTTGCTGTGACCGATGCTGAAAGCCCTGTTGTAGAATATGCCGAGGTCGTTTCAAGTAATATATTAAACATAGATATATTCTGTTCGCTTTCTATTGCGGCAATAATGCCAGTAATGACAAGAATATATGTTAATGATATAACTGAAATTGCAATAGCACTATTTACAACCTTCTGATTTATTTTATGCTTACCAAAAACAGTTCCGTCCTTACCTTTAAGTACGCTTATAACCGTTGCAAAAATAACAACAATAGTTGTAGTCTTAACACCGCCACCCGTTGAAACAGGTGATGCACCTATAAACATCAATATTACAGTAATAAACTTCGTCACATCGTGAACCTGACTTAAATCAACAGCTGCAAAACCTGCTGTTCTTGAAGTTACAGACTGAAAGAACGAAACATTTATCTGTTCGGCAATGCCGCTGCCAGAAAGTGTATTGCTACACTCGCTTACAAAAAATGCAATCGCACCAAATACTATTAAAATCCCTGTTGTTATAAGCACTATTTTAGAATGATAGGAAACTTCTATACGCTTTCTCTTGCGAGTAATTTTCTCCTTAATCTGTTTCTGAAGGTCAAATACAACCAAAAAACCTATTCCACCCACTACTATCAAAAGCATAACAATAACCGAAACATAAATATCATTCGCAAAAAGAATCATTCCTTTACCCGGCTCAATAAATCCAAAAAGGTCAAAACCTGCATTGCAAAATGATGAAATAGCTGTAAAAATAGAAATCCATATTCCAAGCAAACCAAATTTCGGTATAAATGCAAAGCCTAACAATATTGCTCCAACAATTTCGCAAGAAAATGTCATAAGCATTATAATTTTAATCAACTTAGGAATATCTGTAATACTTCCACTTGTATACTCCTTAACAATCTGCAAATCACGCAAACCAAGCTTTTTTCTTGCAATAAGCGTAAATGCAGAAGCAAATGTAAGCAATCCAAGTCCGCCACATTGAATCAGCACTAATATTACTGCTTGTCCAAAGTACGACCAACCAGTGAAGGTATCACATATACTCAATCCTGTTACACAGGTCGCCGATGTTGCTGTAAATAAACAATCAATAAACGGTTTTGATACACCATCAGCAGATGAAAACGGCAGCTTTAAAAGCAAGCCACCTAAAAGCATTAAAAGTACAAAGCTCAAAACAACAAGTCTGATTGGAGTAAAGGATTTTATTTTCTTTAAAAATCCACCCTCTATTTTTTCATTAATCAAAATTTCTACCTCTCTGAATTTACAGCTATACGCATTATTTTTCTTATATGATGTATAATACTACTATTATTATAAAAAATCAAGTATACATAAGAATACAAATAAACAGACAGCAACTGTTAAATTGCTGTCTGAATACTCATAATATTATTTTGTAACTGTAATTTTGAAATACTTAGTAGCAGTCTTTCTATTTGCATCTGCAATCTTAACTGCAAATTCATACTTAATAGCTCTTACAGGCTTTTTAGTAAATGTTGCATTAGTTGTAGTTCCTGTTAAGGCTGTCCATTTAGAATCGCCTTGAGGTCTGCAATAATACTTATACTTATATGGCGCTGTTCCACCTGTTGCCTTTGCTGCAAGCTTAACAGAGCTGCCAAGCTTAATATTTGTTGCACTGATTGTTGATACATTAGAAAGTGCTGGATTAACCCTTACTTTAAAATACTTAGTAGATGTTTTTCCTTTTGCATCTGCAATCTTAACTGCAAACTGATAAGTGATTGCTCTTGCAGGCTTTTTAGTAAGTGTTGCATTAGTTGTAGTTCCTGTTAAGGCTGTCCATTTAGAATCTCCCTCAGGCTTGCAATAATACTTAAATTTGTAAGGTGCTGTTCCACCTGTTGCACTTGCTGTAAGCTTAATAGAACTGCCAAGTGTAATATTTGTTGCACTAATTGTTGAAGTATTTGCAAGGGGTTGAGAAATCTTTGGTATAACAGTTATATCGGTTTTATCTCCGCATACTGTACAATGATGTGATTTACTTCCTTCTGATGTAGTAGTTGGTTCAACATCTATTGTCCAATCCTTAGAATAGCTATGTGCTATTTTAGGAACAATCTCGTTCTTAGTTTCGCCACAGATAGAGCAAGTATACGATTTGCTTCCCTCTTTAGTACAGCTTGCTGCTACATCAGATGTAAGCTTATAATCATGTTTGCATACTGCTGTAATATCAGTAGTATATGTAACTCCATTGTATGTTGCGTATACCCTCATAGTACCTAAATCTTTAGCTGTTATAAAAAGTCTTCCTGATGAAAGGTAATAATCAAAGGAATCATAACTGCCACCCAGTGACCAAGAGAAATTCAAGGTTTTAAGTGGATTATTATAAGGCACTACTGAAATAGTATCTCCGACATATACAGTATAGTTATCCTCTTTAAAACCAAGCTCATTATACTGGCTGTCTTTATCAAAGAGGTCGAAGAAATTAACATCATATGAGATTGATGTTGAAATACCATCCTTTTTTAGACCATTAATCTTAACACTTACAGTATCATTTTCAGGAAATTGACCAACATTAAAAATAATACATCTATTCATACCGTAACCATCATTATTTACAGTAAGATAATTTGTTTTCATATCAGTAGATGTCTTATCAAGATGCCACGATTTATTAAGCAGCTTTGAGCTTAAATCTACTGTAATATTTTCAAGGCTTGGGTACTCATAGCTTGAATTCAGACTTACAGAGAAAGCATATCCATAGCTTGATTGTGTATAGATTTCATTTGGCATATTTTTAGGTGGCCATGTTACATAATCACCAGTAAATCTTTCACTTCTTGTTCTGTCGAAGGAATACATTGCAGTATAGTTTTTAACAAAGCCAAAGCCAGTTTGTTTCATTGCGGGGTTAAGTACCCAGCGTCTATGACCTACTCTATCGATATTGCTTGCGTCTGTATCTGCAACATATCCATCTATAACAGATGAAGTAATATTAGAAAAACCACTTGCAATATTAGAACTTTTTGCACCATTACTTCCAAGCTTATAAAGCTCATCAGACATTTCAGATGGTTGTGATGGATAATGCGTTAAAACATCATTTGAGGCATTAACCAAAGATGCCGCTTGAGTAGTTTCGTTATAAAAATCATTTAGCGTAACATCTGCTGGCAAACCTGCAAGGTATCTGCAAAAATTAACTGAATTAAGTGCTTGAATTCTATCATCAAGCGAAATATCACCCATATCATATGGTTTTTTTGTTGAGTAATCTTTTGTATACTCAACATCTTTTAAAACAGAAAACTCCATTTCAGAATATTTTTGTCTAATTTCTTCCTGTGTTGGATAATCAAGTTCATATGCGCTTACATCTGTTGGTTTAGCAATAGCCGTAGCGGCAAGTAAAACAAGCGTTGTAGCTCCAATATACTTCATTAATCTCACACATTTCATAATACACACCCCTTTAATTGTAAATTTACGACAATTTTATATTATATATCATACTTTATTTTATGTCTATTGTCAATATAACAATAGCAATACATAAATCAGTATTAATCTAATAAAAAGTTTGAGTGAAGCTTTTTACTTCCTTACAGAAAAAATGCGAGGGCGAACTATGTTCGCTCAGTAGCTACTTCAGCTATGGCAATTTAAAAGTGGCAATTCGCCACAAAATACAACGGGTAGCATTTCAAACTATGAAACGCTACCCGTTTTTATCACATCAAATTAAGATGCTGTATCATTTTTTTTAGGTCTTTTTTTTGCCTTAGACTTTTTAGTTTCCGCAGGTAATGCAGTAAGCTTAGATTCATCATGCTCCACATCAGCTAAAGCACTATCTTCAACAGCCTCTTTAGTAATAATAACCTTAGTTACTGATGGGTCTGATGGAATCGCATACATAAGCGGAGTAAGAATACTCTCCATTATAGAACGCAAACCTCTTGCACCTGTTTTTCTTTCGAGTGCCTTCTGAGCAATAGCACTTAAAGCACCCTCATCAAAATCAAGCTCTACTCCATCAAGTGCAAACAGCTTTGAATACTGCTTTATAATTGAATCCTTAGGCTCACGAAGAATCTTTACAAGAGCCTCCTCATCAAGACCATCAAGAGCTGTAATAACAGGAAGTCTGCCAACAAGTTCAGGAATAAGTCCAAACTTAACTAAATCCTGAGGAATAACCTCACTCATCCATTTAGTCTGGTCAAGCTCCTGCTTTGTCTTAACATCAGCCATAAAGCCAAGGCTTGTAGAATCCATTCGTCTTTCAACAGTCTTTTCAAGACCTTCAAAAGCACCACCGCAGATAAAGAGAATATTCTTTGTGTTAATCTGAATAAACTCTTGCTGTGGGTGTTTTCTGCCTCCTTGCGGAGGTACATTAGAAACAGTTCCCTCAAGGATTTTCAGAAGTGCCTGCTGAACGCCTTCACCGCTGACATCACGAGTAATGGAGGGATTTTCTGACTTTCTTGAAATCTTGTCTATTTCGTCAACATAGATGATTCCGCATTCAGCACGCTCAATATCGAAATCAGCCGCCTGAATAAGTCTGAGAAGAATATTTTCAACATCTTCACCGACATAGCCTGCTTCTGTAAGAGTAGTAGCATCAGCTATTGCAAACGGAACATCAAGTATCTTCGCAAGAGTTTGTGCAAGGTAAGTTTTACCTACGCCAGAAGGGCCGAGCATAAGAACATTACTCTTATTGATTGTAACATCATCGTCAGTATCGTGTAGATTTATTCTCTTATAATGATTATAAACCGCAACTGATAAAGCAATCTTAGCCTTATCCTGACCGATAACATATTCATCAAGCTTAGCCTTAATCTCTTGTGGCTTTAAAAGATTGAATGAGCCACCTGCGAAGAAATCCTCATTTTCGTCATCGTCCTCTGCGTGCAAAATAGATGAGCAAAGCTCTACACATTCATCACAGATATATGCACCTCTGCCCTGAATCATTCTGCCGACAAGCTCCTGCGATTTTCCGCAGAATGAGCAAAGAACGGTTCTGTCACTGCTTTTTGTAGACATTCGTGAACTCCTTTATTTATCTATGAGAAATAACCTTATCAATAAGACCGTATTTGAGAGCCTCATCAGCTGTCATAAAGTTATCTCTTTCTGTATCCTTTGCGATAACATCATATGGTTGACCTGTTCTTTCGGAAAGGATAGTGTTAAGCTTTTTCTTTGTTTGGATAATATGGTCAGCATGAATCATAATGTCTGTTGCTTGACCCTGAGCACCACCACTTGGCTGGTGAATCATAATATCAGAATTAGGAAGAGCAAGTCTTTTGCCCTTTGTGCCTGCTGCGAGCAAGAAAGCACCCATACTTGCAGCCATACCCATACAAATAGTAGAAACATCACACTTGATGTAATTCATTGTGTCATAAATAGCCATACCGTCTGTAACAGAACCACCTGGACTATTGATATAAAGACAAATATCCTTAGATGCGTCCTGTCCTTCAAGGAAAAGAAGCTGAGCGACAACAAGGCTTGCAGTTACATTATTAACTTCCTCTGTGAGCATAATAATTCTGTCGTTTAAAAGTCTTGAATAAATATCGTAGGAACGCTCTCCTCTGCTTGTCTGTTCAATAACATAAGGTATTGTTGCCATATAAAAAACCTCCTTCAAATAACGGTAATCAAAGCATAGACATTTCTAAGCTAAAATAATCAATTTATTTTGAAATTATGCTTCTTCGCCAGCTGCCTCAACAGCACTCTCCTGAACGAGCTTCATAGCCTTCTCATTCTTAACATCTTTTGCAATATCTTCGGCAGTAAATGCAGCCTTTACACGAGCAACATCTACCTTATATGCCTCAGCAAGCTTATTGTACTCTTCTTCGATTTCTTCTTCAGAAGCGTCAATGCCCTCTGCCTCAGCAACAGCTCTGAGAGCAAGTCTTACTTTAACCTGAGCCTCTGCTCTCTCCTTATACTGCTCACGGAGTGCCTGCTCATCAAGACCTACATACTGCATATATGTGTTGATGTCAAGACCCTGTGCACGAAGGTTCATCTCAAACTCGCCAATGAAGTTGTCGATAGCATTCTCATACATAGCGTCTGGAATCTCAGCAACGAGCTTTTCAGCAAGGCTCTTAGCAACTTGATTGTTCTTATCGTTCTTAGCTTCTTCTTCACGAGCCTTAGCAAGCTTTTCCTTGACATCAGCTCTATAATCAGCAACAGTCTCAAATTCACTTACATCTTTAATAAATTCATCGTCAACCTCAGGAAGCTCACGCTTCTTGATTTCGTGGAGGTTAATCTTGAATTCGGTAGCCTTGCCAGCGAGCTCTTCTGCCTGATAATCCTCAGGGAAAGTTACATTGATTGTGAACTCCTCGCCTGCATTGTGACCAACAATTTGCTCCTCAAAGCCAGGGATAAACTGACCTTCGCCGAGTGTAAGGCTGTAGTTTTCTGCCTTACCGCCATCGAAAGCTTCACCATCGAGGAAGCCTTCAAAGTCGATAACAGCTACATCGCCGTTTTCAGCTGCTCTGCCTTCAACAGTAACGAGTCTTGAGTTTCTCTCCTGAACTCTCTTAATATCGTTATCAATATCTTCTTCTGTAATCTCAAGTGACATTGGCTTATACTCAATGCCCTTATAGTTCTCAATAGAAACCTCTGGCTCTACTGTAACAGTAGCCTTAAATACAAAACCGTCCTTTCCTGCATTTTCAACATCGAGGTCAATCTTATCTCTTACGAGAGTAAGACCAGCTTCCTTAGCAGCATTCTCGAGTGCTTCAGGATAAAGGTCCTTCATAGCGTCCTCATAGAATACCTCTGAACCATACATCTTCTCGATAATAGCTCTTGGAGCTTTGCCCTTTCTGAATCCAGGTATGTTAATTCTCTTAACTTCCTTCTTGTAAACCTTGTTAACAGCGTTCTCGAAAGTTACGCCGTCAACCTCAACGGTAAGTTCATAACGGTTAGTTTCAACCTTGTTTGATGATTTTAATGACATTTAATATTCCTCCTGAAAAGCTGCAAAATATAGTATATTATATCATAAGATTTCAAGCAATTCCATACTTTTTTGAAATTTATTTTTTATAGTTCCGAAAAAGACTTATTTATATAACTCTTATCGGGTCAAATTTGAGATAATCGGCAGAAATAAGCTTGAATTGTATTCCATACTTTTCTCCCTCGAATGCGTATCTTGCACCCGAACCATGAACATGCCCATAGAAACAGCGTTTTATTCCGCTATCAATAAGAACATTCAGGATTTCTTCACATTCAGCGTTTCCATAAATTGGCGGATAGTGCAAAAATACTATCGGTTCTAAATCAGTAGCCTTTGCAAGCTCGACAGATGTATTAAGCCTGCCAACCTCACGCATAAGGATTCTTTTATCCTCATCGCTTTCAGCATCATAGAACCAGCCTCTTGAACCACATATCGCAATTCCGTCAGCAGTAAAGCAATTATTATGCAGAATAGAAATTGTACTCCAACCCTTTTCCGCTAAATAACGGTCCATTTTGCTTTTGGTATCCCACCAATAATCATGGTTGCCTTTTATAAAAATCTTCTTGCCAGGTAAGTTATTTATAAAGGAAAAGTCAGCGTCAGTATCCTTTAGCCTCATCGCCCAAGAAATATCGCCCGAAACAACAACTGTATCTTCGTCAGAAACCGCTCTTGTCCAGTTTTCTTTGATTCGCTCAGTATAATTATGCCAACCCTTAAAAACATCCATTGGCTTATTCGTCCCAAGCGATAAATGCAAATCAGCTATTGTAAAAACTGCCACTTTTTCACCTCTCCTTTTAATGATATACCAAACAACATAAGATTTATACTCCACAGCATCTATAAATCTTCTAAATGGGCAAACATAGTTCGCACTTACTTATTTTTGTTTGAATAAGGTAGTTACTTCAACTGTGTATTGTTACTCGCTTATATATCGAGAGCCTTGAGAACTACATCTTTCATTTCGTCTGCTGCACAAGTTGTTGTGAAACGAACCTCTGCATTTTCAAGCTCTGCAAGTGGCTTCGGAACTTCTGTTCCTGTAAGCTTAGAAAGCTCCTTAACTGTTGCAAATTCATCATCGCTTACGGCCTCTGGTGCGATTGAGCCAAGAACATTCTTAGCAAACTTATATGGGCTTGCTGTTGATGCGATAATAGCTGGTGTTGCCTTATCGCCTGTCTTTTCAACATACTGCTCATATACATTAACTGCAACAGCTGTATGTGTATCACAAAGATAGTGTTCCTCATCATATGTTTTCTTAATAGTAGCCTGAGTACCCTTATCATCACAAGAACCGCCGAAGAACAATTCGTCAAGCTTTGCCTTTACGCTATCATCAACAGTATACTTGCCTGTTTCTGAAAGTGATTTCATATATTCGGCAACCTTAGCGTCATCATTGCCTGTGAGATGATAAAGAAGTCTTTCGAGGTTACTCGAGATAAGAATATCCATAGATGGTGACATTGTTGCATAGAAGTTTCTGTTTCTGTCATATGTACCTGTTGCAAGGAAATCTGTGAGAACATTATTTGCATTTGAAGCACAGATGAACTTATTTACAGGAAGTCCCATATTCATTGCATAGAAAGCAGCAAGAATGTTACCAAAGTTACCTGTTGGAACTGTGATATTAACCTTGTCACCATTTGCAATTTTGCCTGCATTAATCAAATCGCAGTAAGCTGAGAAATAGTATACAATTTGTGGAAGAAGTCTGCCCCAGTTGATTGAGTTTGCACTTGAGAAGAGCTTGTTATTATCAGCAAGCTGTGCCTTTATTGCATCGTTAGTAAAAATCTTCTTAACACCTGTCTGAGCGTCGTCAAAGTTACCCTTAATAGCAAAAACATTGACATTGCTACCCTTTTGAGTTGTCATCTGACGCTTTTGCATTGGGCTTACGCCGTCAACAGGGTAGAATACCATAATCTTTGTTCCGTCAACATCTTTAAAGCCCTCAAGAGCAGCCTTACCTGTATCACCAGAAGTAGCAACAAGGATAACAGCTTCTTTACCGTCATGAACCTTGTGCATAGACTTTGTCAAAAGATGTGGAAGAATCTGAAGTGCCATATCCTTGAAAGCAGATGTAGGACCATGCCAAAGCTCAAGGATATACATATTCTCATCGCCATTATGAAGATAAGAAATAGGAGCAGGATTATCGCCGCCGAATTTTTCTGCGGCATAAGCAGCTTCTACACTTTCGCTGATTTCTTCTGCTGTAAAGTCTGAAAGGAAATCTGCAAGAATTTTCTTTGCTCTGCCCTTATAATCGAGCTTAGAAAGAGCAAGAAGCTCATCAGCAGAATACTTAGGAAGCTCCTGTGGTACGAAAAGACCACCCTCCTCAGAAATACCCTGAGAAATCGCCTGAGCCGCTGTAACAACCGTATTTTTGTTTCTGGTACTGTTATACTTCATAAAAAGTCCCTCTTTCAATTTTGTTTGTTAGCCTTCCCTTAGAACCTTAATAAAAAGTTTCTTGCATTATTAAAGAAAATATCTTCTAAAAGCTTTTCATTGTAGTTATGCTTCAAGAAAAGCTCATAAAGCTTATTCATAGATTCAATTCCAGTCATATCAATCGGAATATCTGTTCCATCAAAATCAGTGCCTATGGCAAGAGTTTTTTCTCCGCCAAGTGAAAGAAAATGTTCTGCGTGTCTGAGAACATCAAGCATACAAGCTTTGTCCTCGTCCTCACGCAGGAATCCTCTGCTGAGATTAAGACCGACAATTCCGCCCTTATCTCTTATAATAGAGAATTGCTCATCTGTAAGATTTCTTCTATGCGGACAAATTTGCTTTGAATTTGAATGTGTCGCACAAAACGGCCTTGTTGAAAGCTCTGCAACATCATAGAACATTGGCACGCTTGAATGTGATACATCAACAGCTATGCTATTCTGCTCCATCTTAGCAACAACAGATTTGCCGAAATCGGTTAATCCCTTTGCACCCTCAACGCCGATACCATCGCCAAGCTCACAATTTCCATTCCAAGTAAGCGTCATAATTTTAACGCCACATTTGGCAAGATAGTCTACATTTTCAAGTTTTCCACCGAGAACCGCACCGCCCTCAACGGTCAGCACAACTCCCTTACCCTTTTTAGACTCAATCTCTATAATGTCATCTTGCGAATAAATGATTTTTATATTAGTATCTTTAAGCTCATCATTCAATTTTTTGCGACAGTTTTCAAAAAGCTGTATCGCATTCTTGTTTCTGAATTCGTCAGGAACCCAAATCGCCATACACTGAATATATGGCTCTATACTATCTATTCTATCAAAAGAAATGTGGAAATCATTATTTAAAAGACCACCGTTTTCAAAGAACGCACGATATAAGGTATCGCAATGAAGGTCGAAAAGCTTCATAAAAACCCCTCCGTATCAAAAGCATTTTCAATATAATTTAATTCTATAAGCATATTAGTTCGATTGTCAATAGTTATTTCGCAGACATCAAACCTCGGCTGTAAATCATATTCAAACTCTGAAAGAAATATTAGTGCCGTCTGTATAATCTTTCTGCGTTTTGCAGAAGTAACTGCGGCAGCTGGTCTTTCAAGTGCTTTTTCATTCCTTGCTTTAACTTCAACAAAGGCTATAAATTCGCTATTTTTTGCAATAATATCAATCTCACCATAACGGCTATGATAATTTCTTGCAACGATTTCAAAGTCATTCTTGCAAAGATAATCTGCGGTAATATCCTCACCAAGTTTTCCACGAGAAAGTCTATCAGACATCATCTTTCTCCGCAAGAATTTTCTTTAAAAATGACGGACGATGTATCTCACAAGGTCCATATTTCAAAATCATTTCTCGATGCAACTTAGTGCCATAGCCCTTATGCTTTTCAAAGTGATATTCAGGATAATCCTTTGCAAGCTCAAGCAAAAGTCTGTCTCGGCTAACTTTCGCAAGGATTGATGCCGCCGCAATAGATTCTGAAAGCGAATCCCCCTTAACAATAGCCATTGAGGGGATTTCCAATTCAGGGGTTTTGTTGCCATCAATCAAAGCGTAATCAGGCTTTATCGCAAGCTGTTCAACTGCTCGTTTCATAGCAAGCATGGCGGCATTCAATATATTGATTTCTTCAATTTCTTCTACACTCGCCCAGCCTATTCCATAGGCTACGGCTTCTTCTTTTATAACATCAAAAAGTTTTTCACGCTTTTTTTCGCTAAGTTTTTTTGAGTCATTAACTCCCTCTATAACTTGACCTTTTTTAAGAATAACTGCTCCTGCACACACAGGGCCAGCAAGTGGACCTCTGCCTGCCTCGTCTACTCCGCAAATGGTGGTGTAGCCCTTAGCATAAAGCTCATTCTCATATTCTAAAAGCTCCATAATCCTCAGTCCTGTCAAGTGTAATTTTTCCGAGAATACCGCCTCTAAATTCGTCAAGAACGGTTTCTGCGGCTCTGAGAGTATCAATTTCTCCACCCGAAATAAGCATACCACGCTTTCTGCCGATAAGCTCAAGCATTTCATAGCCTTGAATCTCTGAAATATCAACATCAAGCTTATAACGAGTTTTTATTGCATCTGGATAGCTATCACGCAAGAGCAAAAGCAATCTTGCAGCAAGCCCTTCAGTATCAAGAACCTGGTCACGAACCGCACCTGTAAAGGCAAGCTTTTCGCCAACGATTTTATCCTCAAACTTAGGCCACAAAACGCCTGGAGTATCAAGCAATTCAAAGCCCTTGCCAATAGTAAACCACTGATTACCTCTTGTAACACCAGGTCTGTCCTCAACCTTAGCCTTACTTTGTTTAACCATTTTATTAATAAAGCTTGATTTACCAACATTAGGTATTCCAACGACCATAACTTTAATGGTTTTGCCCTTCATACCCTTAGCTTCCCAAGCCTTGATTTTATCCGCAAGAACTGTTCTTACGGCTGGCATAAAAGCATTTAAGCCCTTACCAGTTTTGCAGTCTACAGGCAAAGCAGTAATCCCTGCGTTTTTATATACAGCAATCCACTTTTGATTTTGAGTCTTGTCTGCAATATCGCACTTATTCATAAGTACGATACGAGGTTTGTTATTTATAAGCTTTCTTAAATCAGGATTTCTGCTACTAAACGGAATACGAGCGTCTATAATCTCTGCAACGCAATCAACAAGCTTTAAACTTGCCGCAAGCTGACGCTTTGTTCTCGTCATATGACCAGGAAACCACTGTATCGAAATTACTTCTTCCATATTTCACCATCAATAAATAGAACCGAATGAATTAAACGGGAAAATTCTGAACTGTGCCTTACCTACAATATCGCTTTTCTTTATAAGTCCAATATTTGTATTACGGCTGTCGCTTGAATGCTCTCTGTTATCGCCCATTACATATACATAGCCCTCAGGTATAACAGACGGAACCTCCAAAGGACTTCTTGGGTCTTCGATAGTCTTACCAGTTATATACTTCTCATCAAGCAATACTCCGTCAACAACTACATCGCCTGTTTCAAAGTTTATAGAAAGCTTTTGTCCCTCTAAGGCAATAACTCTCTTTATCAATGCGTGGTCATAGCTTTGACCATGGCTGATAACAACTATATCGCCGACCTGCGGTTCATAGAACATATTTGTGACAATAAGCCTATCACCGTTTTCGAGAGTATCATACATAGAGCTACCTGAAACTGTAACCTGTCTGAATACAAAGGTAAGAAGCAAGGTTACACATACAAGTGCAACAAGAAGTGGCTGTACCCATTCAAAGACTGATGTTACTGCTCCATAGGAGGTTGTCTTTGCCTCCTTGGTAATATCTGTTTCAGCTATTTTCTCAGCTTTAAATTCGGTTTTCTGTTCTTCTACGGAAACATTTTCTGTTTCTTGATTTTCTTCGGGAGATAAGCTCTCCGTCTTTTTAATTTCTTCCGACAAAAAAAGACCTCCCTTTACTTACAGAAATTCTGCAAGAAATAAATCACCCATAAAAATAATGGAAATAGCAAAAAGGGGACATAGCGTCCCCAAGTTACATTATCTGATTTGTTCCTTAACCTTAGAAGCCTTACCAACTCTATCTCTGAGGTAGTAGAGCTTGCTTCTGCGTACACGACCGTGTCTGATGATTTCAACGCTTACTACATTTGGGGAATGAATTGGGAAAACTCTTTCTACGCCAACGCCGTAAGAAACTCTTCTTACTGTGAAGGTCTCAGCAACGCCGCTGCCCTTCTTAGCAATAACTGTTCCTTCGAACATCTGAACTCTTTCCTTTTCACCCTCACGAATATTAACACCGACCTTAATTGTGTCACCGATGTTAAACTTTGGTGTTTCTGCCTTCAATGAAGAAGCTGCGATTGTCTTAAGTGCATCCATTTTAATATCCTCCTGTTATTTAAGACATTCTTGCATAATTTTTTATAAATAATGCAGAGGACTGTCCGTTTCATAGTTCGTCTTTTTGACGAGCTTTGAAACCTGTCTTAGGTCGACAGATTCAAACGCTTAAATATTATATCATACATCACCTAAACTTGCAAGCTTTTTTTATAGCCACAAACCGCAATAAATAAGTATTTGTGTCTAAAAATTAAAAGTTTCGCTCAAGCCTTTTCAAAGGCTTGCAGTTTCCAAAGGCAGAGCCTTTGGTCGCTCTCCGCAGAGAGCGAAACACTTTATACTTCTCTAAGCGCAGGAGGGTAGAAAAACATTCCAGTGGAATGTTTTTCGTAGGGAACCCTCGCAGGGGGTTCCCTGAAATATAAACCTTGACTATATCACTCTATAATACAGCGTATGCCCCAAGACGGTATCTTTTCTTCGGGATATTCTTCATTCGGGAAAACAAAGGCTGTATCATATTCAGGACGCTTTTTCGGAAAAATTCCATCTCCGTCCGTAAAAAGAAAAACTCCTCTTAAACCCTTTAACTCTCCTTTGTCAATTAAATCATTTATATACTGAAAAGCTGGGCGAAAATCTGTTCCACCTCTGCCCTTTACCGTAAAAGTTTCAGATAATCTCTTTATATCAGCCGTTGAGCGTAAAACCATATCCGAACGAACCTCATCATCGCATTGAATTATACGAACATTTGCGTTTGGTGCAAGCTCATCTGAAACCAATATTTCATAGGTTTCAGTCAAAAAGTCTCTGATTACCTCCTCTGAACAGGACATTGAAGTATCTATGACTATTGCAAAGGTTCGGATTTTCTTTTCCTCTTTTGTTTCTTGTGGTTCAATCAAAGCAAGATTGCCGTAAAGCGAAAATCCGTACATATAAAAGGAAGTATTTATGCTATCCTCATCAGGTTTTAAAATCTCTTGCCTGATAGAAAATTTTTTCAAAAGTTCCGAATAGCTTTTATCATTTCTGTTTGCAAGATTAAGTACATCAATAAGTTCCTCGGCTGATTCCGCACTTTCTCTTGCAAAGGTTTGTGCCTCTGAATCGGTATGTTCGCCTATTTTTCCCCATTTTTGCATAAGGCTTTCGATTTTTTGTTTAGGTGTGTTTTCATCACACCACAAGGAATGGTCATCAATATAAAATTCCTGCGAAATAGACATCAAAGTCTGCTCATCAAATTGTTGGCTGCTTAAAACTGTATAAACAGATTGAGCTGTAAAAGATGATTTTTTCGCACGAAGCAAGGCATAAACTGTTGCTCTTTCGTGTGATTGATGTCTTTGAACATACTTATTCATAATAGAATCTATAATATGTTCTGTGGCAATATCGCAAGAAATATCCCAAAGGAGTTTATCCCTTGAATTTCTCATTATAATATGACGATAAAGGCAATGCAAAACGGAATGAAGATATGCCCTATTTAAGGCTATACCCTTAGAAATTTCTATATAATCCTTATTATAATAGAATTTAAAGCCATCTGTTGCACAGCTTGAAAACTTATTATTCTCCTCAAGGGTAAGACTTCCGAGTGCAAGCCCTAAAAATCTCATAGCTATATATAGCTTGGTTTTGGAAGTTTCTATCGCTTTTGTATATTCATCACTCATAATGCTACCCCTATAATTCAAAGCGTCTGCGTCTGCTTTTTCCGAAATGCTCATTTTTGATATTCATCAAATATCCAAGAATTTCTGTTTTCTGTTTATTTCTTGCTGTAAGAATAGCATTTTCAAGAATATCTTCATCAGGTTTAATTGTTTCGCACAAAAATACCACAGCATCATAATTTCCATTCTTGATTTTACGATTTAGCACAATAGAAATATTCTCCGAAAGGTAAGCTATATAAGTCGATTTAGCCTCAGTAGAAAGTTCTGTTGGATACATCAACCTCAGAATTGCAATTTCTGAACATATTTCCTCGTTTTCATCAATCACCGCAAATTTAAAGCACGAATCATATTCTGCAAAATTTATCAATCCATTGCTTACGCATTGCCTATAACGAAAACCACTACCCCTTGTAAAATGTTCAAAAATTCTCGCTGGCCCATTTTCTATGGATTCCTCAAAATATTCAGGCATAAGCATAACAGCTTTTTCATTAGTATCTATAAAAATAATGGTTAAATATTGCTCTTTCGTGAGTTCAGAAAGTAATTTATTAAGGCAAGTATGCTCATTCCGATTCGTTCTAAGCGTAATTTTAGAAAGCTTTCCACAATTCATAAACGCTCCGCCACCTATGTTCTGAACTCCTCCGAAAAGAGATATTTCTCTTAAATTTCTGCAATTATAAAAAGCATAGTCGCCGATATATTCAATAGAACTTGGCAATGCTATACTTGTAAGTTCATTGGTACAAATCGCAGGGTAAGATGATTCTCCGCAAGCTATAACATCATTATATTTCTTACAAACACGATTCCACGAACCTTCTCCTGCAAAGGCATATGCTCCTATTCCGATAAGCTTTTTATTATCTATATTTTCAGGCAGTATTATATCTCCGCAGATTGAAAAAATTCGCAAAAGCTCTGCATTATTATCTATTTTTCTATATAATATTTTTTCATCAGTAATACTCATATTATCTTCCTTGTGTGCGAATAAATTTCGCACTTAAAATCTAACTTGGTTCGCTATTATAACTAATGTTGCTGACATAAGAAATTAAGCGACGGACAAAGTCCGCCGCTCAAGAGCAAAGAATGTTAAGGGCGTTGCCCTTAAAACCCATGAGGGACTCCGTCCCTCAACCCTGCGAGCCTTTAAAAAGGCTCGAGCGAAACTTTTATCTGTCTAAGGTAAGTTCATTAGCTAAACGACAGTTCATTGGAAATTTCCTCGACCGCGGCAATTATTTTATTTAATACACTACGAGCGAGACTTGTCGAGCGATTCCGCGTCTTGACAGTGGCGGCTCGCCACCGAAACTTTTATCTGTCTAAAATAAGTGCATCAGCTAAAATGTAATCTACTATTTTCATTATATATTATAATAAAAACAGTGTCAAATAACTTGGTTGACGGGCTATTCTCATAATGATATAATATTCTAAAATCTATATGAATTTATGGTGAATTTCAAAATGATATATACTTATTCTCTAAATTCTCAGGAAGTCAATATTACAAAAAAAGAAATCTATCGTTACCTCGGCTATGGTAGAGTTTATCCAAGTGATGAAGTCACTGCTCTCATAGATGAGTGTGTAAACGAATTTAATAAATATGTAAATTATAGGGCCTGCTACGCAAAGGTTGATATTTCTGTTGATGAGCAAAACGAAATTATAGATTTCGGATTTATGCAGGTTAAAAGCCATTCTCTGACTATAAATCTTCGTGGTTGTGAGAGTGCATATATATTTGCCACTACAACAGGTTCTATGGCTGAAAGATTAATTATGAAACATAATAAGCTTTCTGCTCTCAAAGGAATAGTAACAGATGCTATCGGCTCAGCATCTATTGAAGATTTTTGCGATATGCTCAACAAAATGCTTGCAGATTTAAGCTCACAGAATGGTAAATTTCTTCGTCCAAGGTTTAGCTGTGGCTATGGAGATTTTCCGCTTGAATTTCAGCCACAGATTCTCGAATTTCTCGATACAAGCCGAAAAATAGGTCTTAATATAACAGATAATCTTATGATGACGCCTGTTAAATCAGTTACTGCCATTGTAGGAATAAGCGACTTTCCCACAAAATGTCGTACAGGCTGTGTAAGCTGTGAAAAAACAGACTGCGAATATAGAAAGTAAAGGGTGCTTTAAATGAATATCAAAGAACTTATAAAAAATCAAATTGTATACTTTGATGGAGGTATGGGAACACTTCTTCAAGAGCGTGGCTTACAACCGGGTGAACTTCCAGAAACATGGAATATTCTACACCCAGAAATAATCACAGATATTCACCGCTCATATTTTGAGGCTGGTGCTAATATAATCAAGACAAATACTTTCGGTGCTAACCGCCTTAAATTTGATAATCTTGAGGAAATTATAACAAAAGCTGTCGAGAATGCTGATAAAGCAAGAGATGGCTTTGAAAATGCTTATATTGCTCTTGATATAGGTCCTATCGGAAAAATGCTCAAACCTCTTGGTGACCTCGATTTTGAAAAGGCTGTTGAAATCTTCGCAGAAACAGTAAAAATCGGTTCAAAGCTCAATGTAGATTTAATTCTTATTGAAACTATGAATGATTCCTACGAAACAAAGGCGGCTGTATTGGCGGCTAAGGAAAATTCTGATTTACCGATTTTCGTTACAACCGTTTATGATGAAAACGCAAAACTTATGACTGGTGCTAATCCTAAATGTATGGTAGCAATTTTGGAGGGCTTAGGTGTTGACGCTTTAGGCCTTAACTGCTCACTTGGTCCTGAACAGATGAAAAAAATCGTTCCTATGCTCACAAAAGAAGCAAGTATCCCCGTAATTGTCAATCCTAATGCAGGACTTCCGAGAAGCGAAAACGGCAAAACCGTTTATGATGTTGATGCTGATGAATTTTCGGATATTATGGTTGAGATTGCAGAAAGCGGTGCAAGAATTTTAGGTGGCTGTTGCGGAACTACTCCAGAATTTATCCGCAAAACTATTGAAAAAACTAAATCCTTAAAACCACAGCCTATTGTTCCCAAAAATACCACCCTTGTTTCTTCATATACTCACGCAGTTGAGATTGGCCCATCTCCTATACTTATCGGCGAAAGAATAAATCCAACGGGTAAATCTAAATTTAAGGAAGCACTTCGTCAAAATAATATGGACTACATTCTCAACGAGGGAATCGCACAACAAGAAAAGGGCGTACAAATTCTTGATGTTAATGTCGGTCTGCCCGAAATTGATGAAGTCGAAATGATTAAGAATGCTGTATTCGAGCTTCAAAGTGTTATCGACTTACCACTTCAGATTGATACAGTTGATATTGAAGCTATGGAACAGTCTATGAGATTATATAACGGTAAACCGCTTGTCAATTCTGTAAATGGCAAAGAAAAGAATATGAAAGATGTTTTCCCACTTATCAAAAAATATGGTGGCACACTTATTGCTCTTACGATTGATGAAGACGGTATTCCTGAAACCGTTGAAGGCAGAATGAAGATTGCCGAAAAAATTATAAAAACTGCCGCAGAATACGGTATTGACAAAAAAGACATTGTTGTTGACCCTCTTGCAATGACAATTTCAAGCGATACAAATAGTGCTAATATAACCCTTGAAACAGTCAAGAGATTAAGCGATATGGGAATAAAGACAAGTCTTGGTGTTTCAAATATTTCTTTTGGTTTGCCTAATAGAGAGTTTGTAACATCAACCTTCTTTGCAATGGCTTTGCAGAATGGTCTTAACTGTGCAATTATGAATCCATATTCGCAAGAGATGATGAAAGTATATTATTGCTTTAATGCCCTTACTAATCGTGATGATAACTGCACTGATTATATCAACTTCTGCTCTACTGTTGTTACTCAGACAGTAACCACTACCTCTGCAACAGGCACAAAGCTTGAAAGCAACGATGATGAGCCACTTAAAAAAGCCATCATCAAGGGATTAAAGGAACAAGCCGCTGCCATAACTGCTGAAATGCTCAAAACAGTTTCACCGCTCGACTTGATTGATACACAAATTATTCCAGCACTTGATATTGTTGGAAAGGGCTTTGAGGAAAAGACCGTATTTTTGCCACAGTTACTTATGAGTGCGGAAGCATCAAAGTCAAGCTTTGATGTTGTTAAAGCATCTATGGCAAGCAATGGCGAGGCTTCTAAGGGAAGAATTATTCTTGCAACTGTCAAGGGAGATATTCACGATATAGGCAAAAATATAGTAAAAGTACTTTTAGAGAACTATGGTTATGAAGTAATCGACCTCGGAAAAGATGTTCCGCCTGAATTAGTTTGTGAAACAGCAATCAAAGAAGAAATCGACCTTGTAGGACTTAGTGCATTGATGACTACTACTGTTCCAAGTATGGAAGAAACTATAAAGCAACTTCGTGAGAAACGCCCTCAGTGCAAGGTTGTTGTCGGTGGTGCTGTTTTAACACAAGAATATGCAGATATGATTGGTGCTGACTACTACGCAAAGGACGCTATGGAAACTGTAAGATATGCAGAACATTTCTTCGGTGTAGAATAATCAAATTTTAATATTTATAAGCAAAATGGACGAGCATTTAGCCCGTCCATTTTTATATAGCTTAAATCTTAATTAAAGTGTTAGTATCTATACTAAAATACCTATTATCCTCAAACGAAAGGATATTTCCAGCAAGAACATTCGAGCAATCATACACATTTTTCATATCGTGTACTGCAACATTATTTTGCATAAGTGGCTTACTTTCTATAATTTCTACATCTTCATCTCGACTATAAAGCAAGCGATTAGTTATTTTATAAGTTTCGCCCTGATGATTTTCATCTGTACGAATATACTCCGCTTTGCTTGCTATACTATTTAAATTATAAGCTATAACATTAAAGTCCTGCTCGTGATATGACATTAAATTGTACTTATAAACATTCGGCAGAGATTGATTATAATCACCAAACAACATTACTACTGTGTTATCGTTTGAAATTAACATAAAGTTAAATGTTCTCGTCGCTATATCTGTTACTCCTTTTGAAACACTTGAAAAATACAAATTTGCACTTGATTTATCCACATTATTGACTACCGTCTGTATATTATATTGATAAGTCGCCCTATTAATCGCCACGGCTCTTATAAGCTTTATCTTATAGCAGTTATTCACATCAAAAATTATAGTAATGATATGAGATGAATCTTCATTAGCAAACTCTGCGTCAATATCTGTTTCGCAAGTAATTCTGCTGTCTGCTGATGTTAATTCATTCGCAAATGCTTTGATAAAATCCTTTTCTGTGCCGTTTATGCTTACCGTTTTATTTACATAACTCATTTTTCAACCTCATTTTTCATACACAATTTGTGTTATATTTACTTTTGTTTTTATAATTCTATTTAGTAAATCTGTGTTTACTATTCTATGGTCACTTTTATATACAATTTTCTCATTCAACTTTTCAAGATTACCAAAGATTTTTTCTTGCTTTTTTATTATACCTATCAAAAAAATCACTCCTTAGCTGTAACAGCCTTATTAACAACAAAGGGACTGCATAAAACAAGCATATAATAATCTCCATCATTAGTTTGCAAGCCTATATCATAGCGATAATCCTTAAATTCCAGTTTTTGAGTATCCTCAGGCTTAAGAGAAATCAAGTAGCCATTTTCTTCTCTGTTTTCTGCTATAATTATCTTTTTTATAAGATAATCATCACTTTCTATATCAAATTTTACCCCAAAAATAAGTTTTTCTCCGTCTTTAAGGTAATATATCGTTCCATCATCATTTTGAATAGTAAGAAGAAACGACATTGTTGTACCTCTTGTAATACTTAATTTCATATTTCCTCCTTAGTAAACGCAAAAAGTGTATCACTAAACCTTACAATTTAATGATACACTATTTGTGTAGAAATATTAAAGTGGAATTATTTCTAAGAAAGTATTCCGCTCAAGTTTTATTATGGCACAACTTGCGAATATATCTTTCTGAAAGATTATAAATTTTGGCAAGCTCTGAAATATTATGTCCATCATTATATTTTTTACGAATTTCCTTATTACGCACACTCTTGATAATCTCAGAATATTTTTGTATATAAACAGAATCTTCACCGCCAAAGCGTTTTGAAAGCTTAATATAGTTTTCTATTCCTATAACCTCCGCAATTTCACGCTGTCTATCGCTTAAATCATCTAAAGATATAATAATTTTATCCATTCTTTCACCCTTTCAATAATTTTCTCCCTTAATTTAATTATAGAACATTAGTTCGTATTAGTCAAGCAAAAGAAAAACTGCTCAACTCAAAGTCAGTTAAGCAGTTTTATAAATATACTATTTACTCATAAATTCCAATTGGAATATTTTTAATATCTTCAAGCTTATAAGGTGTTTCCTGATATACATTATTAAGCCAGTTAGTATAGAAAAGTGTTGCATTACTTCTCCAAGTAATAGGTGGCAATGCTGAAGTATCATCAGCAGGAAAATAATTATAAGGTATTTCTGGCCTTAAACCACGCTTTAAATCTCTGAAATATTCGTTAGCAAGAGTGTTTCTGTCATATTCTGCGTGGCCAAGTATAAATACCCTTCTAAAATCTCTGCTTGCAATAATAGCTGCACCTGCAAGAGTAGATGAGGCAAGAATAATAAGCTCTTTATGCTTTCTTATATCAGAACGGTGTACACCTGTATATCTTGAATGTGGAATAAGGAATCTATCATCAAAACCTCTCATAAGAGGATGAAAAACTTCTGTAACCTTATGCTTATAAACGCCAGAAAGCTTCTCATCAAATTCATACTTTGGTATACCGTAGTGATAATAAAGCCCTGCCTGTGCACCCCAACATATATGAAGTGTACTAAAAACATGGGTTTTCGACCATTCCATAATATCACAAAGTTCTTCCCAATAATCAACCTCCTCGAAAGGAAGCTTTTCTACTGGTGCACCAGTGATAATCATTCCATCAAAATATTCATCTTTCAACTCTGAAAAAGTCTTGTAGAAATTAGTAAGATGTTCTTGTGGAGTATTTTTGTGAACATGAGATGCAACCTGCATCAATTCAATATCTACTTGTAATGGACTATTGCCAAGCAATCTCAGCAGTTGAGTTTCAGTTTCTATTTTTGTTGGCATAAGATTAAGTATAGCTATACGAATAGGTCTTATGTTTTGTGTGCTTGCTCTATCCATAGTCATAACAAAGATATTTTCAGAAATCAATTCTTCATAAGCTGGCAGTTCACTCTGTATTTTTATAGGCATTTTTCATTCCTCCAATGACATAAGACATAGCAAAAACTTTTTACTATGCAAAAATCACAATATAGCACAAAAAATGGAGCGACAAGAAGTGCGTCACTCCATTCATTTTCTTATAAACAATTTATTTTAATAATTCTAACACTTATTTTTAAAGTTGTCAACGCTCATAAAATGGCAATTATCTATAATTTCTTGCTATAACTTCTATTTGCTTTCTTATCTCAAGAAAGGCATCAGTAATAACAGGGTCAAATTTCTTGCCCCGCTGTTGCTTTATCAGGTTAAAAGCCTCATCAAAGTTTATAGCCTCTTTATAGCATCTCTTAGAGACAATAGCATCAAACACATCAGCTATTGTCATAATTCTTGCCGCAAGCGGAATCTCTGCACCACGAAGCCCATAAGGATATCCAGAACCGTCCCAGCACTCGTGATGATATGCTGCAACACCCTTTGCAATATTAAGAAATGCCTCATCCTCAAGGTCACTCAAAGATTTCTCAAGCAACATCTTTCCGTTGACAGTGTGCATTTTGATAATATTAAATTCCTCGTCAGTAAGTCTTCCTGGCTTTTTTAATATAGCATCGGGAATAGTAATCTTGCCAATATCATGAAGTGGAGCAGAAAGAATTATATTATGCATATAATCAGGTGTAAGAATATCATCAAAATCTTCTTCTCTTTTCAGCTCATATAAGATAGCTTCTACATATTCACTTGTACGCTTAACATGCTGACCTGTGCTGCCATCACGAGCCTCTATAATATCAGCAAAGCTAATTATAATTTTATTTTGCAAGGTATCAATTTGATTTTCTTTTTGGTCAACCTTAGAATTAAGTGATTTTCTAAGCTTTTCAAGAGAAAGGAATATCTTGTGTGTAAAAACACCCATAATAAGAAAGCTTGCAAGAGAATTAAGTATAAAAAGAGAAAGTTCAAACCAATCAGGGATATGTATAATAGTATATCCTGGAGTATAATCTCTCATAACTATTGAAAAAAATACAAAAACAAAACACGCAAGAATTACAATTATATCTCTGACATAAGCAAGTACTCTATTATTTGCATCTATAAACATAGCAATTATAATTATAGGTATAAATAAAAATTCAAAGCCTGTTTCCTTACCAAAGAGCAATAAACACATAATTTGGTGCGAAAAGGTTTCAAGTATAGTATATGCCAAGCATGGAATCCATGACCATTTTACATATTTAATAAATATAACTCCTGCGGCATAGAGTGTGACATCAATTATTTCTACTATAGCAAGCTCTTGAATTCCTACCAAAGAAAAGCCTACAAGATATACAGAATGAAGTAAAACATTAACAATAAATAACAAATTGATTGCAAGAGTCATTGAAGAATAAGCTTCAAAATCTTTATCTTCATTATATTTAGGGTTATTAACGAAAAATTCTTTAACTTTATCAGCCATAATTGAGTGGTATTCTCCGTTTTGAGAATTTTCCTTTCATCAGGGTTATATATTGAAGCCTTCAACATATAATCAAATTATATCATTTTTATTCTTATTTTTCAATATAATTTCGACATTTTAATTAGTTTTTTTATCAAATTTTAAGTCGCTTCATATAAAATAACTAATTTTTGACTTTTACCATCTTTTTGTACTAATATATCATATACTATGGTTGAAATGCGAATTTTAAAGTTGTATAATTGTCGAGGATTATAAAAATTTAAAAAATAAAAAGGAGAAGTAATGGAAAACACAAATGAATTAAAGCAAAATAAAATGGGTACAGCACCTCTTTTCAGACTCATCATGTCTATGGCACTGCCTGCTATGTTTTCGATGCTAGTCCAAGCATTGTATAATATTGTAGACAGTATTTTTGTTTCTATGAAGGGTGAAGCCGCTCTCGGTGCTGTAAATCTTGCATTTCCTATGCAGTTCCTTATGACAAGCGTTGCCGTTGGCACTGGTATAGGAATCAACTCTCTTGTTTCAAGGCGACTTGGTGAGGGCAGAAAGCAGGAGGCAGATAAAACAGCAACATATAGCCTTATGCTCGGAATTTTTTCTTGGCTTATATTCTTGCTCTTGGGAATTTTCGCAGTACACCCACTGATTTCCGTTTTCACAAACGACCCAGAAACATATCAATATAGTGTTGAATATCTCAGCATTGTATTTATCTTTTCTATTGGCATTTTCGTAGAGGTAAATATAGAAAAAACATTACAAGGCACAGGAAACACAGTCTTTCCTATGGCATTTCAGCTTGTAGGTGCGATTACAAATATTATACTTGACCCTATTTTTATCTTTACCTTTGATTTAGGTGTTAAGGGTGCAGCTATTGCTACCATTATAGGACAAATTTTCTCAATGATTTTTGCACTTCTTGTACTTTTCATCAGAAAAAATGGTATAAAAGTCGATTTCAGCTTTTTCAAAAAAATAGATTGGAAAGTTATTATTGATGTATATAGAGTTGGATTGCCTTCAATCGTTATGCAGAGCATAGGCTCATTTATGATTTTTGGACTAAATCTAATCCTCACAGGTTTTTCCATCACTGCTGTTAATGTTCTCGGCGTATATTATAAACTTCAATCATTCATATTTATGCCAGTTTTCGGTTTAACGCATGGTGTTATGCCTATTATGGGCTATAATTACGGAGCAAAGAATAAAGACAGGCTTATGAAATCCTTGAAATATTCACTTTTCATAGCTTTAGTAATTATGGGTATAGGGCTTATAATTTTTCAAATATTCCCGAGAGAGCTTTTAGCAATGTTCAATGCAACAGATGATATGTACGCAATAGGAATACCTGCACTAAGATTAATTAGCCTATGTTTCTTGCCTGCGGCAGTCGGCATAATGTTCTCAACAGTGTTCCAAGCAGTTGGCAGAGGCATTCGTTCACTTATAATTTCCCTGCTCAGACAACTTTGTCTTATTCTTCCAATAGCATATGTTCTTTCATTCTTTGGTGTAACATATGTATGGCTCGCTTTCCCACTTGCAGAAATTCTATCAATTATAGTTTCGGTTATTTTCTTTGTTACTCTCTATAATAAGGAGCTAAAATTCCTTTCGACTAAAGAACCAAGATAAGCATTTTTAAATCTTAAGAGCTATCACAATGAGAAAATCATTTGTGATGGCTCTTTTTTGATATAATTATCTAAAATATATCAAAATATAAAGACTTTCAAATTATTTTTTATATATACTTGACATCAACAAATATATATGGTATATTGTAACCAATAAATTTATAGTCACATAACACAAAAATAACATGAAAAGAAGGTAATTTTAATGAATGATAGCCATAGAAATTCAGACACAATAAATGTTATAGGTACAGTAATACTGATAATAGGTATAGTTTTAGGCATTATATCTGGTTTTGCCTTTCAAGTAGCAAACTCTAGTGGTTCTTATTATTCAAGGGTTGAGTATTCATTTAACTGGGCATCATGTATTTCACTGATTGTTTCATCTATTTTTATAAAAGTAGAATTTTCTGCCCTCGCTTGTATCGCAAGAGCATCAGAAGAAACAACTATGATGGTTTATAGACTTATGAATCAAATTAGCTATAATAATGCACAAACTAATAATAAAACTTCTAAAAAATCTTCAGAAAATGCTACAACCCTTAATCAACAAACTGCACCAGTGGTCAGCACCAATATATGGACTTGTCCAAAATGTGGAAAAATAAACTATAATTATGTAACAACTTGTTCTTGTGGAGAACCTAAACCATAATATAAGCATTTGACAATTTTAAAAACCTATGACTCAATAAAGGGAATGAGGTTCTCCCTTGGCTTTGCCAAAACCGCTTATTAAGCTAATGACTTCTGCATTTTGCAGAGTTATTGGCTTTTTTTGTTCCCTAAAATAAAATTTTTGGAGGTTTTTTATGCTTACAAGTTTAGCTCTCATCTTTTTATGCGGACTTCTGCTTGGTTCAATTTTTCAAAAAATCAAGCTTCCGCCACTCCTTGGTATGATTATCACAGGAATAATTTTAGGTCCACACACACTAAATCTTATAGACCAATCTGTTCTTTCAATCTCATCAGATTTACGCCAAATAGCATTGATAATCATACTCACTCGTGCAGGACTTAATCTCGATATAAATTCCCTTAAAAAAGTAGGCAGACCGGCTATTCTAATGTGCTTTGTGCCAGCTTGCTTTGAGATTATAGGAATGGTTCTGTTTGCACCACCGCTTTTAGGCATATCAATACTTGATGCCTTAATTATGGGGACAGTTGTAGCCGCAGTTTCACCAGCAGTTATAGTTCCAAAAATGCTAAAATTAATCGAAACTGGATATGGCAAGGATAAAAGTATTCCACAAATGATAATGGCTGGAGCTTCTGTTGACGATGTATTTGTAATTGTACTTTTCACATCTTTCACAGGACTTACACAAGGCGAAAGTTTCTCTCCGATAAGCCTTATACAAGTACCTATTTCAATAATTTTAGGCATAGGGCTTGGTATCTTAATAGGAATACTTCTTGGATTTTTCTTCAAAAAAGTACATATGAGAGATTCAATCAAAGTAATTATAATTTTGAGTATATCATTTCTGCTTGTCACATTAGAAAATAGCCTTAAAGGAATCGTTCCAATTTCAGGACTAATTGCGATAATGAGTATTGGCATTTCTCTACAAAAAATCCGTTCAGACGCATCTAAACGAATATCCACAAAATTCTCAAAACTATGGGTTGCCGCTGAACTTATGTTATTTGTACTTGTTGGTGCAACAGTTGATATAAAATATGCTTTCTCCGCAGGAATTATGGCAATCGTACTTATCTTTGGAGTATTAGTATTCCGAATGATTGGTGTACTCATATGCCTTATAAAAACAAAGCTAAACAAAAAAGAAAGATTATTCTGTATGATAGCTTACTGCCCAAAGGCAACAGTCCAGGCTGCAATAGGTTCTATTCCTCTGACAATGGGACTTTCTTGCGGAAATATAGTTCTGACGGTTGCAGTACTTTCAATACTAATCACTGCACCACTTGGAGCTTTCTTCATTGAATTGCTCTATAAAAAACTTCTTAAAAAGGGATAAAATTTTAAACAAACAATAAATCCACCGATAAAGTCTAAAAGCCTTGTCGGTGGATTTGTTTATAGATTATTTTGTTACAGCTTGCTTTGCAGCCTTTGCTTTTTCTTTTTCTTCAGCCTTTATATTTTCCTTCGCAACAGCAAGCATAAGCTTAATTCTGTTCTCCTGATTAACTCTTGGTGCACCTGGGTCATAGTCTATTGAAACAATATTAGCCTTTTCATTCTTTCTCTTAATGGCACTAACCATTCCCTTTGCACAAATATGGTTTGGTAAGCAGCCAAAAGGCTGAGTACAAACAACATTTTCATAGCCACTTTCTATAAGCTCAACCATTTCCGCTGTTAAGAGCCAGCCCTCGCCCATTTTATTGCCATATCCAATCAAGCCTTTAACCATTTCTTTTGTTTCCGCATAGCTTGCAGGTGCGTGGAAGCCATGATTATTTGCACTTTCTATAACATAGCCTTCCATCTTTGTAAGGTATTTCATAACCTCACTAAGAACATTAAATTTTATTTTATTTCCACCATAGAGCTTATGGTCTTCAAGCCTGTTATCAACCTTAAATAACGCAAATCCCATAATGCCTGGAATATTAACCTCACAGCCCTGCTCAAGAAGAAAATCTTCAAGATGGTTATTTCCGAGCGGAGAATATTTTACATAAATTTCTCCAACTATTCCAACCTTAATCTTCTTAACCTTATTAAGCGAAATCTGAGCAAATTCTTCACCCATTTTATCAAGATTTCTTTTGATATGTGATGATGAATAACCGTTGCCTTTTTCCATTTCATCAGAAAGTCTTTGAATCCACTGCTCAACCAAAGCATCGCTTTCACCTTTGTTTATTTCATAAGCCTTTGTCTGGTTATTAAAAAGCATAAGAGCGTCACCATAAACAAGACCAGCAAGAGCTTTTCTAATCATAGGAACAGTAAGAGAAAATCCGCTGTTCTTCTCCAAACCAGAAACATTGAGAGAAATAACAGGAACATTCTCAAAACCAGCTTTTTTCAGAGCCTTTCTCAAAAGATGGATATAATTAGATGCACGACAGCCACCGCCTGTTTGTGTAATCATAAGAGCAGTTTTATTTACATCATATTTACCACTTTGAAGTGCGTGAATAAACTGTCCGATAACAAGCAATGCCGGATAGCAAGTATCATTATGTACATACTTCAAGCCAACCTGTGCTATTTCAGGGCCGTCGTCCTCAAGCAAAACATTCTTATAGCCATATTGAGTAAAAACATTTCTAATCAATGAGAAATGAATTTTCGCCATCATCGGCAAAAGTATGGTATATTCCTTTTTCATTTCCTTAGTAAAAATAAGTCTGCCGTCTTTATCATAAACAAGTTTCGCCATTCTATATTACCATTCCTTTCTACGATAGGTCACTTATATCTAATTTAATTTCAATTAGATAAACTGAAATTTATTTCAAAGTTTCCGGATTTTCTACACAAGTATTCTCAATGTTCCCACATTCAACACAGGTATCACAAATCACCTTTAAACGCCTACGCTTGAGTTTCTTTTCATCACATAACGGAATAAATTCAACGAGCCATGTTCCGGCTATCAAGTTACCTGTCATCAATTCTCCACCGCATTTACTACATTTGTTTTCCATTGTATTACCTCCATAAATTTCGATTTAATTTTCGTCTAATGTAGCCAAAAGGCTTCTGATACGGATTTTAACTGCACCCAAATTGGTGATTTCGTCAATCTTAATCTGTGTATAAATCTTACCCTTTTGTTCCAATATTCCACGAACCTCATCAGTTGTAATAGCATCAACACCGCAGCCGAATGAAACAAGCTGAACAAGATTCATATTAGGCTTTGTAGAAACATACCTTGCCGCTGAATAAAGTCTTGAATGATATGTCCATTGGTTAAGAACGGTTGTCGGGAATTTATCAACCTTGTTGCTTACTACATCTTCAGAAATTATCGCAACATTAAAGCTTGCAATCATTCTGTCGATTCCATGATTTATTTCAGGGTCAGCGTGATAAGGTCTGCCGCACAAGACAAATATCGGCTTATTTTCAGCCTCTGCTCTCTTGATAATGTCCTCGCCATATGTGCGAATTTTTGCAAGATAGCTTTCATACTCGTCATAAGCCGCTCTCGCCGCCGCCTTAACCTCCTTAACATCAATTTTCCCGAAATACTTTTCGAGATGCTCATGCATTTTATATGGAAATTCTTTTCTTCTGTGTATTCCTAAGTATTCATAGAAGAAAGTTACCTTTTCTATATCTCGGACATTTGCATGAATAACCTCAGGATAATACGCTACAACAGGGCAGTTATAATGATTATCACCCATATGCTCATCAAAGTTATATGACATACAAGGATAGAATATTGTCTTTATTCCATTATCAATTAACCACTGAACATGACCATGCATAAGCTTTGCAGGGAAGCAAACAGTATCACTTGGAATAGTATGCTGACCACTCAAATAAAGCTTTCTTGTTGAATATGGTGAACGAACTACCTCAAAACCAAGCTTTGTAAAGAAAGTATGCCAGAAAGGAAGAAGTTCAAACATATTGAGTCCCATAGGGATACCAATTTTTCCCCTTGAACCCTTTACAGGCTTATAGCTGTCAAGAAGATTTCTCTTATATTCATAGATGTTAAAGCTATTATCAGGGGATTTTTTAGTTATAGGTCGCTCACAGCGGTTTCCTGCAATATATCTTTTGCCATCGCTAAAAGTATTAACAGTAAGACGGCAGTTATTGTTACAAAGTCCGCAATTGGTGGTAACAATCTTATGGAAGAAGCCATTCAAAGCCTCACGCTTTATAATAGTGCTTTTTCCCTCACCCTTGCATTTATTCATAGCATAGAGAGCCGCACCATAAGCACCCATAAGACCGGAAATACAAGGGCGGATAACCTCTCTGCCTGTTTCCTTTTCAAATACTCTAAGAACCGCATCATTGAGAAATGTTCCGCCTTGAACGACAATTTTCTTTCCAAGCTCGCTCGCCGATGAAGTTCTTATAACCTTATAGAGTGCATTTTTAACAACACTAATTGACAAACCCGCAGAAATATCCTCTATTGTTGCACCGTCCTTCTGTGCTTGTTTAACTGATGAATTCATAAAGACAGTACAGCGAGAACCGAGGTCAACAGGCTGCTTTGCAAGTAGTCCAAGCTTAGAAAATTCCTCAACAGAATACCCAAGAGCATTTGCAAAGGTCTGCAAGAATGAACCACAGCCCGATGAGCAAGCCTCATTCAAGAAAATATTGTCGATTGCACCATTATGAATTTTAAAACATTTAATATCCTGACCGCCTATGTCAATAATAAATTCAACATCAGGCATAAAGTTCTTTGCGGCTGTCAGATGGGCTATTGTTTCAACAACACCTATATCTATTCCGAAAGCATTTTTGATAATTTCCTCGCCATATCCAGTTACGGCAGAAGAAACTATATTTATATCTGGGTTAATATCGTAAATCTTTTCAAGAATTTCCTTAACAATAGGAACAGGATTACCGCTATTAGATTGATATTGCGAGAAAAGAATTTTCTTATCTTCAGAAATAACAGTTGCTTTAAGGGTAGTAGAACCAGCGTCTATTCCTATATATGCCTTGCCAGTGTAGCCTTTAAGTTCACCTATTGCGACAGTTGCCTTTGCGTGTCTTGCCTTAAATTCTTCAAGTTCCTTTTCATTTTCAAATAAAGGCTTATTAAAAGCAAAATTTCCGCTTCCTCTATAATGCTTTACCTTTTCGATAATCTCATCAAAATTTATTCTTTCATCTGCACACAAAGCCGCTCCCATAGCAACATAATAGAGCGAATCTTCTGGACAGATACCTGTTGTTTTCAGAGTTTCATCAAAGCTCTTTCTAAGCTCAGGCAAAAATGTCAACGGGCCTCCGAGATATACAATCTTTCCTGCAATTTCTCTGCCCTGTGCAAGACCTGCAATAGTCTGATTAACAACTGCCACAAATATACTTTTTGCAATATCGCTCTTTTTAGCACCTTGATTAAGTAATGGCTGAATATCACTCTTAGCAAAGACGCCACATCTTGACGCTATGGTATAGGTTTTTTCACATTCCTTTGCAAGCTCATTGAGCTCGTCCATAGGAACATTTAATAGCATTGCCATTTGGTCGATAAAAGCACCTGTACCGCCAGCACAAGAGCCATTCATTCTAACTTCCATACCACCTGAAAGAAAAAGAATCTTTGCGTCCTCGCCACCAAGCTCAATAATAACATCAGTATTCTCTATAAATGTGTTTGCTGCAACACGAGTTGCATAAACTTCCTGAACGAAATCTATTCCACAGCTTTCAGCAACACCCATACCTGCTGAACCAGACATTGCGAAATAAGCATTTTCTGCACCCTTAACATTTCTGCGGATATTTTCGAGAATTTCTGCAATTTTTTCAGTTATCTGAGAATAATGTCGCTCATAGCTTTTATATATAAGCTTATTATTATCGTCAAGAACAGCACATTTAATTGTTGTAGAACCTATATCCAAACCTATTTTCATCATTATTTTGCTTCATTCCCCTTCTAGGCCAAGGTAATAAATCAAGACACAGTGGCACAATATATATGTAACTTCATAAAATTCTAATATGTTATTATACAATATCCGACATAAAAAGTAAACAGACAAAACTTTCAATAAATCAAAATAATTTCTGAAAATTATTCCAGGCATAAAATCTATATCAATTAATAGCTTAAAAAAGCTTGAGTGAAATTTTTAAGTAGCTTACAAAAAATCGTAGTGGTGAATGGTAGTCCATTCTCATTTTTAATTATATAATAGCTAATGAATATTTTAATTCTATAAAGTATATTAAAATCTTGATTTAACTTGTAATTATTGTAAAAGTATTGAATTTTGCACAGATTCGTTATATACTTCTATTAAGTAGCGTAAAGTTTCAAGTTTACACTTTTTAAGATAAATTAAAACCAAATAGTTGAAAGATATTCATTCTTTCGCAGTAAGGATAAAAAATGAATAAACTATATAAAAAGCTCAAAACACATAGAAAGCTTTTGCTATTTCTATGTGACTTCTGTCTTTGGAATGTTTCTTACTATATATCATTCGTAGTCAACAAAAGCAGCTTCGTTTTAAAGGGCTGGGAAGAACCTTTTATGTGGGGACTCCTCTTTATAAATATTATATTTACAGCTGTATTTCTATGTTTCAGGCTTTATGATAAGATGTGGCGATATGCGGATATAGAGGATTTCTTTTATGCAGGCATAGCCTCCTTAACAGCTAACCTTGTCTTTATGTCATTTACAATGATAATTGGCACAGACGAAAACCGATTAAATTATGGTGCAAGAATCTACATTATAATGTCGCTCCTCTCAACCTTTCTTACATTTATATTTAGATTGGTTTATCGACTTAATAAAATCATTGAGCGAAAAAACACCAGTAATAAAAATCGGCGAAGACTTCTGATTGTTGGCGGTGGTGAAGGTGCCGCAACTGTTCTAAGTGAACTTGCCAAATCACCCGAGAATGAATATGTTCCTATATGCTTAGTCGATGACGACCCCGAAAAAATCGGACGCAGAATCGGTGGTGTCAAAATAGAAGGTTCAACATATGATATTCCAGAAATATGTGAGCGTGAGGATATCGAAGTTATCCTTTTCACAATCTCACAGATAAACCTTGCAGATAAGAAACGCATACTTGATATTTGTGCAAAGACTCACCTTGAAGTAAAGATTATTCCAAATGTATATGGCCTTATCAAAGATGGTGCATCAGTAACATCAAAAATCAGACAGGTAGAAGTCGAGGACTTGCTTGGCAGAGAACCTATTGTCTTCGATACCGAAAAATATGGTGCTTATATTACTGGACAAACTGTTCTTGTAACAGGCGGTGGCGGTTCAATCGGTTCTGAACTTTGCCGTCAGATAGCAAAGCTTTCTCCTAAAAAACTCATCATACTTGATATTTATGAAAATAATGCCTATGAAATTCAGCAAGAACTTATTCGTCAATATCACGAAAAGTTAAATCTTGATACACAAATAGCTTCTGTTCGTGATAAACGCAAGCTCGATTACCTTTTCAGCCAAAATAAAATTGATGTTATTTTCCATGCTGCAGCACATAAGCATGTTCCTCTTATGGAAACAACTCCAGAAGAAGCAGTAAAAAATAATGTTTTCGGAACATTAAATCTTGTGTTGCTTGCGGATAAATACCATGTCAAAAAATTTGTTCAGATTTCAACAGATAAGGCCGTAAACCCTACAAATATTATGGGTGCGACAAAGCGTATCTGTGAAATGATAGTTCAAACTATGGATAAGCAAAGTGAAACTAAATTTGTTGCTGTTCGTTTTGGTAATGTCCTTGGCTCTAATGGTTCTGTTATTCCACTTTTCAAGGAACAAATTCAGGAAGGTGGTCCTGTTACAGTTACTCACCCTGATATTATTCGTTTCTTTATGACTATTCCAGAGGCTGTTTCTCTTGTCTTAACCGCAGGAGGACTTGCTAAGGGCGGAGAAATCTTCATACTTGATATGGGAGAGCCTGTTAAGATTTTGACCCTTGCAGAAAATCTAATTCGCCTCTCGGGCTTTAAGCCATATGAAGATATTCCGATTGAGTTTACTGGTCTGCGACCAGGCGAAAAACTATATGAAGAAATTCTTCTTAATGAAGAGGGTATGAAAAAGACTGCAAACAAAAAAATCTTCATTGGCAAGCCAATAGAGCTTGATACAGAAAAATTTCATGAAAAACTTATTGAGCTAAAAAAGGTAGCCCTCAAAAATGATAAGGACGGCATAGATAAGCTAATTGCTGAAATTGTTCCAACATTCAACCATATGAAAAACTAAAATTATTTTGACTCAATATCAATAGTTGGGGTAGCCCGAAAAATAGAATAAAGTGTACTTACAAGCGACAGAGAATTAAACTGTCGCTTGTTTTATTGTAGAATTTATATGTTTGTTGGAAAACATATATAAAATGTGATTGCGAAATCGCTTGAAATTTCTATAGCTTTAAGCATTTCTTGTGAGAACCTTGATTTTGCTGTTGGTGATTGGTATAGAAAACTATTTCAATACCCTCAATACCGAGAACAATACCGAGCCAATGTTTGCAAATGGTTTCCACATATCGCTGACAAAATACTTGTAGAGCATATTTTGTCCTCCGTTTCAACTTTCTAAGCAATTCTATTTTAACGGATTTTAGTAAAATATGCTCTACTTTTTTACTTTTTGTCTGTAGGCCCTTTTTCTACCACAACTATATTGACCATTGAGTCAACAAAAATTCCACCGTAATTCTAAATTACGATGGAATTCTGGTAAATAATCCTAATTCTAGTAGAAACTATTTAATAGAGGGGCAATTCTCCATTTAGCGGGTGCAGTATTATCATGAAGCATTGCGTTAAACCGACCCGATTTTTCTGTTAAAATAAGTATGTTTTTTTCTTGCACCTCTTGCAAAATAAAAAGTAGCATGATATAATATGACTAAAAGAACCAAAATGGTCATATTTTCGAAAGATTCAATCTTGGCTTTTACCAAATACGAAACAGAACAGCTCCGCAAGGCACTGCTGAAGGAAACATGACACACATTTGTCAGCCTTTGGAGAAATATTACCTTATCCCAAAACGAGGGCTCACTCATCACTACGACTGTACATATACTGATTCTCACAGTCACAAGGAGCAATTAGGAGAGCTGTACCCACAAGTGCCAGAAACTCTATTGCACGGCACTTGCAGGGAATTATTTGAATAAGCCAAAATGTCACAGAGATGTGGCTTTTCAAAGATACATAAGTTAGTTAAATCTAACTTTTTGCTTTATATGTTTAGACAAATCTAACAAAAAAGGAATGATAGCAATGTTAGAACACAAGAATTCTAGGGACAGAAATGCCAGTTTATACAACTACTTCATACAAAAGGATTAGGAGGTATATAAAAAGATGTACAAACTTATTCAACTGATTGTGAAAGCTAAGACAGTGGCTAAGCTTGCAACGAACACTGAACTGGTACTGAAGGACGAAGGTGTGTTGATTGTTTCAACCCTCACCTACTCTGAAAATTCGTTTTTCGGCAAGGTTAAGGCATTTTTCAGGAGATTTGCAGGCTTCCATCTCTACAAGGAATATCTGAATTTCCTGTGGCAGAATGCTTGGACGGTGCTGAAAAGCACCACCCTGAAAGCATCATTCCCATTAACTTATACCAAATGTGCAAAATCGGAGGTATGATAAAATGTCATTTTTTGAAAACACTCGCAAGCCTGAGGGGTTTGGCGGAAAAATTATGGTTGCTATGATGAACATTGGACATAGTGCCGTGGTGAGGTGGGGACTTCGCTTTTTGAAACTTACTCCGGACGACAAGGTGTTGGATTGTGGCTGCGGTGGCGGAGCAAACATTAAAAGGATGCTGAAAAAATGCCCGCAGGGTATTGTAAAAGGCATCGACTATTCAACCGTCAGCGTAGAAAAATCAAAGAAAGTCAACAAATCTGCCATTGCAAAAGGACGCTGCACCGTATTGTGTGCAAGCGTATCAGAGTTGCCGTTTGAATCTGAGCAGTTCGATGTGGTCACGGCCTTTGAAACAATCTATTTCTGGCCCAACTTATCACAGTGCTTTAGGGAGGTTTGGCGAGTGCTGAAACCTGGTGGAACCTTTCTCATTTGCAACGAAAGCAACGGCGATACAAACAAGGACGAAAAGTGGACGGATATAATAGACGGTATGACCATCTATAAGGACACTGAATTAAATGTGTATTTGGAGCAGACCAAATTTCAAGATATTCAGATACACAAGAATAAAGCGGGCTGGCTGTGCGTCACAGCACGAAAATGAGGAAATAAAGCATGAGCATTTTTGCGTATACAAGCTCTCTATCATGAAAAAGAAATTCGCCTTGTCGGAGGACGTGCTGCGAAAGGAAATCGAAAAGCAAAACCTCCATCGTGGCATATTTATGTCTACCGACTACAAGGCGTATTATGAAACAGTCACGGTGAACGGCTTTTCATGTCTCATAGTAATGGAGAAAAAAATCTGATTCTGCCGACCTTCCGCAAGCTGATGTTTGTTGACTGCAACAAGCCGTTCTGGAAAAAGCTGATGTACAAAGCATTCGTTCGGGCGAAATGTGGCTGTGACAAATGGCACATTATGAGATGATAGTTGCACCTTACAATAAAGATAAGCCCACCTATTATGAATTTACGGCATAACTGGCAGCGGAGGAGCTACTCAACACAAGTCTGATACGGACGTTCAACTGCGTGGACGACTGCAAATGCGACTATATTATCTGTGGTGATAAAGACTCATACTTAAAGAAGCATTCCGAATACTGGGACCAAGCGGGATTCAGAAGACACAAATAAAAACGCAACTCAAAGGCGGTGAAGCAAATGGAAATATTATTCGGAATATTGATTTCCTTTCTCGGAACGACGCTCGGCTCGGCGTGTGTTTTCTTTATGAAAAAGTCACTTGGTGTTTCGGTGCAGCGTGCACTCGCGGGCTTTGCCGCAGGAGTTATGGTTGCGGCATCTATTTGGAGCCTACTGATTCCAGCGATAGAGCAAGCGAAAAATATGGGCAAGCTGTCCTTCCTCCCCGCCTTTATCGGATTTTGGTTCGGTGTGCTGTTTTTGCTTATGCTTGACCGACTGATTCCACATCTTCACATAGTGAGTGACCAGGCAGAAGGACCGAAAAGCAAGCTCGGTCGCACCACTATGATGGTGTTGGCGGTAACACTGCATAACATTCCCGAAGGAATGGCGGTGGGTGTGATGTATGCGGGCTTTCTTGCGGGAAATACGCAAATTACGGCGACGAGTGCACTCGCCTTATCAATAGGCATTGCCATTCAGAATTTTCCCGAGGGTGCTATAATATCCATGCCTCTCCGAGCCGAGGGCGAAAGTAAAGGCAGAGCATTTCTCGGCGGCGTCCTTTCGGGAATAGTTGAGCCTATCGGCGCAGTACTGACACTCCTTGCGGCACAGCTCGTGATTCCGGCACTACCGTATCTTTTGAGCTTTGCCGCGGGTGCAATGCTCTATGTTGTGGTGGAGGAGCTAATTCCCGAAATGTCACAGGGAAAGCATTCCAACATAGGAACGGTTTTCTTTGCAGTCGGCTTCAGTGTGATGATGATGCTTGATGTGTCGCTGGGGTAAGATTATAGAAAACATTATGATATTCATTCGTTGAAATGAAACACAAGATTGAGAAAAACACCGTACAGGAAACGCTGATTATTCCACTGTATTCCCGAAAGCTGTGCTTGGAGTTGTACCCCATGGAACGAAACTGCGGTGTGACTGATTGACCAAATCGACTACGAATTTTCAGAAGCCGAGAAGAATTCTCACAGCCTGATTCAGCGTTTCACTCGTTGGTGAAGTGGCTACTACGCCGAAGTAAGAGGTATCCAATATTTCTTACTTCGGCGAACACATTTATACATACAGTCTGAAACAAGGTATCGACGACTTCCTCGCCCCTTACAAAGTTCTCCGTGTCGGTCTGGACAAAGAACTGGAAGGGTGGCGTCCCACAGCGAAACAGCAAGACAATCCTCAAAGGTATCAATAATAGAAACTCAACTGATTAAACAAATACCCCAGTAGTTTAACGATTACGGCAGAATAGAAAGCCACAATCCCTACAAAATGCACGAACCCCGTCGCAGAATTGCTCTGCAACGGGGTTCGTTTATGCTCTGGAATGGTGAAAACCTTGATTTCATGCAGTTTTCAGGCATAGAAAAAGTCCACCGCAATTCTATCAAAATTACGGTGGACTTATGGCGGAGGACAAGGGATTTGAACCCTCGCGCCGGTTTCCCGACCTACTCCCTTAGCAGGGGAGCCCCTTCACCACTTGGGTAATCCTCCAATGGTAAATAAAACAAATAAAATAATAAAAATTGGCGGAGAGGAAGGGATTCGAACCCTTGGTCCCTTTCGGGATCACTAGTTTTCAAGACTAGCTCCTTAAACCACTCGGACACCTCTCCATTTATCTTCGCCACTGTTGTGACTGCGAGAATTATAATACCATATAAGCTTTTAAATGTCAAGCTTTTTTCAAAAGTTTTTTTATTTTTTTCGAAATTATTCTAAATTCTGATAAAAACTAAAATAATATATTTTTAGTCTTAAGCAGTTTATTGCTAATAATTAAGAAGTTACCAAATAAACTACCGATTTGAGCGGACTCTGTCCGCCCTTTTGGCAAGAGATGTTAAGGGCTTTGCCCTTAACACCCACGAGGGACTTCGTCCCTCGACCATGCAAGCCTTTAAAAAGGCTTGAGCGAAACTTTTAATTATCTCTCTTATGGAAGTTTATTAACTAAGCGTAGGGCAAACTATGCTTGCCTATATGGACACAAATAACAAAAGGAGCGAAAATAATTCGCCCCTCAGAATATTATTTTTTATCTTTTTTAATCGGTGCTTTAACAGCATAAGGCAATTCTGGTAAGCCTTCTGTTGGTGTCCATTCGCAATCTAAAATATATCTTGCCATTTTAAAGTTTGTCTTAAGATTGCTGTGCATACCTTTAAATGAAAAAGCCAAAATATGCTGTCTTATAATCGAATAGATATTAACAAGTTTAAACTTTGTAATTATTCGCCTAATTTCAGTTTCAAAAGAAGCATATTCGCCATTTCTTCTCAAAAAGTTGCTTATAATCATAACCGAATAAAGCAAGTCATTTATTTTCTTAACATTCATTGTGCTAAGAATACTGCCCTGACGCTTAACATAGAAATAAAGACATTCCCCAACAACAGCAAGCTTATTTGCATAAAAAACTGTTTTCGGGCTTGTAGCAACATCCTCAAAATACATAGTAGGATATGTAATCTTATGTTCAGTAAAAATTGTGCGTTTATATAGCTTGTTCCAAGCATAGCTATGAAGTCCGTGGTCACTTATAATTCTTGCCACAGCCTCATTATGTTCCATAACACAATCTTTAACAATAAACATCTGATTTTTTTTCATACCGTTCTTATCAATATAATAAGTAAAGCCACAGTATGACATATCAGCATTATTTTCCTCACAAGCATTATAAAGCTTTTCAAGATAAGTTGGAGCAATAAAATCATCGCTATCAATAAAAGCTATATATCTGCCTACTGAATGTTCTATCCCAGTGTTTCTTGCCGCACTAAGACCGCCATTTTCACGAGTAACTATCTTAAATCTTGAATCACTCGCAACAAACTCCATAGCAATTTTAATACTTCCATCAGGCGATGAGTCATCAACAATAATGGCTTCAAAGTCAGTAAAAGTCTGAGCCTTAATAGAATCAAGGCATCTTCTTATATAAGGCTCTACATTATAGACAGGAATTATTATACTGATTTCGGGATTTTTAGTTTCCTGCATTATAATACCTCCTGCCTGATTTATATAAAATTTATTTATGACTTATACTTTTTGACTTGTTTTCTGCCATCAATAATTCTCTTTATACAACCTTTTTTCTTTGAGCTATGACTTGCTTGAATATTCAAAATAGGTAAAGACCAATAGACATGATTTGCATGAACCTTAAAGCAATCCTTATATTTATCATAAAGATTGTTTTCCTCAAGAAATTTACGCAAAAATTCTACTGTATAGATATAATCATTAATTCTTTTATCGCTCATAGATGATTCAAGAAAAGTCTTAGTTCTTCTTGAATAGTAATAAGCTTTCTTATCTACTACTACAAGTTTATTTATTTTGACAAAAGCCTTTGTGCAAAAAAGAATATCTTCATAATACATATCCCTGAATTGAATATCATTATTCTTCAGCAAATCTGTTTTCCAAAGCTTATTCCATATAAAGAAACGAATCTCATTATCTTTAAGCAAATATCCCAAAGCTTCATCTCTGCTATATTCTCCTGCCTTAAGGCTTTTAACAGATTTATTCTTAGCGTTTTGCTCATAATGAATATTAAATCCACACATAGCAATATCTGCATCACTACGCTTAATAGCTAAATAAAGCACTGCAAGAAAATTATAAGAAACATAATCATCAGAATCTATAAAAGAAATATATTCTCCAGTGGCTTGTTCCATAGCAAAGTTACGGGTTTTAGATGCACCTAAATTTTCTCTTGAGAAAAATTTAAATCTTTCATCTCTTTTAGCAAATTCCTTTGCAATACCTGCACTGCCATCAGTAGAGCCATCATCAACCATAATAACCTCAAAATCCTTAAAGGTTTGCTTTTCGACAGAACCAAGGCAACGACTAAGATATTTTTCAACATTATATATAGGTATAATAATGCTTATCTCTGGCTTATTTATATCACCCATAAATCATTCACCACTTTTTTTCCCTATCTCAAGTTCTTCCTCAACTTCTTCAATGTCTTCCTGCATTTCAGTAACAAGCTCTGTTGCTTTCTTCTTTCCCATACCAGAGAATGGAGCTGAAATGAATATTGTTCCATAATAAGTAATAGTTCTCCAAATAAGAATAGCAGATTTCATAGTAGTTTCATCAAAAATACCGCTAAAGAATCCAGCGAAGCTAAGCTCTGCCGCACCAGATGCACCAGGAAGTGGCACAAGGCTTGAAACCATATTTACAAATGATTGGGCACTAATAATATCAAAAACTCCAACATTGATAGTGCTATCAGGACTTAATGCACGATAAACACAATATGGAACAATATATATAGCTGTCATTTGTATTATTGTAAGAATATAATTTATAGCAAGAAAACCTTTGTGTTCAGAAAGCTCTTTATTACTCTTGTGGAAGTATATAAGCTGTTGCTCAATCTTATCAAGAGTCTTTTCAGGATTTTTAATAAATCTAAGCTTGTTTCCTATCTTACAGAACCATTTTATAAGCCTGAATGTAATTTTGTGTGAAAATGATACTAATATAAGTATAAATATCATAGCCGCTTGAACGATAAAGCCTATCGCAGACATAACCCAAAGAAACGGACTTAAACGCTCGGCAAAGAAATTAAATTTCAGAAGTATTACAGCTATTGTATATCCTGTCAATGTAAACTGCCATACGAGAAATTTTTGAACGAGTGCAGATGTTGCCTTTCCGGCATCAACACCATAATGTGATAAAATCATAATCTGCATAGGCTGACCACCCGTAGAGCTAGGTGTAACGGCACAGAAAAATTGTCCTGCCAATGCAGCCTTTATGCTATGAGTTATCTTAACACCATTAGTTGAAAGATTTAAAAATCTATGTAAAATCACTGCATCAATTACAATATTAAGTAAATGCGCACCTATGGCAAGCATAAGCCAAAAAATATTTATTTGTTGTGATGAGTTTATAAGTTCTACCAAACCACCTTTAGAAAAGCAGAAGTATACAATCATAAAGCCACACAAAGCAAAAACTATGAAATTAAAAACCGTTTTTCCAGATATTTTCTTTTTTTTTGTATCCAAACTTTAGACCTCCGTTTTAATTTTAATTATATTAAAACTGCCCTCGACAGAAATAGAAATATCACTTTAAAAGCCATTATAAAATGACACAAAAGTAGCCAGAGTTTAAATTAAATTCCCCTAAAAGTAAAGACTATTAAGCTAAAATAATAACAATAAATAATTCTCCTATAAAATATATAATAATCATCCAATACACAAAAGTCAAGTTACAATAAATTTATAATACATAAATGGCAAAATTGAACATAAAAATACACAGTATTTAATATGGAATTGTCCATAAAAACACTGTGTATATGAAGTCTTTTATAACTTATTTTATCTTATAAACATAAGAATCCTTGCGTTTATGTGGCTTTGGCATATCGCCATCAGTATAGCCTAAAATGCAGTGTCCTATGCCCTCATAATCGCCCTCTATGCCAAGCTGTTTAAGAATTTCCTTACCCTCTGGCATCTCAAATTCTTCTTTTGCTCTATGAATCCAACAGCTACCAATTCCAAGCGAATGGGCAGCAAGCATAAGATTTCCCATAACAAGAGAGCCGTCATAAAGATAAGTAGGTTTTGATTTATCTGCAAGAACAATCAAAACTGTATTTGCACCATAAAATGGGTCAAAACCTTCCTCTTTACCCATAATCTTTGCATTAAGAGCAGAAAGCCTATCTCTTAATTCCTTGTTAGTAACCTCAATAATAATTGGCGATTGAGCATTTCTGCCTGTTGCGGCATATGTTCCAGCCTCAACTATTTCATCAATAATCTCTTGTGGAACTGGCTCAGAGGTATATTTTCTGATGCTTCTTCTCTCAATCATATTTTTTATAGTTTCATTCATAGCCTTAACCTCCATTTATTCTTCAAGTAATTTTTTATAAATTTGATTATCATTTTCCCTAAATACATTAAAAATAACTTTAATCTTACTGCCTGTTTCTTGCTTATATCTTTTTACACTTCTCACTGCAAGCTCTGCGGCTATATTATTAGGAAATTTAAATTCACCTGTAGAAATACAGCAAAACGCAATGCTGTTTACATCATATTCATCAGCAAGCGATAGGCAAGAACGATAACAGCTTTCAAGTGCGTCACAATCCTTCTTCATAACCTTATTAAAAATCATCGGTCCAACAGTATGAATAATATATTTACTTGGAAGATTATAAGCAGATGTAATCTTTGCTTTTCCTATTGGTTCACTGTGTCCTTGAGCTTTCATAATATCATTACATTCAAGCCTTAGCTGTATTCCCGCATAAGTATGAATTGTATTATCAATACATAAATGATTAGGATTAAAGCAACCAAGCAGCTCAGAATTTGCAGCATTTACGATTGCACCACATTTAAGAGTTGTTATGTCACCTTTCCATAGGTAAATATCATCAATTATAGGCTCAAGCTCAGAAATATCAGTTATACCCTTTTTGCGGATTTCTTCTTGCAAAAATTCGTTCTGAATTTCAATAAATTTCTCACTTGCTCTCTTAGGCATACGGATATTAAAAAGCGAACGAAGAAAATTCCAACGCTCAGTTTCCCCTTGAGGTATAAAAGCACCTTTGCCCATAGGTTGTTCACCAAGAAGTGCATCTATTAAATATAGTTGTCTTTCCGATTGATTCATATTTGTTTTCTCCAAATAAAAATTTATTGACGAAAAAGCCCGTTGCGTATGCAACGGACTTCATAAATTTGGTGCGAGTGACGGGACTTGAACCCGTACGTCGTAAAACACACGCCCCTCAAACGTGCCTGTCTGCCAATTCCAGCACACTCGCAAATATCAATTTGTCTTTTCAACAAGTAGTATTATATCAAAAAGTATTTTAGTTGTCAAGAACTTTTTTAAATAATTTTACAAATTTTTATTAATTAAGATTTTATTTCCTTATCACAATCAGTTAGTTTATATATTTCAAAGCCTAAATGCTTATAAAATCCAACCTCTTATATATTCTTTTCGTTGATAGCAGACTCTTGAATTTGTTGGAAAAATAAACAACATTTTCAAACGATTGGTTTCAGTTACCATAAACGCAACAGGATTTCCAAAATTACTTTAATAATCAAGTACTTAACATCATTCAAATCCTATGGAATATACTTCTTCATTTGCCTAATATCTAAAAATTCTGATACATACTATAACAAAAAATACGGTGATTTTTCAAAACCACCGTAATAATCTGGTGCGAGTGACGGGACTTGAACCCGTACGTCGTAAAACACACGCCCCTCAAACGTGCCTGTCTGCCAATTCCAGCACACTCGCAAATATCAACTTTTTTGACATCTCTTGTCAACGAATGATATTATATCAAACCATCAATAAAAAGTCAAGTCTTTTAAAAAAATATTTTACAGAATTTTCTGCAAAAATGAAGCTTGCCCTTGAGTAATAACCCAAGAGCAAGCTTGCCGCAAATTTATTCAGAAAGTATATGTAAGTACCCTAAATGCGATAATCAAATATCGTCTTCACCTTGAAGTGCGTCGCAACCTGTTTCACCAGTTCTTACCTTAACAACATCTTCAACATCATATACGAAAATCTTACCATCGCCAATATGTCCAGTATAAAGTGCCTTTACTGCCGCATCAATAACAGCCTTAACTGGAACCTTGCAAACAACGATTTCAACCTGAACCTTAGGAAGAAGGTTCATCTCAACCTCAACACCACGATAGTATTCAGTTTTACCCTTCTGTACGCCACAGCCGAGAACCTGAGTTACTGTCATACCTGTTACACCGATTTCATTAAGTGCATTCTTCAGGTCTTCAAACTTAGATTGCTTGAGAACAATATCAATCTTAGAAAGCTTAACATCAGAGGCTGTGACTGTGTTCTTTTCCTTAGGAGTAAATGCAACCTGTACAGGAACAGCCTCATTAACAGGAACTTCACCAACATCAGCGTCTGTATCATCAAGAGCAACAGAAGATACATTTGGCATAAAGTCTGCATAAGAGCTTACCAAGCCATGCTCTGTAATATCAAGACCCTTGATTTCTTCTTCTCTTGAAGCACGAAGTCCCATTGTATGCTTGATTACAAAGAATACGATTGTCATAGCAACTGCTACATAAAGTGCAACTACCACAGCACCGAGTGTTTGAATGCCTAAACATTCAAATTCACCATATATAAGACCCTTGCCCTTTGTACCGTAGCCATTAGAGAAAATACCTACACAGATTGTTCCAACAAAGCCGCACATTCCGTGAACACCAACTGCACCAACAGGGTCATCAATCTTGCAAACCTTATCAATAAATTCAATACCAAATACTACTACGAAACCTGCAATTACACCGATAACAGCAGCAGCCCAAGGCTCAACTGTATCACAACCAGCAGTAATAGCAACAAGTCCTGCAAGAGAACCATTCAATGTCATAGAAACATCAGGCTTCTTATACTTAACCCAAGTAATAAACATAACTGTGAGTGTAGAAACTGCTGTGCAAAGGTTAGTTGTATAGAAAACCAAGCCTGCATTTGCGATTGTGTCATCACCTGTCATAGAAACAGTTGAAGCACCATTAAATCCGAACCAGCAGAACCAAAGAATGAATACACCCAAAGCACCAAGTGTCAAGCTATGACCTGGAATTGCTCTTGGCTTGCCGTCTTTGCCATACTTACCGATACGAGGTCCGAGGAAGATTGCACCAACAAGTGCTGCAACACCGCCAACCATATGAACTGTTGTAGAACCTGCGAAATCGTGGAAGCCAAGCTGTGCAAGCCAGCCACCGCCCCAAATCCAGTGTCCTGAAATCGGATAAATAATCAAGCTGATGATTGCTGAATATACGCAATAAGCACTGAACTTAGTTCTTTCTGCCATAGCACCAGAAACGATTGTTGCTGATGTTGCACAGAAAACTGTCTGGAAAATCATATATGCATATAACGGAACTCCGTCAGGAAGTATGCTATCATATGCACCGCTGTAACCTCCTACCGCAAAGAGGTCAATACCTCCGAAAAATGCTGAAGATGTTCCAAACATTATTCCGAAACCAACCAGCCAATAAAGTGGTGTGCCGATACAGAAATCCATCAAATTTTTCATAATGATGTTACCAGCATTTTTAGCCCTTGTGAAACCTGTTTCGACCATTGCGAAGCCTGCCTGCATGAAAAAAACAAGTGCCGCACCAACTAATACCCATATGGTATTTACAGCAGAATATTCGCCCATAATCTATTTCCCCTCTCATTTTTAAAGCTTTTAAATATTAAAAATCTCAAAATATTGTATAATAAAATGCGGTAGCAAGAACTCCGCATTTTATTATCTCATTTATATAGAGTTACCCCTTTTATCCCCTTTATATGTAGCTCTAAATCAGACGCTGAAAAGCAACTTTCCGTATGATGGATATGGCCAGTATTCAGCAGACATATTTGATTCCATCTCATCAGCTACTGCTCTAAGCTCCTGCATTGCCGCAAATACAGAATTCCTATAGTAGTTAGCAAGCTCCTGAACATCTGTGTAATCCTTAGCACCAACAACAGCCTTATCAAGAACATCAATCTTCTTAGTAAAGTCTGTGAGAAGTGCAGAAAGCTTTTTAAGAAGCTCTGTTTCTGCACAAGTGCAAATCTCACTATCAACAGATTTCATTACACTTGCAGAATCAGCAAGAAGCTTCAAATACTTAACAACAGCAGGAACGATATCCTTCTTAGCCATATCAAGTGTTGTAAGAGCTTCAATGTTGATAATCTTAGAGTAGTTCTCGAGCTGAATTTCATATCTTGCACGAACCTCTGCCTCAGTAAAGATTCCGTGCTTCTTGAAGAGCTTGAGGTTCTTCTCAGCAACATAATGAGGCATAGCCTCTGGCATAGATCTGAGGTTATAAAGACCTCTTCTTTCTGCCTCTTCAAGCCACTCATCAGAGTAGTTATCACCGTTAAATACAATCCTCTTATGCTCTTGATATGTTTTTCTGACAAGGTCGATAACAGCCTTATCAAAATCGTCTGCCTTCTCGAGAACATCTGCGAACTGCTCAAGTTCTTCTGCTACGATTGTGTTGAGCATTTCGTTAGGGCAGCCGATGTTTTCAGCTGAACCAGCCATTCTAAATTCAAACTTATTGCCTGTAAATGCGAATGGTGAAGTTCTGTTACGGTCTGTTGTATCCTTATAGAAGTTAGGGAGAACAGCAACCTTAGTGTCCATAATAGCTCTACCCTGTGCATGGTATTCTGTACCTGTTTCGATAGCATCAAGAATATCTTTGAGTTCGTCACCGAGGAAGATAGAAATAATAGCAGGAGGAGCCTCGTTAGCACCAAGACGGTGGTCATTGCCTGCACTTGCAACAGAAATTCTGAGGAGATCCTGATATTCATCAACACCCTTGATAACAGCTGCAAGGAAGAGAAGGAACTGCTTGTTTTCGCTTGGCTTCTTGCCTGGCTCGAGGAGGTTCTCTCCGAGGTCTGTGGACATTGACCAGTTATTGTGCTTACCACTTCCGTTTACGCCTGCGAATGGCTTCTCGTGGAGCAAGCAAACAAGACCATGACGGTCAGCAACCTTCTTCATCATCTCCATTGTAAGCTGATTGTGGTCAGTTGCAACATTTGATGTAGTAAAAATAGGAGCAAGCTCGTGCTGTGCAGGAGCAACTTCGTTATGCTTTGTTTTAGCAAGAATGCCAAGCTTCCAAAGCTCTTCATCAAGCTCCTTCATATAAGCAGAAACTCTTGGCTTAATTACGCCGAAGTAATGGTCCTCGAGTTCCTGACCCTTAGGAGGTCTTGCACCGAAAAGTGTTCTTCCACAGTAGATAAGGTCTTTACGCTTTTTATACATTTCCTTATCAATGAGGAAGTATTCCTGCTCAGGACCAACTGTTGTAATAACTCTCTTAGCCTCTGTGTTGCCGAAAAGTTTAAGAATTCTAAGAGCCTGTGTATTGATAGCCTCCATAGAACGGAGAAGCGGAGTTTTCTTATCAAGAACCTCACCTGTGTATGAACAGAAAGCTGTTGGAATACAAAGTGAACCGTCTTTAATAAATGCATATGAAGTAGGGTCCCAAGCTGTATATCCTCTTGCTTCAAAAGTAGCACGGATACCGCCTGATGGGAAGCTTGATGCGTCAGGCTCGCCCTTGATAAGTTCCTTGCCAGAGAATTCCATAATAACCTTATCGCCAACAGGAGAGATAAAGCTATCATGCTTTTCAGCAGTAATGCCAGTCATAGGCTGGAACCAGTGTGTGTAATGGGTTGCACCCTTTTCTACTGCCCAATCCTTCATAGCATTAGCAACTGCATTTGCGATAGTCAAATCAAGAGGTTTTCCCTCATCAATAGTCTTTTTGAATGCCTTATAAATATCTTTAGGCAATCTTTCTTTCATAGTAGAGTCGTTGAAAACAAGACTTCCAAACATCTCAGGTACACTTGACATTACTCAACACCTATCCTTTGTAAGTTTTTTCTGAATAAAAAATGACGCTGTAGAACCTTTTGTCGTTCTACAGCGCCATTGCTGTTTACAAGTGTTAGTATATACCAGTGGTCTTAAAAAGTCAATAGCTTTTTTTGTTTTTGGCAGTTTTCACATAATTTATAGCTTGTAATTTATTTAGATTGTTATATTATATATTTTCGTTCATTTATTTAATATATTTTAGTAGTTTCACCAGTTTCATTATTATGTATAATAACACTATAATTAAAATCGATTATTTCCACAGTATATTTTCCAAATTTATAATATGCATAATCTACTCCAGAACCCGTTCTCCCATCAGGTTCTCCCATAATTTCATATACTTGGTCATATGTAAGTTTGGAAGAAAGCTTATTAACACGACTCATCATTTCTTCGTAGTCTTTATCAGTGCTTGATTCGCTTTGCTTACTGCTCTCTGTTTTTGATTCATTTTTCTTACTACTTTCTGTGCTTGAGCTTAAAGAACTCTCCGTTTTAGAAGCTGTACTACTTGTACTTTCAGTATCATTATTTTTACAACCACAAGCAAGTGAAAGTACTAAAGCAGACATCAGTAAGATTGCAATTACTTTTTTACTCATAGAAAGTCCTCCTCTAAATTCCGCAACTATTTAGGATAAACCACAGCTATCATTTCATACTTCTCTGAATCCCATATATTCAAAATCAAACCGCCATCATAATATGTTACTTCAATTTTGTCATCTTCAAAATTATATTTATCATAACGAATTTCCTTTGATTCAATAGATTCATCAGGCTCACCTAAAATATCAATAACCTCTTCTCGTGTCGAAGAAGTCGTTATAGGTTGTACTTTATCTATAAGCTTCTGTATTTCATCTCTATAATTTGAGTTTTTATCATAGGAATTTGATGGCTTTGTGGGATAAAATTTTGTTGTAGCTTCTTTATTGGTAGTATATGTAACATATACTACCAATCCACCTTGAACATATTCAATTTCAACAGTACAGCCTTGAAAAACATACCATTGTTTTAAAGGACCAGACAATTGTGAATCAGGCTCTCCAAAAGTATTAATCTCATCTAAAATCACATCTAAGACATCTTCAAAAGTATATTGAGGCGTAATTACATCCATTTTTTTCATAAACTCGTTAAAATCTTTTTCTGTACGGGCAGTTACTATACTACTATCAGAATTACTACTATCAGAATTCGAGTTATCTTGCTTACTACTCTCCGCTTTTGATTCACTCTGTTTACTACTTTCTGTGCTTGAGCTTACAGAACTCTCAGTTTTAGAAGCTGTACTGCTTGTGCTTTCCGTATCATTGTTTTTACAGCCACAAGCAAGAGAAAGCACCAAGGTAGACATCAGCAAAAGTATAATACTTCTATTTATATTATTCATAAACATCTTCCATTCTTAAACAAACCTATTTTATATTATATAATATACTGGCTTCATTTGTTTCATTATTATATATTTCCGCATAAGAATTAAAGTCAAATATAACCAATGAATATTTTCCAAAATTATATACATCGTGATGAATTCCAGAGCCATATGATTCATCAGGTTCACCTAAAATTTCAAGCACCTGTTCGTATGTAAGTTCATTTGAAAGTTGGTTTGCATAGCTCATCATTTCTTCGTAATCTTTATCAGTGCTCGATTCGCTTTGCTTACTACTCTCCGCCTTTGATTCACTCTGTTTACTACTTTCTGTGCTTGAGCTTAAAGAACTCTCCGTTTTAGAAGCTGTACTACTTGTACTTTCAGTATCATTATTTTTACAGCCACAAGCAAGAGAAAGTACTAAAGCAGACATCAGCAAGATTGTAATTACTTTTTTACTCATAGAAAGTCCTCCTTATATTTTTTCTTTCAACAATGGAATATTAGGATTTTCTGGATATAAATTTATTCCAAAAATATAGTGTTTTTCAACACCAACATTATAAAACTTCAAATCTTCAGAATAAGTTTTCCATTTTATAATTTGATAGCCCAATCCCAAATAGCAAACCGAGCCACCATCATTTATATGTGCATATGGAAAAGAAAATATTGGAGATTTATTATCTTCAGCTAAACAGCTGTCAATTAAAAACGTACTAACTGATATAAATATCAATATTATAATAACAGCACAAATCTTTTTTATATTTTTTACAATCATTATAATGTCAAACCTCCTCCACCCCTCAACAAACGATTTCCAGTGCCTCCATCAAAGCCCAAATGATAAAATTTTGTCCAATAATCAGCATATTTTTTGCAGAAGTTCCTCTCTCCTGCATTACAAGTTCCAAAAATAACTACTTTCTCATTAGATAAAGCATTACCATAATCAAACCTATAAAAATATCTTATATCATTGGTTTTCTCCTTTCTATATAAGTTTACATTTGTATAAATTTATAATATCATACTTGTTAAAATAAGTCAATATATTTCAACAAGTTTCGTTAAAATAAGTGAAAGTAACAAAATTGTAAATTTTTAATGTTTTAAAGTCATAAAAAATGGGTTGACACAATATGTGCCAACCCAAATTAGTTTAATATTAAATTATTCGCCGAAATATCTCTTGAGAAGTCCTGCAAAACCTGCACCGTGTCTTGCCTCGTCCTTAGCCATCTCGTGAACTGTATCGTGGATAGCATCAAGGTTTTGAGCCTTAGCAAGCTTAGCAAGCTCAAATTTTCCTGCACAAGCACCAGCCTCAGCGTCTACACGCATTTCAAGGTTTTTCTTTGTGCTGTCTGTTACAACTTCACCGAGAAGCTCTGCAAACTTTGCTGCGTGTTCTGCTTCTTCAAAAGCATATCTCTTGAAAGCTTCTGCGATTTCAGGATAACCCTCTCTGTCAGCAACTCTTGACATTGCAAGATACATACCAACCTCTGAGCATTCGCCGTTAAAGTTAGCAACGAGGTCATCATAGATAACCTTGTCTACGCCCTTAGCACAGCCAACCTCGTGAACTGTTGCATAAGAAGCCTCGCCCTTAACCTCTTTAAACTTTTCCTTAGGTGCCTTACATACTGGGCATTGCTCTGGAGCCTCATCACCTGTGTGAACATAACCGCATACCTGACATACAAACTTTTTCATATTAAATTACCTCCAATTTTATAATTTGTTTTTATATCCTTCTGGATAATGAACGCTAATTTTCTTGACCTTCTATGCACAAATCACATTTCCCGTAAAAAGCAAGGTCGTGACTTTCTACTTTTACACCAAGCTCTTTCTGAACAAGCTCATCAAGATTGCTTATATGCACAGCAAAGTTTCTGCTGACATCAATTATTCTTCCACATTCAGTGCATATAAAATGCGAATGTTCACGAACATTTCCGTCAAAGCGTTCACAGCCCTTAACTACCCCCAGAGAAATAATTTTCCCCTCATTCCTTAGCATAACCAGATTACGATAAACTGTTCCAAGACTAATATTTGGAAAATCAGCCCGAACCTTATTATAAATCCATTCTGCGTCAGGGTGAGTTGTTGTTGAGCATATTGCACTGTATATAGCTTCACGCTTGGCACTATAATTTGTACGATTCATAACCAGACCTCTGAAAAATGATAATCATTACTGATTTCTTTTATAATATAGCATATAAATTTCAATTTGTAAAGTCTTTTTCGTAAATTTTTCTAATTTTTTTATTTACCAAAAAATCATAATAGTTTTTTCCTTTGAATATACTTTTAACAACATAGCCAAGGAGCGTATATCCTATGTTTATATCATTAAGATTAAAGCATTTGATTTTGCCAGTTGTTCTTGCAATTTGCATTATAAGTGCAATAACTATATGTATTTTTACTGCTTCAAAACCAACAAGTCTTGAAGCATCTACATCATCTGCCAAAGAAATCAAATTGCCCATACTTATGTATCACGGCATAAGAAAAGATAACTCTGCACAGAACAAATATGTAATATCCCCCGATGAATTTGAATCCGACCTAAAATATATAAAAGAAAATGGCTATGAAACAATCGTTGTTGCCGATTTGCTTGAATATTTTGATAATGGCAAAGCCCTTCCTAAAAAGCCAATTATGATAACTTTCGATGATGGTTGCCTTAATAACTATACCTATGCTTTTCCATTATTAAAAAAATATAATGCAAAAATGATTCTTTCTCCTATTGGAAAGTGTATTGATGAATACAGCAAAAATGGTGATAAAAACCCAGCCTATGCACAAGCCGATTGGAATACGCTTCGTGAAATGTCAGATTCAGGTTTGGTAGAAATCCAAAATCATACATATAATATGCACGCATCAATAGGCAGAGTTGGAGCAAGCCAAAAAATTGGCGAATCCGATGAAGAATATCGGAAAAATCTTTCAGAAGATTTGAAAAAATTTAACGAAAGAATGAAAGCTGAATTAAACATAACTCCAACAGCTTTTACCTATCCATATGGTGCAATTTCTAAAAATTCTCCAGATATAATCAAGGAATTAGGCTTTCGAGCAAGCTTTGACTGTTCAGAAAAACTTAATCATATAAAAAGTGAAGCCGATTTGCACGAATTGCATCGTTTTATACGACCACATAATAAAAGCTCTGCTGAAATCCTCTCAAAAATAGAATAATAAACATTTCAGGATAATATTTATATTATAGTTTATAAGATTAAAGGAGAGATTTTATGCCAAGTGTTTTTCTAAGTCCGTCACTTCAAGAATACAATCCCTATGTAAATGGCGGAAACGAAGAATATTATATGAATTTAATTGCTGATGAAATGGTTCCTATTCTAACCTCAAGTGGGATAGAGGTGGGCAGAAATAGTCCCGAACAAACTCTTTCTCAGGCTATTGCACAATCTAACGCAGGAAACTATAATCTTCATCTTGCCATACATTCAAATGCCGCTCCTCCATCAAACGCTGGCAACGTCAAAGGAGCTGACATATATTACTCGGCAGCAAGTAGTCAAGGAACTCGAGCCGCAACAATCTTTGCAAATAACTATAAGTTAATTTATCCATATCCTGAACTTGTAAAAACAATTCCTACAACATCACTTGCAGAAATTGTTCGAACGAAAGCACCTGCTATTCTTATTGAAGTAGGCTATCATGATAATCCGGAAGAGGCACAATGGATTCGTGATAACATTTCCGCCATAGCCGAAAATTTATCCACATCAGTAACTGATTTTCTCGGTGTAATTGAAGAAGAGCCAAGCGTTCCCCGTCAAGGCAGAGTTACAACGCAAAACACTGCTCTAAATATAAGAAATCAACCATCAATCAATGCCCAAGTTATCGGTCAGGCACCTCGTGGTGCAATTCTTACAATTTTAGGCACAGATGGCCCGTGGTATCTCATAAACTACAATGGACTTCAAGGCTATGTAAATAGCAATTTTGTAACGCTGATATAATAAATTAAAATTTTCGCTCATAGTAGATTAGACTTTTCATGCGTCTGACGAAACTGCCAATGAATTAACAAACTTCCGTAAGACACTTAAAAGTTTCGCTTGAGCCTTTTTAAAGGCTCATAGGTCAAGGGCAACGCCCTTGTCGCTCTCCGCAGAGAGCGACATACTTTATACTCCATAAAGCGCAGGAGGGTAGAAAAACATTCCAGTGGAATGTTTTTCGTAGGGAACCCTCGCAGTGGGTTCCTTGAAATTCCAATTTTAGCGAAAATCTTGAATTTAATATTTTTTAAGATTATTAGCTATCACAATAAGATATTTTCTTTTTAAATAGACCCATTTCCTATAAGAAAAGAGGTAAAGCCTGAAATAGACTTTACCTCTTTCCTGTATATTAATTAAACATTTGTTGAATATGGAATGAAATAGTAAATAGCTGCAACAGCTGTGGCAGCTATAGCAAGAACCGCTCCCAATGCAATCAACATCCCAATAATAACCTTTGCTCTACGGCTACGCTTATAAAGCTTAGGTTTAGGCGGAGCAGAAATCAATCTTACCCTTTGAACCCCCGAAAGGCTTTCATCAAGATTTTGCATAATGTCATCTACATTATTTGTTTCTTCTTTAGGTGTTTTCAAAGAATATGTTATTGCCAAATCTGATATAATTCCATTTTTTAATATATTAGAAACCTCATCAGGTTCATCAGGCAAAATAACAATAGTCTGACCTATTGCCCTAATAATATATCCACTGTTTTTCTCCCCGTCAACACGCTTAGAAAATACATTAGAATCATTAGTCAAAAGAATCTTAGAAAGGATCTTATCTGTACTATCATAACCATTATTAAGACCACCAATAACAAATATAAGCTGGCTTTTCTTCAACTTTTTCGCAAGTGCATTAGCAAGTTCAGATGTAGTAGTTGCCGCTTCACCTGCCGAATGTGAAAGCCCCATCTGAGAAAGGTTCTTATCAAGAACACGCTCTACCTCAGCAGTTCTTCCTGCGGTGTAATATATAAGTTCGTAATCCATAATAAATCTCTCCGTTACTCTATATTAGGCTGCCTCTTTATGCGGTCTGCTCTTCTGGATGTGTCGTTTCTTCCATACTTGATTCTGGCTCAGGCTCTATACTTAATTCGGGTTCCTTACTCGATTCAGGCTCACTGCTGCTTGGCTCTGGTTTACTGCTTGGTTCAGGCTTACTGCTGCTTGGCTCTGGTTTACTGCTGCTTGGCTTTGGCTTACTGCTTTCTTGTGCTTTAAGCTTTTTAATAGCTGCATTACCCTTATCAATCATATTATCAAGCTTACTGTTCCTATCTTTTGCACTTGCAATAAGCTTTTCCAAACTATCAATAATACTTTGGATTTTTTTCTTATAATCCTCTGCACTTTTCTTTAAGGCTGCCGCCTCAGTTTTTATAGTTTTATATGTAGAATATTTCAAAGCAGCATTTACATATTCTATTACACCATCACATTGCCTATCAATAGCATCTTTCCATTTGCTCATATCAGTAGCTATAACTTGATTATTCAGAGCTTTTGCATTGTTCATATCTTTAATAAGACTATTTATTGCACTCTTAGACTTAGCCTTAGGGATACCCTTGCTTGCATTATTATATGCGGTAGCCGATGCCTCTTTTGCAGAATTTGCCAATAATTTTATATCAGAATACATTTCATTGGCAATATTATAATTTTCTTTTGCTACATCAAGATATGAATTTGCACTTTCAAGCTCAGCCTTTGCACTTTTAAGCTTGCTTGCTTTTTCAGCAGCCTTCGAGGCTTCTTCCTCTTTCTTCTTTTGTTCTTCTGCCTTCTTAGTGGCTTCCTTTTGAGCTTCTGATGCACTCCACTTTTTCTTATGAGGATTATCATACCAAGTAATCTGCTTTGCAGCAAGAGCCTCCTCAAAGCTCGTCAAAACCGGCTTCTTGCCACCATATGCCTCATACCAGCAATCAGGATAAACAGGATTAGATGCCATCTTAGCTGTTGATGTATCTACCTTTGCTGTTTCACCCTCACGAACACGCCTTGCAACAACAACAAACCTGAACTGGTCAAAATCATAAGCACAGGTTGAAAGAGTTACAAGTGTATCATCTTCATTAACATCAACAGGGCAATCTATAATAGACCTTGCACGAACCTGATATATATAGTTCATATAGTCGGATTCTGTTTCAAAAGTTCCTCTCAGATAATTGAAAAACTCACCCTGACTTTCGAGTGTATTAGTCTTATATATAGAAATAATTTTCCACTTTGCCTTTTCGTATATAGTATTAAATGTAAAGGCAGGATTTTCCTTATAGAAATTAATATCCTGATAGTAAAGTAAATTTGCAAACATTCTTCCGTCATTCATATGATGTCCGTGTAGAATAAGATTCTTTGCATCGAGTGGACTTCTGTAATCAAGGAAGATTGTTCCGTAGTCGCTGTAATTTCCGTAGAAATCACGCTTCAAATAGTATTCTGGCTGTTCAGGGTCTTGTGACTGACAAACAACATAGTCAATCTGTGTATTAGGAATCTTAATCCAACCAACAGTATCCTTATTTTCGTTAAGAAGCTTTTCAAAGTCTGGTAAAATTTCACTTTCACCTATGACAATTTTCTTTCGCTTTGGTGCAACAGCATTATAATCATCGTCATCGCTATCACCGCCACCAGTGGCCTCTGTTAATAAGTCCTTAACTTCGCTTTTAGTTTTATCTGCAATCGCAGGCTTAATAACAAGCTCATTAAAGAGCAATGTACCTGAAACCAAAAATGTCGCAATAGCAAGCATAAGAATAGATTTTCTTACAATCTCAAGTGGCTTATCTCCTTTTATCGGAATAAAGTTTTTCCACCATGCTCTCTTTTGATTATTTTTTATGCAAGAATTATATATAGCACCATAAAGTAAATCTGAAAATTCAACCTCTGCTGATTCTGCCTTTGGAAGAATTATCATCTTAACTCCATTTTTACCGCCTACTCTTGCAGAATAAACATTTACATTTTTCTTTTCAGCTTCAGAACTATTCTTTTCTGAATGACTGCCTATTTCAATTTCTTTATCATTATCTTTTGCCTCAGATGTAGATATATCAAATTCAACAGAAATTCTTCTTACATCTTTTTTCTTAACTCCAAAGACTGCAAAAAAATCCTCTGCATTTTGCCTTGTGCTTTCTTCAATAGCATCAGCTACAATTACAACATCTATACCCTCATCATCAGTAAGCGAAAGCTTTAAAGCTTCTTTCAAACTGCTCTCGCTATTATCAACAGCAGTTTTATAAAGAACACAGACATTATGTTCAGCAAGAACCTTCATCTGTCTGTTAAAATCCTCTGTTCCACAGGCTGACGAAGCATTTCCACCTCTTAAAAGATAAATTTCAGCATTCATTTTTAGAACTCCTTTCAGCCACAACAAATCTCAACTATCAGAAAGAAATCTCTGTAACTTTTACATTCTTAACAGCCTCATCAATCAATTCATCAACAGGAAGCTTATTTTGTGCCTCTACAACATACTTAAGTACAGGCTTAGTTCTTGGGTGCTTTGGTGTAAATACCGTACAGCAATCTTCAAACGGCTCTATTGAAATATCGAAAGTATCAATCTTTCTCGAAATCTCAATGATTTCTTCCTTATCCATACCTATAAGCGGTCTGAAAACAGGAAGTCTGCAAGCCTCATCAGTACAGCCTATTGCACCAATAGTCTGGCTTGCTACCTGACCAAGACTTTCACCTGTAATCAAAGCACCGCAGTTTTTCTCTCTTGCAATCCTCTCAGAAATTTGCATCATAAATCTACGCATTATTATAGTGAAAAGTTCCTCAGGACAATTATCTTTGATTTGTTCCTGAATCTTAGTAAACGGAACTGTATACATCTGCATACGACCACTATATTCAGATACCTTTTTAAGTAGTCTTACAACCTTATCTTCTGCTCTTTCACTTGTATATGGAGGGCTTGCAAAATGAACAGCTGTAAGTGAAAGACCTCTCTTAGCCATAGTCCAAGCCGCAACTGGAGAATCTATACCACCAGAAATAAGTATAACCGCATTTCCGCCTGTTCCGACAGGTATTCCGCCAGCACCCTTTTTAGCTGCTCCACGAATAAATGCCGCATAATCACGAACTTCTACTGTCACAACCAAATCAGGATTATGTACATCAACTATCAGATGTGGAAATTCCTCTGCAAGAAAACCACCAACCTCTCGACTTATTTCAGGTGATGTCAAAGGGAATTTCTTATCCGAGCGCTTAGATTCAACCTTAAAGGAATTTATCTCATTAAGTGTTTCAGCAAGATATTCCTTAGCACAGCTAAGAATAGATTCCATATTCTTTTCAGCGATACAAGCTCTTGAATATGTCGCTATACCAAAGATTTTAGATATACATTCCTCAATCTCATCAAAATCAACATCATCTTTATATGGTGTTACAGCTATTGTAGATTGTGCAATTTTAACTTCGCAAGGAGTTATACAATTAACTCTGCGTTTAATATTTTTTATGAGAACATCTTCAAAGCTTCTTCTGTTAAGACCTTTTAAAGCTATTTCTCCAACCTTAATAAGTATTGTTTCTTTCATAAAATACCCCTTATTCATCTTGATTTTGCGAGATTTTTCATTCCCTCAGCAAGTTTTTCTGCAAATATATCAATATCATCTTTTGTATTAAATTTTGAAAAGCTGATTCTTATAGCAGAATCTATCCTTTCAGGAGATAAACCCATTGCCGTCAGTACATGGCTTTTTTTGCCCTTAGCACAAGCTGAACCGCTCGAAACATATATTCCGCTCTCAGCAAGATAATGCAACATTGTTTCCGAGCGAACTCCAACGGCTGATATATTCAATATATACGGCAAAACTCCGTCCGGAGAATTTATATATACATTCGGAATTTCTAAAACCTTTTCTTTGCAATAATTCCAAAGTTCTTCAATCTTTTCATGCTGGTCATCAATATTCGGCAAAGCCTTTACAGCCTCAGCAAATGCACAAATCAAAGGAAGTGATTCTGTACCAGGGCGAATTTTTCTTTCTTGTTCTCCACCATAGTGTAAAGGTACAATTCTTGCACCCTTTCTGATATATAAAGCTCCCACACCTTTCGGACCATGTATCTTATGTGAACTTATAGACATCAAATCAACGCCAAGCTTTTGAGGCTTCAAATTAACCTTTCCAAAAGCCTGAACAGCGTCACAATGAAATAAAGCAGGCGAACCGCTCTTGCTTATTATATTGCTGACCAATTTTATAGGTTGGATAATACCTGTTTCATTATTAACCGCCATAACGCTGACTAAAATTGTATCAGAATTTATAGCATTAATAAATTTTTCTTTTGGAATAACACCAGATTCATCAGGCTCAAGGAATATAACCTCATAACCGTCCTTTTTAAGCTTTTCGGCAGCTTCTACAACCGAAGAATGTTCTATTGCCGTTGTAACGATTCTATTTCCTCTGCGTTTAAGTGCATTAACTGCTCCAAAAACAGCTGTATTATTGCTCTCTGTTCCACCTGAGGTAAAGAAAATTTCTGTTGGCGAAACGCTGAGAGAACCTGCAATAACATCTCTTGCCGCCTCAAGCTCCTTAGCCGCCTCAAAGCCAAGTGTATGAAGTGACGAAGGATTTCCATATTTTTCAGTCATAATATAGTAGGCTTTCTTAGCGGCCTCCTCACAGACAACTGTTGTTGCACTATTATCAAGATAAACAATTTTACTCAATTAAAATACCACCAAATATATTCAATTAAATTCCTATTTTATATCAAATAAAAGTATATTTCAGCATATAATCAATTTAATCTTAAAAATTTTAAATACACCACTCAAAGCGTACATTTTATTATACTACATTTTTTTGCGAATATAAAGAGCTTTTTCGGGGAAAATATAGGTTATAAAGGCTATTTGTTGAATAACACTAACATTCTTTTTGAGAGGAGTATCTTTCTATGAGGGTTACTAAAACTGAATATTCAAGTATGACCGATAAAGCATCCAAAAATAGTTCATTGCTCAAGGATTGTAGCTGTGCTTTTCTGGTCGGCGGTGCTATATGCACCATAGGACACAGCCTATTTTTAATGTATCGAAGTTTTGGCTTGCAAGAAATTGATTCCCGAGCCGCAACAAGCTCAACACTAATTTTCCTTGGTGCATTTCTCACTGTTATTGGAGTATATGATGACCTCGCAAGATTTGCAGGTGCAGGTAGTATAGTTCCTATAACTGGTTTTTCTAATGCTGTTGTTTCACCGGCAATAGAATTTAAAAGTGAGGGTTATGTTCTCGGCTTAGGTGCGAAAATGTTCATAATCGCAGGCCCTGTAATAGTTTATGGCACAGTTGCGTCTGTAATCTATGGCATAATTCTTTGTATAATCAAGCTATTTCAATAGATTTTGGAAAATACAAACATTATGATGAATTTTGTCTGTAATTATATACAAAACTTCTTGTAATAAATAAGGTTTTGTGGTAAAATATGTAATGTATAAAATTTTATTACCTTTATTACTAAGGAGTTGAGCATTTTTATGAATAATAGAATACTCCAATCACTTTCCTATGGATTATATGCTGTCGGAGTAAAAGGAGAAAAATATCCGACCGCTTGTATAGTAAATACTGTCTTTCAGATTACATCATCTCCAATGATGGTTGCTATAAGCATAAATCACGCAAATTATACCAATGAATGTATCAAAAAGCAGGGTGAATTTACTGTTTCTGTTCTTTCAGAGAATACCTCAGGTGCAATAATTGGTGCTTTGGGCTTTAATTCTGGTCGTGAAAGCGATAAGCTACAAAATGTCCGCCATAAGATTTTGCGTGAGGGTGCTCCTGTAATTCAGGAAGATATATGCTGTTGGTTCTTATGCAAGGTTCGTGATTCTATCGAAACAACAACACATACTATCTTCATTGGCGAACTTACCGCAGGCAGTGAAAAAATCACCGGAACACCTATGACATACAAATTCTATCACGATGTTATAAAAGGAAAATCTCCAAAATATGCACCAACCTATGTTCCTGATAATGAGCCTGCTGGAGATGTTTATACCTGCAAGATATGCAAGTATGAATATGACAATTCTCTTATTCCTTTTGAAGAGCTTCCTGATGATTGGACTTGCCCTATCTGTGGTGCTCCAAAAGATGTTTTTATCAAAAAGAATAATGAAACCACTGAAGAATAAGCAATTTGCCGTTTACAAAATCTTGTAGACGGCATTTTTCTTACTATATGTGTATTTTATCACTAAGTATGTTGTATGTCAAGTATACTTGTCATAATTTCAGATAAACTTTACATTTTATTCTTAATTTCCTCTACGAATACTCTCTTATTTTCGGGGAATTATATATTATGCGGAATGAAACCGCTAATCCCTTTAGGAATATCGGAGGAAAATTATGGACAAAAGAAAGAAACAAATCGAGATTGAAAAAAAGAAAAAAATTAAGCAACTACCAGGAGTTCCGTTTGACCCTCTTGATAATGATTTTCCCAAAAATCACCAAATAATTTTACCAGGGACTTTTCAAAGCACAGGTGGAACATTTGGTGGTCTTGGCTACAATGTTATCAATAACCCATATTGTGGTCAAACAGAAAATCCAGATAAAAATGATGACTACATCTATTATTGACAAAATTTGAATTTAATAAACTGTATAATAAGGGCTGGCTAATAAGCTTGCCCTTTTTTCATTTCTTGACTTTTATAATGCTTAATGATAAAATATAGGGTAACATTTTATGAAATTTTAATATTATATTACAGAGGTGAACTTATCTATGTCTTCTTTAAATGAAATTAAATCAGCTATAGAAAAATACCTTAGAGATGATGAATGGCATTATACTCTCGATAAAGAAAATAATGTAATTCGTTGTGGTGTCAACCTTAGTAATCGTCTGCAAGAATGTAAAATTATCATAGATATTCGTGAAGATAAATATATGGTATATGGACTAATCAATCTTAATTGTGATGAACCTAATAAAAATCAAATGGCAAAACTTCTTGCAATGATTAACTATGGCTTAATTTTCGGAAACTTTGAAATTGATTATTCCGATGGCGAGGTTCGCTATAAAACCGCCACAAACTGCAAAAATTGCATACCATCAAAAGAAGTTATTGAAGATAGCATAATGATTCCGGCGTATATGTTCAATAAATTTGGTGATGCAATTATCGAGGTTATGTTTGGCATAAAGGACGCACAAGAAGCATTTGATGATATTCCAGACAATGATTAAAATTACATATCCGCCAAAACTCACCGCTTAAGGCTGTGAGTTTTTATTTTTTCTCATTTTTATTACTTCAATAGCATATTTATATATAAATGGACGAGGTGATGAAATGACAGAATATTCCGATAAACAAGAATTATATGATGAATATGAAGAACTTCCCACCGAGGAAGAATCCATTCAAGAAAAGAAAATTGTAATTGGTAAACAACTGTTGATTATAATTCAATTAATAATCTGTGGCATTGCTCTGCTTTTTATGCTTGTAATCAAGCTAATAGGTGGTGATTTCTGCAATGGAATAATCAACTGGTATGAAAAAAATTACTATGATTCTATATACATAAGCGGTGAAAATAATAATCTCTCAATCTTCGGAGCAAGCAATAATTCCTCCGAAAATAGTAAATAGCTATGAGAATTAAGCTTGGAAATCTCTCTATAATAGTAAGTATCCCACTATGCTGTGTAATGACAGCAATAATACTTCTTGATAGTTCACAAACTGTAATGCTTGGTTGTTTTTCTGCCCTTATGCACGAATCAGGTCATTTATTTTTTATGTGGCATTTCAATTCATTTCCGAAAGAAATTAAGATAAGCCTTTTTGATATTGCTATAATTGACCACAAAAAATTTAATCGTCCTCTTCATCAAGAGCTTTTAATCACTCTCGGTGGAGTTATGATAAATTTAATTTTCGGTTCAGTATGTTTTGCACTTTATCTTATTTTCAAATATAATTTTCTGATTGTTCTTTCAGGAGCTAATATTCTTTTACTTATATATAATCTTCTGCCAATAGATACTCTTGATGGTGGTCAGGCATTATATTTAATCCTCTCATCAAAGCTATCTGAAAAAGCTACCGAACGAACTATGCTTATATTATCTCTTGTAATATTATTCCCATGTACAGTACTTGGCTTTTTGTTATTACTTCAATCAAAATATAATTTCACATTACTTTTAACAAGCCTTTATCTGATAGCCGTAATTCTCCTCAAAAAAACTAAAATACATTAATTAAAGCCACAATTCAATTATAAACTGTGGCTTTTTGAATTCAAGAAAATTTTCTACTATGCTTTTATAATATCATCTGCGAGAGTTTCAAGGGCTGTAACTGTTTCTGGCTTTACTGTTGACTTGATTGTAACAATATTATCTAAAACCGTAAGGTTCTTCATTGTTTCAAGTATACCCTTCATTGTACGAGCTGCAGACGGTGCCCATGAACCATTTTCGATTATCGCAATTGTACGATTCTGATAGTTCTTAGCTTTTAAGTGGAGCAAGAAATCCTGCATAACTGGGAATACTCCTCCATCATATGATGCTGAGGCAAGGACAAGCTTATTATATCTGAATGCGTCTTCGACATTTTCTGCCATATCACTGCGTGAAAGGTCTGAAACTGTAACCTTAACTGCACCCTTTTCTCTTAGCATCTCTGCAAATTGCTTTGCTGCTACGGCTGTATTACCATGAATTGAAGCATAAGCAACAAAGATACCTTCATCTTCTGGCTTATAACTACTCCAAATATCATACTTGTTGATATAATATCCAAGATTCTCTTTAAGGATAGGTCCATGAAGTGGGCATATCATTTGAATATCAAGTTCTGCTGCCTTCTTGAGGAGAGCCTGAACCTGAAAACCATACTTACCGACAATATTAAAGTAGTAGCGTCTTGCCTCACAAGTCCAATCTTCATCAGTGCTTAATGCACCAAATTTTCCAAAACCATCAGCTGAGAAAAGAACTTTCTCACTTTCTTCGTATGTGACCATAACCTCTGGCCAATGAACCATAGGTGCCATAATAAACTTGAGTGTATGAGAACCAATATTAAGAGCATCACCCTCTTTTACTACTACCTTTCTATCCTCAAGGTCAATATCAAAGAACTGAGGAATCATTGCAAAGGTTTTGACATTTCCGACAAGCTTCATTTCTGGATATTTGTCTGCAAGAATTTTTAAGCTTGCTGCGTGGTCTGGCTCTAAGTGTTGAACAACAAGATAATCTGGCTTTTTACCATCAAGGACTTTCTCGAGATTTTCAAGCCATTCATCTGTTTTGCGTTTATCAATGGTATCCATAACAGTAATCTTATCATCAAGAATAACATATGAATTATAGGATATGCCATTAGGAACTACATACTGACTCTCGAAAAGGTCTATATCGAGGTCATCTGCACCAATATATCTGATGGAATCTGAAACTGTAATATTTGACATTATAAATTCCTCCAATTTTAAGAATTATTACTAAATATATAATAGCATATTTAGTGATGTAATAAAAGCTATAAAATAAAATTTATTTATTTTTTTCAATTTCGGAAAAATTTTCTTGACAAATTAGGCTTTAAGTGATATAATAATTCTTGCTTGATTGGAAGCATTATCAACTGAATAAGGGGCATTAGCTCAGTTGGTTAGAGCAACCGGCTCATAACCGGTCGGTCCGGGGTTCGAGTCCCTGATGCCCCACCAAAAAATCCGAATGTTATTTTAACATTCGGATTTTTTGATTTCTTTTTTAGAAAATTTATATATAACAAAAGACGGCTGATTTTTAACAATCAGTCGTCTTTTGTGTTGAAAGGTGTGTATTTTAATTAGAACTTTCTGATGTTGTCGTTAGCGTGTCTTTGTGCAACTGCTTTTTTCATAGCCTTTGTCATACGCTTTTTAGACCTTACCATTGCGGCTACAACAGAAACGCTAAGAACAAGAATCAAACCAAGAAGAATATAGAGCATATTCCTTACATTAGAAAGGTGGTTATCACTCTGTTCTTTCTCTAATGAAAGCTTCTCTGTCTTAGATGTTGCAAGTCCTGACATTGCTTCATTTGCAACTGACGCAGTATCTGTAATGATACACTGTGCATTCTCTGAGCCTTGTCTTGCAATGCTCTTTGTGATGCTGTTACGAACTGTATCATCAGCAACACCGTTTGCTTCGAGTTTATTCTCTTTCTGATAATCCTGAACTGCTGTTTCAAGCTCATCGTTAAATTCGCCTGTTATAGACCCTTCATAATAGCCAAGCTTTGTGAGGTCACCTTCAAGTGACTTAACATCGCTGCCGTTATAACCTACTTGAAGATTATCATAATCTTCTGACTTAACAGCCTTATCAGAATAAAGTACCTTTAATTCTTCAGCAGAAAGTGAATTGCTTACTTCAAGACCTGCATTCTTCTGATATGCGTTGACCGCCTTTAATGTAGCATCATCAAATATGCCTGTTGGCTCATCTGTTGTATATCTTAGTGCCTTGAGTCTTTCTTGAAGCTTTGTAACAGCATTTCCACTCATACCATAGATAACTGCACCAGCATTTGGATTTTCAACAGCACTGCCACTAAAGAGTACGAGTTGGCTATTGAAATCTGCTTCGCCTGTTGCCTCTATTTCATTAGCACTCTGGAAAAGCTGCATTGCAATTACTGTATTTCCATCAAACTTGCCTTCTTCATATTCACCTGCTGTGAGGTATGAAAGAGCAACAAGCTTATCTTGAATATCCTTAATGCCTGTCTGTTCCTCATCATAATCGCCACTCTTATAGCTATTATACTTTACTGGAGCTGAATCAGCAAAAATAGCATTCCATGTAGCTTCGTCAACATTACCTGTTACTTCAATTCCTGCTTTTGCCTGGAAATCTTTAACAGCAGCAGTAGTTGCTTCACCATAGTAACCTGTTACTTCATATGTATAATAACCAAGCTTTGCGAGAGTTTGCTGAATTTCTGTTATCTTTGCATCAGCAATAGTTTCGTCCATGTTGCCCTCTGTAAGTGTTACAAACTTAGGCTTTTCAGGTTCTTTGCTTACTTCTGACTCCTCTTTGCTTGATTCCTCAACGCTTGATTCTGGCTCAGATACTTCTTCGCTTGATTCCTCGTAGCTTGGTTCTGGCTCAGGTTCTTCGCTTGATTCCTCGTAGCTTGGCTCTGGCTCAGGTTCTTCGCTTGATTCCTCATAGCTTGGCTCTGGCTCAGGTTCTGTGCTTGATTCCTCGTAGCTTGGTTCTGGCTCAGGTTCTGTGCTTGGTTCTGGCTTACTTGGTGCTGGGGCTGCTGTTGCTGTGCTGTAATCTGTCTGTGAATAAGCACTTGAAGGAGGTGCAATATTTGAAACACCATTAGCATCGAAGTAATATGTCACACCATCGAGTGTTCTTGATGTATTAACAATATACTGACCATTTTCATAGTAGAAAGAATCGCCATCAAACAATACCCAGCCTGTTGTAGGATAAGAAACTCCTGCAACCTTGAACCATTCAACCCATGGCTTTGAATATACATCGTGATAAACAACGCCCGAATTTTCATCTCTTGCATCAATAGCTGTGCCACTTCCGATATAGATACCTACATGGTATGGCTGGTGAAGTCCAAGACCATGTATTCTTGGAATACCATCAGCTACATAGCCCCATTCTGATGATGAGCCTAAAAGGTCTGTTCTGTTGCCACCTACACCATTATAAGTAATGAATAAGCCAGAGCAATCAACTGCCCCATAGCTTGCTCCGCCCCAAACATATGACCAATGCTCGTTATATGCTTGAAGTGCGTGTGCTGAAAGACCAACACCTGTACTATCAGAAGCTGATGTTGTAAGTACACCAGTTGTAGCAACTGAAAGAATAAGTGCTGCTGCAATTGCAACAGAAACAATTTTCTTAGTTACTGATTTTCCTAAACTTCTTTTCATCGAAAAACTCCTTTTATAATGTCTGCTTGCCAAAAAGGCATTTTTCGCTATTGTTCGTGGCGAATTCCACGAACCACAATACATATGCGAAATTATAAATTTGTAAAAGTAATTACAAATTGGTAACATAATAACATTATTTTCCGTAAAAATCAAGCCTTTTTCGAGCATACAAGCAATTTATATGCAAATTTGGGCAAAATAAACAAAATAAATTTTTAGATAATTTAGATTTCTAATGTCAAAAATCGCTCTTTCTTAATATAGAGTTTGCAGGTACTTTTAAATTATGATAAAATAAATTAAAACCCTAAGTATATATCAGATAATACATTTTTAGGAGTGAGTTCATTGAGCAAAAAGCGTATTGCCGTAATATTCGGTGGTGCTTCATCTGAACATGAGGTATCAAGACTTTCTTCAGCTTATATTATAAACAACATCGATAAAGAAAAATTTGATGTTGTTACAATAGGTATTACAAAAGACGGTCGCTGGTTCTTAACAAATGCACCAACAGATAAAATCGCAAATGGTGAATGGGAAAACGATACAAACAACAAGAAAGCTTTTATCTCTCCTGCTCCAACAGTAGGCGGTCTTGTTGTTCTTAATAGTGACGGTCATAGTGAGGTTGTCAAGCTTGATGTTGTATTCCCTGTTCTTCACGGCAAAAATGGTGAAGACGGTACAGTTCAAGGTCTTCTTGAGCTTAGCAAGATTCCATATGTTGGTTGTGGCGTAGCTGCATCTGCTTGCTGTATGGATAAGGTTTTTACAAACATTATGCTTCGTGACAGCGGAATTGATGAAGCTGATTTCACATGGTTCTATACATATGAATATAAGCGTTCGCCTGAAAAATGTATTGAACAGGTTGAAAATGCTCTTGCATACCCTATCTTTGTCAAACCAGCAAACGCAGGTTCTTCTGTTGGTGTAAATAAAGCTAAAAATCGTGAACAGCTCATCAACGCTATTGAAATTGCTATAAAAGAGGATAGCAAAATTCTCTTTGAGGAAAATATTATCGGCAAAGAGGTTGAATGTGCTGTATTCGGAAATGAGGATATTTTCGCTTCAATTCCCGGTGAAATTGCACCTGCAAAGGAATTTTATGACTATGAGGCAAAATATCAGAGTGCAAGCAGTGAACTTTATATTCCTGCAAAAATCAGTGATGAGCTTATTGAAAAGGTAAGAGAAACTGCTAAAAAGGCCTATCATCTCTTTGGCTGTGCTGGACTTACAAGAGTTGATTTCTTTGTAACAGAAGACGGCAGAGTTCTTCTCAACGAGCTTAACACACTTCCGGGCTTTACTTCAATTAGTATGTATCCTAAGCTTATGGCTAATTGTGGAAAAGAAGGTAAACAGCTTATCGCTGAGCTTATCGACCTCGCTTTAAATAAAAATATGGCTTAAATCAATAGCTACCGAACGGGCGAACACAGTTCGCCCCTACTTTTAGATAACTTTATTTAAAGATAAAGAAATATTCCGATTTTATGAAAGATGGGAAAATATAAATGACTAAACAGGCAATCGGTGTTTTCGATTCAGGTCTTGGTGGTCTTACTGCTGTAAGAGAGCTTCTCTCTGTATTGCCAAACGAAAATATAGTTTATTTTGGTGATACAGGTCGTGTTCCTTACGGTAACAGAAGCCGAGAAACCATCAAAAAATATTCTATGCAGGACGCCACATTTTTGCTTACTAAAAATGTCAAGCTAATCATCGCCGCTTGTGGCACAGCAAGCTCTGTTGCACCTGAAATAGGTGATAATCTTTCTGTACCATTTACAGGCGTTGTTGCTCCTACTGCCGCTGCGGCTGTTCGTGCAACTAAAAATGGGAAAATTGGCGTTATTGGCACAACTGCAACTATAAAAACAGGTTCTTATAAAAGAGAAATTAAAAAAATCAATCCTAATATAGATGTATATGAGCAGGATTGTCCACTCTTTGTACCGCTTGTTGAAAATGGTTTTATATCCGCTGATGACCAAGTGGTAACACTCGTAGTTGAAAGATACCTTTCTTCTCTAAGAGAGGCAGATATTGATACTCTTATTCTCGGCTGTACGCACTACCCTATAATAGCTGAGGCAATATCTAAGGCTTTGCCTAATGTAAGGCTTATAGACTCTGGCAGAGAAACTGCTATCTATGCAGCTTCATTATTAAAGGAAAGCAACTCACTTTCTGAGGATAATCTTAAGGGCAAATGTGAATTTTATGTCAGCGATACAACAGAAGGTTTCTCTACTCTTGCGGGAATTTTCCTTGGCAGAGATATTTCTGGACAGGTAAGCCATATTGACATAGAAGATGTTGCGAAAAAATTCAAATTGGGATAAAATCAGTAGTGCAGGAAGTGAAGCATTATGGAGAATAATTATAATTTAAAGATTAAGACAACACAGGTTGTTGAAAGTGAAGCTTTCAATATGGATTTTGAGATGAATGCGTCTTATGTTAAAATAAATGAAACTCGCTATATCTCTTATATTCAGGTAGATGAGGACACTAAAAACAAGCTTCGTACAACTATAAAAATCAAACCAGACGGGGTTGTTACTATTATAAAAGGTAAGAGCGAAGGTATGATTCTCGAAATCGGAAAAACTCACTCTTGCAATTATCCAACTCCATTTGGCAATATATTGCTTGAAGTTTCTGCATTTAAAATTGCAAATAGTCTTAGCGATGATGGTGGAGAACTTGAACTTCAATATAGCTTAATCGTTGATGGCAACGAATTAAGCAAAAATACTCTCAACCTTACCGTAAAAGAAATTTAATCAACCGAAAGGAATGTTATAAATTATGTCTGATACAGCAGGAAATACTGTCAGCCTATTGAGGAATGCTATTATTGACGCTATGGGACGAGCTATGTCCGCAGGCGAGCTTCCTCTTGCTCCTACTCCAAATTTTACAATCGAAACTCCAGCCGACAGAACTAACGGCGATTTAGCTTCAAATGTAGCTATGGTTTCGGCTCGTGCATTTAAGAAAGCTCCTCGTGCAATAGCTGAGGCAATTACAAAATACATTGAGCTTGAAGGAACTAACCTCGACCGTTTTGAAATAGCTGGTCCTGGATTTATCAATTTCTTTTACGGCAAGCAATTCTATACATCAGTCATCAGAGAAATTGAAGAAAAAGGTGCTGATTACGGCAAGAGCGATTTCGGTCAAGGCAAGCGTATACTTGTAGAATTTGTTTCTGCAAACCCAACTGGTCCTATGCACATCGGTAATGCTCGTGGCGGCGCTTTGGGAGATTCACTTGCAAGTGTTCTTTCCGCAGCAGGCTATGATGTTTCAAGAGAATTTTATGTTAACGACGCTGGAAACCAAATCGAAAAGTTTGCTACCTCTCTCGAAATCCGTTATCTTCAAATCTATAAGGACGGCATAGAGCTTCCTGAGGACGCTTATCATGGACAAGATATTATCGACCACGCAAAAAACTTTGCTGAAATAAATGGCGATAAGTATGTCAATGCTGAAAGTTCAGAACGCAGAAAGGCTCTTGTGAATTTCGCACTTCCAAAGAATATTCAAGGTCTTGAAAACGACCTCCTTAAATATCGTATAAAGTATGACAGATGGTTCAGAGAAAGCACTTTACATCAGAGTGGTGCTGTTAAGAACATCGTTGAGCTTCTCAAGGAAAAAGGACATACCTATGAGCAAGACGGTGCCATATGGTTCAAGGCTACTGAATTTGGCGCTGACAAGGATTTCGTTCTCGTTCGCTCAAATGGTATTCCAACTTATGTTGTGCCTGATATTGCTTATCACTACGACAAGCTTGTAACTCGTGGCTTTGATAAGGCTATTGATGTTCTCGGTGCTGACCACCACGGTTATGTACCAAGATTAAAGGCTGCTCTTACTGCTCTTGGAGTTGACGCTTCAAGACTTGATGCTGTTCTTATGCAGATGGTTCGTCTTGTAAGAAACGGCGAAATTGTTAAGGCATCTAAGAGAAGTGGTAAGGCTATCACTCTTGTAACTCTCCTTGAAGAAGTTCCGATTGATGCAGCTCGTTTCTTCTTTAACCTTAGAGAGCCAAACAGCCATTTTGACTTTGACCTTGACCTCGCAATCGAGCAATCATCACAAAACCCTGTTTACTATGTTCAGTATGCACACGCAAGAATCTGCAATATCGTAAAGGGACTTGCTGAGAGCGGTATTACACAAAGAGCTTGCACAGATGAAGAGCTTGCTCTACTTACTGCTCCTGAAGAAATTGAACTCATCAATAAGCTTGCTTCTCTTACTGGTGAAATCATAACTTCTGCAAAGACTTATGACCCTGCAAGAGTTACTCACTATGTCTATGAAACAGCTACACTTTTCCATAAGTTTTATAATGCTTGCAGAGTTAAGGGCGAAGATGAATCACTTATGCAGGCAAGACTTGCACTTTGCGTAGCGACTAAAACTGTTATCGAAAATGTTCTCACTATGTTCAAGATAACTGCTCCTGAATCAATGTAATAAAGCAAAATTAATTACTGGCGGGCGAACTGGCTTATACAGTTCGCCCACAGCAATTTATAGCGAAAATAAAATATTTTCGCACAATAAAGATAATCTTATCGTTTTATTTAATAGAAAAGAGGTTTTTGTTATGCGTCAATCAACCTATTTAACTATGACCTTAGTTTTTACTATTGCCACTGTAACTGCTTTACTATGTGCAATTATCTGTGATGCACTAAATAATTCAAACAGGTCTATTACCTTCGGCTGTATAGCTTGTGCTTGCTCTATTCCTGCATTTTCGTGTGCGTCTATTCTGTTTCAATCAAGCTCTAAAAGTATGAAAAAAGATGAAGAAACTACTGAGGATACAGAAACTGTTGATTCGGAGGAAAATAATAATGCCGAATAATACTCGTGGAAAATTTATTGTATTTGAAGGACTTGACGGTTCGGGCAAGGGAACACAAATTTCTTTGCTATCAAAATTTCTCAACGAAAAAGGTATTATCATTTATGAAACGGCTGAACCCACTCAATCTGCGACAGGTGGCCTTATTCGTGATACACTTGCAGGCTATCAAAAGCGTACAGCATATGAACTTGCAGCGCTCTTTTTGACAGACAGAATTTTCCACAATACCTCTGCAAATGGAATCAAGCATCTGCTTGATTCTGGTGTAACGGTAATCTGTGACAGATATTATTATTCATCTTTTGCTTATCAAGGTATAGATACCGACCTTAAATGGGTTATGAATATGAATTTAAATTGTCCGGAAATCTTAAAACCTGATTTATGTATCTTCCTTGATGTTCCAACAGAACAATGTGATGAAAGAATGGGTTCTCGCCAAAACAGGGAAATTTTTGAAAATGTTGATACACTCAATAAAATCCGCAAGAGATTTTTTGAAGTGTTTGATTTGCTTGAGAACAGCGAAAATATAAGCATTATTAATGCCTCAAGAAGCATTGATGATGTTAATAGAGATGTTGTTTCTTCTGCTATGGAAATATTAAATAAACAGTAAGAATCTTCTGTTTATAATACGGGTTTTTGCTTGACTATTGCGAAATTTTTATCTATAATTAGATTGGTTTAATTTGATACTTTGCGGAATTTTTCGCATTTGGAGGGTTAATATGAATAAGTATAAAATTGCTGTTCTTAAAGGCGATGGAATCGGCCCTGAAATCGTAAACGAGGCCATTAAGGTTCTTAACAAGACAGCAGAAAAGTTCGGCTTTGAAGTAGACTATGATGAGGCTCTTCTTGGTGGCTGTGCTATTGATGCAACTGGTGTACCTCTTCCTGAGGAAACTATCGCTAAATGTAAAGCTGCTGACTCTGTCCTCCTTGGTGCTGTTGGTGGCCCTAAGTGGGACAATCAGCCAGGTAACAACCGCCCAGAGGCTGGCTTGCTTGGTATTCGTGGTGCATTAGGTCTTTTTGCTAATCTTAGACCTGCTGTTATCTTTGAACCACTTAAAAACGCTTCTCCACTAAAGGCTGAAATCATCGGCGACTCTATGGACATTATGATTGTTCGTGAGCTTACTGGCGGTATCTACTTCGGCAAGAGAGGTAAATTTGAGGAAGATGGTGTTCCTGCCGCTTATGATACAGAAAAGTATTCTGTAACTGAAATTGAAAGAATAGGCAGAGTAGCTTTTGATATGGCTATGAAGCGTAACAAAAAGCTCACAAGCGTTGATAAGGCTAATGTTCTCGATTCCTCAAGACTTTGGAGAGAAACTATTATTCGTCTTTCTAAGGAATATCCTGAGGTTGAGCTTTCTCATATGTATGTTGATAACTGTGCTATGCAACTTGTAAGAAATCCAAAGCAATTTGATGTTATCGTTACATCAAATATCTTCGGCGACATTCTCTCTGATGAGGCTTCTATGATTAGTGGCTCTATTGGTATGCTCGCTTCTGCAAGCCTTAGCAGTGGAAAAAGCGGTCTTTATGAGCCTATCCACGGTTCTGCTCCTGATATTGCCGGTCAGGGTATCGCTAACCCACTTGCAACAATACTTTCTGTTGCTATGATGCTCCGTTATTCTCTTGATGAGCCTAAGGCTGCTGAAGCTATTGAAAAGGCTGTTTCTGAAGCTCTCAAGACAGTAAGAACTCCTGATATTTATACAGAAGGCACTAAGAAAGTTTCCACAAGCGAAATGGGCGACATCGTCGTTTCACTTCTCTAAAATTCATTTTGCATCATATTTTTATTGAAAAGGGGTATAAGTAAATGGAAATGGCCTTGAATCTTCTGTTAGCGGGCATCGTTATAGTTTTCTTTGTCCTTGTTCTCTTGATTTTTATAATCAAGATTTACAGTGCAATAGTTCAAGCTGCCCAAAACGGAAGTCAAAAAAGAAAAGATGCCAAAAAGGCTGCTGAAAAGAAACCTGAGCTTATTAAAGCAGAACCACAGGTAAGCACAGCTCAACCAACAGCTACTGATAACGAAGCTATTCCGGGCGAGGTTATCGCAGCTATTGCAGCGGCTGTTGACTCTATGTACGACAAGCCTGTTAAGATTAAGTCTGTAAGACGCAGTCGTGCTAACTCAGGTTCTTCTTGGAGAAATGCAGGTCTTTTTGAGAATACCAAGCCTTTCTGACATATTGTCGGTTAGAGTGTAATTCGATAAATTTGAGAAAGGATTGATAATTAAATGGAAATCTTAAACTCCCTATGGGAATCTATTTGCAGTATTTTCACAAGCTCAGGCTTAGCAACTCTATCATGGGAAAACTATGTTATGATGTGCATATCCTTCATTCTTTTGTATCTTGCTATTAAAAAGCAGTATGAGCCACTTTTGCTCTTGCCTATAGCATTCGGTATGCTACTTGTTAATGTTTTCCCCGGTATTATGGCAAACCCAACAAATGAAATGCTCACCGAAGCACAGGTCTTGGCGAGAAATCTTGACCCTGCTTCATATACAACCACAGTTCTTGATGGAACAACCTATTATAATGTCGGTCAAAACGGTGGCTTGTTCTATTATCTCTATCAAGGCGTTCACCTTGGTATTTTCCCTCCGCTTATCTTCCTCGGCATTGGTGCAATGACAGACTTCGGTCCTCTCATTGCTAACCCTAAGAGCTTCCTCCTTGGTGCAGCCGCTCAGGTTGGTATCTTTATTACATTTATTGGTGCAACACTTCTTGGATTTGCTGCTAACGAGGCTGGTTCAATCGCTATTATCGGTGGTGCAGATGGTCCAACAGCTATCTTCGTTACATCAAAGCTTGCCCCGAATCTCTTAGGTCCGATAGCCGTTGCCGCATATTCGTATATGGCTCTTGTTCCTATCATTCAGCCACCTATTATGAAGCTTCTTACAACAAAGAAAGAGCGTTCAATCGTTATGCAGCAGCTCCGTCCTGTTTCTAAGATTGAGAAGATTCTCTTCCCTATCATCGTTGTAGTTATTATTGCACTTCTTCTTCCAGATGCAGCTCCTCTCGTTGGTATGCTTATGCTTGGTAACCTCTTTAAAGAGAGTGGCGTTGTTTCAAGAATCAGTAACACAGCTCAGAACGAGCTTATGAATATTGTTACAATCTTCCTTGGTGTTACAGTTGGTGCAACAGCAACAGGTCAAGTATTCCTCAGCGTAAGCACACTTGGAATTATTCTCCTTGGTCTTATCGCATTCTGCATGGGTACTGCTTGTGGCGTTCTCTTTGGTAAGATTATGTGTGCTTTTACACATGGCAAGGTCAACCCACTTATCGGTTCTGCTGGTGTTTCTGCTGTTCCTATGGCAGCAAGAATTTCACAGAAGGTTGGTCAGGAAGAAAATCCTGCAAACTTCCTTCTTATGCACGCTATGGGACCAAATGTTGCAGGTGTTATCGGTTCAGCAGTTGCTGCCGGTGTTCTCATCAGCCAAATCCCACACTAAAGTTAGTGTCATAACATAAAGTCGAACGGCGAACAGCTTAAACTGTTCGCCGTTTTTTGTTAGGAGATTTTATAAGAAATTAATTTATCAAATCATAATATATCTATGGAATCACAACTTTCTTTAGTGGTATTCTTATTATTTTTAGGTAAAATCGTTCTTCCTCCATTAGTTGGAATCCGCTCAAGCCATTTCATTTTTTCAAGAGTATATAAGGCACTGAGAAAATATGTATCTGAAAGTTCCTTTGGCTTTATATCCTCAAGACACACAGGAAGTCTTACGCTGAAATTATCGTGTACTATTCCGCATACAGGTACTTTAGGTCTGTTACCTGTAAAAATTGTCATTGTACTACCACAGGAAATCGGCATTGTAATAGTCTGCGGTGCAACAAGAATATCACAAGGTATTATATCATAGAAATTACTATGCACGAAAATAGTCGCTCCATATTCTCGCATAAAGCGTTCATTTTCGGCCTCATAAAATCTCACTGCACTTGTTGCAACCTGAAGTGAATTCGTATACTTTATGAATCTTTCTGCGGCAAAGCTAAATCTACCGCTTGGGTCAAAGAGTGAGATTCTCAATTCGTTAGGGTCACAATTAAGGCTCTTAATATAGCTTTCTGCCGCATTTATACACAGTCTGCGGATATACATAGGATTATCAAAACGCTTAAATCCAAGCTTTCTTGGCAAACTCAGGCCGCTTGAACACACTGTTTCATGAAAATCAGCATTAACTGACCTCTTGATTTTTCCAAATCTTATTCTGCCACTTTTCTGAACATATGTAATATGAATCATTTCCAGCCCAAGATAGTCATCGTTTATTCTTTTGACATTTATTTCATACGGGGAAAATAATGCACGAAACCTCTCTTTTAAGCTATTTGGCTGTTCGTGCTTAATCGTTAATGCTGTTATCATAAAAAGAACCCCCGTTCAATCATATCTACAATATCTATATGATTGAACAGGGGAACATATTCTAATTTTGTTAGTTTTTAACAAGGGATTTCTGACGCCATTTGCCACCCTTCCAACGGCAAACCATAAGTATTCCTCGGAAGCATTCATCTGCTGCAAGAGCTATCCACATTCCATAAATACCCCAACCAAATACTACAACGAAAAGGTATGAGCCAAAGGTCGAGAGAACCCACATGGAGAAAATTGCTGCGGCTGTCGGGAAATAGACATCTCCTGCACCACGCAAACTATTTATAACAATAAGATTTGTGCATCTTCCTGCTTCAAGAACTACATTTATAATTATAAGTGTACCACCGATTGCTATAACCTCTGGATTATCAGTAAATATACCTATAAGCTGACTTCGGAATATAACTCCAAGCGTACACATAACCGCCGTTAGCCCGTAGCCTGCTAAAAGCCCTCGCCATACGCCATGATATGCCTCGTCATACTTTCCTGCACCAACTCGATGGCTTGTAAGTATCTGGGAACCTTGTCCGATTGATTGAGAGAAAATATAGAAAGTTGATGTTATATTCTGAATATATGACCTTGTTATATATTCATTATCAGTCATAAATCTAAGTGCGATAGATGTTACCACAAGCTGTGCTATATTATAGTTTATAGATTCAAAGGCGGCTGGTATGCCAATTTTAAGCATCTGCCAAAAATCTTTGAATGGGAACGGGAAAAGTTTTTTGAAAATAGATGGCTTTTCAACCTTTTTAAAGAAAATTATAACAAGTATAGTTCCACCAACAAGTCGGCTAAAGGTTGTAGCTAATGCAACACCTGTTACACCAAGAACAGGCATACCAAACCAACCAAGAACGAATGTGAGGTCGAGAACTGTATTTATTATATTCATAACAATAGTTATATACATCGGGATTCGTGTATAACCATGGCTTCTTAAAACAACATTCATTGAATTGAGCGTAGCCTGACCAAACATAAAACAGCCAACAATAGTTAGATATTCACTGCCGAAATCAAGCACCTTCCCCTCTGCTCCAAGTGCAGAAAGCATAGGACGGTTAAAAATTACCAACACTACACTTACAATTATTCCAATAGAAAAATTAAAGAAAATAGAAAGTGCCGCAGTCTCCGAGGCTTTCTCCCTATTTTTTGCACCAAGGTTTTGTGCAATTATTACAGCACTTGCGGTAGCAGTAACAGAAAACAACAGATTACATATACCCGCAACCTGATTCGCCGTTCCGACAGACGCAGACGCAAGGTCATCGTACTGGCTTAGTGCAAATACATCTATAAAACCAAGCATCATAAAAAGTAAAGTTTCAATAAAGATTGGCCACGAAAGGCTGAAAAGTGACATCTTTTTCATAGAGAACCTCCTAACTTTAGTATGTGGTAATTTTCTTACTCACGCTTAAATTATCAAACTTCCTCAAGAAACTCAAAAGTTTCGCTTAAGCCCTTTTAAAGGCCCACAGAGTCGAGGGACAGAGTCCCTCGTGGGTTTTAAGGGCAAATCCCTTAAAATTCTTTTCTCACAAGTGGTGGACTTTATCCGTCACTTTTTCTATGGTCATCAATAAGCTAACGAGTTATATGTAGGGACAAACTTTGTTTACCCCTTCGGTAGATAAATTTGTAGAGGTATCCACAGGGAACCCCCTGCGAGGGTTCCCTACGAAAAACATTCCACTGGAATGTTTTTCTACCCTCCTGCACTTTGTGGAGCATAAAGTATTTCGCTCTCTGCGGAGAGCGACAAGGACATTGCCCTTGACCTACAAGCCTTTAAAAAGGCTTGAGCGAAACTTCTAAGTGTCTTAGGGGAAATTTATCAGCTAATTGGTAGTTACTCACATAAACATAGGTCTATTAAGAATGTCTATTAATTATGTGTCTTGTGACTTCACGCACCTTCACTCCTTGCGAACTGGCTATTATAAAGAGTATTATAAAATCCACCTTTAGCAAGCAATTCTTCGTGATTACCTTGCTCAATAATATGGCCGTCTTTCATAACCAAAATAATATCAGCTTCCTTGATAGTTGAAAGTCTATGTGCAACAATAAAGCTTGTTCTGCCTTTCATCATTGCATTAAACGCTTGCTGTACTCGAATTTCCGTTCTTGTATCGATGCTACTTGTAGCCTCGTCAAGAATAAGCATAGGTGGGTCGCAGAGCATAACTCTTGCGATACACATAAGCTGTCGTTGCCCTTGCGAAAGGTTCATACCGTCTTCGGTGATAATTGTATCATAGCCATCTGGCAAACGCCTGATATAACCATCAATATAGGATTTCTTTGCAGCCTCTCGAATTTCATCAGGGGTTGCATCAGGCTTGCCGTATGCGATATTTTCAGCTATTGTCGCATTGTAAAGCCAGCTTTCTTGCAATACCATTCCATAAAGCCCACGCAAACTGTTCCTTGTGATATTTTGAGTATCAACACCATCAATCAAAATCTTACCACTATTTATTTCATAGAAACGCATAAGAAGATTTATAAGGGTAGTCTTTCCGCAACCTGTCGGGCCGACTATTGCAACCCTCTGTCCAGGCTTGACCTTAAGGTTAAAGCCATCAATAAGCCTTCTTTCGGGTGAATAAGAGAAGCAGACATTCTCAATATCAATAGCACCCTTGCAATGGCTCATTTCTACTGAATTTGCGGAATCAGGTGTCTGGTTATCCTCATCAAGTACCTCAAAAACTCTTGATGCACCTGCAAGCGCTGATTGAAGCTGAGGGATAACGCCTGTAACTTCATTAAATGGCTTTGTATACTGGTTTGCGTAAGTCAAGAAACAAGAAATCTGCCCTATAGAAATAATGCCGTTAATTGCGTTTATTGAGCCTACAATAGTTACAGCGGCGGTTACTATGCCGTTGACAAATCTTGTACTTGGGTTGGCAAGTGATGAATAGAACTGCGATTTTTGACCACAGATACGAAGTCTTTCGTTAATTTCTTCAAAGCCTTCAATAGAGCGTTCCTCGTAACCAAAGGTTTTTACCATTTTCTGATTGCCGACAATCTCTTCTACATATGAGCTGACCTCACCTTGAGTTTTGGATTGCTCAATAAACATTTTGTGTGAAAGTCGAGTAATCATAGTTGCTACGAATATTGAAAGCGGGCTGATGACTACAACAACTATTGCAATTCTGAAATCAATCGAAAGCATAAACATAAGCGTTCCGATTATCATTACAACGCCTGAAAAAAGCTGTGTAACACCCTGCAGTAATCCATCACCCACTGCGTCAATATCGTTTATAACTCGGCTAATTAAATCACCATGTGGGTGTCCGTCAATATATTTAAGAGGAACTTCGTTAAATTTTGCGAAAATATCACGCCTCATATCTCTTACAGTCATATAGCTTACTGTGTTTGTAAAAAGTGACATAAGCCATTGGAAAAATGCTGAACCGATAACTGTAAGCATTATCAAACCGATAATATTCAACATAGCCTGAAAATCAACATTACCCTTGCCAATAGCCTTATCAATAGCCTGTCCAATAAGAACCGGTGTTGTGAGGTTAAGAACTACATAAAGAATTGCAGTAAGCATTGCACCGATAATTTGTTTTTTATAGGGCTTTATATATGAAAGAATGCGTTTCATAGTTCCCTTTTTGGCTTTTGATTTTTTCATAACACTCACTTCACCTCCTCAGCACTAAGCTGTGACAAGCAGATTTCCTTATAAACTTCACAATTCTTGATAAGTTCATCATGCTTTCCTACTCCAACAAGCTTTCCATCATCAAGAACAAGTATTTTATCAGAATATCTTACTGTTCCTACGCGCTGAGAAACGATTATTGTTGTCATACCGTTTGTTTCTGTTGCAAGAGTCTTTCTTAATGCAGCATCTGTTGCAAAGTCCAAGGCACTTGCACTGTCATCAAGTATGAGAATTTCAGGTCTTGAGATTATTGCTCTTGCAATAGTCAATCTCTGCTTCTGACCACCTGAAAAATTCTTACCGCCCGCAAGGACCTCGTGTTCTATTCCATCAGAAAGCTTTGAAACAAATTCATAGGATTGTGAAACCTTTAAAGCCCATTCTATGTCCTCATTGGTAGCAGCTTTATTGCCCCAAAGGAGGTTACTTTTTATTGTTCCGCTGAAAAGTATTGCCTGCTGTGGTGCGACGCCTATTTTTGCACGAAGTGCAGAAAACGTGTATTCCTTAGCGGACATTCCGTCTATTATTACATCACCCTTTTGCGGGTCATAAAATCTTGGAATAAGGTTAATCAATGTAGACTTACCTGAACCTGTACCGCCAATAATACCAATCGTTTCGCCCTTTTCGACTTTAAAGCTGATATTCTCGAGGGCGTATTTTCCCTTACCATAAGCAAAACTTACATCATTAAATTCAATTTCGTTATTGCTATTATTATCTGATTTTGTTTTTGTACCCTCAATAACACTTGGTTCTGTTTCAAAAACTTCATTTACACGATGTGCTGAAGCAAATGCCTTTGTAAAGATAACTACAAGGTTTGCAACAACTATCATTGCAAGCAAAATCTGAGTCATATAGTTTACTAAAGCTATAATTTCGCCTTGGCTAAGCTCTCCCTTATCAACAAAGCCACCGCCGAACCATACTATCGCAACTATTGCAATATTGATAAGTACGGTTGTTAAAGGATTAAGTAAAGCAGAAAGTCTGCCGACTGTAATTGCAGTTTTAGCTAAATCATCACTTTTTTCGTTAAAGCGTTTCTTTTCGCTCTCTTGCTTAGAAAATGCTCTTATAACTCTATTACCCGAAAGATTTTCACGAGTGATAAGTGAAAGCTTATCAAGCTTTGATTGAATCTGCTTGAAAAACGGTACTGAACGGCTCATAACAATATAAAGCACAAGTGCTAAAATCGGTGAAGCTATAAGGAAGATTATAGAAAGTTTTAAATCTATTGTCATAGCCATAATTAATGCACCGATAATAAGAAAAGGTGCTCTTATAACCAGCCTTATAAGCATTGCAACCGCCACTTGAAGCTGGTTTATATCATTTGTCATTCTCGTGATAAGTGATGGTGTACCAATTTTATCAAGTTCTTGGTGTGAAAGCTTATTTATATGCTTAAACATAGCGTTTCTAACCTGCGTTCCAAAGCCTTGTGAAACTATTGATGCACTTTTCTGGCAAACTAAGGCAAAGCACAAGCCTAATGCACCAAGCAAAATCATAAGTCCGCCTCTTTGCCACACATAGACATAATCCTGATTTTTAATACCCGTGTCAATAATATCCGCCATAACTAATGGTACTATAAGTTCAAATATTGCCTCAACCAATTTACAAAGTGGACCAAATATTAATGGCAGCTTATAGCTTTTCAAAAATCTTCTCAATTTAAACAATAACAACAACTCGTTTCTTTATAATTTGTATTATAATGATTTTTACAAATTTAATCAAAACTCAGTATATAAGCAAAATATATCCGAATTGCTTGATTTTATTATACTTCATTATAAATTGATATACAAATAACATACTACCCATAATTAACACAATAGTAACTTCATCATATTTTTTGCAAATATATTGATAATACAAAAACTCTTTATATCTGATAAAGAATTTAAGTTTTCTCATTATTATCACCCATTTTAAATTTAAAATTACATATTATTTAAGTATATCATAAGCCAACAAATTTTTACAGATATAAATTAGTTTAAACAATTTATAAGTAAAAGGTTGAACGGATTTTAAAATTAAGATATAATTTTAATAGTGGCTTTTAAGTAAACTTTTATAATTAAATATAATTTTAAAAAGGATTTTCAGAATGAATATTACATATAAACAAGCAAACCTTGATGATATAGAGCTTTTAGTGAAATCGAGAATAATTGTTCTTCGTGAAGCTAATCACTTAGATGATTCCGCAGATATGTCAGAAGTTAAAGCTCAATCTTATGATTATTATAGAAAAGCTATTCTGAATGGCGAATGTATAGTCTATCTTGTTTTCGATGATGATAAGCTTGTTGGTTGTGGTGGAGTTAGTTTCTTCAGAGTTATGCCGACTTGCCATAATCCAACAGGCAAAAAGGCATATCTTATGAATATATATACTTCTCCCGAATACAGACGAAAGGGCATTGCCTATAAAACACTTGATTTACTTATCAAAGCGACAAGAGAAAAGGGAATTAACCATATAACTCTTGAAGCAACTGCTATGGGACGACCTATGTATGAAAAATATGGCTTTACAAAAATGAATGACGAAATGGAACTATTATAATAAAGCAAAACCCGCACTCTGATTCTATTATCAAAGTGCGGGTTTATTATTTACAAGAAGTATATGTCAAGTAGCTATGCAACTTTTTCTATACAAGTATAGAAATTAGTCAGCGTACTTGTTATCAGTTGCATTCCAAGAATACATCTTTCTAAGCTCTGCACCGACCTTCTCGAGTTCGTGAGAAGCCTTGATAGCACGAGTTGCATTGAAGTGTGCACGACCGTTCTTGTTCTCTGCAATCCACTTTGTTGCGAATGTACCGTCCTGAATCTCTTCAAGAATCTTCTTCATCTCAGCCTTTGTTTCAGGAGTTACGATTCTCTTACCTGTCTCGTAATCACCGAACTCAGCTGTATCAGAAATAGAATATCTCATCATAGAGAAGCCACCTGTGTAGATAAGGTCAACGATGAGCTTCATCTCGTGAATGCACTCAAAGTATGCGTTCTCTGGTGGATAGCCTGCTTCTACGAGTGTTTCGAAACCAGCCTGCATCAAAGCTGTAACGCCGCCGCAAAGAACTGCCTGCTCGCCGAAGAGGTCTGTCTCTGTTTCGATTTGGAAAGTTGTTTCCATAACTGCTGCACGAGCTGCACCAATACCAGCACCATATGCAAGAGCGATGTCAAGTGCGTGGCCTGAAGCATCTTGATATACAGCTACGAGAGCTGGTGTACCCTTGCCCTCTACATACTCAGAACGAACTGTGTGTCCTGGAGCCTTAGGAGCAATCATAAATACATCAACATCCTTAGGAGGTGTGATTTGCTTAAAGTGAATGTTGAAGCCGTGAGCAAATGCGATAGCCTTGCCTGCTGTGAGGTTTGGCTCGATGTCGTTCTTATAAATATCAGCCTGCTTCTCATCAGGTGTAAGAATCATAATGATATCTGCCTTCTGAGTTGCTTCTGCTGTTGTATAAACCTCGAAGCCAAGCTCCTTAACATGATCCCAACGGCGGCTGCCCTTATAAAGACCAATGATTACATTGACGCCACTATCTCTGAGGTTAAGAGCGTGAGCGTGACCCTGTGAACCGTAGCCGATGATAGCAACAGTCTTGCCCTTAAGAACATTGATGTCACAGTCTGCCTGATAGTAGATTTTCGGTGTGAATTTTGACATAAAAATTACCTCCGCTTTTCATAATGAAAAATAAAATATATATGAATCCTTAAACCGTTGTTTTAGAGCCTTTTTCGATGGCTACTGTACCTGTGCGAACGATTTCTCGGATACCATATGGCTTAAGTAAATCGAGCAATGTTTCAAATTGCTCATGAGTATCTGCAAATTGAAGAGTAAGTGTATTAACCGCAACATCTACGATTTTTGCACCCATAAGCTCTGCAATTTTCATTATATCAAGTCGCTGCTTTGCAGGGCAGTTGACTTTTATTAAACTAAGCTCACGACTTATAAACTCGCCCTGAGCATAGGTTCTGACTTTTATTACAGGAATTACTTTGTTAAGCTGTTTTTCAAGCTGTTCAACAACATATTCATCTCCGTCAACAACAATAGTCATACGAGATATTGAGCTGTCTTCTGTAATTCCAACTGCAAGGCTGTCTATATTAAAGCCTCGTCTTGAAAACAATCCAGAAACCTTAGAAAGAACGCCTGCTTGGTTTTCAACGAGAACAGAAAGTGTATATTTCATATAATCCTCCTTATCTCGATGGTGTTTCAGGACTCACTTGGCAGATAAGCACATTAGGCTTGTCTGATACAAGCATTTCTGCAACAGCATTTTCGGCTTCTTTGTTTGTTGTAGCAACATAGGCTTTGATTCCATATGCTTCAGCAAGCTTTGCAAAATCCGGAGAATCATTAAGGATAGTTGCAGCATATCTGCTTCCATAAAGCTTGTCCTGAATTTCTCTAACCATACCAAGTCTGCCATTCTGCATAATGATAATCTTAACATTTATGTTGCTCTGTACGACAACTGCCAATTCTGACATACTCATCTGGAATGAGCCATCACCACAGACAACAAATACATCTCTTTCAGGGCGGGCAAGCTTTGCTCCAAGGGCAGCCGGAAGTGAATATCCCATAGTTCCCATACCGCCTGTGGTTAAAAATCTGCCGTCTGAAATTTTGAAGTTATTTGCACACCAGATTTGGTTTTGTCCAACATCAGCAACAAGAATTGCCTTGTGTCTGAGCATTTCTGAAAGCCTTGATATAAAGGTTCTCGGCTCAACAAAGCCCTCTATAGGCTTGATTTCTGGCTCTTGCCAAGACATAAACTCATTTTTCCATTCATCAGAAACATGATAATTAATCTTATCTCTCATAACAGTGATAACATTTTTCATATCTCCGACAATCGGAACGGTTGTCTGTATGTTTTTGCCGATTTCAGCAGGGTCAATATCAATATGAATAACCTTTGCTCTCTCTGCTACTTGATGAGGGGCGGCAACCGCCCTGTCACCAACTCTTGCTCCACAAAGAATTAAAAGGTCTGTTTCAAGCAAAGCTCTGTTTGCACGAACTGTACCAAATGAACCAAGCATACCAAGATATTGCTTATTATCTGAAGGCATAACACCTATACCCATCATTGTTGAAACAACTGGAATACCTGTTTTATCGGCAAATTCTGCAAAAATGGGCTTAGAACCTGAGGAAAGAACTCCACCGCCAGAACATATTACTGGTCTTTTTGATTCAGCAATAAGCTCTAAGGCTCTTTTTATCTGTATAGGGTGTCCTTTAACACTCGGCTTATAACCTATAATATCTACATCTTCGGGATATTCAAAACCCGAAATCTTATTTTGCTGTATATCAATCGGAACATCAATCAAGACTGGTCCAGGTCTGCCTGTTGTAGCTATATGAAAAGCTTCCTTAAAAATTCTTGCTAAATCATTTGTATCCTTAACAAGATAGCTATGCTTAATAAACGGTTCACAAGCACCTGTAATATCCGCTTCCTGAAAAACATCTCGTCCGATTAAGTCTGAACGAACTTGTCCTGTAATCGCAACAATCGGAATAGAATCCATATAAGCTGTTGCAATACCTGTAATAAGGTTTGTTGCACCAGGGCCAGAAGTTGCAACGCATACACCAACCTTGCTTGAAGCACGAGCATAACCGCTCGCTGCATGAGCTGCATTCTGTTCCTGTCTTACAAGAACTGTTCTTATTTTAGAATCATATAAGGAATCGAAGAAAGGGCAGATAGCTGCACCGGGATAGCCAAATATAACGGAAATGCCCTCATTCTCAAGGCACTTAACCATAATATCAGCACCGCTTATCATATTCTGACCTCCCTTTAACTTTTAAAATAGACTTTCGTTTAGATTTTATTATAGCATTTCACAATTTTATAGTCAAGAGTTTAGCAAGTCACTTAGCATATTTATTCATAAAAACTTTTGCTATAATGCTCAATAAGCATAATATTATTAGCATAAATTTTAAAATAGAATACAATCTATGAGCGAACATAGTCCACCCACAGATTGTATAAAAATTACATAAAATAAAAAGTTGTTATCTTAAAAATAAAATTCATCTTCAATAGTAGAATGTAATAAATTTTATATTATAGAAATCGCAGGCAAGTATATCATCTGTTCCCTTTGGATTAAGCAAAATGAAGTTTGCACCAACTGCTAATAAAAAGCCATCTTTAGTTATAAGCTGATTAGTGCCGACAAGAAATTCTATACTAACATTTCTTCCTATTTGTGAACGAATAAATCCATTTAAGTATTGTATGCTCTCGGCTGTTATCGGATATGGCTGATTGTATTCAAGTATTGGTCGAGATAAAGATGTCTGGGTCATAGTGCCTGAACCGCCAGTTGTACCCATATTCATAGAATTATCATTTGTAGGGTAGCTTGATGTTCCAGTTCCAGGTGCAGTCAACATCTGAGAACTTGTACCCAAACCTTCCATACTTGAACTATTCATTCCTTGTTGAGCTTGATTGTTCATTGAATTTTGTCTTTCCGCCTCTGCACGGGCATTTTGAAGATTATATGATGCTATCTGCTCAAGTGATGGAAGGTTCGGGTGATAGTTTGTTGAGGCAGAAGATTTATCCGAACCACTAAAAGAAACTCCATAATATTGAGCAAGGTCTATTGCATAATCATCGTTCATTCTATTGTTCATAAATATCACCTTTAAAGTAAAAATTATCTAAAATCAAGTCTGAGCATATTTTTCTGTTGGAATATAAAAACAATGGTCACCTATTCTATTAAATGCGATACCTATTCCACCAACAGGAAAATATGTTGGGCATCTGGAACTATATGGATTCATAAAAAATAAACTATTGGCGACTGGATTAAAAAGATTTCCGTCAATCGCCCAATCTGCAATCTCATAGCTTTCGGATGATGGAGTTATATTATAAACATTTTGCGGATTATACTCTCCGCCGACTGTAGTCATCATACATACGAATTGACCTGCTTGTTCAATAATCGCACGAATATCTCCGCCGTTGCTTACTCTCGCAAATTCGCCATACGGCACTGTTGCACGATTCATAATAACTGTCGCAACGGCTTTCATACCATTTTCTCCTTCTCCTCCTGCTTCACATTCTATAAGTCTTGCAAATAATTCCCGTGTATCCACAGAATCATCCCCCCTGGAATCTCCTGAAAGGCTTGTCGAAATATTCGACACCTTGATATATGATATGCAAAATTGCTTTGTTGCGTGAGAATATTTTCAGGACAAGAAAAGAACATAATTCGCACCATATCTAAATATATTGATTTTCCATAAATGCGTAAAATTTCTACAAATTCAGTTGACTTTTTTAAACTCAGTGCGTATAATAAATATTAAGATAATCCCGCAAAAACTGTGAAGGGAATAAGATATATAAAACAAGCAAAGAGAACTATCGGTTGGTGTAAGATAGTGTTGGCTTTATATATGTATAGCTCATCCCGGAGTTGTCTGCCCGAATATTTAAAGGCAGACCGTAAGGTCCCGTTATAGACCAGAATCTTGTTGGAGATTCGCTGAGGAACGCTTTTTGCGTTTGAATCAGGGTGGTACCGCGTGCATTGAATTTTATGCTCGCCCCTTAGCTATTAAGGGGGCGGGCTTTTTTGATGTTGATAACACCCATGCCTCCTGTCAGCTAATTTGTGGGATAAAATTATTGATATATGGAGGAATTTTTTATGTTAAAAGAATCGTTCAGAAAATATGCACCGTTTAAGCAAATAAATATTCCAGATAGACAGTGGCCAAATAATGTTATAACAAAGGCTCCTATCTGGTGTTCTGTTGACCTTCGTGACGGAAACCAAGCACTTGTAGACCCAATGAACCTTGAGCAAAAGCTTGAGTTTTTTAAAGCTCTCTGCGATATGGGTTTTAAAGAAATTGAAATCGGTTTTCCTTCTGCTTCCGAAACAGAATACGAAATCTGCCGTAAGCTTATTGATGATAACCTCATACCCGATGATGTTACTATTCAGGTTCTCGTTCAGGCTCGTGAACACTTAATCAGAAAAACCTTTGAGGCTGTTAAAGGTGCTAAAAATGTTATTGTCCATTTTTATAACTCAACTTCAACCTTACAGCGTAAGGTTGTTTTCCACAAGGATATGGACGGCATTACAGAAATCGCTGTAAATGGTGCTAAGCTTATCAAAGAGCTTACTGAAAATTTTGCAGGAGATACAAATATTCGTTTTGAGTATTCACCAGAAAGCTTCTCAGGCACAGAGCCTGATAATGCTATTTCAATCTGCTCTGCTGTTATGGAGGCTCTTGGTTCTACTCCTGAAAATCCTGTCATCCTTAATCTTCCTAACACAGTTGAAATGTGTACTCCAAATACTTATGCTGACCAAATTGAATACTTTATTCGCAATCTTCCAAATAGAGAGAGTGCTATAATCAGTATTCACCCACACAATGACAGAGGTACAGGCGTTGCTGCTACTGAGCTTGCACTTCTTGCTGGTGCAGAAAGAGTTGAAGGTACACTTTTCGGTAACGGCGAACGCACAGGTAATCTTGATATTGTTACTGTCGGTTTGAATATGTATACTCAAGGTGTTGACCCTAAGCTTGATTTCAGCAATCTTCCTAAGTATCGTGAAATCTTTGAACGCTGCACAAAAATGCACATAAATGAGCGTCAGCCATATGTCGGCGACCTTGTCTTCACCGCTTTCTCAGGTTCTCATCAGGACGCTATCAATAAAGGCTTTGCTTATATGAAAGAACACGATAGTGATATGTGGGAAATTCCATATCTTCCAATAGACCCTGCTGATGTTGGCAGGCAATATGAACCTATCATAAGAATCAATTCTCAATCAGGCAAGGGTGGAGCTGCCTTTATTATGCAAAATAATTTCGGATATAATCTCCCGAAAAAAATGCACCCTGAATTTGGTGCTTTGGTTCAGAAGGTTTGTGACGATGAAGGTCGTGAACTTACTCCAAAGGAAGTTTTCAAAGTATTTGAGGATAACTACATTGACATTCACAAAAGATATTCTCTCCTCGGACACACCGTTCTCGAAAACCATGGCAATGATATTATGTACTTCAGAGGCAAACTTAGAATTAGTGATGGCTCTGCAAGTGAACAGATAATAGAGGGTAACGGAAATGGTCCTATCGACGCTTTCTGTAATGCTATAAAGGAAATCGGTGTTACAGGCTATGAAGTCATAGACTACACTGAACACGCTATTTCAAGTGGTTCGGACTCTAAGGCTGTTGCTTATATCGGTTTAAAAACTCCTGAGGGCAAAACAATATACGGCGTAGGTATTCATACAAATATTTTCAAAGCATCTATCAAGGCTGTTCTCTGTGCTATCAACAGAGATATTATTCAAAAGAAAGCTTAATATTAATTCTTAAAGCATAAAAAATTCACCACTCATTTAAAGCGGTGAATTTTTTTATTTATCAGAAAATTCTGAAACTTTTTTTAGATTTTTTATCAGCGTGTTTTGGTTGAGCCGTTGTTTGTTTTACACTCTCTTGTGAAGTTGGTGCTTTTCGCTGTGCAGTAGTACGACTTTGTGCAACTCGTCTTGCCTCTGAAGATTTTTGCGGATTTCTTTGCTGGCTTGGTTCAGCATATCTTGCACCACTTGAACGTTGTGGCTGTGCAGGTCTTGTTTGCTTTTTAGGAGCTTCTGCGTAGCGAATCTGCTGTGTTTGCTGTAGCTGTACTTGTCTTTCAGTTGTATGCTGTTTTGGCTGACGAGATGGCTCGGCTGGTCGCTGTCTTTTAGGAGCCTCTGCGTAGCGAATCTGCTGTGTTTGCTGTAGCTGTACTTGTCTTTCAGTTGTATGCTGTTTTGGCTGATAAGGTGGCCCGGCTGGTCGCTGTCTTTTAGGAGCCTCTGCGTAGCGAATTTGCTGGGGTTGTTGTCGCTGTGGCTGTACTCGTCTTTCAGCTGTATGCTGTTTTTGCTGACGAGGTGGCTCGGTTGGTCTTGGACTATAAGTCTGCGAAATTTTCTGCTCTTTAGAATATCCAATCTCTTGCTTTTTAGGAACATCAGAATATATTATTCCCTGATGCTCTACTTCTTCATACTCTTCTTTTGGTTTAATCGCTTTTTTAGGCTGCTGTGATTGTGGCTTTTTCTCAACTGGTTTTATAGTTTTCTCAGCCTTTTCCTGATTAGAAGCTTGTTTAGCAATAGGCTGTGGCTCAGGCTTTGGCTTTACTTCTCCAAAACCGCCCTTAACATCGGCAGTAGGGACTTTATTATTATACTCAAAATCGTAAATTGCATTAGCAATACGCTTGCAGTTATTTCTATCATCAAACGCAAAAAATTCTTTCCTGCGTTTGAGATATTCGGCCGATACCTCAAAATTGGAATTTATTATTGAAATAACTTTTTCTACAAGCTCATCTGCATCTGTTACTACATCACCAAAACCGCTCTCACGATAACTAAATGTAGAAATATTATTTTGTAAAGAAACATTTGGGTTTTGATAGTAAATTATAGGTCTACGCATATATGCAAAATCAAAAGCAATATTGCTGTAATCTGTAATCAGCATAGCTGATTTTTCTATTGTTTCTTTATAGCCTAAATTTTCAAATGATGAAACAGAAACATATTCGCTCTTATTCCATAAGTATTCTTGCTTTGCAAGTTCCTCTGGCAAAATCAGAACAAGATTGCAGTTATTTTCATGAAGTGCAGAAAGAAGCTTTCTATCTGCAATAAATGAATTGAATACAGAATAAAGTGGTTCTGTTGTGAAATTCTGATAGCCTATATGTGCATACTTTGCAAAACCTCTACGCATAGCTGGGCATACAAGAATCTGCTTTGATGGCACCGACATAAGAGTATCCATATGAGGATAACCAAATGCAAACAAATGCTTTTGGTCATATCCGTATATTGGGTGAATAAGTCTTTCATACTCCTGCTCAGAGCCACAAAAACGCAATGCTGTATCATCATACATCTTATTCTCAAATTGTGCCGAACGAAGCATTGATATTCCATCGCCAAAGGAAACTATATCTGCCATAAGTAAATCTCGATAATAGATTTCTTCTCCATCTTCAAATCCGAGATTTTTATAAACATTATGTCCGTTTGAGATGATTACATCTGCATTCATTGCAATAATCTTTTGAGTCATAGTACCACTTGCAAGGTTATTGCTTTGGAAGGCTGTCATAATAAAGCTATCATCGGGGTTAATCTCTCTATGCGAATAGAATACCTCTATACCTCGTTTATCGTGTAAAGAATTGATATAGTTATATATATCGTGAGCATCTTCAGAATTGGCATTTTTGCTATCACACATGAGCCAGATTCGTCTTTCGGCGTATTTATCAATAGTTGAATGATAGCGTTTTCTAAGACGCTTAATTTTGAGATATTTCTGAACAGAAACAGCTTTCTTTACATCAGAAAGGAACAGCCTTTCGTGGTGGCTCTGCATAAAAGATGTTGCTCTACGAATTGTTATAGAGCGTTTTTCTAAATCAAAGGTAATAAGCCTGCCACCCGAAACGCAATAACTATGCGGAAATTTTTCTGTAAGATGAGCTGCTGTTGAGCCAAAAGAAAATCTCAGCTTATAGTTTATCTTATCAATAGAAATATAGAAAGAAAGAACCGTCATTTCCTTGATATTTTTCAGCGGAATAGTAATTGTAAAACCGTGGTCTTTATTAAAAGGAATCTCAAAAAGAGTTTTAAGAGAATAGAAATGATAATCCTTAAACTGTATTCTTTCTCTATTTGAAATGGCAAATAGTTTATATTCTATTCTATCGAGAAATGAAATATCTGTAACGCAGCCACTTATATATAAATTAGAACCCTCAGCTTTGAGCGACATAATTTTAACATCAATATGCTCTGATGATGAAATCAATGCACCACCAAGAGTTGCTATAAATCCACCGCTTGTTTTCATCTTGCGAGGACGAAGTGACGCATCTCTAAATTCAAACTGACTTGAATTTCCAATAGGAAAGAAATCAAGATCAGGCTTTAGTGCTTTATTATGATATTTCAATCTGAGCATCTTAAAAGTGAGTGTTGATGGAAACAAAGCTCTTCTTGCTATATTTCTATTAAGAATAATAGCATCATCTATATTTTGCATAGCATCACTTATAAGATTAAAGAAATCGTTTACACCATTAGGTCCCATAGTAAACATATATCTTTCGCCAAGTCCACAAGCAAGCTTGATATAAATTAAATACATCACCATATTCATAATCACAGCAGAATTGCCCTTTGTTTCAAGCATAGGTATGGCAAATCTTATTATAGAATCTGTGAAATATGATTTATTATACTGTTCCTTTAGGTTTTTTATATCATTCTCAGCAGGATATGGCGATGTAAACTTAAACTTTGATGTATAAACATAAGAACCGATATGATAGAAATAATCAAGGATAAAAGCCATTGTAAAATCACTTGAAAGACTTTTTTTGAAACGAACATTGGCAATAGTATCGTTTCTGAAAAAATATGCTCCAAGAATAAGACTTAACTTATCAGGACTAGTTTTTAGTTTGATTGTTCCGTCTTTAGCACCAAAATTATACGGAACTGAACCATTTCGGCGTTTAGAAGTTTCTGCGGCAATACATATTGCAGGTGCTTTTGTAAATGCAGGTTCTTCTGAAAGCTTTTTAAGTGCTTCGTAGGAATATTCATCTCCAGCACGAATAAAGCTTACATAAGCTCCTGTACATATAACTCTTGCATCGCTAAAGCATTCTGCCATATTTTCGCCTTGGCAATCAACAAAATATATATTTTCGGGGTAATCATCGGTGTATTTAAGGCATAACTCAGTACTCTCTTTTGTTACAAGAGAGTCGATTAAAACAATTTGTATGCTATTGCGGAAAAATTCCTTATCAGCAGTAATTGATGCAATAGTAGCAGGCAAAAGCTCCTCATTATCTATATACACACTTATGCTGAATTTATAATCTTTAGCCATACCCTACCCCGATTAAACACTATATACTTTCAATAATTCTGAACTACAATTCAGATTTTTGAAAATCACTCAAGTCCGTACTTCAATTCCTCACGAGCAAAGCTCTTATATCTCTCATAATAATAGTGTGAACGCAAGGTCAATAAATCCTCAGGTGTTGTTACCTTGATATTATCACGCTCACCTATATAAATATGAATCTCCTGTCCAAGTTCTATAAGAAGTTCGCTTGAAGATGTAGGCGAAACTATTCCACGCCTTTCAGCCTCAAGATGAGCTCCCATAATTTTTCTCATAGTATAGCCCTGTGGAGCTTGAGTTATATACATAGAACCTCTTGGCAATGCCTTAGAGCAATGTTCTCCATCATCGCTCCAGAGAACAGAGTCTATACTCGGTGTTACTGGAACAGCCGTTTCATACTCTCTTGCAAGCTTAATACAATTTGAAATAAGCTGTTCACTCATAACTGGACGAACACCATCACAGATAAGAACAATATCTTCTGGCTTTGTAAATTCTTCTACACGAACAAGTCCATTATGGATTGATTCGTGGCCTGTTGAACCGCCCTTAACTATATCTACTACCTTGGCAATCTTCCACTTTTCAATTAGCTTCCAAAGCTCATCAATCCAAGTTTCAAGGCATGAAATAACGATTCCATCAACCTCTGGGTGTGTTGAAAAGTTTTCGAGTGTTCTTATAATAATAGGCTTTCCGTCAACCTCAATAAACTGCTTAGGAATATCGGAGGTTTTCATACGAGTACCTGTACCTCCAGCAAATATCATTGCGTTTACCATAATTTCAACCGCCTTTTAATTTTATATTTATATATTTAATTATGCTCTAATAATGACAAATCAAACTCAAGTTGTCAAGATATATTTTTTAAATCTCGCATATATTATAATACAACTCCTATCTAATGTCAATTTTGCGATGTTTTTCACTTTTGCAGAGTTAATTTTTTAGGACTATGCATTTTAAATTCCAAAGATAAATATATACAAAATTTAACAAAAGCTATTTTGTTAGGTTAAGCCAACATAAATTCATATACACCACTTGACTTTATAATAATTCTATGCTATTATAATTCTGTTGGTTAGTTTAGACTAATTATGAAATTTTCTCATATTCGGTAGAATATAGTAAATTTCATATTTTTTTGAATTTGAGTTAGTTATATCTAATTCCATATTTTAAAATGTTTTCTCTTTGATTTTCAGGAAAAACTATTTATAAATAGTTTAAATTCAAAGTTTTATTAAGCTATTATCTTTCAAGGAAATAGCTACTAAAAACATTAATCGGCGGATTTTATCCGCCGATTGAGAAAAAAGAGATGTTAAGGGCTTCACCCTTAAAACCCCACCAAAGACTCTGCCTTTGGAATCAGCAAGCTTTTGAAAAAGCTTGCGCAAAACTTTTAAGTATCTTTAGGAAAATTTGTCAATTAATTTCTGAGGTGTAAACTATGCTTGCTAATTTTCTTGTAGAATATTGCTCTCCTACTCTTGCAGGAATAAAAACTGCAAATCTTTTCAACTGCCAATATGGTTCACATTCTCGTGCAGAACTTGCTTTTATAATCGCTCTTTGGAACAAACGGCTTAATTCTAAAGGCGTTTCACTAAAAGTTCTAAGATTTTCAAAAGGAAATGCTCTGATTTATGTGTATCGTGAAAATCAGCTTAAAGAGGATTTCAAGAAAAATGGTGTCGCTGAATTTCTTTTCTCTTATGGATATGATATTACTAATATTCAAGCTTGTATCGAAAGGCTAAACAAAAGAATCTGTGAATCAGAAAGCTTTCCTCATGAGATAGGTTTGTTTCTCGGGTATCCGCTTGGAGATGTTACAGGGTTTATTGAAAACAAAGGAAAAAATAGTCTATATACTGGCTTTTGGAAGGTTTATTGCAACAAAAATGAAACACTCAAAATCTTTGAAAAATATAAAAAATGCAAAAAGGTTTATCAGAAGCTATATAACGGAGGAAAACCTCTTATGCAGCTAACCGCCACAGCTGTGGCAAAATAATTTCGCATATTTCGCATCAGATAAAATCCGGTGCGATAATATATACACATCTAAATATTAGAAAGGTTGAATCTATAATGAGTAAAATAGCAGTAGTATTTTGGAGTGGCACAGGCAATACAGAGGCTATGGCTGACGCTGTTGTTGAGGGTATAGAGGCTGCTGGTGCAGAATGCTCTAAATTTAGTGCAAGTGATTTCAATGGCGGAATGGTAAACGATTTTGACGCTATTGCTTTTGGTTGCCCTTCAATGGGCAGCGAACAGCTTGAAGACAGCGAATTTGAGCCAATGTTCAATGATTGCGAGGCTAATCTAAAAGGCAAGAAAATTGCTCTCTTTGGCTCATACGGTTGGGGCGATGGCGAATGGATGAGAAACTGGCAAGCAACTTGCGAAAATGATGGTGCAGTTCTTGTTGCAGAACCTGTTATCTGCAATGATGCTCCTGAGGCAGATACACTTGAGGCTCTTAATGAGCTTGGAAAGGCTCTTGCATAATAAATCTTAAGCTGATAAGTAACATACAAAAAGCTAAGCAGTTTTATTCTGCTTAGCTTTTCTATTTAATATTTGCTTGATTAAAAGTTTTCAAATGCAAAAATGCCATATTCCGATTGGAATACGACATTTTTATGGTTACTAAATTTGAAATTAAATTTATATTCTACGCTTATTTAAGTTGGCTCTTATTCCAATAGTCAAAGTCACTTGCGTCCTTTAATTTTCCATTATCTTCATCGAGATAATGTTCACTGTTTTTAAACATACCCTTACCGATAGTATACCCTTGGTCTTTTGACATTTTGTTGCCAACAACTAAAAGTATAATTACAATAATTGCAGTTATTACATATACCATCAAAATAACCTCCTCAAACAGGGAGAATAAACTTAATAAAATCAGATTAAGCCTTGCCGACAGAACCGAAGAGTTCCATCTTTTCCTTAACAGTAGCCTTGATAGCCTCAAAGCCTGGTGCAAGAAGCTTTCTTGGGTCAAAACCCTTGCCCTCAAGGTCCTTACCTGCTTCGATGTACTTTCTTGTAGCATCTGCGAATGCAAGCTGGCACTCTGTATTAACATTAATCTTAGAAACGCCAAGAGAAATAGCCTTCTTAATCATATCTGCAGGGATACCTGTACCACCGTGGAGAACGAGTGGCATAGCACCTGTGAGCTTTTGAACAGCATCAAGAGTTTCAAAGCTAAGTCCCTTCCAGTTTGCAGGATACTTACCATGAATGTTACCAATACCAGCTGCGAGCATTGTTACGCCGAGGTCAGCAATCTGCTTGCACTCGTTAGGGTCTGCACACTCACCCATACCGATAACGCCGTCTTCTTCACCACCGATAGAACCAACTTCTGCCTCGATGCTAAGTCCCTTCTCATTGCAGATAGCAACGAGTTCCTTTGTCTTTTCGATATTCTCAGCGATTGGATAGTGAGAACCATCGAACATAATTGAGCTGAAGCCAGCCTCGATGCACTTCTTAGCACCTTCGTAGCTGCCGTGGTCAAGGTGAAGAGCAACAGGAACAGTGATGTTGAGTTCCTCGAGCATACCGTTAACCATACCTACAACTGTCTTATAGCCGCACATATACTTACCTGCACCCTCTGAAACACCGAGGATAACTGGTGAGTTAAGCTCTTGAGCAGTAAGGAGAATAGCCTTTGTCCACTCGAGATTGTTGATGTTGAACTGACCAACAGCATAATGACCTGCCTTTGCCTTTGTAAGCATTTCCTTTGCATTAACTAATGGCATTTTTATCACACTCCATAATTATTTACGCATCGCTACTTTAATATTAGCTTCGCGCTGCATATATATTATACAATATTCTGATGAAAATATAAAGCCTTTTCCCTAAAAAATATGCAAATAGATTTTAATATTAAAAGTTTCAACTTTAAATTATCTTTAGTTTAATTCTTTAAGGCAATCCTCGAAAGCTGCTTTAAGAGCCTTGAGTCCCTCTATGAGAGTTTCTTTGTCAATTACAAGCGGAGGCATAAGCTTCACAACAGAATTATCTCTGCCTGCAAGCTCTATTATAAGTTTATGGTCAAATGCCTTTCTTGTAACCTTATCGCTGAAATTCTTATCAGGGAATTCTGAGCAATCAATACCCCAGATAAGACCGATTCCACGAAGCTTTAAACGGCTATCGAGTGGGAGAATTTCTTTTTCGATAAATTCTTTAACGATAGGTGCTTTTTCCTGAACTTGCTTTTCAACCTTATTTTCGAGCATATATTCAAGACCTGCTTTAGCTGCAATAAATGAAAGCTGATTGCCTCTGAAAGTTCCGTTATGCTCACCTGGTGTGAAGCAGTCGATTGCAGGATTGACAAGTGTTAATGCGAGCGGTAAACCATAACCACCTATTGATTTTGAAAGAACAACAATATCAGGAACTATTCCAGCTCTCTCAAATGAGAAATATGTGCCTGTTCTTGCACAGCCAACCTGAATATCATCTACAATAAGAACTATATCATTATCATCACAGAACTTTCTTGCAGCCTTGAGCCATTCTACATCAAGAACATGAATTCCGCCCTCAGCCTGAACTGTTTCTATAACAAGTGCTGCTGGCTTCTCTATGCCTGAATGGTCATCATCAAGCAAATCTTGCATATACTTAATAGTATCAAAACCAGGATACATATAAGGAGCAGGAATATGTGTTACATCGTTAAGCTTAACACCCGCACCCTTTCTTGCTGCTGAATCAGTTGTAAGAGCCAATGCACCGAGAGTCATTCCGTGAAAACAACCCATAAGAGAAAATACATTACTTCTTCCCTTTGCCTTACGAGCAAGCTTTAAAGCCGCCTCAATTGCATTTGTACCAGTAGGACCTGGGAACATAACCTTGAAATTAAGTCCTCTTGGCTCGAGAATATTCTTCTCAAGATATTCGATAAGCTCTCTCTTTGGAGTTGTATACATATCAAGAGCGTGCATAATGCCATCATTCTCAATATATTCAATAAGCTTTGGCTTGATATAATCATTATTATGACCGTAGTTTACTGCACCTGCACCGCAGAAAAAGTCTATATATTTTTCGCCATTTTCGTCATACATAAATGCACCCTTAGATTTCTTAAAAACTGTAGGAAATCTTCTGCAATATGAACGAACGCTGGATTCATAGTTTTCAAAAACTTCGGTATTCATAAATTCATACCCCTTCCAATTATAAGTTGTTTTGTTTTGGCAAAATGCCATTCAAAACAAGTTGCTTTCTAACAGAATAAATTTTAGACCTTATTTATCCCTTTGTCAATGTTTTAACAATAATATATTGAGCCATCATATGTAAAAATATTGTCAAAGAAAGCCAATAATTTTATTACAAATACAGAATACTATCGCCTTATGAAGTTAATTTGCCTCTACCCATTCTTCGCCTATAATTTCTGCTTCAACACTTCCACAAGTTATATCTGCAAGTTCTTTTGTAAAAGATTCATATTTATCCTTTGGCAAATAAAATTCCAAGCCAACACAATCCGTAAACTCGCTATTGTATATATTTCCACCAAATAATGGAACTACCCCTGAAAGCTTGCCATACTGATTATAATCACAGCTCAAAGTAACTTTCAGAGATTTTTCCATTGTAATTATTCCGCCTGCATTAACGGCAATGGACGCTCCGTGAGAATATGCTCGGACAAGTCCTCCACCACCAAGAAGTATTCCACCAAAATATCTTGTAACTACTACCACAGCATCAACTATTCCAGATTTTTGCAAAACATCAAGTACAGGAATACCTGCTGTGCCTTGAGGTTCTCCGTCATCTGAATATCTCTTTATCTGACCATTTTGCAAGATATAAGCATATACATTATGAGTTGCGTCCCAGTGGATACGCTTTTTTTCGTTTATAAAGTCGATAGCTTCTTGTTCCTCTTGAACAGGCTTGATATAGCCTATAAATTTTGAACGGCGTTCAACAAATTCGTCCTGAGCTTCATTTTTAATTGTTTTATATATTTCCATAAAATATCCCACCAAACAAAAAAGACGACACAAGCTGTGCCGTCCTTTCATAAAACATAATTATTTGCCCATGCCGTAACGCTTTCTGAACTTATCGACACGACCGCCTGTATCTACGAGCTTCTGTCTGCCTGTAAAGAACGGATGGCACTTTGAGCATATTTCAACACGAATATCCTGCTTTGTGGAGCCTGTTTCGATAACATTACCGCAAGCACAGGTAATAGTTGTCTGCTTATAATTTGGATGAATATTCTCTTTCATTTCGGTTCACCTCTTTCAACACTGCTACATAACAAAAACGATTATACCACAACAAAACAGAAAATGCAAGATAAATTTCAAGAAAATACATAATAAATTATGACAACAGATATATTGACAAACTATGTTCGCACACTCGTTAGATGGTTGATAAAGAAAGTTTTACGCGGCGGATAAAATCCGCCGCTTTGAAAAGAAAGAGATGTTAAGGGCTTCGCCCTTAAAACCCACCAAAGGCTCTGCCTTTGGAATCCGCAAGCTTTTGAAAAAGCTTGCGCAAAACTTTTGAGTATCTTAGGAAAATCTGTTAACTAATCGGTAGTTTTCTGAACTGTAACAATCACTTTTTAAGAGCATCTTCTATAAGATTTGCTGTTCCAATATCTTCCTTTGGAATCTGATAGAGGTCGTTGCCTGGATATTCGTTTGCCTCAATAACCGCAAAGCCCTTTTCTGTAATGCAAATATCCCAACCGACATATCTCATCTTAGGCATAACCAAGGCAAGGCTTTTTGCATAATCAGTAAGTCCAGACCAATTTGGAATTGTAAATCCGAGAATCTGAGCGTTTGTATCTGGATGATTGCTGAAATATACATTGCTCTTATTTCGAGCCTTATGCTCAATTTTTCCGGTTTCTATATTTATAGGAGCTGTTATTCCGCCGTGGTTGAAGTTATCGACAACATTTCCGCCTGTTCCTATCCTCATATATGCACCAACAATAGACGGAACATTATTATCGCTGAGAACTGTAACTATTCTTATTGTATTTACAGATGAAGGGTAAATTGCTGAAATTTCTGCACTTTGCTTTACAACCTCTTCAACAAGGTAGCTTTGATTTTTTATAAGATATTCATAAAGCTCGTGTATGCCATATTTCCTTGGGTCTAAAATCTCGATTCCCTTACCACAGCACAAGCCCAAAGGCTTTACTATAATTTGTTCCTTATTTTGAATAAATTTTGCGAAATCAGCTTCATTATTACCATCAAGCAAAATCCATTCACGGCAAAGATACTTATCAAAATGCTTATTAAATTCCGCTTTATCAGAGAAAATTCCGACATACTCCTTATCATTAAGACGGCGGACATATGCGTCATTTTTGCCACGAGTAAGAATTTTTGCTCTTTCTTCATCGCTAAGCTCATACATCTTAAAAAGCTTATAATCCATATAGCCAGCCTGATATTTCATTCCGCACTTAACTATATCAGTAAAAGCTGAAATCCTACTCTTTCCACTCGCCTTATGAACTTCGCCTGCTGTTTTCATAAGATTTTTATAATCAAGAGTAGCTATACGCTTAATAAGAAACCCGACTTTTCCCATATTATAAACACCAAACCTTTGATAAAATTATTCCGCTCCCATAAGAAACTCTGTGCCTTCACGCTGAAGTCTTTTTAGTCTGTCAGCGTATGCGTTATTGATTTCTTCTTCATAAAGCAAGCTATCATTGAGATTCATTGACCTTAATAGATACTTTAAAAATTTAGGATTAAGCATAATAAACGGACCAAGGATATATGTTCCGAAGAAATTCTTATAATGAATGCCTTCATTCTTGCTATCAAGATTTATTCCGAAGCCACCTTCAACACTTATAAAAGGTTTTTCAGTAGCTTTTCCATGAGAGAATGAAAACTGCGATTTATGACCGACTATTTTAATATCTTCACCGTTTTCTGTTTGAAAATCTCCAAGAAAAAAACAGTTTCTTCTATCATTCATCTGACGCTTTGAATAAAAGTCTATTGCACCAAGACATTCTATTTTTTTGTCATCATCTTCTATATGTTTGCCAAAAATCTCAAAAGAATTTCCAGTTGCAAGAAAGAAAGTTCCATTCTCTACAAGCTCTTTGATTTTATCTTTATATGGCATAAGATGCTTAATTGCAAATTCCTGATTTCTTTCTGACATAGAACCCATACAGATTATATCAACTTTTTCACTAAGAAAAGCTGGTTTATCATTATTTGAGGTAAAAACTGTCTGGCTATCAGGAATACACATAGCAAGATATTTAGCGTTGTAATAATCCCCATAAAGATTAGAAAGTTCGGGGTAAAGTACTTCTATTTTCATATATCCTCCTTATTGGCTCATTGGTTAGTGATTTTTTCTTTGATTTTGTCCTTAATCTTTTTAGCTCTGAGAACTGTTGTAACATCGTGCAGAACATAAATTGATTCGATTCCATCTGTTGATACATAATCTGGAATAGTCTGCTCATCAAAGACGCAGACAGTTTTTTCAACAGGGATTCCTGCAAGACGCAAACGAAGCTTATAATCAAGGTAACGCTGACCTGCAACGATAATCTTCTTTATATTCTCATTTTTTAGATATTCAAAATCGGTTTCATATAGCCAAGTGATTGTCTCAATATTAGGGTCATCTCCGTAATGCTCATCAAGCAAAAGGATAAGCTCTTTCTTCGATGGCTCTTTTGCAAGATACTCAAATACGGTAGATGCAGCAGAAACATTCTGTCCCTTTGCGGAGAATGTATACATTTTTATCTTACCCAAATCTTCACAGGCAACTCTGTTTTCAGGAAGCTTAATATGCTTGATGTGTTCAGCAATAACCTCTGGAGAATAGCCAATAGTACGGAAAAGTGTAATGATAGCCATAATATTAAAGGCATTAAAAATCGTATCAGAAACAAGCGGATATTTAAACTCTCCGTCCTTTTCTTTGACAAGCATTTCTCTTTTGTCAAAATCAAGCTTAGTGCCGATGAAATCGCCTGTTTTGGACTTCAAACCGCAATGAGGGCAATAGAAATTTCCGATTGCACGATAATGGCGATAATTAAACACTGGAATAGTTCCGCACTTAGGACAAACTGGGAAGTCTGAAACATTTGTTTCAAAAACATCAGCGTGTTGGTCTGCTATTGCAAAGAAACGCTTATTGTTATTTTCACCTAAGAAACTACTATTCGGGTCATCAGCATTAAGGATAAGTGTAGCATTTGGAAGCTTTGATACACCCTCATTTATTCTGCTGAAAATGAGGTCCTGATGAGCATTTCTTCTTATAGAATCACGACAGATATTAGTTACTATAACATAATTTGGCTGAATCCACGGCAAAGTCTTATAAGAAAGAAGTTCATCAACTTCAACAACTGCTGCGTCTTTAGTAGGTCTGTTGAAAATACTTACAGCATCGAGCAAGCACCTTGCTTGTCCTGCCTTATAGTTAGCTCCCCATGTATTATACGCTACCTTTTTGCCCTCAAGATTTAATATATTGCTGACGAGATTTGATATTGTTGTTTTACCGTTTGTTCCTGTAACAGCGACAACAAGCTGTGGTTTTTTAACTCTATCAAGAAAATCTGGGCAAAGTCTGAGAGCAAGAATACCTGGTCTGTCATCACGCTCTCTGCCTGTATGCTTAAACAAAAACAAGCACAGCTTTGATGCCCAAAGGCTAATAATAAATCTCAGCATATAATAATTTCCTCCTAAAAATAAAAAACGATTTAATTAAATCATCTTACAAAATTATCTAATTGATTATACAATACACAAGGGTAAAAAACAAGTGGCAAGAAATCAGGCTTTTTCACAATTTTATACTGTAATTTTAGTAAATTTACAAGGTGAATTGACTTTATTACTTCTTTTTGCCTTAACATATTTTACAAAGTTTGCCTCTAAAAACGGGCTAATTATATTTATAGAATAAAACCCACTTCAAAATAGTTGAAAGATTATTCTCCGTGTGATAAAATTGATATAGTTTTGTAAAATGACTGTTCATAAAATGAAGGGAAGATAAATTATGTGCGGATTATGCGGATTTACTGGCGAAATAATCGACAGAGATGATGTCCTTAAAAGAATGACCGATGTCATCACTCACAGAGGTCCTGATAGCTATGGCTACTATACAAGCGATAAGATTTCTATGGGGTTTCGCCGTCTTAGTATTATAGACCTTGATGCAGGTAGTCAGCCTATATATAATGAAGATAAATCACTTGTTCTTATGTTTAATGGAGAGATTTATAACTATAAGGATTTGCGTAAGGAGCTTATGGAGGCTGGTCACAAGTTCTATACTCAGACAGACTCTGAAGTTCTCATTCATGCCTTTGAAGAATGGGGCGAGGATATGCTTATGAAGCTCAGAGGTATGTTTGGTTTTGCAATTCATAACACAAAGGACGGTTCTTTATTTATCGCAAGAGATTTCTTTGGCATAAAGCCTATGCACTACGCTATGGTTGATGGTTCTTTTGTCTATGCCTCTGAAATTAAGAGTATCCTTGAATATCCAAAATATAAAAAGAAATTCAACCACAAAGCTCTTGATAACTACCTTTCTTTCCAATATGTAGTTCCACCTGAAACTTTCTTTGAGGGCATTTACTGCCTTTTACCAGGTCATTACCTTTGGTATAGGGACGGTAAGGTTACTACTACAAGATATTTCGAGGCAACCTTTAAGCCTGATGAATCACTCACACTTGATAAAGCTGTTGATGAAATCGAGGCTGTATTTGAGGATTCTGTTAATGCTCACAAAATCAGTGATGTTGAGGTTGGTTGTTTCCTTTCTAGCGGTGTTGACTCAAGCTATGTTTCAACATACTTTGCTGACCAAAAGACATTTACTGTCGGCTTTGACTTCGGCGACCACTACAACGAAATAAGCTGGGCAAAGCGTCTTTCTGAAAAAATCGGCGTTGACCACCACACAAAGCTTATCGGCTCTGATGAATTTTGGGGTGCTGTTCCTAAGGTTCAGTATCAGATGGACCAGCCTCTCGCAGACCCATCGTGTATTGCACTTTACTTTGTTTCAAAGTTAGCAAGTAAATATGTAAAGGTTGTTCTCTCTGGTGAGGGTGCTGATGAACTTTTCGGCGGATATACTGTCTATAATGAACCTCATGTATTTAAGCTTTATCAGAAAATTTTCAACCAAAAGGCAAGAACTGCTTTAGCTAATAAGGCTCGTAAAATGCCACACATCAAAGGCAGAGGCTTTATTCTTCGTGGTGAAAGAGTTACTGAAGAAAAATTTATTGGTAACGCTTTCCTCTTTGATGATAAAGAAAAAGACGAAATTCTTAAGGATACTTCAATCGTAACTCGTCCACAGGACCTTTGCAAAAAGTTCTATGACAGAGTTCGTGGCTATGATGATGTTACCAAAATGCAGTATCTCGACATCAACCTTTGGATGGTTGGTGATATTCTTCTCAAGGCTGATCGTATGAGTATGGCTAACTCTCTTGAGCTTCGTGTTCCGTTCCTTGATAGAAAGGTTTTTGAGGTTGCAAGAAAGCTTCCTACAAATCTTCGTGTAAATAGAAAGAATACGAAGTATGCAATGCGTATGGCTGCTCTCCGTCACCTTCCGAAAGAAACTGCTCAAAAAGAAAAGCTTGGTTTCCCTGTTCCTACAAGAGTCTGGCTTCGTGACGAGAAATTCTATAACATTGTTAAAAATATGTTCAAGTCTGAAACTGCTGAAATGTTCTTTAACACTGATATTCTTGTTGAACTTCTTGACGAACATTTCCACAACAAAGAGGATAACAGCCGTAAGGTCTGGACAATCTATGTTTTCTTACTTTGGTATAATATCTATTTCGGTTCTGACAAGGTAGTTCCTCCAATCCCTGAAAATCAGATTGATGACTAAAGATAACATCTTTAAAACTCTAAAATTTATATTTTAAGAATAAAAACCACTCGTTGATTAATTATCAGCGAGTGGTTTTATCAACTCAAGAGATTTATAACTATGTTAATTGAATATATAAATGCTACAAAAAATGATGCAAAATTATTAGTAGATATTTATAATGCAGCCTTTTACTCTGATTTTATAAAATATGGAGAATGTCCTGCATACGGCAGAACAATATCCGATATGGAAAAATCAATAGAAAGATTTCCAAAAACAATAATTCTCTACGATAAAAAACCTATTGGTGTAATCTCTATTCAAAATAAAGGAAATGGAAATTATTATATTGGTTGTTTATGTGTTATTCCTGAATATCAGAGCAAAGGAATTGGCACTCAAGCTTTTAAGCATATACAATCGGTTTATTCTGATTGGAAAAAGATTACACTTATAACACCTGCCGATAAAGAGGAAAATATTAAGTTTTATACTCAAAAATGTGGATTTTCAATAGCCTCAAAATCTATGGATGGAAATGTTGAGGTTATTAATTTTCATATAGAACGATAATTTTATAAATTTCAGAAATAAAAAATCCGTCTGCTGTGAGTTTTCACAACAGACGGATTCTTTTAGTTTATGGTCTATTTATTCAGTTATCACGGCAAAAATCATTTTGTAAAAAATTCTTGTCCCAGCAAACGCCCCTACTTTGAGGGTTTGCAAAATCAAAATGACAATAAAACTCTGATTTTATTATCAAAAACGCCGTATTTTCAAGGTTTTTCGCCATGTCGCAAAAAAATAAGACCCTGTGAGCCGTAATGACTCACAAGGTCTATTCTTTAGTTTAGCACAAATTTTTTGTAAAAATCGGTTTGTACCTTAACATAGAGAATAAACCCATTAATATTATAACAGATTTATTCCCGTTTTTCAATGAATTTGGTTTGAATTTTTATAAAAACTTTGAGTAAAAATTCTTTACCGAAACCGAATAAATAATATAAAAAATCGCTGTAACCTCTCCTACTTTGAGAGTTTACCGAAAAATGCCCGAAACCCTCTTTTTTACTCATTTTTTGAGCATAACCTCCCCTAATTGGAGACGTTAAAGGGTTTTACCGAAACATTTTCTCGAAAGTTATATTTTTGATTCGTACAGCCAAAAAACACGCCCCCTATTTATAAATAGTTATGGCGTATCTTTAATAATGGGAGTATACTTAATGACCACATTACAAGGTAAAGAAACTGAAATACGATTATTCCTATTATTGATTGTATTTCCAATCCTAAAAAACTCATAATTAAAATCATTACAAACATCATGACTTATATATGTAGTAGTAATAATATGAGTATCTCCATCTAATGTAATAACTTCTCCGACTTTACAATTCTTGATTACAGTGGTACAATTTTCTAACTCATTATATAAAGACAAATCACCATTTCTATTTATAGTAATAATTACAGTAGGATAGATATATCCGATTTCATCAGAAATATCACTTAGTATTTTTGATACATTACTGTCGCTAAAAGTCCAAGAAACACTTTGTTCTTGTCCATATCCGAATGGTTTATCTGTTTCCATTTTTAATCTCATACCATATAATTTTTCATTGATTTTTATTTTGTCAATATTAAAACTTGCATTATAATAACAAGTATCTCTTTCAAAATTATCATTCCCATCGTCAATAACCTGAAATTTCAAAAACTCTCTACGATTAAGCCAGCGCATAATATCTCTATATTCATCATTTGAAATTTCCATATCTTCTGGGTCATAAATATCAGGGTTTTTACAAATGTCAAAAGATGTGGTGATGCATTCATCATATTGCGTACTTGATAAACTATATTTTTTCCCACTATGGCGGGAGATTTTATTAAATGTAATTGTTGAACCAGCATCAATCTCATTTGCTCCGCTGCCAAAATTGAAGTCGCAAATGATAAACCCATAATCACTTAAATACCGGTTATCATATTCAAAATCAATCGCACGCATTTAATTACCTCCCTGATATTTATTTTTTCTGGTTATTTAACTGCTTTAATAAAAGTCTAATTTTATCTATACTGATTGGCGGATATTGTTTTTTACTTCGGAGGTGTTTGCCCTTTTTGCCAACCGGTTCACCTATTTTCTTCCAAACCAAAGTGCCATCATGGCGGTACTCAGGATTATATTCTTGTATATTTTTTAATCTCTGTTTTCATTCTCAATCTTCTCCTTGTTGTTAATAATTTTTATTTGGCAGAATGGAATAATATCATTGTAAAAATATGCTTTTGATTTTTCAGGAAGGTCAATATTGTCACCAATATATTCTAAAACCAACGTTCTGAATTGATATGGTGTAATTTTTTCCTCATAACAATCATCTAAAACATCTAATATTTTGAAATAATGAACTGATGGGATAACATGATAATCTTTTTTTGGTAGCAGAAGAAAGCCAGCTGATATACGCATAATATATTGACCCGTCCTAATGCCTTTTGCTACTTTTATGCCTGTACTAACATATGTTTTTAACGTTTCATTTATAGTCATGCTTCGTACTCCATGTAACTTCCATTATTTGAAAATCTGATTTTTATAGGCAAACATTTGTATATAAAATCTTGCATTTGCTTTTTTTGTTCCTCATCCGTATCTGTTCCCCAATGACGAATGGTATACAGTTTATTTTCATTATCAACGTGCGGCATCCAATATATAGAGCCACATTTAAGCATTCCGATGTCAAAATCTTCATACCTTATTGAATCTTGACCACCGTTAATAAATGTCGCCTTATTGCCATCATGTAAAAATTCAATAATATGTTTAGGTAATTTATTTTTGTCTTTTTCTATATGTGTTTTGATTTCCATTTCAACCTCCAGATTTATTAAAATCTTGTATAGCCCTGTATGCTATAGGCATTTACAATCAGAAACCAACACAGAAACAAACCTATATCAGACAGGGACAAAGTTATTGATAAATAACTGCGTCAGTTCTATGTGACTTTAATTAAACTTGACAGCGGAAATATACATTTCCTTGTCCATATTTTCAACGCTCAATTTATTATTTCTATGTTGGTTTTTCTTTTGCCACTTATGAAAATATGATATTCTTTAATGGTAAATCCATTAAATTTTCTTTGAATAAGAATATATATCTCAGACATCCCATATTAGCTCTAAATGCTCAAAATAGGAGGATAATTTGCGATTCCGTACATTCAAGATAATCCGACACTATTTTCAAATTGAATGGTAATAACTTACCCTACATTGAGCAGTTAAACAAATTTAAGACATTTTTTTAAAATTCAAGATAATCCGTACAGCTTAAATGCCTATCACTCACATTTTGTAAATGCTCCAAGAACTTCAACTTTCTTATAATCTGAACCGGAATATATGATTCTGGGATTTACAAAAATCCTAATATGTTCTGCATCTGCTTCATTCATAACAAATGTAAGAAAATATTCTCTCTGGTTGTTTATTTCAAAAGTAATCTGGCGATATAGTTTCAATAGCTTTTTATAGTCACCGGCATTATATCCAATAAATCCGCAAAACTCAGCCACAGTCAACGGCTTTATATTATCTAATACTTTTTCTTTTGGATTCCAGCAAATAATATTATACTCAAAATTTAGGAACGGAAGGATTTGATATACATATCCTAAATGCCTATGTCTTGTTGGTTTTGTTTCAAGATAGACTTTTCTTATTGCATCAATATAGAATCTTTGATATGATTTCTTACTGTCGGTAATTGTACCTCTTGTAATATCATCGCTTATTAGTTTAAGTCCATCTACATCCTCAATAATATATTGCGGATTTACTTCTTTCCAAAATTTGAATGTCGTACCCGTTGATAATCCTAAAACTTCTTGCAAATCACTTTTTTCATATGTTGCCGCTGAGTTAGCATAAAGTTTTTATTGTAGTCAAGATAAGTGCATAGGTAAATAAGTCTTGCTGCTGTTTCCGCAGACAATTTTCCAAGTTGATGCTCGCAGAGTACAAAATAAAAATATCCAAGTTCATTCATCATTTTTCGTCTAAAGAATGTATTAGCTTCATGTATTTTAAACTCTTTATAAGCCTTTTGCTGTTCAGGAGTTCGCACTGTTGACCCTACAGGAACAGTTATTGTTATAGCATCCGTTACTTCTCCTGTATTCATATTAACCGCAAGCTCTTTTCCGTTTTCATCGGTGAAATAATTATAACCATACATAATTATAACACCCCCATTCGTTTAAAAACTTCTTCCGAAGGCTCCCATATCTTAATTAGTCCAAGTTCGCAACGATTAGCCCACTTTTCCATTGCCGCAAGTATTCTTTCTGGTATAAATCTGGCTTTTCTTTCTTTTGCAACTATTTTTCTTATGTAATTTGCTCTTTTGCTACGTCCGGCTTGTAATGCTTCAACATAGGAATTGCAAATATAATCTTTGCATTTTTCTTCATCAAAGCAAAATGCCGCAGCAGGCACGATATAATACTTTTCGCCGTTTACTCGTGATTTTTCTCGAATACAATAATACAAGCCCGATTTTGAGTCGTTACAAGTGAACGCATTGTTTATATATGTAGGGACAAGGCAAGCGTATTGAGGGCTATATATATTTTGCTCACCAAATCCAAGAATATCTTTATCTAACGCTAATTCTCCTGGATAAAAATATAAATTGTCAATAAACCATTGGTAAAAGCTGTCAGGATTATTAAGCCAGTCATCACACACCTTTGTATCCTTATATTGTGGATGGGATGCTTTCATTCCCTCATTAGTTGCCCTCGATTTCATATTCCAATAATGTGTGTGCATTTTTTCATTAATAGATTTTGAAAATTCCATTTGGTTGGTAAACCCATGTTCATTTGAATAATCATCATATGTTGGCTCTTTTTGCTCTATTTTAGATTGAATAGCATCAACAATATCCGATTTCCCCTTTAACACATGAAAATTTTTTGCTTTCCATCGTTTATCGTCAAACGGATTCCACGATGGATTATAAAGGTATATTCCTTTTTCATTAGGATAGAAAACCATAGCAATCAATTTTTTTACTGAAACCACCGTTTTCTCAGCTTTATCATCGAATTTAATATTATAGCATTCTTCTCCCTCGAAATACTCCAATTTTTCTTTTTTGAATCCGCCATTATTGTTTTTGCAAAACAATCTTCCATAGGTGCTAAAAGCATAATCTACAGCATTTGGAACAGCATAAAATCTTTCGTCATATTCCAAAAGCGGAACATGGGGAACGTGCATTTCTTTTAAGTTCTTTACATCAATAAGCATTATTTTCTTCCTTTGAATCAGTCTTTCCTAATATTTTGCCCATTAACAAAAACATATTAAGGTCAGAAAACTTTATATCAAAATAATCCTGCGCTAAGTTGTCATAAACATCATATTGTTCATTGTGTCTGTCGTTTATATCTAAGATTGTTGCAAGAGAAGGATTGTCCTTCATAAGGCATCCGTAGTGATGACCAATTGAAAATAAAGCATCATCAAATTCGTCAAAACTTTCCATTTCTTTATCGGGGAAAGTTATAGTAAATCTCTTTTCTCCGTCAAAATGCAGCATATGTAATGCTCTCTTTTCATCAGTTGTTAAATCTTCTTTTTTAGTCAAGTTAAACATAATAATCTCCATTTCTCCCAGTTATGTGCTGATGGGACAGCTTAAAAATTATAATTCTTCAAATACTCATCAATTCTTGTAAGTGTCGTATCAGACAGTTTTATAGTTCCGTTTTTCCAGCTATAGAATGCCGTGGGCGAAATATTCACTGAGCGGCAGAATGCTGTTACCGGAACTCCTAATGTAGCCATAAACTTTTGGCATCGTGCTAATAATTCCATATGAATAGCCTCCTTAAATTCGTTATTTTAATACGGATATAGTAAGGGGGAGAAAATAAAGAATTTAACCTTTGCAGTGTTTCTACAATATGGAGGATTAATTAGCTGGCAAGATTATTTTTTCTTTTCTCCCCTTTATAATTTTTTGAATTTATTACTGTATTTATGTTTACATCTATAAACCCTCAAAGTAGGGGCAGTTACAAGGCATATCATACGAGCTTTTTACACTTCATCTTTTATTAAAATGGTTGAATTTTTACGTTTCAAATACATTTGACGATTATGTTCTTTTCTTTCAGCCTTTTCGCAATCAGGACAACGCTTTCTTGAACGCTCCATTTTCAGAACATTAAACATTTTCCCGCAGTCAACACATTGGCATTGCTTATAATCATATTCATATGACGATATATTTCCAGTGCATTGTTTGCAATATTTCTTAGTTCCGTTTTTGTTGCCTCGTTCAAGTTTTCCGCATTTAGCACATCTGATAATGTTTTCGCCTTTATAGCGGCGATAATAATATCCAAGTTCACGCCAATCGTCAACAAAAATGATTTTTTCCGATTCATCATCCATGAAAGTAATTCTCATATCAAGTTGACGGTTATTAAATCTTTCAATTTGATAAGGATTCATTTTTTTAATTTTTTCCAATGGTGGAAGCTGATATTCATATAAGTAACCTTTATCAGCCAATTCTCCAAGCATACATATACGGTCATCAGTCTTGCACGAAATACGAGCTTGTTTGAAAATATCCTTATATTTATTTGAGTAAACCCAGCCGGTTGAAAGAGGATTTCTTGATTTGTACAGTTTTGCATAGCACAGCATTACAAAAGTCAATCTTTATAAAACTTTATTATTTAATTCTGCGATTTTTTCCAATTCAGTTTTTGTAATCCAAATTCCTTCAACTTCAATTATAGGTGTTTTAATTGCAGCTTTATAGCATCTTTTAAATAAACGTTCCCATTCATTAATACCGTGTCTATCTAATTTTTGCATAGTATGTTCATTATAATTCGGGTAATGTGCTATCATATAAGCATCCAACGCTTTAACAGTCCTGGTTTGCTTATATCCCAAATCCCAATAATAGTGTTTTGCCAGTTTTACAAGAATTTTTCCGGTGTTTACCTGGTCTATGTAACCAGTAGCAAGAATATCATCAATAAATTTCCGTTCATTGATTATTTCTGTTATTTCTTTAATTTCAATTTTTCCACCCATGCAATTTTGAACGTGGTCATTAATTTTTCCCGATGTATTCAATAAATTTTCCTTCTTTCTTCTTTTCCCTTAAATTTTCCGCATAAACGCAAAAAAGACTATGCAAAATCGAACATAGGTAAATCCCTTTGTAGTAAACGAGTTACTATAATTAGGATTTTTTTATTAGCCGAATTACATCAGCTAACCCTATATTCAATCAAGCATAGCCTTAAACTTTTATTAGCAAGGAAATCGCTCCGCACATTGCGGTTAGATTGAATCTAAATTGTATTTTATATTATATCACAATTTTTATTATTTGTCAAGCGTTTTACTAAAAATTAACCAATTTTTCCACTCGCAGTTTGTGCAAAAGTGGTAAATGAATTACTATAACATAAATAAAACGGCGGTTTTATTCTGAAATTTTCCATTTCACATTGATTTCTGTTAATCGTTCTAAATCCCCGCTGTCAATAATGCTGCATATTTCAAACACACGACTGCCAAGGTCATGTTCATCTGATTCATAGTTATCCTGTACTTCTATTCCCTTATATTTAAAAGATATATAATCTTTTTCAATGGTTGTATAACCATCATCTTCTTCAAAAATGTGTATATCCGATTTCTTTTTATATTCATTCCGCACCCAATGAACAGATATTTTAGTATCATGGTACGGAATAATCTCTGTACAGTTAAAGTGTTGCTCCATATATAAACCTCAAATCTTAATTATATTGTCATGCCTTGGATGGCGTTCTCATACAAGAACTCCTTCAGGGCTTTATTGTTTCCTGTATTATAGAAATCCAGCAATAACACATTGAATTGCTCCATGTGTTTATCAGTGATAGTAAGAATGCCAGCTCCGGCAGAAACTAATATTTTATTTGCAAGTGTTAAACTTGTACGCTTGTTCCCATCCCAGAAAAATTGACCTCTTGCACCCCATGCAAAAGCCTCTAACGCTTTATCTGTAGCTGATGCATCCGGATTATAAATGATTGCTTCAAACTCCTGGAAAACTTTCTTATGTTCTGGGATAGGTGGTTCATAATCCGTTCCGGATATTCCTACTGTTCCAGTTCGTAGCTTACCCCATTCAAGAGCTTCATTTCTTGCGATATATTCATTTATTTTACACCAGTAGTCAAATGTTAATGGCTCGTTTATGGTGTTTAAAAGAAATTTCCAGGCATCACGCATATTCAAAATCGCTTGTATATCGTCAAGCTGGACATTTGGAACATTAACACCATTCAAAATAGTTTTAGTCTGCGGAAATGTTACGGCTCTGTTCTCCATCTTCATTCCGCAATAAACATTTTCATCCCATTTCTTTTTTGCAAGAAATAAACTTTGCTCCGGCGTTAAGTGAAATTTATCTTGATAATACATTGAATTACTCCTTTGCAGCTTTGATTTCTTCAATACCGTTTTCTGTTAGATGGTACATCTCGCCGGTATCATTCATTTGAAATACAAAAGAGGCTGTACAGTTGAGTGCTGCCGCAATATCTCGCAAATCCTTTTCAGTAAAATTATCACGCTTCATTTTATTATTAAAGTTCTGTGGGCTTAGTTCCATTCTTCGGGCAAGTTCTGCTTCTGATATGTTACCACGCTTAATTAACATCATTCTAATACTATTCGCTAATGCCATATTATAAGCTCCAATCATTAGTTTTCATGGTTTAGTTCTTATATTCTTATTATACACTTTAAAATTTATGTTGTCAAGTATCAAAAGATATAATAAAAAATTTTTTGAAAAAATCATCAAAAGCTTATTAACAACATCAACTTTTTAGTGTATACTATAGTTACAAGGTAAGGAAAACAAAATCCAAACCTTAAAAGAAAAGCGTTCCCGCCAGCCGTGGAAAGCATAAAGACAGGAACGCACAACCAAACAGGGCTGCATACTTATTATAGCACAGCCCACAAAAAAATGAAAGGGGCTTATATTATGAGCGCAAACGAATTAACAAGCAAGGTAAGAGAACTAAAGGAACTAAAAGCGATGGCGGACAAACTCGCCGCAGAAATTACCGCTATTGAGGACGAAATCAAAGCGGAAATGACCGCCAGAAACACAGAGGAAATGACGGTTGATGTTTTTAAAATCCGTTGGACAAAAGTTACAAGTAACCGCTTTGACAGCAAAGCATTTAAGGCAACACACGCCGACCTTTACGCACAGTATACAAATCAGACCGAAAGCCGCCGCTTTTCTATCGCTTAAAAAATTCTAATATTATTATAATGCTGCGCTATCGGCTTGACGGGCAGAAAGGAAATCACCATGAGTAAAATTGAACTTTTTAGATTGACCGTAACTGTAATTGATAAATACAATGAAGAACTTGAAAAGGGTTATCCGGAAAGTTATCTTATTCCAGACAAAAGCCTCCAGGCACTCGACAGAAAAATAGATGAATTTCTTGAAAAAATTGAACACGCTGGATTTATGGAGGAGTTTGAAGATTTTACGCTTTCCGCATGAATGGGGGAAAATATAATGAAATGGTTTAATAATCCGAATAGCTTAGAGGAATTAAAGAAGCGGTACAAAAAGTTAGCACTTAAACATCATCCCGACATAGGCGGCAGCAATGCTGCCATGCAGGAAATCAATGCAGAATATGACCAACTTTTTGAAAAGCTCAAAAATGTACATCAGACCGCCGAAGGAAAGACCTACACCACAGAAAACGAAAACACCGAAACGCCGAACGAATTTAAGGACATTATCGAAAAGCTAATTCATTTTAAAGGTATCAAGATTGAGATTTGTGGCTCTTGGATTTGGGTTACTGGTAACACCATAAACTATAGAACACAATTAAAAGAAATGCATTTCAGATGGAGCAAAACCAAACAAGCATGGTATTATCATAACAGCGATTACAGAAAATCCACAAAGCGGAATTTTACACTTAACGACATAAGGGACTTGTACGGCAGCCAGACCGTAAAGCAAAAGCCGGATTTACTTTTGCAGATTGTTTAAATTATAGGGCGGTTGAAATATACCGCCTTATGTCATATCAAGAAACATATAAGAATTTTAATTGAAAGCGTGTAATAGAATTTCACAAAATCTTTCATTAAGGTATACCCAAATGAAAAACAATTTTTCTATTTCAATTAAGTACAGTTTTTATTATTGACACATTTCATTATTTCATAGTACATAAATGAAATACTACAAACGGAGGAAACAAAAAATGTTAATAGGTTATGTAAGAGTTAGCACAGAGGAACAGAACGAAGCACGACAAATAACAGCACTACAAGAAAGGAATGTAAATAAGTTATTTGTTGATAAGAAAAGCGGAAAGAATGCAGACCGTGAAGCATTAAAAGAGATGTTATTATTTGTGCGTGATGGTGATACAATTATAATGGAAAGCATTAGCCGAATAGCAAGAAGCACAAAAGACTTGCTAAACATCATAGACACATTGACACAAAAGAATGTTGAGTTTATAAGCCTTAAAGAAAATATTGATACCACAACGCCACAAGGTAAATTTATGCTAACCGTTTTGCTGCTATGGCAGAGCTGGAAAGAGAAAACATATTGCAGCGGCAAAAAGAAGGTATTGCAATAGCAAAAGCACAAGGAAAATACAAAGGCAAACCACCGATAAAAATTAACGAAAAGCAATTTAAAACGGTTTGCAAACGCTGGAAAAATGGAGAAATTACAGCAACCCAGGCAATGAAAGAATTAGACTTAAAACCGAATACATTTTATAGACGGGTAAAAGAATTAAATATATAAACGCTTTAACAGAACAGAGCAACAGCGGGAAAGGCTACAAACCTAACCCGCTGCTTTTTGCATGGGGAAGTGTTTAACATTCTCAATCAATCCGGAAATCTGCCAGCCGTGCTAATGTGATACTTTTCACTCCCATACTTCGAAAACTCGACAAACATTTCCTTGAATATTGCCCGTTTCATCAAAATTCGCCTGAATGCACGCTAAAATACCTTTGATATTTGGTTTGTAAAGGTTTTTGCCGTATTCTAATGCATCGGACTTATCATCAAACAAGGCAAGAATTTTTTCGCAATTTTCCTCAACATGGGTAACTGCAAATTTTTTCTGATACATTATAAGCATCTCCTTATGATTAAAATATACCATAAAGTAGATACAAAAAGCCCATCGTTCCCGATGAGCTTAATAATCATTATATCCCATCGGTCTGACATTACCACTACATCCATTGGATAAGTTGGTGGATGGTCAACGGGTCAGTCCCTCGCATCACTCTCTATGGTACTTTATATTATAACATAATCTTTCATAAAAGTAAAGCTCTTTGCTGCACCTTGAATTATTCACATCAAATATATACAATTTATTGTGGAGGTATTTGTTGCTCAAAATGCCTACCTATCTATATTAGGAGGATAATTCTATGATTATCACACATCACTATTCAATAATTAGGCATAAAAAAGAGGCTATGTAATCTGCAACCAAGATATTAAAAATGGTTTTCTTCATATGTTCCCCTACAAATCAATATGTTTTATCACTTAACTACCATCGAAAATAGATACACTTTTTATATTATAACGCAAAGAGCGTATTTTGTCAACGCTTTAAGAATATTCACATAACACCTATTGTAACGGAAAATACTTTACAATAAGTGTTGGAGGAGAACACAATGATTAAAGGACTGCCTGAGAAACTACAAAAACTTCGTTCAAAAAATGGATTATCGCAGAAGCAAGTTGCTGATAGAATAGGTGTTTCTCCGTCCATTGTTAGCGGATATGAAACTGGAGAACGAACACCAAGTACAGATGTTTTGCTTTCGCTATCTTACCTTTATAATTGCAGCACTGATTATTTGCTCGGAAAACAAAACATCGAACCTGATGTAACATTAAATACAGCAGGCTTAACCGATAAGCAAATACAAGCACTTATCTCATTGATTGAATCCATTAAAAGTGAGTAAATGCACTATCCTAATGAAAAGGTAGTGCATTTTTTCATTTTTTCATTTAACAAGAACTATGATTGCATCTGCTGTTTCTTCTTTGGCGTGTTTTCTTATGTATGGTATTATCGCTTCAATATTCTTCTTTTTTACTCCGGTAAGCCTTCTGATGTCCGACCAATAGAAAGGTTCATTCTTTGACTTTAGTTTATTATAAGCCCAAACAATACGCCTTGCCCAGTTTTCTTCATAGGTTTCATTATATCGTTCCATAATTGCTCTGCATTTCGGCATAACTTCAAGTCTATGCTTTGGCAACTCTAATTCCCTGTATATCATCTTTTCAGATACTCTTTCAGGTCTGCCTGTTTCGCTGGCTGAACCGTCATATATTGACTTTGCAACTTGTTCCAATATGGGAGCTGTTTCAGCATCATACACCGCCCAATCAATAGGCGTTCTGTCTTTCATATAGTGGGTATTTTGCTCTTGCTCTATCTGTACCGCTGTTAATGTCGGATTTGTCAAATCATTTATATTTACAGTCAAGTAAAATGCTATCTGACAAACGACAGAAAAATCAAAACGGTCTCCAAGCAACACCCGCTGAATTTGGTACATACTTGCTATGCTGCTTAAATTCAGCCGTGTGTAATAGGCTTTCATATCTTCTGCAAGTTGTTTTGTATATCTGGTTTTACCCGTGGATTTCATATATTTTGTATTCCGCATCCCATGATACAATACCGCACTTATGGGAATGTCTCTTTCCAAATCCATTGGAGCATTAAAAACATCCGTCATATACTTTGCAAATGCGATTTTGAGCGGGTCTGTTTCTATTGTTGGTTTTTGTTGTATTACAAACGATTCAGCCGGACACAGGGTAAATGTCTGCTCACTCTTTGCTATAACAGCAGAATTTACAAGTCTGCAATTATGCTTTGTACATATCTGCATATTTCTGATTTGGTGTATTCTATGCCAATACATCTCCCCGTATTGCTGCCTATCTTCATTAACACATATAGGACAGTATTTCATGAATTTATCTTCATCATCTCGTGGAAGAATTGAAAACAAATGGTGAGCATCGCAAAAATCATGTTCAATGTGATAAAGTGCTTCTTTCTTTTGGTCAAGCGAAATAAAGCGTGCATATTGCGGAAACATTGTATTATATAAAACTAAGTTCTCAATAGGATAATACTGTTGTAATGCAGCGGACATTTGAGGATTCAAATGTCCTAAAAACTCTTTGCTTGGATTATTACAGCGGTTATATAGAATCTCTTGCAACGCTGTTTTATGAGTCAAACAGCCAGAATGCACATAATAGCGGCAGAACCAACTATAAACCAATTCATCTGGGTATATCTCAGGTAAATACACTATCATAGCATTACCTCCTCAATACTCATATGTTCTCTAAACAGTTTAACAATATCCGTTCCTTCAGATTTAGATTTTTCAACCAACGATGAAATACTGATTTTATTTTCAGTTTCTTTTACCTCGCCAGGAATAACAGTTTCATTTGTTTTAATATTGGAGGTAGACTTACCTTTCTTTATAGATGGCTGAATATAACCATGTAGCATAGACATTCTCTGTTCATATGCCATATTCAGCGTTTCAAGGTTTAATACTTCTTTTCCGGTCAATATAGCTATTTCCTGTGCATCATGAATGAGTGATACAACTACAGATACTACACCGGCTGAATGCTCGTAAAGCCATTCTATAAGGGCAGCAGTTATTTCAGTACAATTTTTGATGTATTGATAATTAAATATAACCTTACAAAAACTCTGGAAATATGCATCATAACACATCGCAGTATACTTTAGCCCCAATGACCTTCTTGCAAGGTGCATTGCTTGTTCAAAAAATATTGTGCTTTCAGGTGTTCCAACCATACATATACTAATTCCGGAATTGTTAATTAGCTGAGTTAGCGAACCAATTAAATTCTTACCGTTTTTTGAATTTACTACATTTTGAATTTCGTCAACAATCAGCAGACCAATATGATTCATTGCGACAGAACTAACCATTCCTATAAGCATATCTGTTGTAGTTCGTACTTTTAATGCATTTTTATAGTAGTTGCTTTCTAATTCTTCATCTACTTTTCGCAGTATTTCAAGCAGTAATCCTTTAACAGAGCTGTCAAAAGGAGTTTGCACTACAACACAAGGAATTATTTTTGTGTATGGTTTATCAATCTCAATAATACGACTTTCTGATATTAGAGCTATAGCTCTGCTAATAGCTGAACTCTTTCCGATTCCGGATGCTCCAATGATTGTGAAAGAGTCTGAGCCGCCAATAATGCCTCTATATTCTTGATTCAAGATTGCCTTATGATTTTCATTGTGCTGCACAACTACTAATCTTGTTCCTTTTTTCTGCAATGACCTTAACAATGCCAAATACAATTTGCTGTATATCTCCAATGACATTTGAGATGGCACATAAATCTTGTAGAGTTCTGATAAAGCCATTAAACGGACTGCTTCATTTTCATTACAGATTGTTTCATCATATTCAGGAAACACCGATAAAGCTAACACAAGTTCATTCCCAGATTTCATAGGTGGGATTTTAGATAATATGTTTTCATTCATTCGGTTCACCCTCCTTCATATAGTTAATATGAGTTTTCCTTGTTTCACGCTTGCGAGTTTCTCTAATTCCCTTAACATCTGTATTTTCGTGTTTAATAGCATTATCTGCTATATTTAAGATGTGAGCGGCTAAATCAATCTGAGCCTGTATGCTTGCTGTTTCTGCGGCTTGTACCAGGCTTTTCTTTTCCTCTTGTAGTTGTTGTACCTCTAATAACTGTTTACCCGCATATCGGCTTTCAATCAGCTCAAAACGAATATATGAGCCGTTTTTAATTAGCCATACATTAGAAACATCATCAGGATTATAAGCAACTTTCACCGTACCTCCTGACAAGTATTCCTCTATAAAATCACGGTTTTTATATCTCATCTTATTGACAATCAGACCGTTTCTGCGAAATTTACCTATTGTGCGTGGAAGCAAAGTAAGTGTTAGTATTTCCTTGTCAATCTTAATTAGATTAGCACCATTCTGTGATTTGCCATAATTCCAAATACTGTTAGAAAATGGTTGTATTTTATCTTTAATCATATCCTCTGTGTATGGAAAGTTTTCTAATATGCGTTGTGAATTATAATAAATAATGCAGCGGATAAGAACCTTTTCAAAATCTTCCATAGTTAAACAAGCATCTTTTCTATAATCTCTTGTGCCTCGCTCTTGATAGTCCGGCATAACAATTCCTTTGCCTTTCAAATAAGGTTTAAAAGAATCTTGAATCAATCCAAAAAAGCGTTCAACCTCGGATTTCAAATCTGCTCTGAAGGAAGGTAGATTTATAATCCTTATTCCAACATCGGCTAACTGCTCAAAAGTCTCAGATATATATTCTGACCCTCTATCAGTTACAAGCGTTCCTGGAAGCATATCACAATCCCACTCGGATTTTTCTATGATTATCCCATGCTTTTTACACAATTCCTGCTTATTAGTTATGATATTAAGCATAAGACCACGCAAGCTATAAACGCCGCCTTCCCATGATAGAGAGTAACCACAACAAAGAGAACTATAAGCATCAATACAAGTCGTTAGCAGTGGGCGTCCTATTACGTTTCCGGCTTCATTAACAATATATACATCACATACTGTAGAATCCAGAAATCCAACACCAACAGCAGGAGCGAACTCTTGCACACCATCGCCTAATAATGGACGATGGTTTTTCTGATAATCTTTAATCCCGTTTCTTGATATGTAGTAAGTCTGCAATTTCTTGTTTTTTCTATAAAAATAACGGAATCTATTAAAAGACGGATAATCAGGGTGTAATACTCCAAAACAATCACAATACTTTTCCTTCAGCATAAGCGTGTAAGCTGTTCTCAGGCTGTTTTTATTTTGGTTCAGATAAAATTTATTGATTGCCCATCTAAAATTCTTTTCGTCATGGCTTAATGTTGTATCAGAAATACAAGGCTTTGGTGCAAGTACAGCTTTATCTTGAAACGCTAAATACAAACAAAGATAATTTATAATCGTCTGTCTGCATATTCCATATTCTGCTGAAATTGCAGCAATTCTCTTATTTCTCATTCTAAAATCAGATACAAAAGGAAGAATATCGGAAATCAATGTATATCTTTCATTTATGATACACAGGCTTTTTGCATCCATAGTATCAAAATCAGGGAGCGGGATAGGTATGTATTCTTTTAGTTCTTTCTCAGTAAGATATGTGCAATCTTGTATTTCATCTTCTGAAATCCATGTTGGAATCGTCCTTTTACCGCAATCAATCAAAAAGATTTCATTATTTTTGATGTCCAATACTCGAAAAATGCTATCACCGCATTTTAAAATGTCATTTTTCCGCATCTGTCACAATCCCCCAATCTGCACCACATTTAAGCCAATATTCTCTTGAAACATCCAACAGCTTAACTGTCATTGGTTTAGTCAGATACTTGCGAAACACACATTCTTTGACCATCAATTCACCGCTAACTTTGATACACACAAAATCGGTGGTATATTCACCTTCCGACAAACCATTGAGAATAACATTGCAGCGGAATTCCTGAATGGTGCTGTCTGATTGAAGAATGTCCGCATAAGCATATTGAATTGCATCATATGTTTTGCAAACACCTTGACATTTTGGCAATGACCGTTTTTCGCATCGCCCTTTGTAACCTTTTTTCTTCATGGCTTTACCTCCTGAGATTTTTCTGCTTCCCAAAAAGCTCCCAAAAACAGAACTGATACTCCCAAAAACATAATTGAAAACATTATAGAAAGCGTTAAATTGTTGATTTTACGGCGATTTTGGATTAATATAAGACTCCCAAAAGCGTGTTTTTGGGAAATCTCCATATCACGGCAAAAATCATTTTGTAAAAAATTCTTGCCCCAGCAAACGCCCCTACTTTGAGGGTTTGCAAAATCAAAATGACAATAAAACTCTGATTTTATTATCAAAAACGCCGTATTTTCAAGGTTTTTCGCCATGTCGCAAAAAAATAAGACCCTGTGAGCCGTAATGACTCACAAGGTCTATTCTTTAGTTTAGCACAAATTTTTTGTAAAAATCGGTTTGTACCTTAACAATTCAGTGTAAATTAAATTACTTGTTGTTGATAGCAGCCTGTGCAGATAGGTTAATAAACAGGGGTTTTTTATTAATTGAGCATTGCTCTCATTCTCTTTCCTATGTAACGAGGAAATCCTTTCGATTTCCTCTAACCTTATCAAGCAGTTTTTCTTCCTGCCCTCTGCCGTAAAGGTAGCTTTCACATTTGGTTTGCCATTCAAATTGACATACCATTCAAAAGTAGTATCAGAAGTCGGTGTAACCAGATAAACGAACTGATTTATAACATCGTGGCTGATAGTACTCCCGCTAAAATCAACAAGGCTATTCAGCGTAGAAATAATACTGTCCAAGTCAAAACCTTTCAAATTGTCATTGTCCGTCGGTATATTCTCAAGTACTTTTTGAAGCTCCTGTATTTCCGTATCAATCGGCGTTCTCATCACTTGATATTCGTCCTTTGTGATTTCGCCGTCAGCTCTCATAGCAATTAGGTTTGTGAGCCTTGTGTTCGCCTTGTCCAATCTTGCCTGCACAACCACCACATCAGACTGTTTACCGATTTCTTTTTCTTCCTTATAATAACACTTAATAAGGTCGATTGCAATAAGAACTGATTTTCTTCTTTCTGTCCATAAATGCTCTAAAAGAGCTTTCGCCATAAAATCGAGTTTCCAATCGGTTATCATTCTGGTATCGCAATAGCCGTCTGTATCTAATCCAAGTTCTTCTCTCTTTTTCTTGTTGCCGTTGTTCAACTGATTATAGCATTGATAGCCATACGAGGTTTTTCCGTCTAATTTTGTGTGCCACTTATTTTTTCGAAATGATGAGCCGCACGAACAACGGAGTTTATTCACCCACACATCAGCCGAGTCACGCTTACTATGAGTGGTCTTTGTTGCAGATACCAAAGACGGCTTTACTCTGCTTTCTCGTATTTCCTGTGCCTTATCCCAAATCTCTTGAGAAATGATAGCAGGGAAATCGCCCTCAACATATTCATAAGTGGACATATCCAGATTGTTAATTCGCTTCTGCTCCAGAAAATTGTTGCTTCTGGATTTGTTATAGCACTTTGTACCTGTATAAGTGGCATTTCTGATAGCTCTCATAATATTTGATACACTCCACTTTACAAGCCCAGAAGCAGTTTTCCTTTTTCGTTCCGTCAGTATGCCTGCTATCTTCATAGAGCCATAGCCCTGCAAATATAAATCGTATATCATTCTGACCGTTTCTGCTTGTTCTTCATTTATAACATAGGTATCTCCCACACGGTCATAGCCGAGGATATTACCATTGCCATAAAGCACACCGTTGTCACGGCTGATTTTCTGACCTGCTTTTACTCGTTCCGAGGTCTTGCGGCTTTCTTCCTGTGCCAGAGTAGCCATAAGCGACAATCTCAATTCGCCGTCACCGTCCATTGTCCAAATGTTATCCTCAATGAAAAAGACCTCTACGCCTATACTTTTAAGCTCTCTTGTGACGACAAGCGTATCAACAACATTTCGGGCAAAACGACAAACCTCTCTGGTAACGATTAAATCAAATTTGCCCTGTTTGGCATCTTCAATCATTCTCAAGAAATCTGGTCGTTTCTTTGCCTGTGTTCCTGTGATACCCTCATCAATATATTTTGCAACCACATCCCAATTCGGGTGATAGCGTACTTGGTCATCATACCATTGCAACTGATTATCCAAAGCGGATAATTGAGCTTCGTGTTCCGTTGAAACTCTGCCGTAAATAGCGACCCTTCTTGCTCTGTTTCTATCAAAAAGCGAATAGTCTGTTAGCTTAAATCTGTAATTGAACTGATTAGTATTAACTGCTGTGTTCATAAAGCGTACCTCCTTTGCTTTGTTCGCTCATATTGTATCTTTTATCAAGCCGCTTGTGAAATGTGCGAATTTCGGTGTTTCATTATATTTGTATATGTGGCTTGATTTATCTTTCCTTTTTCAAGCAATATCTCGATGAGCTTCAAAGCTGCTTCGTATTCATCAACTTTCACATCAAGCACTTTTACCACCTCTTTCAAGAGCGACACTTATCGCCAGAGCTTTATCAACAGCAACAAGAAAACGCCCATCAAGAGTTCCTAAATACTCTTGCAGGCGTTGTTTATCAATGGTACGAATTTGCTCCAACAAGATAATGGAATCTTTATCAAGTCCATTGACATTGTGTACGATAGTGTGTGTCGGTAGTTTTTTCTTTGTTCCAATCTGTCCTGTAATCGCCGCTACAATGACCGTAGGGCTGTGCTTATTCCCTGTATCATTAGAAATGATAAGTACAGGTCGTGTACCGCCTTGCTCCGAGCCGATGACGGGGTTTAAGTTTGCGTAGTAGATGTCGCCACGCTTAATGATTCTATCCATAGTGTTTGACCTCCCATTTAGATTTAGGCAGGAGCATCCTGCCTATGTAACAGCCAAACACAAGGAAGTATTTAAGGTCGGGAGCATATAAACAAAACTCTGTTCTTATGACCGCCCTGTGTCTGGCATTATGATAGGAAGCATTTCAATTTGTCCTCGACACCCCGAAATGCTATGGGAAGTCGCCAAACGGTCAGCAGCGAACTGACACCACGGGAGTTTCACCCCAA